>Ga0207678_10000402_pt1 | contig 39370 bp, 33 predicted proteins | sample KBSC63metaG_FD_184319 | JGI IMG/M metagenome (GOLD analysis project Ga0207678, IMG submission 184319) | Corn rhizosphere microbial communities from Kellogg Biological Station, Michigan, USA - KBS C6-3 metaG (SPAdes) (version 2) | ecosystem: Host-associated > Plants > Roots > Rhizosphere > Soil ... | reverse complement strand
CGTTTCTCGATACGCTCAAGGACCCTGATCTCATCTGGGACAAAGCGTTCCGCACTCACATCCCGCGGCGCTCGCAGCACCTGCTGATCGCCCTGTTTCTGACGTCCGAATACGGCTCGGAGATCGACGATCTCGAGGAAGTCTTTACCGGCATTCACCCGGTCCTGTGCGCGAAATTCGGCGTGCCGTATGACCCAAAGGATTTCGAAGGCGCGCTCCGTACGGTCGAGGGCAGCTTCGTGGTGATTTCAGGAACAGTGGTGCGTTTCGTCAACCCGTCGGTACGGGACTATCTAGCGCGTTACCTGAGTGACAAGGCGTTGTTGTCTCTGCTGGCCGAAGGCGTTCCCACGCTGCGAAGTGCGCGCAACCTCTTCGATCACTTCATGAAGCAGCCCGGTCCTACCAACGAGGGAATCACCACATTCGTTTCCAGATTTGTCCGGCTTTGCGAACGGTTTATAACGGTGGAGGTATGGAAGCGCATTCCGGGAGAAACATATCGCTCTCGAATGTACGAGCTACCGAATTCGGACCGCATAGACCTTCTCGTGAACTGGTGGCGGCTCTCGAGCGCCAAGCCGTTCATCGCAGCTGCGCAGACGATCGCCGACCGGGGTCGCGCTGTCCTGTCTGCGTGGGAGGACGGAAGGAAGCTGCCGGAAATTCTAGCCGGGCTGCGTGCAGCCCAGGCTCTGGGCGAGCCGACACCGTCTGAACTGATCGACGCTGTTCAGGCCGGGGTATCTGGTCTGCTTGCGACCGATCTCGATCCAGACGACATCAACTGCAAGGCCCAACGGGTCAATGCCTGCCCTTCATATCCATCAATGGCGCGCAGCATCTCGCCCGCCCGTTCGGGATCGAGAATGGCCGCGTGATGCTTGACCTTGGGTATGGTCAGCGCGCCACGAAGATCGCGCGTGGGATCACCGGTCGCCAATTGAGATGCCACTGCGTAACGAAATACCTGTCCGATGAAATTCAGCGCGCGTTTCGCGCTCTCATGCCGTCCCTTCTTCTCGATAGGCCGCAGGGCCAGCAGTACCTCCATCGGCTGGATTTCGGAGACTGGCCGCTTTCCTAGAACAGGAAAGACGAGCTTGATGAACCAGCGCCTTTTCTTGATGGTCGCTTCCGCGAGCCCTTCGCGCTCCTCCTTCTCCAGAAGCATTTCGGCCACCTTGGAAAAGCTGTTCTCTGCGCTGATCCTGGCGGCTGCCTTCGCCTTCTGTTTTTCGAGAGCGGGGTCCAAGCCGGCAGCGTGCACCTCCCGCGCTTCGTCCCGCAGTATACGGGCTCTCTTGAGAGAAACATCCGGATAAGCGCCAAGGGAGAGTAGCTTTTCGACCTTCTTGAACCGTCCTTGGGCATCAAGCCCGTCGATCCGAAATTTCAATCTCCATAGCCGACTGCCATTCGGACTGATCAGGAGGAAAAGGCCGCGCTCGTCGGCAACCTTGTAAGGCTTGTCCTGAGGCTTCAGCCCCCTGATTCCCGTGTCTGAAAGCGCCATCCGTCGACCATCCCATCTGCCTCGTCCGCTTCCTGGGGGTATCGCGTTTCACGCTTTAGCCTCATACCCCTTCCCAATACCCCCAATGGGGAACGGACAGGCATGGACGGCGACAAACGCACCTGACCAGAAAGAGCGAATTTTTAGCAGATTTCCGCCGTTTTTTCAACCTGAAGTGGATGCTGGCGGAGGGGGTAATGGTGCCGCTTACGTGACTCGAACACGTGACCCTCGCATTACGAATGCGATGCTCTACCAACTGAGCTAAAGCGGCATTGGGGCGGGCAGATAACAGCGCTTGACGGGAAGGACAAGGAGGCAAATGCGATTTGCCGGTCCTGCTCGTCATCAGACCGCTTCGGATCATCATTTTGTCCCGCCTTTACGTCATCTTTACCATCCCGTGGCACCGTCGATTCTCAAGGAAAAGCTTTACCTGAACCAAGGACCGATGGAATGGACACTCTGCGGGGGTATGAAATCGCCGATGACGAGGATGATTTCGGTCCTGCCGACGACGCGGCTATCGAAACGCCGCCGCTTGTCGGCGCGGATGAGCGCCGGATGCAGGTGCGCGCCTATAATTATTGGGCGTCGCTGCTCGGCGACCGCAGCCTGCCGTCCATTGAGGATCTCGCGCCTCAGGATCTGGAGGATTTCGGCCCTTACAGCGTCCTGCTGGATTTCAGCACCGGGCTGGAGAATCCCGCCATCGTCTATCTTGGCACCGCCTTGCGCGAGGAGTGCGAGATCGAGGGCTCCATCCAGTATATCAATGATGTGCCGGCCCGCTCGTTGCTGTCGCGGCTGACCGATCATTATCTGCAGATCATCGCCAATGCCGCACCCATCGGGTTCGAGGCCGGCTTCATCAACCAGCGCGGCGCGGAAATTCTCTATCGCGGCATTTTGATGCCCTTCTCCTCCGACGACGAGACGATCGACTTCGTCTTCGGCGTCATCAACTGGAAGGAAGCGGCAAGCCAGGCCGTCACGGCCGAAATCGACCGGGAGGTGGAGGCCGCCCTGCTATCCAGCCCCGCCGCGCCGCCCGTCGCACCGATCTGGGCGGACGGTCCGGCGGTCGACGGGTTCGACACGCTCGACCTGGGCGGCATGGAAAGCCCGAATGAGGACGCACCCCTTGCCGACTGGCTGGCCCTCGCCCGCGACAGTGCGGAGCAGGCACGCACCAGCGAAGCGCGCAGCCATGCGGCGCTCTATCGCGCCATCGGCCTCAGCTACGACTTTGCGCTGGTCACGCTTGCCCGGCCCGACGAATATGCCGAACTGCTGGAGGATAGCGGCCTCAAGGTCCAGGCGCGCGCGCCGATGACCGCTGTCGTCAAGCTGGTCTTCGGCTCCAGCTACGACAAGACGCGCATCACCGAATATGCCACGGCCCTGGATCATGCCCGTGCCAACGATGTCGCCTTGGGCAGCTTTGGCGATTATCTCGCCAATTATGATGGCGGGCTGAAAGCACTGGTCCGCAACGAACGCGCCCAGCGCCGCACCGACGGTCCGGCCCGACCCGATCGCCAGCAGACCGCCCGCGCGGCGATGAGGGCGGCCGCCGCGCTTGATCCCTTCGCGATCGCCACCGACGGCGACGGGCTGGCCGTGGTAATCGCCCGGCGGGAAAGGGACGGATCGCTCGCCATCGTCGGCGCTCTGCCGGAAGGATCGGAAATCAGCCAGCGCGCCATTACCGCCGCTGCCGGTTGAACACGCGACCCGCGACGTCATTGATCCACCCGGTTCGTTCGAAACCCGTCGCCTCCAGACGGGTTTTTGCCAGCATGGCCTTCGGGCGATCTTCCCAAGCCGCAAATGGGTTCCCATCGCGGCTCAAGCCCTGTCCATCGGCAGAAACCGCCGCGGCAGATTGACAGAACGGGATCATGCCCCGATTTCCTGACTTATCCTCACGGGCCATCCGCCCCATGCTGCACCGCACATAATATTTCAATTTTATGTAACTTTATTTCTTATTCTGGGTTGAGCCTCCGGATGCAGTGGCGCATAGTGGACGGCATCGGTTTGAGAAGTCGCGCGGCGGTTCTCCGGCGTCTTCTCCGTTGACAGAAGCGGGACTGAACCCGCGGGCAAGAGGCAGGCGCATGACGGCATTGGCTGAATCGAAGCAAGTTGATCGGGGCATAAGCGAAGCGCTGGAGGCAGCGCTGGCACGAGGCACATTGCCTGGCGAAAGCGAAGGCTTCGACCAGCACGCGATGCTGTCGGCAGCCGCCTTCATCGCCGGCACTGCAGCGACCCGCCGGCCAGGCAACGTCGCCATCGCCATGGAAACGCTGGGCGAAGGGGCGAATGGCCGCTACATGCGCATCGCCATCATCAATGACGACATGCCGTTTCTGGTCGATTCCATCGCAAATGCGCTGGCAGCAGCCGACATCATCATCCACCGCCTGCTGCATCCCGTGTTGTCGGTCGAGCGGGACGGCAACGGCCATTTGAAGGCGATCCTGGACAATGACGCCGCCGGCGCGCGTCGGGAATCGATGATCTATATCGAGGCGGACCGCGCCGATGCGAAGGCTCGCCGGGCGCTTGAGAAAGCGTTGGAGGAAACGCTGGCCGATGTTCGCGCCGCGGTTATCGACTGGCCGAAGATGCGGGAGGCGATGGCCGCCGACGCCGACGCAGCGCCAGACGAGGAAGGCGCGGCGCTGCTGCGCTGGTTCCTTGCCCGTCACTTCACCCAGATCGGCCATGAAGTGCGTCATCGCGACGGGAAGGCGGGCGCACGCATCGGCGTCTGCGGCCTGCGCGACCGGCCCATGCTGGCACCCGCCACGCTGGAGGCGGCGTTCAACTGGTTCGAGGAAGGCAGGCGCGCGCCCCTCATCATCAAGTCGAACCGCCTCTCTCGGGTCCATCGGCCCGTCCTGCTGGACATGATCATCGTGCCAGTGCGGGAGGGCAAGCAGGTGACGGCGCTGTCCATCCACGCTGGCATGTGGACCAGTGCCGGGCTGGCGACGACGCCTGACAAGGTGCCTCTGCTGCGGTCGGCCCTGTCGGCGCTGATGGACAAGTTCGATTTCGATCCGCACGGCCATGCGGGCAAGGTGCTGACCCATGCGCTGACTGCCCTGCCCCACGACATCCTCATCGGCTTCGACCGCGAGACCCTGGAACGGCTGGTGCTGACCTTCATGTCGCTGACCGACCGGCCGCGCCCGAAGCTGGTGCTGGGGACGAGCGCGCTCGCCCGCCATCTCTACGCCTTCGCCTGGTTGCCGCGTGAGGAACTGACTACGGCGCGACGCGTCGCGGTGCAGGACATGTTGAGCCAGGCCTGCAACGGCCCGGTGCTGAGTTGGTCGATCGCGCTGGAGGAAAGCGGCCTGGCGCTGCTGCGCATCACGCTCGATCTGCGCGACGGTGGCGTGGTGCCCGATGAACAGCCGCTCGACCGGCAATTGAAACAGATGGTGCGGGGCTGGCTGCCCGCCGTCGAGGAGGCATTGGCCGAAAGCGAGGAGGCGGGCCGCGCCGCGACGCTGGCGCAGCGTTACGCTCCCGGTTTCCCCATGGGCTATCGCAATGGCGCCGGCCCGGCGGAGGCAGCCATAGACATTCGTCTGCTCCACAGCCTTTCGGGGCCTGGCGACAAATCGATCCGTATCTATCGCAATGAAGAGGATGGGCCCGAGCGGCTGCGGCTGAAGCTCTACAGCCATGACGCCATCGCCCTGTCCGAAGTGGTCCCCGCCTTCGAGAATTTCGGTTTCCGCGTCATCGACGAGATGCTGACGGCCGTTGATGCCAAGGGGCAGGAAGGTGCGCTTGGCCATGTCCAGCGCTTCGTCCTGGAACTGCCGGCGGGGGGCGATGCCGAAAGCGTGATCGCCCGCGCTGATGTCGTTACGGAGGCGATCGCCCAAGTCACAGAGGGCGTGGCGGAAAATGACCGCTTCAACGAGCTGATCGTCACCGCCGGGCTTGACCAGCGATCGGTCGTGCTGCTGCGCGCCCTGTTCCGCTATCTGCGGCAAACCGGCATGGCCTATGGCATGGCGACATTTGCCGAAACGCTGCGGCGGGAACAGGGCATCGCCCGCCAGCTCATCGAACTGTTCGAAGCGCTGCACAATCCCGAGGCGAAGGATGGCGCCGCCCGGGCCGCCGCCGCGCAACGGGAGATCGAGGCGGGACTGGAGAAGGTCACCGCCATCGATGAGGATCGCGTTCTGCGCCTGCTGCGCGCCGTGATCGCCGCAACCCTGCGCACCAATTTCTACAGCGCGGCCGCGCAGGAGGCTCTGGCGTTCAAGCTTGACAGTGCGCAGATCCCAGGCCTGCCCGCGCCGCTGCCATGGCGCGAAATCTGGGTCTATTCGCCACGGGTGGAGGGCATCCATCTGCGCGCTGGCCCCGTTGCGCGCGGCGGGCTGCGCTGGTCCGACCGGCGGGACGATTTCCGCACGGAGATCCTGGGTCTCATGAAAGCGCAGCGGGTGAAGAACGCCGTCATCGTGCCGACCGGCGCGAAGGGGGGCTTCTATCCCAAGCAGCTTCCCAGTCCGCAGGTCGATCGCGACGCCTGGTTCGCCGAGGGCACGGAAAGCTATCGCATCTTCATCCGCGCGCTGCTGTCGGTCACCGACAATATCGTCAAGGGCAAGGTGAAGCACCCGGCGCAGGTCGTCATCCATGACCGCGACGACCCCTATTTCGTCGTCGCCGCCGACAAGGGCACCGCCACCTTTTCCGACGTCGCCAACGCCCTGGCGCTGGAGCGGGACTTCTGGCTGGGCGATGCCTTCGCCAGCGGCGGCTCCAACGGCTATGACCACAAGGCGATGGGCATTACCGCAAAGGGCGCGTGGATCAGCGTGAAGCGCCATTTCGCGGAAATGGGCGTCGATGTGCAGAGCGAACCGGTCCGCGTCGTCGGCTGCGGCGACATGTCGGGCGACGTGTTCGGAAATGGCATGCTGCTCAGCCAGGCGATCAGGCTGGTCGCCGCCTTCGATCATCGCCACATCTTCCTCGATCCCGATCCCGATCCGGCGAAAAGCTGGGAGGAACGCAACCGCCTGTTCCAACTGCCCCGCTCAAGCTGGGACGATTATGACAAGAAGCTGATCTCCAAGGGCGGCGGCGTCTTCCCGCGCAGCCTGAAGAGCATTCCCCTTACTGCGGAAGTGCAGGCGATATTGGGCGTCACCGACACGGAAATGGAGCCTGGCGCGCTCATCTCCGCGATCCTGAAAAGCCCCAACGACCTGCTCTGGTTCGGCGGCATCGGCACGTATGTGAAGGCCGCTGCGCAAAGCCATGGCGACGTGGGCGATCCGGCCAACGACCGCCTGCGCGTCAATGCCGAGCAGCTTCGCGTGAAAGTCGTGGGCGAAGGAGCCAATCTGGGCGTTACCCAGGCGGCGCGCATCGCCTTTTCGCTGCGCGGCGGGCGGATCAACACCGACTTCATCGACAATTCGGCGGGCGTAGACTGTTCGGACAATGAGGTGAATATCAAGATCGCGCTCAACAAGGAAATGGCGGAAGGCCGCCTGACCTTCGACGACCGCAACAAGCTGCTGGTCAGCATGACCGATGCCGTGGCCGACATCGTGCTGGAGGACAATCGCCTCCAGGCGCTCGGCCTTTCCATCGCGGAAGCGGGCGGCGCGGCGGAGCTGGCGAGCTATGTGCGGCTGATCGAAACCTTCGAAGAGTCAGGCCGGCTCGATCGGCAGGTGGAGGGCCTGGCCGCCAACGACCAGTTGCTGCGGCGCGGGCAGGACGGGCTTGGCCTCACCCGGCCAGAACTGGCGGTGCTGCTCTCGACCGCCAAGCTCGCGCTGCAGGACGCGATCGAGCATGGCAACCTGGCCACCGATCCCAGCATGGACGACGAACTCGCCCAGGCCTTCCCACCCGCCATGCGCAAGAAGGAAGCGGACGCCATCGTCGCCCATGCGCTGAGGAAGGAGATCATCGCCACCAAGGTCGCGAACCGGATCGTCAACCGGCTGGGTCTTATCCATCCTTTCGAACTGGCGGAGGAAGAAGGCTGTTCGCTGGCCGACCTTGCCAGCGCCTTCCTGATCGCGGAGCGGCTCTACGACATCCGCCAGCTATGGGAGGATATCGACGCGGCGGAGATGTCCGAAGCGGCGCGCCTCGCGCTGTTCGGCGACATCGCCAATGGCATGCGGGCGCAGATCGCAGACATTCTCCGCAGCCTCCCGTCCGGCGCCTTGCCGCAGGCAGGGCATGGCGCACTGGCCAAGGGCGTGGACAAGCTGGCGAAGCGGGTGGACGACCTGCTCACCAGCGAAGCGCTGCGCCGGGTCACGGCCGTCTCCGACCGCCTGCTGTCCCTGGGCGCGCCAGAGGCCCTGACCCGCCGCACCGCCGGGCTGTTCAAGCTGGATGGCGCGGTCGGCATCGCCGCGCTGGCCGGACGCCTGTCACTCGACGAGGTCGCCCTCACCCGCGCCTTCACCCATCTGGGCGAAGCGGTCGGCATCGACTGGGTCCAGTCCACCGCCGCGCGCATGGCCCCGTCCGATCCATGGGAACGTCTGCTGATTTCCGGGGTGGCGCGCGACATGCAGCAGGTGCGGCTCGACTTCCTCGCCCAGGGGTCAGGCAAGGATATCGCCCATCATGTCGAATCCTGGCTGAAGGCAAAGGGTGCGCGGATCCAGCAGTTCCGCGCCCTTGTCCAACGCGCCAAGGGGGCAGCGACGCCCAATGTCGCGATGCTGGCGGAAATTGCCGGCCAGGCGCGCGGATTGCTGGGGCGGTAAAGCGCTTTTCCTCGATTGCCGCCCTTCCGCAAAGACAGGAAGGGCGGCAATCGAAGACGCTTATTCGACCGCTTCCGGCTCGGCCGTCACCGGCCCTTTGCCCATTCCTGGCCCATAGACCGGCGTCAGCGGCTCCACCACGCGCCCGTGCAGCGCCTCGATCTCGGCCTTGCGCTGCTTCAGATATAGTTCGCGATAATAGGCGTAGGGATTTTCCTCGTCGCGGATCTGCTGGATCGTCTCGTCAAAGGCGGCGCGTTCGCCAAGCTGGTTCAGAATCGTCGCGGGGATGACATATTTGGGTTCGTTGAACGGCTTGCCGATGGCAAAGGGCACGATCATCTTGTCGACCGTGTCGCCGATGATGTCGCGCAGGGTCGTGGGGCCGACGATCGGCAGATACATGTAAGGCCCCGGACCTACCCCATAATAGCCGAGCACATTGGCAAGGCCGTTGGGCCGATAGGGCAGGAAGAAGGGCTTGCGCTTCGCCACGTCGAACAGTCCCGCCACCCCCAGCGTGGTGTTGATGGTGAAGCGGCCGGCCGTCTCCACCGCCTTGCCCGGCTTGAATTCGAGCAGATAGGCCAGGAAGACCACAGGCTCCTGCAGATTGGAGAAGAAATTGCGCAGTCCCTTGCGCGCAGGCTTGGGCAGGCCCTTGTTATAGGCCTTGGCGACCGGCTCCACCACCGCCTTGTCGACGGACTGCACCGCCTCGAAGCTCTTTTCGTTCAGCCGCTCCAGCGGATCGCCCGGCGGCGGCCGGGTGTGGCCGGTCACCACGATCTCGCCCGGCTGCGGCGCTGCCGCCGCGGGTGCGGTGCTGCCCGGCAGGTTCGGCATGACCGGCGGAGGCGGTACGACCAGCACCGGCGACGCACCATCCTGTGCCGCCTGCGGGTCCACGGAGGCTCCGGACGCCGGTGCAGCGATCGCAGGGGGGGCGACCGCTGGGGCGGTGGGCACAGGGGAGGCCGGCGCCATCGTCCCTTCCGGTCCCGCTTGTACCCCCATCATCAGCATTCCAGCGGCTATGGCCGGCGTCAGCATATCGTCATTCCTTGCAGGCAGGCCTTTGCGACTGATGACATTTTCCGTGTCACGCTCGTCATCAAAGGCGGCTAGTTGCCAAGGGGTCACGCGTCAATAGCATGACGTCGCCCCCTGCGCCGGACCGCCGTTCATCGGCAACGATCCGGTCGCATACATTTTGATACAAATTTGCCGTGCCCCCCTGTTTGCAATTGCGAGTCGTTCGCGTTATGGAGGCCGCCTCTTCTCTACAGGACTCGTCCCGCTTCCGATGCACGCCCCCGCCCGCACTCAGCCGAACAAGAAGAAGAGCCCCAAGGCCTTCTGGCTGAAACAGCTTCATACCTGGCATTGGGTGAGTTCAGCGATCAGCCTGATCGGACTGCTGCTGTTCGCCTTCACCGGCATCACGCTGAACCACGCCGCCGATGTGGAGGGCACGCCGCAGACGGTGAGCAAATCCGCCATCCTGCCGCCTGCCCTGCGCGGGCAGGTCGCACCCGACGATGCGCCCGACGCCAGGAAGCCGCTGCCTGCTCCGATCGCCCAATGGGTGGAGAAGACGATCGGCCAAAGCGGCGCGGGCGAAGCGGAATGGTCAGCGGACGAAGTCTATCTTGCCTTGCCGCGCCCCGGCGGCGACGGCTGGATATCGATCGACCGGCATAGCGGCGAGGTCACCAGCGAGGCGACCAGCCGCGGCTGGATCAGTTATCTCAACGACCTGCACAAGGGCCGCAATGCCGGTGATGTCTGGAAGTGGTTCATCGACATCTTCGCCATTGCCTGCTTCCTCTTCGCCCTGACCGGCCTGCTGCTGCTCTGGCTCCACGCCAGGAAGCGCCCGACCACCTGGCCGCTGGTCGCCGCGGGCCTCGCCATTCCGGCCATATTGGCCGTCATCTTCATCCATTAAAGGGGGAGTTCCTCACCGCATGCAGATCAACCACAAGATCGTCCTGACTGGCGCAGCCATGGGCGCGAGTGCAATCGCCCTGCCTGCGGCCGCGCAGACGCTGGACGTCACGCTCACCCTGCCGCGCCTGTCGGTGGCGGAATATCACCGCCCCTATGTGGCGATCTGGCTGGAGAAGGAAGGCACGCCCGCCCGCACCCTGTCCGTGCTCTACGATGTCGACAAGCGCAACAATGGCGGCGTCAAATGGCTGCGCGACATTCGCATGTGGTGGCGCGCCTCCGGTCGTTCGCTGACCCTGCCTGCCGACGGCATATCCGGCGCCACCCGCGCACCCGGCACCCATAAGCTGAGCTTCCCCGCTGGCAAGGGCGGCATGCCGGCATTGTCCCCCGGCAAATACACGCTGGTGGTGGAGGCCGCGCGCGAATCCGGAGGACGCGAGGTGGTTCGCGTCCCGCTCAACGTGACGGCGGCCGGCGCCAAGGGCAGCGGCAGTGGGCAGTTCGAGCTGGGCGCGGTCAACGCCGTGCTGTCGCGCTGAGGGGAGGAAGTCATGATGAAGTTCCGCAAACCGCTGTTCCTGCTCGCCGCGACGGTCGCCATGGCTCTGCCGCAAATGGCGGGCGCGGCGCGGCCCTGGATGCTGCCCTCCGAAACCATGTTCGCCGGCTCCGGCAATGAATGGGTAACGGTGGACGCCGCCATTTCGAGCGATCTTTATTATTTCGACCATCCGGGCCAGGACTGGCAGCCGGTGGTGACCGCACCCAACGGCAGTGCAGTCCAAGTGGAAAATCGTAGCGTCGGCAAGTTGCGCCAGACCTTCGACCTGGGCATCAAGACCAAGGGCACCTACAAGATCGCCATCGTCAACGAGATGCTGATGGGCAGCTACATGCTGGATGGCGAGCGCAAGATGCTGCCCCGCGGCACCACGGCCGCGACGCTGGCGACCGCCGTGCCGCAGGGCGCGACAGACGTGCAGACGGCGACGGCGCGCACCCGGATCGAAACCTTCGTGACAGCGGGCGAACCGGACCGAAAGGTCTTCGCAACGACCGGCACGGGGCTGGAGATGGTGCCCGTCACCCATCCCAATGACCTTGCGGTGGGTGAACCCGCCACCTTCCAGTTCCTGCTGAACGGCAAGCCGGCAGCCGGCATGGATGTCGTCGCCATTCCGGGCGGCATCCGGTATCGGTCGGACCTCGGGCAGATGGACGCGAAAACCGACGCCAACGGCAAGGTCAGCTTCACCTGGCCGGAAGCAGGCATGTATTGGGTCAGCATCAGTTCCGGCGGACGGCGCGGACCTGGTCCGGGTGCGGGCGGTACAGGCAATGCGCCCGGCGCGGGGCGGCCGCAGGGTCAGGCGCAGGGTGAAGGCGGCCCCCGCCCGCTCATGGGTCCGCCCCAGGACCGCGCCACCTATGCGATGACGGTAGAGGTGCAGGGCTGATCCCCGACGCGATCCGCATCGCCATCCCGCCCGGCCTCTCGCCCGCCCTGTTCGAATCGAGCAATCGGGCGGGCAGGATCAGCGCCCTTGGCGGTCCGACCATGGGCACAAGCTGGTCCGCCCGCATCGTGGACGCACCCCCCGACAGCAGAGCGGCGATAGAGGCAGTGCTGGGCCGGGTCATTGCGCAGATGAGCAATTGGGAGGAGCATTCCGCCATCAGCCGCTTCAACGCCGCGCCGGTCGGCGATTGGATGCCGCTTCCCCCTGACATGATGACCGTGCTGCGCGCCGGGCTGGACATGGCCCGGATATCGGGCGGCGCCTTCGATCCGGCGGTGGGCCGGCTGGTGGAGAAATGGGGCTTTGGTCCCAACGGGCCGACGGGCCTTTCCGTCGTGCCCCATCACCCCTCCCCCTGGAGCGTCATCGAGATCGAAGGCGACAGCGCCCGGCGGACGGCTGATGTGACATTGGACTTTTCAGGCATCGCCAAGGGCTTTGCCGTGGACATGGTCGCCGATACGCTACGCGAGTTGGGCGCGGCACATTTCCTTGTCGAAATCGGCGGCGAATTGCGCGGACAAGGCGTCAGGCCTGATCTTCAGCCCTGGTGGGTGGATGTGGAGGCCCCTTCCGGCCTTTCGCTGCCAAGCCTCCGCATCGCTCTTTGCAGCCTGTCCGTCGCGACGTCCGGCGATTATCGCCGCTTCCGCGAAGAAGGAGGCGCTCGCCTCTCCCACAGCATGGATCCCGCCCGCGGCGCGCCGATCACCAACGATGTCGCCTCGGTGACGGTGCTCCACGACAGCGCGATGTGGGCCGACGCCTGGGCCACGGCGATCACCGTCCTTGGCCATGACGCCGGCATGACCCTCGCCACCCGCCACGGGATCGCTGCCTGCCTGATCCGGAGGCTGCAAGGAAGGGGGCAGGAATATGTGACCCCTGCCCTTGCCGCCATGCTGGAGTGAATGGCGGATGGTCGGATCCTCCTCATCGCAAGACAAGGAGGATCGCCCGGCTCAGTTGCAGACCCGCACCTTCACGCGACGGTCGCGATAATGGTTGTAACGCCACTCCGTCCAGCAACGCTGGCGATAATGCCCGCGCCAGTAGCGCCGGTCGCCGCGCCAGTGACGGCGGTCGTCATCGCGCCAGTCGCGCCTGCCGTCCCAACGGCGGTCATCCCAACGGTCGCCGTGATATCCGTCGCGATAACCGTAGCCGCCATAATATTGCGCCTGTGCAGGGCCTGCACCGACCCCCATGGCGGTGATCGCCAGGCCCAGAGCCGCCGCACCCTTCCACAAGATATTCATGTCCGTCTCTCCTCAACATGGACACCCGTCACCGGGCCATGGTGGGAAGATGCGCCGACCTTACTGAACCGTCCGGGAACGACGTCGTCAGCCCCCGTTCATGGATTCTCAGCGGCCGCGCAGGGCGCCTTCCGCCTCCAGCATATAGTCGCGCGTGATCGGCAGGCTGCGGCGGTCCCGGACATACTGGACCTGGTAATTCACCATGCTGCCATGCTCGAACACCGTGGCGGCACCCGCCAGATAGAAGGTCCAGAGGCGGAAGAACCGCTCGTCATAAAGCGCGATGATGTCGGCCTTGTGCGCCAGGGTCCGCTTGTACCATTCGCGAATGGTGAGGCCGTAATGCATCCGCAACACCTCCACATCCGTGACCATCAGCCGCGTGCCCTCGCTGCCCTGGATCATCTCCGACAGGGCGGGGATATAGCCGCCGGGGAAGATATATTTCTGGGTGAAGGCATCGGTGATCCCCGGCCCGTCGACCCGCCCGATGGTGTGGATCAGCATGACCCCGTCGGGCGTCAGCAGGTCGCGGCATTTGTTGTAGAAGGTGCGGTAATCCTTGGTCCCGACATGCTCGAACATGCCCACCGACACGATGCGGTCAAATGGCCCCTCTATGTCGCGATAGTCGATCAGTTCGAAACGCACATGGTCGGCCACGCCCAGGTCCTGCGCCCGCTGTCGCGCGACTTTCAACTGCTCCTCCGACAAGGTGATGCCGGTCACGTCGACGCCGCAGGTGCGATGCAGGTACAGCGCCATGCCGCCCCAGCCGCAGCCTATGTCCAGCACCTTCATCCCCGGCTTCAGGTGCAGCTTGGCCGCGATATGGGCCTTCTTGTCCTCCTGCGCCTGTTCCAGGCTGATGCCCGCCTCATTGTCGGCATCGGGGAAATAGGCGCAGCTATATTGCCGGTCACGGTCAAGAAAGAGCGCGTAGAGCGCGCCCGACAGATCATAGTGATGCGCGACATTGGCCTTCGCGCGGGAACGGTGATTGGCCGCCCACAGCTTCCGGCGGATCGCCTTGAAACCGCGCTTGACGGAACCCAGGTCGCTGATCGACTTGCCCGTTTCCCACGCATTGTTCATGCGGATGAGCGAGATCAGTTCCATGATCCCGCCGCCCTCTATGGTCACCCGCCCGTCCATGAACGCCTCGGCCATGCCCAGGCGCGGATCCTTGATGATGTCGAACGGCACCCGCGCATCATGGAATTTCAGCGCCAGCGCAGGAAAGCCGGGTTCGGCGACCCCGACCGTGATCTTCCTGCCGTCATGATAGTAGATGTCGAGCTGGCCCCGCGTGACGAGCCGTTTGATGACGCGATCGAACAATTTCATGGGACCACCCTGTCAGGTCATTTCGTTCGCGTCAAATGCCTGCATACCAATCATAGCCGGCGCGGTCCTCCCAATAGCCGCCCTTCCCTCCTGCTATGCCGTGGAGACTCGCAACCGCTTCAATCTTCATCAGATATTTCGCCTGCTTGTAGCCCAGTTGCCGCTCCACCCTCAGCCGGAGCGGCGCGCCGTTCGCCACGCGCAGAGGCCGGTCGTTCAGCGCGAAGGCCAGGATGGTCTGCGGGTGAAAGGCGTCCACCAGATCGACGCTCTCATAATAGCCGCCTCCGCCGCCCATGTCGTCGGCGCAGTGAAAGACGATGTAGCGTGCCCCATCCCGCAGCCCCGCCGCGTCCAGAATCCGCTTCAACGGCACGCCCCGCCATTTGCCGATGGCACTCCACCCCTCGACGCAGTCATGGCGCGTGATCTGCTCGCGATGGGGCAAGGTCCGGATCTGCGCCAGCGAAAGGGACAGCGGCCGTGCAACGAGTCCGGCTACATCCAGCCGCCAGTCGGCAAAATCGCGGCGCCACAGCGCCTTATATTCGGGCGTGTTCGGATTGGCGGTGCCGTTGGGCCGGAAAAAGGGCGAAATCTGGTCGGGGCGGAACTCCCGGGCCAGCGCGTCGCGCGCCATCAGGCTGCGCTGCGCCCATTTGTGGAAATTCGCGGCGGAAAACAGCGTCTCGCGCACTGTCTCGTTCTTCGCAAGCCGATCGCATCCCACAAGCGTCGCGGCGGCGCCCAGCACCAGGCTGCGCCGGTTGAGGATCAGGCTCATCGCCGCACCTCGGGCAGGCGGTATCGACCGCTGATCATCGAGCGGATTTCGTTCAGGGGGCCGGCAAGCAGCACCATCAGCATATGCACCAGGAAGAAAGCCACCAGCGTGAAGGCCGCGATGAAATGGATCGAGCGCGCCGATTGCCGACCGCCGAACAGGTCGACCAGCCAGGGCCATGCCGCGTTCATCCCCGGCGCCATCGTCAGCCCGGTCAGTATCACGAGCGGCAGCAAGACGAAGATCACGCCGATATAGCTTCCCTTTTGCAATACATTGTACCGCAGCGCCGCTTCGCCGGTCGGGAAGCGCAGCCGGGCATGGTCCCGGATGTCCTGCCAGATGTGGCGGGGCGCCAGCTCCCCCCGTCGGAAGGCGAGGTCACGCCCCAGATGCCCGCCGAACAGGCTCCAGAGCATATAGAGGAGCAGCGCAAAGGCAAAGATCGGCGCGGCGGTCAGATGCCAGTGCCGCGACATCGCCAGATCATAATGGGCGGGCAGGGTCAGCCAGCGTCCGAACCGCCCAAGTTCCAGCCAGGGCCGGTCGAAATTCGCGCCATATTGCCCCCAATAGAGCCGGGGATGCGCGTTGAAGATGCCAAGCCCGCTGGCGAACAACGTGTAGAGCAGCAACGCATTCAGCCAATGCCACAAACGCGTCGGCCACCGGTGGCGCAGCACCAGCTTCGGTTCGGCCGATCCTGCCTGGGATGAGAGACGGTCCATGGGCAACTGTTACCCCTTTGCACCAGCAGCGTCAAAAAGGATGGGCTACCCTGCCCCATGAATCATTTTTCATGCTTCCATTCATGTGGGAGCCAGATTTCGGGTCCATAAGCACCCCTGCCGGGAGCAAGTCAATTTCCCGGCTTTTGAAGCTTCTATGGATCGATGCCCTGTCAATTCAAGAGGGACGAAATGGAAAATATTTTACAACTCAGTCTCTTTTAAAAACCGATTGAGAACATAAATCGATCTCACCCGGTTCAGGGTATAGAACAAGTCAAGAGGAATACCATGAAAACTGCGATTTTCGCAGCGATTGCTGCTGCCACCGTTTCTGTTCCTGCCTTTGCTCAGGATGCTGCACCCTTTACTGGGCCGCGCGCTGGCGTCACCATGGGTTATGACAAGGTCCATGGCGGCGACGGCTTCAGCTACGGTGTATCCACCGGCTATGACCTGGCCGTCACCCCGCGCGTAACCTTCGGTCCGGAAGTGTCGTTCAGCGATTCCACGGCCAAGTTCGGCGGCGTCGATGCGAGCCGCGATCTCGCCGCATCGGTGCGCCTGGGTTATGTCGTGACGCCGCAGGTGCTGGCGTTCGGCAAGGTGGGCTACGCCAACAGCCGCTTCGAAATTCCCGGCGACCACCAGACGCTGGAAGGCGTCCGCTATGGCGGTGGCCTCGAATATTCGGTAACGCCGCGCACCTATATCTCGGCCGAATATCAGCGGACCGAATATGAAAATAATTTTGGCGGTCGGGACGCGGGCGTAGTGGGCGTCGGCTTCCGCTTCTAGAGCGGGTTTCCCGCGATTTCCTAACCAGCGATCGATTCCGATCGCTTGGAAATCGCTCCAGGCGAGACGCGATTCAAAAATGGGGCGGCCCCAGCGGAGCCGCCCCATTTTCATGCAAAGTCAGACTGTTGCGAAAAAGCATCATACATTTGTAAAGTTCATATCCATGTTGCAACAATGACAATCTCGTTACATATGCGCGTCGTCAGTGATCAGTTTCGCTGCATGCAGGACGGGAGGATAGGCCGGTCAATATCGGCGTTCCAGATGACGATCAAATAATGACATGTAACGTCATCCCGTAAAAAGAACAAACGACAGTCCAAATTACAGGACTGTTCGTTTCTGATGATATGAGGATTTTATGAAGACTGTGATTTTCGCAGCCCTTGCTGCTGCCGCCATTTCCGCTCCCGCTTTCGCTCAGGACGCCGCGCCCTTCACCGGCCCGCGCGCGGGCGTCATCGGCGGCTATGACAAGCTCGGCGGTAACGACGGCTTCGCTTATGGCGTGTCGACCGGCTACGACCTGGCCGTCACCCCGAACATCACCTTCGGCCCGGAAGTGTCGTTCAGCGACACCACTGTCGGCGGCAATGGCACGGAAGTCAGCCGTGACCTGGCTGCTTCGGTCCGTCTGGGCTACATCCTGACCCCGCGCGTTCTCGCCTTCGGCAAGGTCGGCTATGCCAACACCCGCCTCGAAGCGTCGAACAGCAACTTCGGTGGTTCGATCGAAGGCGTTCGCTACGGCGGTGGCATCGAATTCGCAGTGACCGGCAACACCTACATCTCGGCTGAATATCAGCGCAGCGAGTATGAGGACAATGTCAGCCGTGACGCCGGCATCGTCGGCGTCGGTTTCCGTTTCTAATCCCTCTCGGATGGAACAGGGAAAGGGCGGTCCTGACGGGCCGCCCTTTTTCTATGCCCAAGGCAGGGGTTTCAGGTCCGGCGCCATCCAGGTCCGCCGCGCTTCCGCCGACATCAACCGCTCACGCGACCAATAGGCAAGCGGCCAATCCTTGTCGGCCATGGGGGAGGCCATCAGCGCGGCAAAGGCTTGCCCTGGCGACACGCCTTCCGGCAATCCCGCCAGCACCGCCCGCGCCGCGCCCAGCGACGCCTGTGTGATCGTCTCATGATAGCCGGACGTATCGCTGTTCACGCCGCCCACGCTTTCATTATAGGCCGCGATCATCCCCGGCATGTCGCGCTCCGGCACCAGATCAGGCCGCCGCAGCATCAGCCATAATGCCATCGCAAAATGGGCCCTGTGGGTCCACTCCTCCTTGGGGAGCGTTCGCGCGCAAAAGCCCGTCGCGATCCATTCAATCTCTTCGTCCGTCATTCCCATTCACCCTTCTTCATGCCGCCCGGACGAAGGGCCAAAGAAAAACCCCGCCGTTCCGGGCGGGGTTTCGTTTCTCGTGCCACTTGGGCGCGCACCATCAGCCCCGCTCTATCCGAGCGCGGCTTGCTTCTCCGCCGCCAGCCGGTCGAGTTCTGCGCGACTCTTCTTCTCGCTCGCGGACTTGAGCTGCCCGCAGGCCGCCATGATGTCCCGTCCGCGGGGCGTGCGCACCGGCGCGCTGATCCCGCCCTCGAACACGATGTCGGAAAAGCGCCTGATGCGTTCGGGCGTCGAACATTCATAATCCGTGCCCGGCCAGGGATTGAACGGGATCAGATTGACCTTCGCCGGCAGCTTGTACTGGCGGAGCAGGCGGACCAGTTCCCGCGCATCCTCGTCGCTGTCGTTCTTGTCCTTGATCATGACATATTCGAAAGTGATGCGCCGCGCATTGTTCGCGCCCGGATAGTCGGCGCAGGCCTGCAAAAGCTGATCGATGCCGAACTTCCTGTTGAGCGGCACCAGTTCGTCGCGCACATCCTTGGTAACGGCATGCAGCGACACGGCAAGGTTGACGCCGATCTCTTCGCCCGCCCGCGCCATCATCGGCACGACGCCGGAGGTGGAGAGGGTGATGCGCCGCTTCGACAGGGCGAGGCCATCGCCGTCCATCACGACCTTCAACGCGTCGCGCACATGGTCGAAATTGTAGAGCGGCTCGCCCATCCCCATCATCACGATGTTGGTCAGCATGCGACCGTCGGTCGTATATTGCGAGGCGTCGTCGGCCTCATCGTCATTGGCCGACGCCATGCTCCCCTTGGGCCATTCGCCAAGGGCATCGCGGGCCAGCATGACCTGACCCACAATCTCGCCCGGCGTCAGGTTGCGCACCAGCCGCATCGTGCCGGTATGGCAGAAACGGCAGTTGAGCGTGCAGCCCACCTGGCTCGACACGCAGAGCGTGCCCCGATCCGCGTCCGGGATGAACACCATCTCATAATCCTGGCCATCATCGGAGCGCAGCAGCCACTTGCGCGTGCCGTCGCTGGAGACCTGCGCCTCGACCACTTCCGGGCGCCCTACGACGAAACGCTCCGCCATCCAGCCGCGCATCGGCTTGGCGAGGTCAGTCATGGCGTCGAAATCAGTCTCGCCGCGATGATAGAGCCAGTGGAAAAGCTGCTTGGACCGCAGCTTCGCCTGCCTGGCGTCGAGCCCGGCCTCTTCCAGCGCATCCTTGATCTGCGGCCGCGACAGTCCCATCAGGTCGATCCGTCCATCCTCACGGGGCGTAACGGCGCGGGGCACGGGCACAGGGTCGATAGCGCCGGGAATCGGCATCAGGGGGTTGGCGGCTGTCTGCATGGCCGCGCCCATAGCGGATTTTGGGGGAATTTGGAAGGGCGACCACATGAACCCCGCCCACTTCCACCCGGCTCACCGCAATCGCGCGCATCCCAGTGCCGCCGCATCGATCGCCGTGGCCGCGCCGCGCAACGCATAGGTGTCGGCAAAGCCGCGCCCGCGCCCGTCCCGCGTCTGCACGCTCATGCTGGTGGCAGAGCGCATCGCAGCGACGATCGCGGCATCCACCCGCGCATCGGGCGCCCAGGCATCGACCTGCCCCGCCACCAGTGAAAAGCGGCGATCCCCCACATTCAGGATCACCGCCGCATCGCTCGCCCGCATCCGGCTCAGGCGGAAATGCACCTGACCCCGCACCCGCTGGCGCGGCCAGCTTCCCACCGCGGCAAAGCCGTCACCGCCGGTCGCCACCGGCACGGACAGCGCATAGCAGCGCGGACCATTGGCATCAGGAAGGGCAGGATCGCGAAACGCGCCCCATGCTTCGAAAACGCCCAGCGAATCCCGCGCCTCGGCCGCGACGCCAGTCATCATGAAGGGCAGGACGAGGAGCCATGGAGCTTTCACATCACCGGCAAAGCGCATGCTGATCCCTTTTGCAACCCTTTGCCAAACGAAACGATCACCCAGCGCTTGCAGGGGCCGTCACAGCGGCTATGAAGGACCATCCATCATTGTCGCCCGGATTCGACCGAGTTCGGGCTTTGCGCAGAAAAGAAACGGACAGAACAGGGACATGAAGGCCACCATCGAACGCGCAACGCTGCTCAAGAGCCTCAGCCACGTCCAGTCGGTGGTGGAGCGGCGCAACACGATTCCGATCCTGTCCAACGTGCTGATCGAAGCATCGGCGGATGGCGCGATCAAGCTGATGGCGACCGATCTCGACCTCCAGATCGTCGAAAGCGTCGCCGCGCAGGTCGAACAGCCTGGCGCGACCACGATTTCCGCGCACACCCTGTTCGACATCGCTCGCAAGCTGCCCGAAGGATCGCAGGTCTCGCTCCAGGCGGCCGAGGGCAAGATGCTGATCCAGGCGGGGCGCGCCCGCTTCAACCTGTCCACCCTGCCGCGCGACGATTTCCCGGTGATCGCGGAAGGCGACCTGCCGACCAGCTTCGAACTGCCGGCCGAAACGCTGAAGCAGATCATCGACAAGACGCGCTTCGCCATCTCGACCGAAGAGACGCGCTATTATCTGAACGGCATTTATTTCCATGTTTCCGACGAGGGGCAACCCGTGCTGAAGGCGGCCGCGACCGACGGCCATCGCCTCGCCCGCGTCACCGTGCCGCGTCCGGATGGCGCCGACGGCATGCCGGGCATCATCGTGCCGCGGAAGTGCATCGGCGAACTGCGCAAGCTGCTCGACGAGGTCGAAGGTTCTGTGCAGATTTCGCTCTCCGCCAGCAAAATCCGCTTCGGCCTGGGCAACGCGATCCTGACCAGCAAGCTGATCGACGGCACTTTCCCGGATTACAGCCGGGTCATCCCGACCGCCAATGACAAGCTGCTCAAGATCGACCCGCGCAGCTTCGAGGAAGGTGTTGACCGCGTTGCCACCATCGCCACGGAAAAGACGCGCGCCGTCAAGATGACGCTGGACCGCGACAAGATCACCCTGTCCGTCACCAGCCCGGAAAACGGCACCGCGGCCGAAGAAGTGCCCGGCGCGTTCCAGGGCGAAGGCTTCGACATCGGTTTCAATGCTCGCTATCTGCTCGACATTCTCGGCCAGATCGACAGTGAACTGGTGGAACTGCATCTCGCCGACGCCGCCGCGCCGACGCTGATCCGGGAAGACGACCGCAGCCCGGCGCTCTACGTACTGATGCCGATGCGCGTCTGAGGATCGGCCGCGCGCTTCGAAAGCGCGGCTATTCTCAGCGCTTGCCGATGTCCTGATCGACGCTATGTCCAAGCTGTTGATCGGAGCGGGAAATGGCATGGGCCCAGTTGTCGGGAAAATCATGAGGGGATTGGGCGCGGCGCTGCTGTTTCTGGCGGTGACGCTGTGTCTGGCGGTTACCATCGTTCCACCCTTTCTCGACCGCATCTATTATGAAGGGCCGGTCAGCCGCCATTATGACGGCGCGCGTTTCTTCAATCCCGATGGGGAAAGGCGCTATCCCGCGCCGCCGGGCCATAACCAGCGCGGCTTGGTGGCCCGCTGGCTGCTGCGGCAGGACGACCGACCCGCATGGCCCGACAGGGTGGCGGTAAAGCCCTCCCGCCCTCCGGCCTTCGCCGCGCCACGCGGCATGGTCGCCACCTGGGTGGGACATGCGACCGTGCTGGTTCAGGCGGCCGGCCTCAATATCCTGACGGACCCTATCTGGTCCGACTATGCCAGCACCTTCCCGCCGCTGGGTCCGAAGCGGGTGACGCAGCCGGGCGTGCGCTTCGACGATCTGCCGAAGATCGACCTCATCCTTCTCAGCCACAATCATTATGATCATATGGACATTCCCACCCTGAAAAGATTGTGGGAGCGGGACAGGCCGAAGATCATCACCTGCCTGGGCAATGACATCATCCTGAAGGCGAACGGCATTCCTTCAACGGCGCTGGACTGGGGCCGTTCGACAAGCGGCGCTGCGCTGAACGGCCTGGGCGAGAATAGCGTGATCCAGTGCGAGAATTACGAGCATTGCCCGGATTATCGCGTCCATGTGGTGCGCAATCATCATTGGAGCAGCCGCTGGGGCACCGACCGAAACCGGGCGCTCTGGTCTGGCTTTTTCGTCAGCACGCGGGCGGGCAATATCTTCTTCGCGGGCGACACCGGCGCAGGCGACATGGCATGGGCAGAGGAAGCGGCGCGGCTTGGGCCGATCAGGCTGGCGCTGATCCCTATCGGCGCTTTCCGCTTCTGGCCGGGACAGATGCAGTCGGACGCGCATATCGGACCGGAGCAGGCCGTGACGCTGTTCAAGACGCTGAATGCTTCAACCGCGATCCCCATCCACTGGGGGACCTTTCATCTCTCCTACGAGAAATGGGACACGCCGCCCAAATTGCTGGAACTGTATCTGCGCTGCGCCGGCATCGACCGTCAGCGTTTCGCGCCCTTGAAGGTGGGGCAGGCGATCCAGGTTCCGGCCTGGTCGTCCGCGCGGATCGGAAAGCGGCGCTGCGACGCGGACGCGGTTGCGCGGCTGGAATAGTCGGGCATGGCGTGCCGCCTTCCTTCCCCATTCCTGTCGCGATCAGGCGTCTGCCCACCGCCGTAACAGATTGTGATATACGCCAGTCAGCCGGATGACCTGCGCATCCTCATGCCCCAGCGTGCTGGCCAGCGCCTGGATGCTGCTGTCCAAATCGAACAGCATCTGGCGCGCCGCATCGTCCCGCACCATCGACTGGAGCCAGAAGAAGCTGGCCACCCGGCGTCCGCGGGTCACAGGCTCCACCCTGTGCAATGACGATGATGGATAGAGCACGGCATGGCCCGTCGGCAATTTCACCTGCTGCACGCCGAAATTCGTCTCGATCGTCAATTCCCCACCGTCATAGCCGCCGGGCTCTTCCAGAAAAACGGTGATCGACAGGTCGGATCGGACGCGAAAGCCGGTACCCGCCTGTATCCTGACGGCATTGTCCACATGGGTGCCGAAGGCCTGCCCGCCCGCATAGCTGTTGAACAGTGGAGGGAAGACCTTGAGCGGCAGCGCGGCGGCGATGAACAGGGGCGATCGACCAAGGGCGTCCAGCACGATCTGCCCGGCCTGCTTCGCTTCGGCGCTATCCTCCGGCAATTGCAGGTTGTGCTTGGCGAGCGCCGACTGATGTCCGGAAGTGACGTTGCCGTCGACCCATTGCGCCGCGTCGATCAATGCGCGGACGCGCGTGACGGCCTGATCGTCCAGCAGGTCGGGGATGACGGTCAGCATGCCGATGAAGGGATCCGGGCACGAAGGATGCAGGCCATGTCTCTCACTCTACTCCGCTGCGCAGGACGAACGGGATTTCGACCACGCCCTTGACCCGCACGGGCTGGCCGTCGCGCATCACGGGCTTCCAGCGCCAGCCGCGTACCGCGTCGCGCGCGGCATTGTCCAGTCGGGCAAAACCACTGCTCTGCGCGATGGAGAGGCTTTCCACCGCGCCATCCAGACCCAGCGTCAACGCAAGAAGGACGGTCCCCTGCTCACGCTTGCGACGGCTCTCCACCGGATAGCGGGGCGGCTTGCCCGCAATCATCTGCGTGCCCAGGTCGCCGCCCTGAACGATGCTCGACCCCACGGAGATGGCGGGCGGCGCAGGGGGCGCGGGGACTGCCAGCGGCGGCGCGGGTGGTGCAGGAGGAACGATGGTCGGCGTGGTCGCCACGGTCGGCACCGGCGCCGGAGGTACTTTCACCAGCGGCGGCGGCGCAACGATCCTGCTGTGCGGCGGGGGCGGCGGCGCCTTCACAGATGGAGGCGGCGGCGGCGGCATGAGATTCACGACCGACAGCCGGGCTTCCCGCATCCGATGCACATGATGCCGGGCATGGACCAGCGCGGCGATGATCACGGCATGAAGCAGGAGGATGACAAGGATGGCGGGGACGTTCACCCCGCTCCGGGCACCATAGCGGGCCGGAGCAGCGTCGAGTTGAACCGGCACGCTGGAAAGGGATGGCCGCGCGGCAGACAGGGGGACGACCCCATCATCCCCATCATCCCCACCCTCTTCCACAAATCTATCTGCTACGCGAAGCATGCCAGATCCCCTTTGCCGCCGTGCAGGCGAAGGCCGTCCATAACGCGAATCCTAATGCTACTCAATCGCATCTTTAATATGGGATCGGGCGGGTGGCGACCCGAGGAGGATAGGAGTGCATCGCCACCCGCCCGTGTCCCCCGGCAAGGGACGATTGCCGGGGGACAGGATCGTCAGAACATGTAGTTGAGGCTGAACACGGCCGATCGGGTCGGGGCCGGCTGCGCCCAGCTGTTGTTGATGTTGGTGCGAACGGTGGTCACATATTTCTCGTTGGTGAAGTTCTGCACGTTCACCTGCGCCTTCAGTTTTTCCGTGATCGGATAGGACGCCATGAAACGGTGAATGGTGTAGCTGGGCACCCGGTAGCCGACATAGCTGTTGGCGACGAGCTGGGCGAGACTAGGCTGGTTCATCAGGAAGCTGCCCTGATAGGTCAGGCCATAGCCCAGCTCCAGCCCGAAGCCGAAGCGGTAGGTGGTGAACAAGCTGCCCGAATGCTTCGGCGTGTTGGTCAGCGAATAGCCCGCAGTCGGATCGGGGAAGGCAGTGCTGTTCGCGCAGGTGCCGGCTGCCGGATCGGTCGCGCCGGGATGGGCAAGGCAATAGTCGGAGACGCCCTGCTTGATCTTGCTCTTGAGATACATGTAGTTGGCCGAAATGGTCCAGTTGCTGGTGATGTTGCCCGACGCGCCGAAGGACAGGCCCTGCACCCGCTGGAAACCGTCCGTCGCCTGATCAGGCAGAAGCGGATCGCCCGACACGACCTTGATCTGGTTGCGATCATTGCGGAACAGCGCCAGCGTCAGCAGCAACTGCTTGTCGAAGAGGTCCGCCTTCGCGCCGATCTCGTAATTCTTCGTGGTCTCGGGCCTGACATTGCAGGAGCCGCTGCCACCGGCCACATTGCCCGCCGTGCAGCTGCCGTCGACCGACGATTTCGATGGCAGCTTGGAGTTGCCGAAAGCGACATACAGGCTGGTATCTGGCGTCGGCTTCACGACAGCGCCCACGCGGAAGGAGAAGAGATTGTCATCGATCTCCAGCCGGTTGCCGACCGTGCTGATCTGGCCGAGCTGCGCCGACCCGCCGGTCGTGTTGTAGGTGAAGGTGCGGTTGAAGCCCCGGACCTTCTCATAACGGATACCGCCGTTGATCTCGAACCAGTCGGTGAACTTCATCGTGTCGAACAGATAGGCGGCATAGCTGGTCTGCTCGCCCACATTATGCGTGCCGAGGGTGAAGTTGACGGGGCCGACATAATTGTTGCTGCCATAGACGCGCGCCAGGCCGGAGGTCGCGGCCGGGCCGACGATGCCCGACGACGGATCGGCTATGTTCACCAGCGGCAGGTAGAAGCCCAGGCTGGCGGCGGCATTATAGGCCGGGTTGGCCGCACCTGCGCCGCTTGCCGGGGCCGTAAAGGGCGCGGCATAGGGATCGAAGCCGTTGGCGGTGCGGCCCAGGCTGCCCTGCAACTGGTCGTAACGCTCCCACAAGGCAGAGCCGCCGACGACCAGCGTATGGCCGATGCCGCCAGTGTCGAAATCGGCGCTGAGGTCGATCTGGTTATAGGCGGTCTCATTGGTGATGAAACGCTGGTTCCCGCGACCGCCCGTCGGTACATAATAGCCCACCGGAATGGTCAACGTCTCGCCCGCCGCTGTTGTCCCGATGCGCTGGGTGCAGGCGCCGCCGGTGTCCGGATTGAAGCCGGCTGCCGTGCCGTTGTCGAGGCAGAAGACGCCGTTCGGCTGGCTGGTCACCGTATCCTGGCGGATATGTTCGTAGCGCGTCAGGTTGCGGACCTTGACCGTGTCGCTGAAGGCATGGCTGAAGATCGCCTGCAACGACTTGGTCTTGCTGTCCTGCCGGTCCAGATTGGCGAAGCCGTAATAGCCGGAACGGTCGAACTGCTTGAGGATGCCGCCCAGCGCCGGGAAATAGCGGATGCCATATTGCGGCATCGCCTTGTCATCCAGATATTCCCCCTGCAGCGTCAGGCTGGTCGGGCTGTCGATACCGATCGTGATGGCGGGCGCGACGCCCCAGCGCTTGTAATCCTCGACATCGCGACCGGGCACGTCATTGGCGTGATAGACGGCATTGAGGCGCACCGCGATCAGGTCGTTGACACGCTTGTTCGCATCGATGGTCGCGCGATAATAGTTGTCGGTGCCGATCCCTGCATTGAGGATGATCTGGTCGTCGGCCAGCGGGCGCTTCGTAACCAGGTTGATCGTGCCGGCAACCGAACCGCCACCGTTCATGACCGAATTGGCGCCGTTGGTGACTTCGACCTGCTCGATATTATAGACTTCGTTGCGGTTCAGGAATGCCCCGGATCGCACGCCATCGACCGTCACGTCGTTCTTCGCGTCCTGCCCGCGCAGGATGATGCGATCGCCATAGCCGAAGCCGCCCTCGCCAGCGCCAAAGGTGATGCCTGGAACCGTGGACAGCACTTCGCGCAGCGTCAGCAGGTTCTGCTGCTGGATGGTTTCCTTGCCGATCACGGTGATGGTCTGAGGCGTATCGAGCAGCGGGCGAGTATATTTGGGCGATTCGGCCTTCTCTACCTTGACGGGGGATTCGTCGATCGCCGTATCGGTGACCGTCATCCCGCCGAGCCTGGGCCCCTGCGCATTATCCTGAGCCTGGGCGGACGATGCGAACGCCATGGCGCCGACGCAGCTCAGCGCCAGGAAGGAAGGCCGTGACAGTGCTTTGGACATGAAAACAGAACCCCTTTCTTGAAACTTGAGGGGTCTGCTATTGCGACTTGTTCGCAGAGTCAACGCTATTGCGAATAATTATTATTTTATGATCGTATAGTGTCGTCGAAGAGCCAGCACCTTATGGCGCTGCCAAGGTTGGGTGGGTCGGCCGCCGCCATGCGGGCCACATCTATGCGCGCGATCAACGCGTTTACCGGCAAACCCTCTCGCGCAGCGGCCGTGCGAAGGGCTTGCCAGAATATCGGCTCAAGGCTGATCGCGGTCTGATGGCCCGCAATGGTCACGCTGCGCTTGACCGGCGGAGCGAAGGGCGATGTCGCCGACGCCGAAGCGCCTTGGGAACGCCCCTCCTCTTCCATCAGTACATGTGCTGGCCGCCATTGATCGACAGCGTGCTGCCGGTCACGAAACCGCCGTCCTCGCTGCAGAAAAAGGCGACCCCACGGGCTATTTCCTCGGCGCGGCCCAGGCGGCCGACGGGAATCTTGGCCACGATCTTCTCCAGCACCGGCGGCGGCACTGCGGCTACCATGTCCGTATCGATATAGCCCGGCGCGATCGCGTTGACGGTGACGCCATATTTTGCGCCTTCCTGCGCCAGCGCCTTGGTGAAGCCATGGATGCCCGACTTGGCGGCGGCATAGTTGACCTGACCATATTGGCCCGCCTGGCCGTTGATCGAACCAATATTGACGAAACGGCCCCAGCCGCGTTCCCGCATTCCCCCGAAGGTCGCCTTCGCCATGTTGAAGCAACCGCCCAGATTGATGCGCATCACCTCGTTCCAGTCGTCAAAGCTCATCTTCGCCAGCACGCCGTCGCGCGTGATGCCGGCATTGTTGACCACGACATCGATCGGTCCCAGCGCCTCTGTCACCTGCGCGCAGCCGTCCAGGCAGGCCTGGTGGTCACCCACGTCCCATTTGAAGGAGGCTATGCCGGTCTTTTCCGAAAAGGCCTGCGCCTTGGCGTCATTGCCGGCATAGTTGGCCGCGACCGTGAACCCCATCTCCTTGAGGGCCAGGCTGATTGCCTCGCCAATTCCACGTGTTCCGCCCGTGACGACTGCAACTTTGCTCATGGTGGCTCTCCTTCAAAAAACGGGACGAAACTTATCTCTCCAACCAGCCAGCCAGTTCGCGACGGGCCAGATCTTCATACAGATTAATAGCGTCCGAAGACGCGTTCAAACAACTCAAATGGACAAAATTATTACCGCCGGAAGCGATAAAGTCCTCTTTACCGCGAATGGCGATTTCCTCTAGGGTTTCCAGGCAGTCCGCCGAAAATCCGGGGGTCAGGACAGCAACATTCCGGACATTTTCGGAAGGGAGCTGGCGCAGCACCTCATCCGTCGCCGGACCCAGCCATTTCGCAGGGCCAAAACGCGATTGAAAGGTGACGCGCACCTCCCGCCCCAATGCCTCGCCCAGCAGCCTTGCGCTATCGACGCATTGGTCGCGATAGGGATCGCCCAATTGCCTTGTGCGCTCCGGCATGCCGTGGAAGCTGGCGATCAGCAGGTCCGGCGCGAAATCCAGCGAGGCGAGTTGCGCCTGCGTCGATGCGCGCAGCGCCTCGATATAAGCCGGATCGACATGATAGGGCGGCAGCGTGCGGATCGCCGGTTGCGCCCGCATCTTTGCGAGCGCGGCATAGGCGGCGTCGAGCGCACTGGCCGTCGTCGCCGCGCAATATTGGGGATAAAGCGGTGCCAGAAGGATGCGATTGCACCCGGCGGCGACCATGGCTTCCAGCCGCGCGCCGACCGCCGGATTACCATAGCGCATCGCCCAATCCACCATCACGTCCGGACCCATCCGTTCCTGCATGGCGTGGGCGGTATCACGCGTGTAAACCGCGAGCGGTCCCCCCTCCTTCATCCAGACCTGGCGATAGGCATGGGCGGATTTCCTGGGACGCGTCAGCAGGATCGGGCCGCGCAATATCGGCTGCCACAGCAATGGCGGGATTTCCACGACGCGGCGGTCGGACAGGAATTCGGCAAGATAGCGCCGCACCGACGCAGGGTCCGGGCCATCGGGCGTGCCGAGATTGATAAGGAGCAGGCCGATCTTGCCCACAGGCTTCACCCTTCCATCAGCAGGGGCACGGTGCGGAAACGCCGCCCGGCAGTGGTGAACAGTGCATTGGCGACAGCAGGCGCCACCAGCGGGGCGCCAAGATCGGTCAGCCCGGCGGGGGGGGCGGTGCTGCGCACCAGTTCAACGGTAACCTCCCCCACATCGCCGAGGCGGGGCAGACCCATGCGGCCCAGAATCGCCCGCGTCGGCATGCCCTTCGCATAGGGGACGGACGCACCCATGGCGAAGGCCAGGCCGTGGATCAGGCCGCTTTCGACCTGCTGTCTGGCGACGTCGGGATTGATCTGCTCCCCCCCATCAACGGCAGCGATGATCCGCGACACCTGGAGCTTGCCCTCGGCTATGCCCGCCTCCACCATGACGGCGATGAAGGCGCCGTTCATCACATGCGCCGCCAGCCCCTGCCCGCTTCCCTCTATGCCGCCCTGCCAGCCGCCCATCGCGCCCACCGTGGTCAGGCAATGTGCGAGCCGGGGATTGCCGCCCAGCATCTGGATGCGGAAGGACATCGCCTCCATCTGCGCCTGATGGGCAAGTTCGTCCATGAAGCTTTCGGTGAAGAAAGCTCCGTGCAGATGCGCGTTGCCGCGCGCGAACCCCAGGGGCAGGCCGACATCGGCCGGAAAGTGATCCACCGCCCAATTGGGCACGGCATAGGGCAGTTCCATGCCCGCCACCGCCAGCCGGGTGGACGTGCCGGCGGCATCGGCGCTGGCTTCATATGCGGGTTTGCCATGGGCGATGCGCGCCCATGTCTGGGTCATGGCGCAGGGGGCGGCAACCTTCGCCGACCAGCCTTCGACCGCTCCGTTGCGACCCAGCTTGCCCGCCATGCGCGCATGGGCGGGGGCGCTGGGCCGGTCCTGGATCACATCCTCGAGCCGGGACCAGAGCAGTTGCACGGGACGCCCCATTTCGCGGGAAAGCAGCGCGGCTTGCACGCCCGCGTCGAAGTCCATACGGCGTCCATAGCCCCCGCCGGCATGCAGCGGGTATAGCGTTACCGCCTGCGCCGGCAGCCCCAGCGCGCGGGCGATGGCGGCGCGCGCCAGGCCGGGCGCCTGCGTCGCCATCCACACCTCCGCGCTGTCCTCGCTGATCCGGGCGGTGGCGCACATCGGCTCCGGCGCCAGGTGCAGCCCTGGAGCCACCCTATATTCACTGGCGAGGATGGTCGCATCCTCGAACAGCGGCCCCAGATCACCCTGCGCGTAGAGCCGTTCGCCGGAACCGGAAAAGGCCTGCTCCAGCGTTGCCTGGATCCCGGCACTGTCCACCGGCTTGCCGGACAGCGCGAAGAGGGGATCGGCCAGGTCCAGCGCCCTGTTTGCCGCCCACCAGTTGCTGGCCACCACCGCGACCCAGCGTTCCTGCCGCACCAGCTTCAGGAATCCGGTGACGGATTTCGCCGCCCGCTCATTGACGCTTTTCAGGACGGCGTCGCCGATGGGACCCTGGCGGATGGAGGCGAAGACCATGTCGGGCAGGCGGATGTCGGCCGCGAAATTATGGCTGCCGTCGATCTTGGACGGGGTGTCGAGCCGTGGCAGTTCCTGCCCCGCCAGCCGGTCCACCTCCGACTGGCGGAAGGGCAGGATCTCAGGCAGGTCGTAGGTGGCCGCATCCTCCACCACCTCGCCCAGCTTCAATCTGCGCTGTCCGCCGTCGGAAATGATGCCGTTCTGGATATCGCAGCTTTCCCAGGCGACGTCCCAGCGCGCCGCCGCCGCCTTGCACAGCAGAACCCGCGCCGCGGCCCCCGCCTCCCGATAGGCCTGGTGGAACATCGGGATCGACGTGCCCGCTCCGGTCAGCATCAGGGCGCGGCGGATCGCATATTGGTCGATGGTCCATTCGCCCGCTCCGCCCGCCAGCCGGCTCCAGTCACTGGCCAGCCATTCGCGCGCCAGCTGGACATTGGCATAGAGCGGGCCGATCGGCGCGCTCTGCACCCCGACGGTTCGCCAGTCCGCCCCCAGTTCGTCCGCCAGTATCTGCGGCAGCAGGGTGGTGACGCCCTGCCCCATCTCCGTCTGCGGCACGATCACGACCACCTGGCCGGTCCGGTCGATCTTCAGGAATGCGTTGAAGGCCGTCTCACCCGGCGCGGTGTTGAGATTGGGGCGATAGGATCGGGGCCATACCGCCCATGCCAGCAAAAGCCCCGCCGTCGCGCCCCCGCCGACAAGCAGGCTGCGCCGGTTCAAGCCCCTTTTCGTCTGCTGACCCTGCTTCCGCGGTGCGCGCCCCATGAAACCGCTGATAAAGAGGCTTGGAAGCTCTGCAAAGCCCTATTGCGCGCCTGCCGAACGGTTCGTGACCGGGTCGAGCCGGAGGCGGCGTATCTCGATCGCGGGACAGCGATCCATGACCACCTTGAGTCCCGCCGCCTCCGCCCTGGCGGCGGCCGCCTCATTGATCACGGCCAGTTGCATCCAGACGGCCTTGGCCCCGGCGGCTATGGCATCGTCCACCGCATCCCCCGCCGCCTCGCTGCGGCGGAAAATGTCGACCATGTCGATCGGCACGCCGATGTCCGACAGGCTGGCCCAGACGAATTCGCCATGGACATGCTCGCCGGCGATCTGCGGATTGACCGGCAGCACGCGATAACCATGATCCTGCAGCGTCTTCATCACGCCATAGCTCGGCCGGTCGGGCCGGTCGGAAATCCCGACCAGCGCTATGGTACGGGTTTCGTTCAACAGATCAGCTATGTCCTGCGCATCGGTAAGCGGCATGCAGCGGTCCTCCATATTTACCATGACATGGGAAGGACGCGGGAGGGACGCAAGCCGTTCCCCCAACCACGGGCGAGGCTTAAGAGCCCGCCCTGCCCTCCAGCCAGGCCGCAACCTTCTCCGCAATGGCGTGGAAGGTGGCGCCGTACCCATCCGCGTCGGCCGCAGGAGGATCGCCCGCATCGGAGCGGCGACGAATGTCGATGGCCAGCGGAATGCGCCCCAGGAAGGGCATGCCCATCTCCCCGGCGGCGGCTTCCGCACCGCCCTGCCCGAAGGGATCGGACATTTCCCCGCAATGGGGACAGGCATAGCCGGCCATATTCTCGACCAGACCGATGATCGGCACCTGCGTCTGTTCGAACAGGCTCACCGCCCGGACCGCGTCGATCAGCGCGAGATCCTGGGGCGTGGAGACGATGACGGCGCCGACCGGCTTGTGCTTCTGCACCATCGAAAGCTGGACGTCGCCCGTGCCCGGCGGCATGTCGACGATCAACAGTTCCACATCGCCCCAATCCGCCTCGATCAGCTGGGCCAGGGCATTGCCCGCCATCGGCCCGCGCCAGGCCAGCGCCTTTCCGGGTTCGACCAGATGTCCCATGGACAGTATCGGAATGCCGAGGGGGCTTTGCACCGGGATAAGCTGCTTGTCCCGCGCCTGCGGTTTCCTGTCCTCGCTCGCCATCAGGCGCGCCTGCGAGGGGCCGTAAATGTCGGCGTCGACCAGTCCGACCTTCACCCCCAGCCGCCGCAGCGCGACCGCAAGATTGGCCGAGAGGGTTGATTTGCCGACCCCGCCCTTGCCGGATGCGACGGCAACGATCCTCAGCGGCTTGCGCTCGGCCGTCATGGCGATGCGCACATCATCGACGCCGGGCACGGCCAGCCCGCCCTCGCGGATCGCGGCGGCCACCGCATCACGCTGCTCGGGCGACAGGCCCGCCACGTCCAGCGCCAGCGACATCACCCCGTCCTTGAGGCGCGGCGCGCTGGCGCGGCCGTCGGTCAGCGTTTTGAGGCGGGCGGCGAAATCTTCAAGCTGAGTCATGGCAGGCCATCTAGGGAATTTCCTCATCGGACGAAACCGGCAGGCGGCCGTTTTTCTTCGCCACCGACATCATTCGAAACAATAATCGTTGCGATGGGCACTGTTTTTCGCCGGAGAGCCTACCTATAGAGAGGGCATGAAGAGATTTTTCGGGTGGATACCGGACATAGCGAACGCCATGGTCCAGGGTCCGTGGGGCGGCAAGGGCGACGGCCCGGACGGCAGTGACGGCCAGGGCAAGGGCGACGAAGGCAAGGGGCGCGATGGACCGCGCAACCCCTGGACCCAGCCGGGACGCCCCGGCGCCAAGGGCCCTTCCGCGATCGAGGAACTGCTCCGCCGCAGCAAGGAAAGCTTCGGCCAGGGCGGCGGCGGCTTCGGCAATCTGCCGCCACGCCCGTCCGGCAAGGCACTGTGGCCCGCCGCCATCGGCATATTGGTGGTGCTGTGGCTGGTCCTGACCTGTTTCCACCGCGTGGGTCCGCAGGAGCGCGGCGTCGTCACCCTGCTGGGCAAATACAGCCGTACCCTCTCCCCCGGCATCAGCCTGACGCTGCCCGCGCCGCTGGAGAATGTGACGACCGTGGATGTCGAGGAAATCCGCACCATAGACATCGGTTCGACCCGGGCGGAGAGCGAGAATCTGGTCCTGACCGGCGACCAGAACATCATCGACCTCGCCTATTCGGTGCGCTGGAACATCCGCAGCCCGGAACTTTACCTGTTCCAGCTTTCCGACCCGGACTCATCCGTGCGTGAAGTCGCCGAAAGCGCCATGCGCTCCGTCGTCGCCAGCGTCAGCCTGGAGGATGCGCTGGGCGCCGGTCGTACCGAGATCGAGCAGCAGGTCGAGCAGCGGATGCAGGAAATATTGGACGGCTACCGATCCGGCATCCGGGTGCAGGGCGTCGCGATCAAGCAGGCCGATCCGCCGACCGCCGTCAATGACGCGTTCAAGGCGGTGTCCGCGGCGCAGCAGACGGCGCAGACCTATCTCAACGAAGCCCGCGCCGCCGCGCAGCAGGTGACCGCCAAGGCGCAGGGTGAAGCCGCCGCCTTCGACAAGGTCTATGAGCAGTACAGGCTCGCGCCCGACGTCACCCGCCGCCGCATGTATTATGAAACCATGGAGGGTGTTCTGTCGAACGTCGACAAGACCATCGTCGAAAGCGGCAATGTCACGCCCTATCTGCCCCTTCCCGAACTCAAGCGCCGGGCGCAGGGCACTGCCGCGCAGGGCAGCGCGACCGTGGAGGGCCAGTGATGCAGAACCTTGTCCGCCATCCCGTCGCGCTGGCGCTGCTCGCCATCGCCGCGCTGCTGCTGATCGGCAGCACCATCGCCATCGTGCCCGAAACCAAGCAGGGCGTGATCGTGCGTTTTGGCGATCCCAAGAAGATCATCAACCGTTATCGCCCGAACGAGGATTTCGGCAAGACCGGCGCGGGCATCATCCTGCGCTGGCCGTTCATCGACCAGGTCGTCTGGATCGACAAGCGCGTCCTGTCGGTGGAGATGGAGCGGCAGCAGGTGCTTTCCACCGACCAGTTGCGCCTCCAGGTCGACGCCTTCGCCCGGTACCGCATCGTCGATCCGCTGCGCATGTACATCGCGGCGGGCAGCGAAGACCGGGTGTCGGACGCGCTGCGCCCGATTCTGGGCTCCGCGCTGCGCAACGAACTGGGCAAGCGCCCCTTCGCGGCGCTGCTCTCCCCTGAACGGGGCCAGGTGATGGACAATATCGAGGCGGGCCTTAATCGCGTCGCCCGGCAATATGGCGCGCAGATCGTCGATGTGCGGATCAAGCGCGCCGACCTGCCCGACGGCGCGCCGCTGGAAAGCGCGTTCACCCGCATGCGCACGGCGCGGGAGCAGGAAGCGCTCACCATCCGCGCCCAGGGCGCGAAGCAGGCGCAGATCATCCGCGCCGAAGCGGATGCCAACGCCGCCCGCATCTATTCGGAAAGCTTCGGCAAGGACGCCCAATTCTATGATTTCTATCGCGCCATGCAGGCCTATCGCTATACTTTCGCTCCGGACCGGCAGGGGTCGACCACGATGGTCCTTTCCCGGGACAATGATTTCCTGAAGCAGTTCCAGGGACACTGATTTCATTACGGAACCAGCGTCATTCAATGAGGGTTAAGGCTAGGCGGCGCATCCCGCTCATCGCAGAGTCCCGCCTTTCCTTCGCCAAGTTCATGAGAGGACCGTCACGAGTGCGTTACGCTTATGCCATTACCGGCGCCCTGCTGCTCGGCGGCACCGCCATAGCCGTTACCTCCAGCCCGAATGTCGGCGCGCAGATCGCCCAGAATGAGGGCATGCAAGCCGCTGCGCCGGCCGGCGCCCCGGCGAGCCTGGCCGACATGGTCGAAAAGCTGCAACCGGCGGTGGTCAACATTTCCACCAAGCAGCGCGTCCAGGTGCAGAACCCCTTTGCCGGCACGCCCTTTGGCGACCTGTTCGGCGCTCCGGGCGGAAAGCCCCAGACCCGACAGGCGCAATCGCTGGGGTCGGGCTTCATCATTTCGGCTGACGGCTATATCGTCACCAACAACCATGTGGTGTCGGCCGGAGCGGAAGGCGCGAGCGTCGATTCCATCACCGTCACGCTGACCAACAGCGAGGAATATCCCGCCAAGCTGGTGGGCCGCGACCCCGCGACCGACATCGCCGTGCTCAAGATCGAGCCGAAGAAGGCCCTGCCCTTCGTCAAGTTCGGCGACAGCACCAAGGCGCGCGTCGGTGACTGGGTGATCGCCATCGGCAATCCCTTCGCCCTGTCGGGCACGGTGACGGCCGGCATCATCTCCGCCGTGCATCGCGGCACCGGGGGCACCTACGACAAGTTCATCCAGACCGACGCGTCGATCAACCAGGGCAATAGCGGCGGCCCGATGTTCGACATGCGCGGCAATGTGATCGGCATCAACAGCCAGATCCTCTCGCCCTCCGGCGGCAATGTCGGCATCGGCTTCGCCATTCCTTCGGAACAGGCGGCGCCCATTGTCGACACCCTGCGCAAGGGCCAGGCCGTCAAGCGCGGCTATCTGGGCATCCAGATCAGCCCTCTGGGCGAGGATCTGGCCGATTCCCTGGGTCTCGCCAAGAATCGCGGTGAGTTCGTCCAGGGCGTGGAGCCGGGCAAGGGCGCCGACAAGGCCGGGATCAAGGCGGGCGACGTGATCGTCAGCGTCGCGGGCCAGGAAGTGACGCCGGACCAGAACCTGTCCTCCATCGTGGCTTCCCAGCCGATCGGCGCGCGCGTCCCCATCGTGCTGCTGCGTAACGGCCAGCGCCAGTCGGTGACGGCGGTCGTGGGCGAACGCCCGTCGGAAGACGAACTCAACGCCTTCGCCCAGAGCCAGGACGATGATTTCAGCCAGCAGCCGGACAACCCGTCCAGCAACGGGCAGGCCAGCCAGCAGTCGCTCGGCATTTCGGCCATTCCGCTGACCTCGACCATCATCCGCCAGCTCGGCATCGCGGCCGATACGCGGGGAATCGTGATCACCGCCGTCGACGGTTCGACCGATGCGGGCGCCAAGGGGCTGCGGCGCGGCGATGTCATCATCACCGCGAACAACCGCCCCGTCGCCACCCAGGCGGAACTCGACGCGCAGGTGAAGGCGGTGTCGGCGCAGGGCCGCAGCGCGATCCTGCTTCAGGTGCTGCGGCGTGGCCAGCCGGCCGTGTTCCTGCCGGTGCGGCTGCGCGACAAATAAGGCGCGCGCCGCCCGTCGGGCAAAGAACTGAAAACCAGCCGATCGTTACGGGTCGCGCTTGCCGGAAGGGCTGCCTCGCCTCTACAAAGGGACGGCAGACTCCGGTGGGCGCGACCCGTCACCTTTTGGGAGAATGACGCGAAATGAGCGACGGCATCTTCATCGGCCTTGGCGCGCCGGACAAGGACGGCGGCATCCCCCAGACGCTGAACCTGCGCCGGGCCAACCGCCACGGGCTGATCGCCGGCGCGACCGGCACGGGCAAGACCGTGACGCTCCAGGGCATTGCCGAGGGCTTCTCCGCGCAGGGCGTCCCCGTTTTCCTTGCCGATGTGAAGGGCGACCTGGCGGGCATTTCCATGGCCGGTTCCCCCACCGCGAAAAATGCCGACAAGCTGGTCGCCCGCGCCCGGGAAATCGGCATCGACAATTACAGCTATGCCGACAACCCCGCCATCTTCTGGGATCTGTATGGCGAACAGGGACATCCCATCCGCACCACCGTCAGCGAAATGGGACCGCTGCTGCTTTCCCGCCTGATGGACCTCAACGAGACACAGGAGGGCGTGCTTTCCATCGCCTTCAAATATGCCGATGAGGAAGGGCTGCTGCTGCTCGACCTGGGCGACCTGCAGGCGATGCTGACCTATTGCGCCGAAAATGCCGACAGCCTCTCCGCCCGCTACGGCAATGTGACCAAGGCCAGCGTCGGCGCGATCCAGCGGCAATTGCTTCAGCTTGATGCGCAGGGCGGCGATCATTTCTTCGGCGAGCCGGCGCTCGACATTCACGACATGCTGAAGGTCGACGAGAAAGGGCGCGGCTATGTGAACATCCTGGCCGCCGACAAGCTGATGCAGAGCCCCAAGCTCTACGCCACCTTCCTGCTCTGGCTGCTTTCCGAACTGTTCGAGACGCTGCCCGAAGTGGGCGATCCGGACAAGCCGGTGCTCGTCTTCTTCTTCGACGAGGCCCATCTCCTCTTCGACGATGCGCCCAAGGCGCTGACCGACAAGATCGAGCAGGTCGTGCGCCTGATCCGCTCCAAGGGCGTGGGCGTCTATTTCGTGACGCAGAACCCGATCGACATTCCGGAGGATGTCGCGGGCCAGCTCGGCAACCGGGTGCAGCACGCCCTGCGCGCCTTCACCCCCCGCGACCAGAAGGCGATCAAGGCAGCGGCGGATACCTTCCGCGTCAATCCGGACCTGAACGTCGAAACCGCGATCACCGAACTCAAGGTGGGGGAGGCGCTGGTGTCGCTGCTGCAGGAGGACGGATCGCCCGGCATCGTCCAGCGCACATTGATTGCGCCGCCCCGCTCGCGCCTTGGCCCGCTCGATGCGAAGGAACGGGCGATCATCCAATCCATATCCCCCTGCGCCGGTAAATATGACGTGTCGGTCAACCGCGAATCCGCAGAGGAGATCCTTGCCGCGAAAGGTCAGGCCGCTGTCGCCGCGGCACAGGCCGCCAAGGCCCAGGCCGAAGCCGACAGGGCCGCCGCCGCGCAGGCCAAGGTCGAGGCCAAACAGCGCGAGGCTGAACTCAAGGAACAGGCCCGGCAGGACGCCGCCGCCGCGCGCGAAGCCGCCAGGCCATCATCCTTCGACAAGGCGATCCAGTCCGCCACCCGCTCGGCCGCCTCATCGGTCGGGCGTCAGGTCGCCAATGAACTGGGCCGCGCGGTCTTTGGCGGGTCGAGCCGCAGGTCGGGCGGAATTGCGGGGCAACTGGTGCGCGGCATCCTGGGCAGCCTGTTCAAATAAGCGGGGGAGAAACATCATGCGAGAGACGATCATCTTCACCATGCGCGCGAGTGCCGTGGCCATGAGCGCACTGGGCCTGGCACTGGCCTTGCCCGTGCGCGCGCAGGATTATCGCGACCTCCACCGCGCTGCGGACGCCGCGATCGCCAGCGATATCGCCCGCGACCGCCAGGCCGAGCGCGACGCAAGGCGCCAACCCTATGTTTCGCCCGGCTACGGACCGATCCGGACAGCGACGGCAGCACGCAATGCCTGCGCCGCCAAGGCGCGGGAGGAAGCCGGGCCAGGCGCCAGGATCCTGGGACGGATCGCCGCCAGCACCATGTCGACCGGATGGGAAGTCGAAGGCGAGGTCCGCCCATCTGGCGACAGCGGCGCCGTGCCCTTCGTGTGCTCGGTCCGCAATGGTTCGGTGAGCGGCATCCTGCTGCAGCCGGATCGCTGAAGAACCCTTACCGGGCTGGCTGATTTGGGTGGGAAGCGGACTGACGGCATACGGCTAGAGCATTTTCGGGTTGCGCCGAGTCATATGTTTTGATTCGAAGGTGTCGGTTAATCGGCGAGGCTGAGATGACGGCACCCTTATCCCAGGATTTGCGCAAACGGCTTGTCGCGGCTGTAGCGGAAGGCAGTTCTGCCCGCGCGGCAGCGGCCCGGTTTCAGGTGAGCCCGGCAGCGGCGGTGAGCATCGTGCGCCGAGCACGGGAGACCGGTAGTACAGAGCCTGCCCGGATCGGCGGTTATCGTCGGCCGCTTCTGGCGGATCATGAGGCCTTGTTGCGTGAACCGATGTCCACCCGGAAGGGTATCACGCTGGCCGAGATCAGGGCGGAACTGGTCGAACGAGGTATCCAGCCGGGTTCGCTCTCGACGATCTGGTCAACCCTCAAGCGGTTTGGCCTGTCCCATAAAAAAAGTCGCTGAGGGCCGCCGAGCAGGATCGGCCTGACGTTGCCGATCATCGTCAGCGCTGGCGGGTGTGGCAGCGCTTCATGGACCCAGCCGCGCTTGTGTTCCTGGATGAAACCGGCGCGACCACCAATATGGCTCGACGCTATGGCTGGAGTCCCAAGGGCGAGCGCCTGATCGACGCTGCCCCATTCGGTC
>Ga0207678_10000400_pt1 | contig 39732 bp, 39 predicted proteins | sample KBSC63metaG_FD_184319 | JGI IMG/M metagenome (GOLD analysis project Ga0207678, IMG submission 184319) | Corn rhizosphere microbial communities from Kellogg Biological Station, Michigan, USA - KBS C6-3 metaG (SPAdes) (version 2) | ecosystem: Host-associated > Plants > Roots > Rhizosphere > Soil ... | reverse complement strand
TCGATCGGGCAGGATCTGGTGCAAAGGCCGCTGTTCGAGGATCGGCCGATCATCATCGGGCGGGCGGGACATCCGCTGGCAGGCGGGTGGACCCCCGATGACCTGCGCCGTTTTCCCTGGATATTGCCGCCCGAGGGCGCACCGCTGCGACAATTGTGGCAACGGATGTTCGCCGCGCTGGGTGGAGCGTTGCCGGCCGTGCCGATCGAGTGCGGTTCGGTGATGACGATCCGGCAATTGCTGCTGGGCGGCGATTATCTGACGCTGCTGTCGGTCGACCAGCTCGCGCTGGAACTGGAGGTGGGGATTGTCGCCGGCATCGGTCCGGCACCCGGTTCGGTCAGCCGGACCATCGGCGTCACCATTCGGGCGGGCTGGCGTCCGACGCGCCTGCAGGCCCGCTTCCTGGACGCCGTGGAAACCGAGGCCGGCAACATATATTCGTAAATTCTTATAAGGGGCGCATGGATTCGATTGGCGGACCGCCGGGCTATGCGCCATGCCCCGCTGCATGGAGCAGGAACTGGGTCTGATCGGATTTGGCGAGGCAGGGTCCACCTTTGCCGGGGCAGGCAAATGGGGCGCGCGCGCCCATGTGTTTGACCGCAAGACAGATGATCCCGCCGACGCGCAGGCGATGCGGGAGGCCTATGCCGCAGCCGGCGTGACATGTGCGCCGTTGCTGGAGCAGGCCTTATTCGGCGCCGATCTGGTGGTGTCGCTGGTGACCGCGGACCAGGCGCTGGCCGTGGCGGAGGCGGCGGCGGCATGGCTGCGCGCCGGATCGATCTATTGCGACATGAACAGCGTCGCCCCCCAGACGAAGGAACAGGCCGCGCGCCTGGTCGAGGCGGCGGGCGGCCATTATGTCGACGTGGCGGTGATGGCGCCGGTCAATCCGGCGCGCCTGTCCGTTCCGCTGCTGCTGAGCGGGTCCATGGCCGCGCAGGCCGCGTCCCGGCTGGCGGCCCTTGGCTTTTCGAACATCAATGTCGTCGGCGAAAACGTCGGCCGCGCTTCCTCCATCAAGATGATCCGATCCGTCATGGTGAAGGGGCTGGAGGCGCTGACCGCCGAATGCGTGCTGGCGGCCGAGGCGGCGGGCGTGCGCGAGGAAGTGCTCGCTTCCCTGGACGCCAGCGACAAGGCGCAATCATGGGGCGACCGGGCGGACTATAATCTGGACCGCATGATGATCCATGGCCTGCGCCGCGCCGCCGAAATGGAAGAGGTGGTCCGCACGCTCGACGGGCTGGGCACCGGCGCCGCGATGAGCCGGGGCACGGTGGAACGGCAGCACGCGATCGGCGCGCTGGGCGTGAAAGCGCCGGGCAAGGGGCTGGGCGCGAAGATCAGCCAGATCATTCAATCAAATGCACGAAAGGCGGATGCCGCATGAGCCTGATCATCGACTGTCACGGCCATTATACCGTATTGCCCAAGGGGCATGACGCCTGGCGCGAGGAACAGAAGGCGGCGTACAAGGCAGGCGTGCCCGCCCCCGCCTATCCGGAAATTTCCGACGACGAGATCCGCGACACCATCGAGTCCAACCAGCTGCGCCTGATCAGGGAACGCGGCGCTGACCTGACCATCTTCTCCCCCCGCGCATCGGCCATGGCGCCCCATTTCGGGGATGCGGAAGTCGCCAGGGAATGGGCGATCCGCTGCAACGACCTGATCGCCAGGGTCGTGGCCATGTTCCCCGACACATTTGCCGGCGTGTGCATGTTGCCGCAGTCGCCGCAGGCCGACATGGCGAACAGCATCGCGGAACTGGAACGTTGCGTCGACATGGGCTTCATCGGCTGCAACCTCAATCCCGATCCGGGCGGCGGGCATTTCCGGCATCCGCCGCTCACCGACCGTTACTGGTACCCGTTCTACGAGAAGATGGTGGAGCTGGACGTGCCGGCGATGATCCATGTTTCGGGGAGCTGCAACCCGGCGATGCATGCGACCGGCGGCTATTATATCGCGGCCGACACGATCGCCTTCATGCAGTTGCTGGAGGGAGACCTGTTCGCTGATTTCCCCACCCTCCGCTTCATCATTCCGCATGGCGGGGGCGCCGTGCCCTATCATTGGGGGCGCTATCGCGGGCTGGCCGACATGCTCAAGAAGCCCAGCCTCGACACGCATCTGATGAACAACATCTTCTTCGACACCTGCGTCTATCACCAGCCGGGCATCGACCTGCTGGCAGATGTGATCGACAACAAGAATATCCTGTTCGGATCCGAAATGGTCGGTGCCGTGCGCGGGATCGACCCGACCACAGGTCATTATTTCGACGACACCAAGCGCTATGTCGACGCGCTCGACATCAGCGCGGAGGAAAAGCACGCCATCTTCGAGGGCAATGCCCGCCGCGTCTTCCCGCGGCTGGACGCGATGCTGAGGGAGCGGGGACTATGACGACCGAACGCCCCGCGCATCAGGACATTCATGAATATCTCGCCGAGTTCGAGGATATTCCGGGCACGCGCGTCTTTACCGCGAAGCGCGCGCGGCAGGGCTATCACATGAACCAGTTCGCCATGAGCCTGATGAAGGCGGAGAATCGCGAGCGGTTCAAGGCGGACGAGCGCGCCTATATGGACGAATGGCCGCTGACCGAGGCGCAGAAGCAGGCGTTGCTGGCGCGCGACTATAATGCGTGCCTGGACCTGGGCGGGAACATCTATTTCCTGTCCAAGCTGTTCTCGACGGATGGCCTGCCCTTTGCCGAGGCGGTCAGCACGATGACCGACATGAGCTTTCCCGAATATCGGGAGATGATGAACAAAGGGGGCCGCTCCCCCGAAGGGCTTCGGTCCATCAAGGAGAAACGCTGATGGCCCGCATTACCGCAGGCGTCGCATCAAGCCATGTGCCGCTGCTGGGCGTCGCGTCGGATTTCGGCAAGGATCGGGACGAGTATTTCGGGCCCATCTTCGCCGGCTATGACTGGACCCGCGAATGGGAGAAGGCGGAGAAACCCGACGTCGTGATCCTGGTCTACAACGATCATGCGTCGGCCTTCGACATGAAGATCATCCCGACCTTCGCCATCGGCTGCGGCGAACGCTACAAGCCCGCCGACGAGGGTTGGGGGCCGCGCGCCGTCCCCGATGTGGAGGGGCATCCCGACCTCGCCTGGCATATCGCCCAGAGCCTGATCCTGGACGAGTTCGACATGACCATCATCAACGAGATGGATGTCGACCACGGCCTGACCGTCCCGCTTTCCATGATGTTCGGCAAGCCCGACGCCTGGCCGTGCAAGGTCGTTCCGCTGGCGGTCAATGTCGTCACCTATCCGCCGCCGTCGGGCAATCGCTGCTGGGCGCTGGGCGAGGCGATCGCCAGGGCGGTGGCGAGCTTCCCCGAGGACCTGAACGTGCAGATATGGGGCACGGGCGGCATGAGCCACCAGCTTCAGGGGGCGCGCGCGGGCCTCATCAACAGGGAATGGGACAATCGCTTCCTTGACGGCCTGATCGGGGAGAGCGACCATCTGCGCCGCATCCCGCACATCGAATATCTGCGCGAAACAGGCAGCGAGGGCATCGAGATGGTGATGTGGCTCATCATGCGCGGCGCATTGGGCAGCAAGACCCGCGCGCTCCACCGCCATTATCATGTGCCCTGTTCCAACACCGCGATCGGCCATCTTGTGCTGCGGCCGGATAATGGCGAAGGATATGACATGACCGGCAGCGAAGGAGGACCGCCTATCGCTCCGACATGAGGCACATCGCCCGAAAATCCCCGGCAAGAGGGAGACGGGCGTCAAGGGAGGGTCATATGACACAGGCATTACGGGGTTGCGTGGGAACGATCGGGTGACCGGCCGTTTCTTCGACATCGGGCAGGTGCTTGCCGAGGTACAGCTCCTTCACCGGCAGATCGCCGCGGCTTCAAGCGCCGGGACGGATGGGTGGCGGCAGGAAGTGGTGCGACTGCGACGGCGGATGGCAGAGCAGATCGGGGCTCTCATTCCGCTGGTGAGCGCGGGCCGGCCAGGTTGCGATACGCCGCAGTTCGACGGCTTCCGCAAGGCGGTGTCGCGATTTCGGACGGCGGTGGCGGAACATCAGGCCCAATGGCCCGCCGTTCTGCTGGATACGAGAGACCCGGCCTATGTCGAGTCCGTCACCAGGCTTCGCAGCGCGCACGAGAATATGGATGAGAGTTTTCGCCGGCTGGAGAGCGGGTGAAACGAACCAAGTGAAGAAGGAATGACGGATATGCGTATTGCCCTGGCGGGCGCCGGAGCGTTCGGCGAAAAGCATCTCGATGGCCTCAGGAATATCGACGGCGTGACCGTCACCTCGCTGGTCGGCCGCAATCTGGAACCGACCCAGGCGATCGCCGCCAAATATGGCATCGGCCATGCCACCACCAACCTTGATGAAACGCTGGCCCGCGACGATGTCGACGCGGTGATCCTGTGCACCCCGACGCAGATGCATGCGGACCAGGCGATCGCCTGCATGAATGCGGGCAAGCATGTCCAGGTCGAAATCCCGCTGGCCGACAGCTGGGCCGATGCGCAGGCCGTGCTCGCGAAGCAGCAGGAAACTGGCCTGGTGTGCATGGTCGGCCATACCCGCCGTTTCAATCCGTCGCACCAATATGTCCATAATCTGATCAGCGCGGGCGAGCTGAACATCCAGCAGATGGACGTCCAGACCTATTTCTTCCGCCGCAGGAACATCAATGCCAAGGGCGAGCCGCGCAGCTGGACCGACCATCTGCTGTGGCATCACGCCGCGCATACCGTGGACCTCTTTGCCTATCAGGCCGGGCGGATCGTCGATGCCCATGCCATGCAGGGGCCGATCCATCCCGAACTGGGCATCGCCATGGACATGTCGATCCAGCTCAAGAGCGAAACCGGCGCGATCTGCACCCTGTCGCTGAGCTTCAACAATGACGGGCCGCTCGGCACCTTCTTCCGCTATATCGGCGACAATGGCACCTATATCGCGCGGTACGACGATCTGGTGAACGGCAAGGAAGAACCGATCGACGTCAGCAAGGTCGCCGTGTCGATGAACGGCATCGAATTGCAGGACCGCGAGTTCGTCAGCGCGATCCGCGAAGGCCGCGAACCCAATTCCAGCGTCGCCAAGGTGTTTGACTGCTATCGCGTACTGGGCGAACTGGAAAAGCAGCTCGCATAGGATGAGCGCGGAGCGGGGCATTGTCCCTGCTCCCGAGGAAGGAGGAAGGTCCGTGGTCCAGTTGCCGCAGCGCAGGGTCGGTTCAGCCAGCGTGTCCGCGATCGGGCTGGGCTGCATGAGCCTGTCGCACGCCTATCTGCCCAAGCCCGAACCGGCCGATGCCGAGCGCCTGTTGCTTCGCGCGCTGGACCTGGGCGTCACATTCTTCGACACGGCCGCGCTCTATGGTTTTGGCGCCAATGAGCAATTGCTGGGGCGCGCGATCATGCATCGCCGTTCCGAATTCACCCTGGCCAGCAAGTGCGTGCTCGCGGAGATCGACGGGAAACGTGGTCTGGACGGGTCGCCGGAGGCCATTGGCCGTGTTCTTGAGGATTCGCTGCGGCGGCTGAACACCGACCATATCGACCTGTACTATCTGCACCGGCTGGACCCCAAGGTGCCGATAGAGGACTCGGTCGGCGCCCTGGCACGGGCGGTCGAGGCCGGGAAGATCGGGGCGATCGGCCTGTCCGAAATGTCGGCGGCGACATTGCGGCGCGCCCATGCCGTGCACCCGATCGCCGCGATGCAGACGGAATATTCGCTGCTCACCCGCAATGCGGAAATTGCGGTCCTGGATGCGTGCAGGGAGCTGGGAACCGCCTTTGTTGCGTTCTCGCCGCTTGGACGGGGGATGCTGACGGGGTCCCTGCCGCCCTCCGCAGTGGAACCGCCCGACCTGCGGGCCACGCTGCCGCGTTTCAGGTCGCCTCATGTCGAGGCCAATCTGCTTCTGGCCGGCAAACTCGCGGCCATTGCGCGATCGGCGGGCTGCACGACATCTCAACTCAGCCTTGCGTGGCTGCTGGCGCGTGGGGACCATGTCCTGCCTATTCCGGGGACCGCCAGTCCCGACCATCTGGCGGAGAATATGGCGACATTGTCCATGTCCATATCAGCGGACGCGCTGGCGCAGGCGGATGCCCTGTTCAGCCGAGGCGCAGTTTCCGGCCCGCGCTATCCGCAATCCGCCCAGGCGCAGGTCGATACGGAAATCTGGGAAGGCGAACCGCTGGACGTTTCATGACGACCGGCAGGCCCCGCCTCCACCGGCTCGCCAGTCGCTGGGCGGGCGCCCAACATGGCGGGTGAAGAAGCGGGAGAAATAGGCCGGGTCGTCAAAGCCGATCGCATAGGCAATTTCCGCGATCGAAAGATTGGAATAGATGAGCAGGCGTCGCGCTTCCAGCAGGGCGCGTTCATCGACCATGGCGGCCGGAGACATGCCCGCGACATGGGAGCAGGCCTGGCGCAGCGTCGTTTCGCTGACGCCGAGCGCGAGGGCATGGGCGGCAACCGGATCCCGTTCCCGAAAGCGCTGTTCGATGCGTTCGCGCAGGCGGGCCACGAGGCGGGCCTGCCTGCCGCTGCTGGCGGCACCAGCATCGCCGGGGGCCGCATGGCGAAGCGCCTGAACCAGCAGGCCGAGAAGCAGCGCTTCCACCGCGCCGCGCTGGCCGGGGCCTGACCAGGCAAGTTCCCTCGCCATGCGCTGGATGGCCGCCTCCGCCTCCGCGAAATCGGCTGGCGGCAGCGAGACCGCATGCGGAGCGCGGAACAGCGGTTGAAGATCATCGTCGCGGCTGAGGAGATGTTGCAGGTAGCTGTCGGAAATCGTCGTCACCCAGCCGAGAGATTCGCGAAGCCAGGTAAAGCCGTGGATTATCCCGGCGGGGACGAGCAGCAGACAGGGGGCATCGAACGACACCGTGTCACCGTCGGCGCGCATGGCCCCGCCGCCTTCGCAGATCAGGATGACATGGTTGAGATCGCGATGGATGTGCGGCTGGATCGTCCATTCGCTGGGCCGCGATCGATCGTCGAGGCTTTCCACATGGACAAAGCCGGCTTCGACTGCCCTTTGCGGCTCACCATAGAGGTAGAAGGTCGGAACGGCTGTGTTCATGACGCCCAAAAAACTGTTGGATCGTCCAATCTATATGCTGGCATAGCCATGGCAGGCAAGCCCCGTCCGCGCCAGAAGAAGCCGGACAAGACATGAGAGGAACAGCGCCATGAAAACGCAAGTCGCCATTGTCGGCGCGGGACCGGCCGGCCTTTTGCTGGGCCATTTGCTGCGCGCCGAGGGGCTGGACGTCGTCGTCGTGGAGCGGGCCTCGGCCGATTATGTGCTTGGACGCATTCGCGCCGGGGTTCTGGAGCGGACGACGACCGATCTGATGGATCGGCTGGGCCTGGGCGAACGGATGCACCGGGAGGGGCTGCCGCATGACGGCTTCCATCTGGCGGATGGCGAACGCCTCATCCGCATCGACGTCGCCGCGCTCACCGGCCGGCAGGTGATGGTCTATGGACAGACGGAATTGACGCGTGACCTGATGGACGCGGCGCCCGAACGTGGCCTCAACGTGATCTACGAAGCGGGGGACGTGGCGCTCCACGACCTGGAGGGGGACGCGCCCTATCTCAGCTTTACCGAAAATGGCGCAACCCGGCGGATCGATGCGCAGTTCATCTGCGGCTGCGACGGATTTCATGGCCCTTCCCGTGCCGCCATTCCGGCGTCGGTGGGAAAGCCCTTCGAAAAAATCTATCCCTTCGGCTGGCTGGGCATCCTGGCCGACGTGCCGCCCTGCAATCATGAATTGATCTACGCCAATCATGATCGCGGCTTCGCACTGGCGTCCATGCGTTCGGAGACGCGCAGCCGCTATTATATCCAGGTTCCGCTGGACGAGAAGGTCGAGGACTGGCCGGACGAGCGGCTATGGGATGAACTGGCCGTCAGGCTGGGGCCGGAAGCGGGCGCGCAGATCGTCCGGGGGCCATCGCTGGAAAAGTCGATCGCGCCGCTGCGATCCTTCGTGTTCGAACCGATGCGTCACGGCCGCCTCATGCTGGCTGGCGACAGCGCGCATATCGTGCCGCCGACCGGAGCGAAGGGGCTCAATCTTGCGGCATCCGACGTCCATTACCTGTCGGAGGCGCTGGTCGCCTATTTCCGGCGCGGCGACAATAACGCCATTGCCGGCTATTCGGACCGCGCCCTCGCCCGGATCTGGAAGGCGGAGCGCTTCTCCTGGCAACTGACGCGGCTGATGCATCGTTTCCCGGACAATGACGCGTTTGACAGGCGGATGCAGCTCGCGGACCTGGATTATATCGCCTCGTCCGTCGCGGCGCAGACGACCATCGCCGAAAATTATGTCGGCCTGCCGCTTTGATGCGGCAGACCTGCACGGCGGGAGGATATCCGCGCGAACAACGGCTGCGGGCCAACGCGGACAGTGATGCAGCTTAAAAGTTCGCTGCGCATCTAAGGTCCGGAAATTGACAGGATAAAGGCCATCAAGATGGACGCGCCCATCTAATTGCCCCATGGTGCAACTGATTTAACATATGCGGGGTGGCAATGGCATCGAAGCCGGAGCAGAATGAGTTTCCGGGCGGATCGAAGCAGCGGGTTTCCAATGCCGGCGCCGCAGTGCGGGCAGGCACTGCCTCCTTCGAGGACTATGTAGTCATTGAGCGCTGGAGAGCTGCTCACCGAGCCGTCTTGAACACCTTTCAGGCGATTCTGCGCAACAGAACCCGAGGATCCGGCATCATCGTGGCTCAACGCCACAAGCGTAGAAATACGATTTTCGGAAAGCTTCGTCGATTCCCGACAATGCTCTTGGCTAGAATGGATGACGTCGCCGGATGCCGTCTCATTTTCCCTGACACCCAATCGCTTTATGAATTTCGTCACAAACTTCATGCCGCCAACTTCCAGCACCAGTTGAGAAATCAGCCAGACAAGTACGATTACATCAAACACCCAAAGGATACTGGATATCGGGGCGTGCACGATGTTTATATTTACAACGTCAATTCTCTCCATGGCCGGGCGTACAAGGGATTGCTGATAGAGCTTCAATATAGAACTCGTTATCAGCATGCGTGGGCTACAGCAGTAGAAGTGGTTGGCTTCATTACTGAAAGTCAACCTAAATTCCGTCAAGGTGACAAGCGATTCGAACTCGCATTGTCGCTAGCCAGCGAAATCATCGCGCGGACCTTTGAAGATTCAAACTCCTGCCATGCTGATCTGAGTGATGAGAAATTGGTAGACACTTTTCTCCAGATCGACGGTGAATTAGGCTTCATGCGCATGCTTCGAGCACTGAATTCTGCAAATAGCGAGGTTACAGAAAAGAAGAACGTAATTCTAATATTTGGGGAAAATGACAACCCAGATGACAAACTGAAAACGCTATCCTATCGAGACGCAACCGATGCTTTGCGAGCACTATTCCAGCTTGAGAAAGAAAATCCTGGAAAAGATATCGTCCTTGTTAAGGCAGATTCTTCAGACGATGTGCGCATCGCGTTCAAAAATTACTTTTCAGATGCGACCGACTTCATTCAATTGATTGATGAAGGTTGCAAAAAACTCGTGGGCAGCCGAGTAATGCAACTCTAATTTGCGCCGCGCAACACGATCACAAACGCCTCACAAGTTATTGAGTTAGGGATTTTATGGAGCGGGTGAAGGGAATCGAACCCTCGTCGTAAGCTTGGGAAGCTTCTGCTCTGCCATTGAGCTACACCCGCCCGGGTGGAACGCGGCTTAGCCTTTGATCCTGGTGCCGTCAACGCGATCACGGCGGAGAGTTTCAGAGATCGGCATAGGGTGCCTCGGCATCGCGGGCCGGTATGGCGCCGCGGCGGCCGATATTCCAGCCGGCCAGACGATGCCCGGCGATCGCCGCTTCGCCGGGGGTGCGGCCGGCGAGACGGGCGTGGAGATAGCCGCCGTTGAACGCGTCGCCCGCGCCGCTCGAATCGACGACGCTCAGCTTTGCCGGGGGAGCAACGATCCGACCGTCCACCAGGCATCCCTCCGCGCCAAGCTTCACCACGACCTCCCGGCCTTCATCCGCGCCCCAGCGGCGGGCGGCGTCCCCGGCATCGTCAGCTTCGCCCATCTCCACCTCGTCAGCGAGGGTCGGCAGGCCCATGTCGCTGACGGCGATCGCCCGGTCCCGCCACTGCCGGGCCGTGTCCGCATCGGGCCAGAGCCGGGCGCGATAATTGCCGTCGAACGCCACCCTGCCGCCATTGGCGCGGACCGCGCCGCACAGGCCCAGCAGCTTCTCGCGCGCCTCTTCGGGCAATATGGCCAGGGTGATCAGCGAGAAATACAGCAGTTTCGACCGGGCCGCCTGTTCCATCATGGCGGCGCTTCCCGGCAGGTCGAACATGCGCCTGGCGGCCGCCTCTCCCCGCCAATAGTGAAAGCTGCGTTCGCCCTGCGCATCGGTTTCTATGGCATAGAGGCCGGGTAGCCTTCCCTCCGCCGCGAGCAGCAGGGACGTGTCGACCCCCTCCCCCTCCCATGCGGCGCGCAGTTCCGCGCTCATGGGATCGGCGCCGATCGCGCTGGCGAAGCGCACCTGGTCGCCGCAGCGGGCCAGATGAATCGCGGTATTGATGACGTCGCCGCCATAACGCAAATTCCAGCCGCCGTCCGGGCCGCCCTCCCCCGAAGCGCGGCTCAACTCCAGCATCGCTTCGCCGACGACGGTTACCCCTTCGGTCATGCCCATATGCGTCCCATCCTGCTGCTATGGGCGCCTCCTTGGCGCGTAGGGCACGGGCAAGTCAATGCCGCGCGGGCTCCGCCCATGCCGACAATTTCTTTCGCAAACGGAACGTCCCCTGCGGCTGCGCGTTGCAGGAAACGGACACGCTATTCGACGGGAATGCCCAAATGCACACGGCGGCGCCGGAAGGATCTGGAAACCGCTTCGAGCTGCTGGTCCAGAATGTTACCGACTATGCCATCTACATGCTGTCGGAAACCGGCATCGTCGCCAGTTGGAACGCCGGCGCGCGGCGTTTCAAGGGCTATGATGCCGAAGAGATCATCGGCCAGCATTTTTCCCGCTTCTACACGGCGGAGGATCAGGCGGCCGGACTTCCCGCCCGGGCGCTGGAGACTGCCGAACATGCCGGGCGGTTCGAGGCGGAGGGATGGCGCGTGCGCAAGGACGGATCGCGTTTCTGGGCGCATGTCGTCATCGATCCCATCCGCGAACCCGGCGGCCGGCTCATCGGCTTCGCCAAGGTCACCCGCGACCTGACGGAGCGCCGCGCCGCCGAGGAGGAATTGCGGCGCAGCGAGGAACGCTTCCGTCTTCTGGTGCAGGGCGTCACCGACTATGCGATCTACATGCTCGACCCCGTGGGGACGATCACGAGCTGGAATCCGGGCGCGGAACGCTTCAAGGGATACAAGACCGAAGAGATATTGGGTCAGAATTTCTCTCGCTTCTATTCGGAGGAGGACCGCATGGCGGGGCTTCCCTCCAGAGCGCTGGATACGGCGGCGCGCGAGGGCCGGTTCGAGGCCGAGGGGTGGCGCATCCGCAAGGACGGATCCCGATTCTGGGCGCATGTCATCATCGATACGATCCGCAGCGCGCAGGGTGAATTGATCGGCTTTGCCAAGATCACGCGCGACCTGACCGAGCGAAGGGAGACGCAACTGGCGCTGGAAGAAGCGCGGGAAGTGGTGTTCCAGGCGCAGAAGATGGATGCCATCGGCAAGCTGACCGGCGGCGTCGCCCATGATTTCAACAATCTGCTGGCCGTGATCGTCGGCAGTCTGGACCTGGCGCGGCAGCGGCTGGCGAGCGGGGCGGACATATCCCGCTATATCGACAATGCGATGACGGCGGCGGAGCGCGGCGCGACGCTGACGCAGCGCATGCTCGCCTTCGCGCGCAAGCAGGAACTGAAGCTGCGAAGCGTGGATTGCGTGACGCTGGTCCGGGACATGGCGGACCTGTTGAAGACGACCCTGGGCAACGGTGTGGCCATAGAGACCCGCTTTCCCCTGCAACTGAGCGCCGCCCATGCCGATCCGGCGCAACTGGAACTGGCTCTGCTCAACCTGGCGGTCAACGCCCGCGACGCCATGCCGGACGGCGGGAGGATCATCATAGAGGGCGCGGAGGCTACGCTGTCGAAGGCGCAGCGCCCCGACCTGGCGGATGGTCGCTATGTGCGCCTGTCCGTGATCGATGAAGGCGAGGGCATGGACGCAGCCACGCTGGAACGCGCGCGCGAACCGTTTTTCACGACCAAGGGGGTCGGCAAGGGCACGGGCCTGGGCCTGTCGATGGTGCATGGCTTTGCCGAACAATGCGGCGGTTTGCTGACCATCGCCAGCGAGCCGGGCAAGGGGACCACGGTATCGCTGTGGCTGCCCTGGGCGCCGGCCGACGAGGTCAGGGAGGATGTCGCGGACATACCCGACATGCTGGCGCTGGCCGAGCCGCTGGTGATCCTCGCGGTCGACGACGATGACCTGGTGCTGACGAACACCGCCGGCATGCTGGAGGAACTGGGGCATACCGTATTCCAGGCGACGTCGGGACGGGACGCGCTGCGCGTGCTGGAAAAAGGCAGCGTCGACCTGGTCATCACCGACTATGCCATGCCGGGCATGACGGGAACCCAGCTTGCCGATCAGATCGACGAACGATTCTCCGGCCTGCCCGTGGTGATCATCACCGGCTTTGCCGAATTGCCGCCCAACATGACGCGACGGCCCCGGCTGGACAAACCGTTCAAGCAGGCGGAGCTGGCGCGCATCGTGACAGCGGTGACGCAGGGCGGCCAGAAGCTCGTGCGGTTGGCCCCGCCGTCCGACAACCTGTAGGCGGCGATCTTTACCAAAGCTTGACGAAACAGGCGTAAAGCAAGGATTTCCTTGCCCTAGCCCCTTGCATGCGTCGGGAAGTTCGCCAAAGAGACATGAACGTCGTCCCTCCCCCGTACCCTCTTCCGCAGGATCGCATGAACAGGCAAGCCGCGCCGACTTCCCATTTCTACACGTCGCTGCGCATGCGCCTCCACTATCTGGATTGGGGCAACAGTGCAGCCCCGACGCTGATCCTGGTGCATGGCGGGTTCGACCACGCCCGCAGCTGGGACTGGACGGCGCGGGCGCTGGCGAAGGATTATCATGTCATCGCACCGGACCTGCGTGGCCATGGCGACAGCGCCTGGTCGGCCGAGGGTTCCTATATGACGGCGAACTATGTCTACGATCTGGCGCAATTGATCGAGCAACTGGGCCGGGAGCCGGTGATATTGGTCGGCCATTCGCTGGGCGGCTCGATCGCGCTCCGCTATGCCGGGCTTTTCCCGGAAAGGGTCGCCAAGGTCGTCGCCATTGAAGGGCTGGGCCTGTCGCCGGGCCGGATCGAGGAGCAGGCGCAAAAGGCCGAACCGGACCAGTGGCTGCAGTGGATCGAGAAGCGGCGAGGGCGCGCGCGCCAGACGCGGCGGCATTACCCGACCATCGAGGCCGCGGTCGCGCGCATGCGGGAGCGCAACGACCATCTGTCGGTCGAGCAGGCGATGCATCTCACCATCCATGGCGTCAATCGCAACGAGGATGGCAGCTATCGCTGGAAATTCGATCCCTATCTCCATGACCCCGCGCCGCAGGCCTGGTCCGACATCAGCCTGCCGCAGTTCTGGGAACGGATCGCATGCCCCACGCTCCTGTGCCTGGGGCTGGATAGCTGGGCGTCCAATCCGGTGAAGGACGGACGCGCCGCGCATTTCCAGGATGCGCGGCTGGTCGAATTCGCGGATGCCGGCCATTGGCTGCATCATGACCAGTTCGACCGCTTCATCGCGGAACTGCGGGACTTCCTCTGATCCGGCCATAAGGCAGAAGGCTGGGTGGGACGTCCTGGGGCCTAGTTTTTCCTGCGAAGGGCCTGGCCCCGCTATGCCTTGAAGGCGGCGATGGCGGCCTGATATTCGGATCGGAGCTGGGCGATGAAGTCGGCGGCAGGCTGGACGCCGCGGATTGCGCCAATGCCCTGGCCCGCGCCCCAGACATCGCGCCACGCCTTTGCGCCACCTGAAGCGCTGGAAAAATCCATTTGCGAAGCCTTGGGCAGATTGTCGGCGTCCAGCCCGGCAGCGGTGATGCTGGGGCGCAGATAATTGCCGAGCACGCCGGTGAAATAGTCGGAATAGACAATGTCGGCCGCCCCGCTGTCGACGATCATCTGCTTGTAGGCAAGCTCGGCATTGGCTTCCTCGGTCGCGATGAAGGATGATCCCATATAGGCGAAGTCAGCCCCCATCATCCGCGCCGCCGCGATCGAGCGGCCGGTCGCGATCGCGCCTGAGAGAGCGAGCGGCCCGTCGAACCAGGCGCGGATTTCCTCAACCAGCGCAAAGGGCGAGAGGGTGCCGGCATGACCGCCTGCCCCCGCGGCCACGGCGATCAGGCCATCCGCGCCCTTTTCGATCGCCTTGCGCGCGAAGGCATTGTTGATGACGTCATGAAGGACGATGCCGCCGTAGCTGTGTACGGCCTCGTTCACATCCTCCCGCGCGCCCAGCGAAGTGATCACGATCGGCACGCGATATTTGACGCAGAGAGCGAGATCCTCCTCCAGCCGGCTGTTGGTCTTGTGCACGATCAGGTTGACCGCGAAGGGCGCGTCCCTGTCCGTCAAGGCTTCCCCCAATTGCTGGAGCCATTGTTCGAACACGCCCGACGGACGGGCGTTGAGCGAAGGAAAGGCGCCCACGATCCCGGCGCGGCACTGGGCGATGACGAGCGCCGGCTGCGAGATGATGAACATCGGCGAGCCGATCAGCGGCAGGGACAAACGGCCTTCCAAAAATGCCGGCAAACTCATGGGCCAGGCCCCTCCTTCATGATTTACGGAAACGCGCTATCACCTCGCACAGCGCGACAAAAGATCGAATTTGGCGACCTTGCGGCGGCGGGCGCATGGCCGTCGAACGCCGTAGCGTCAACGATGCGCATGTTTCGATAAAGATGAAGGGGTCTGAGAGACGGGCCAGGGAAAAGCCGCATTTTTATAGGGAACGATCCATCCGCGCCTTCACGAGGCAGCGGATCAATCCCCCACGATCTTGAGCAGCCGGCGTTCCACGGGCGCGAGTATGCCCTGAAGCTCGGCGCCGCGCTTCAACACATGGCCTGCCTCCCCGATCAAGGCCCACATGCCCTGGCGATGACGCAGCGAGGGCCGCTTTTCGATGCGGAATTCCGGTCGCTCGGCGGACCGGCGGAATGCGGAGAAGATCGCCGCTTCCCGCCCCATGTCAATGGCGTAATCGCGCCAATGCCCGGCCGCGACCATGCGGCCGTAAAGATCCATGATACGCTGAAGTTCGAGGCGATCGAACCCGGTCTGACCGGCCGGGCCAGCCGCGCCCCGGGCCGCTTGCGACGGAAACGGCGTCACATTGCTCATCAGGCGCGGCCACGCTCCCTGAGCTCGGCAAGATGATCCGCGGGCGCATTGCTCCGTTCGGCCAGCAGGTCGGCGAGGCGCTTCTGCAACTGGTCGATTTCAAGCTGGAGCATTTCCAGCTTCTGCTTGTCCGGGTCGACGCAGTCGGAGCAAGGCGTGCCATAGGGCAGGAATTCCCGCTGATAGGCCGTCACGTCGACCAGCATGGGACGCGCGGGAATGCCGACCATGGTCGCGCCCTCCTTCACATCCTTGGTCACGACGGCGTTGGCGCCGACGCGGGCACGGGCGCCCACGCGCACCGGACCCAGCACCTGGGCACCGGAACCGACGATCACGCCGTCTTCCAGCGTCGGATGGCGCTTCCCGGCGATGCCATTGGCGGGGTCCGTCCCCCCCAATGTCACATTCTGGTAGAGGGTGACGTCATTCCCGATCTCGGCCGTCTCCCCGATCACGGTGAAGCCATGATCGATGAAGAAGCGCTTGCCGATGCGCGCGCCGGGGTGAATGTCGTTGCCGGTCAGGAACCGGGAAAAATGGTTCACCGCGCGGGCCAGGAAATAGAGGCGCGCCCGGTAAAGCCGATGGGCGACCCGGTGAAAGGCCAGCGACCAGACACCCGGATAGAGCAGAATTTCGGCGCGCGAACGCGGAGCAGGATCGCGAGCTTTGACCGAATCCAGATAGGCAATAAGATTGCGCAGCATGAAGCGCCCCTGATGAAAACCGACCAGGCGGTACATAAGCGCAAAAGGATGAATTTTCCAGATGGTGGGCTATTTCGGCTTCGTCCGATAAAACAGAAAGTTTCTTGGCGGCCCGTGATATACCAATCAAAGCGGTAGACAATGTAACAGGGACCAGTGAATGATCGACATATTGATCGCCCGTTTCGGCGAAGTCCTGCCCTTCATTCTCATCGGTTTCGGCGCCCAGATGATCGACGGCGCCCTAGGCATGGCCTATGGCGTCATTTCCAGCACGCTCCTCCTGGCGCTGGGCGTGCCGCCCAGCAGGGCGTCGGCAAGCGTCCATGCGGCCGAAACCTTCACGACGGGCGTGTCGGCCATCAGCCACATCCTTCACAGAAATGTCGACTGGCGCCTGTTCGCGCGCCTCATCATTCCGGGCGTGGTCGGGGGCGTGGCCGGGGCCTATCTGCTGTCCAACGTGGACGGGGCGGTGATCAAACCCTTTGTGCAGGCCTATCTGACGGCGATCGGCGTCTACCTGATATGGCGCGGTTTTCATTATCCGCCCCAGGCGCGCAATCCCAAATGGGTGGCGCCGCTCGGCCTGGTCGGGGGCTTCATGGATGCCACGGGCGGCGGCGGATGGGGGCCTGTGGTGACGTCGAACCTGCTGATCCAGGGATCCAGCCCGCGCCATACCATCGGCACGGTGAACAGCGTCGAATTCATCCTGACGACCGCCATCAGCCTGACCTTCCTGCTGCATCTGGGCTGGGAAACCTTCACCACCTACACGGTCGGCCTTTTGATCGGTGGCGTGATCGCCGCACCTTTCGGCGCGATGCTGGCCCGGCATGTCGCGCCCAGAACCCTCTTCATCGCCGTGGGATCGATCCTGACCCTCACATCGCTGTTCGGCGTGGCCAAATGGCTTGGATATATTGGTTGAGTTAATTATATTGGGCTTTCCAATCGAGGAAAGCGATCAATGTCCAGTTACATGCCCACCCTCAAGCAGCTTCAATATCTTGTCGCGCTGAAGGAGCATGGCCATTTCGGCAAGGCCGCGGATAGCTGCTTCGTCACCCAGTCGACGCTGTCCGCCGGTATTCGCGAGCTGGAATCGCTGATCGGCATCACGCTGGTCGAGCGGACGCGGCGGGTCGTCCGCTTCACAGCTCTGGGCGATCGTATCGTTGAAAAGGCGCATCGGGTGCTGCGCGAGGCCGAAGAACTGGCCGCCATCGCCGAGGCGTCGGGCAAGCCGTTGACGGGCGAACTGCGGATGAGCGTCATTCCCACCATCGCCCCCTTCCTGCTCCCCCGGCTGCTGCCCCGGCTGCGTGGCGAGCGACCGGAACTGAAACTCTATCTGCGCGAGGAAACGACGCAGGCGGCCATCGAGTCCCTGCGGCACGGCAATGTGGATTGCGTGCTGCTCGCCCTGCCCTTTCCGACTGGGGAACTGGACAGCGAATTTCTGTTCCAGGACCGGCTTTATGTCGCCTTTCCCCGCGACGACCCGCGCGATCCGCCCGAATGGATCTCACCCGAGATGATCGACGAGACCAAGCTGTTGCTGCTGGAGGACGGGCACTGCCTGAAGGACCATGCGTTGGCGGCGTGCAACCGGCCGGAAATTCGCGCGAGCGCGATGATGATGGGAACGTCCCTGCATACGCTGGTCCAGATGGTCGACAACGGTCTGGGGATGACCATCATGCCCGAAATGGCGATAGCCAGCGGTTTGCTCAACCACACGCAGATTACCGCTCGCCCGCTTCGTTCGGAACGCGCGCATCGGGACATCGCGCTGGTTTGGCGGAAGAACAGCCCGCGCGACAAGGAGTTTCGGCTGTTGGCGGAACTGCTGCGCGACGCAGCGGACCTGCAGGAGATCAGCGCGGCTGCCTAGGACGGATCCTGGAGCGATTTCCAGGGGATCGGAACCGATCGCTGGTCGAGAAATAGCGGAAAACAAGACAGGTGCATGACAGGCTCAACGCTGCCAGCTCTCCGCCTTCTCATCATCCTCGGCGCGGGCATCCACCCAGGCGGTGCGCTCGGCAAAATGTTCCTTCTTCCAGAAGGGCGCACGGGATTTCAGCCAGTCTATGAGGAAGGCGCAAGCCTCCAGCGCCGCTGTCCGGTGGCGGGATGCCGTGCCCACGAACACGATCCTCTCGCCCGGAACCAGCCGTCCGAAACGGTGGATCACTCGCACGCCAAGCAGAGGCCAGCGCTCGCATGCCTCCGCCACGATGCGTTCGACCTGCACCGTCGTCATCGCAGGATAATGTTCAAGTTCGAGCGCGACCAGATCGCCATCCCCCCGGACGATGCCGGTGAAGCTGGCGACGCCGCCACCACCAAAAGCCTCCAGCGCGGCGAGTTCCGCGCCGGGATCGAAATCGCCAAGCTGGATGGAGATGCGGCTCATCCGCCCGTTACCGGGGGAAAGATGGCCAGTTCCTTCGCGTCGCCAATCACGCTGTCCAGCGGCACGAAATGCTGGTCGAGCGCCGCGCGCAGCTTTTCCGGACGGGCGAAGGCTTCGGCATAGCCTGCCCCCCGCGTGGCCAGCGTAGCGATGAACGCACCGATGGTGACATCGGCGGCAGGCCGTTCGACCTGTTCCTCATCGCGGCCAATGGCCTCACGAACCCAGGCGAAATAGACGAGCGTCAGGTCGGACACGGTTCAATCCATATGCTTGATGCCGACGCGCAGATAGTCCCAACCCGTAACGAGGGTCAAGATCGCCGCCGCCCAGAGCGTGGCGATGCCGACCAGTTGAACAAAGGGGAATTGCGGCACTGCGCCGGCTAGAATCAGGGCACCCAGCGCGATGAGCTGGCAGGTCGTCTTCCATTTGGCGAGGCGCGACACCGGCACAGAAACCTGGAGTCCGGCAAGAAACTCGCGCAGGCCCGACACCGCGATCTCCCGCAGCAGGATGATCATCGCCGCAGCGATATGGATGCCGGAAATATCGCGGGTGGCGGCCAGCATCAGGATCACCGCGCCGACCATGATCTTGTCCGCTATGGGATCAAGAAAAATGCCCAGTTTCGATACGGCGCCCTGCGCCCTTGCCAGATAGCCGTCGAAATAATCGGTGATCCCCATCAGGCAGTAAAGCGCGAAGGCCAGCATGTAGCCGGTCGTCCAGCGCGCACCGACCTCCGCCGGCCACAGCAGCGCGACCAGCAGCGGCACCGTCAATATGCGCGAAAGCGTCAGCAGATTAGGCAGCGTCAGCATGGCGGCGAACTGCCACAGTCGGGGCCGCCGCACAAGCAGGCGTGCAACATGGCGGGATGATTGGGCGTCGACATTCGGCGCGGAGGGCTTGTGCTTACCCGTCTTCTGTCGCTAGACCCCGCCACGCTCATCCACAGCGAAGAAGACCCCCTCGCCCATGCAAGCCTCTCTAAGGCTCCTCAACAAGCGACGTTTTCTGCCGCTTTTCATCACTCAGCTCCTCGGCGCGTTCAACGACAACCTGTTCAAGAATGCGATGGTGCTGTTCGTCGTCTATTCCGTCTACAATGACGAGAAGTCGGAAACCTGGTTCAGCGCGCTGGCGACCGGCGTGTTCATCCTCCCCTTCTTCCTGATGTCCGCCCTGTCCGGCCAGCTTGCCGACCAGCGCGACAAGGCCGCGATCATCCGCATCGTCAAGGCGGCCGAAATCGTCATCATGACGGTCGGCGCGGTCGGGCTGGCGCTCATCTGGAGCGGGGTGGCCGTGCATCTGCTCGCCATCCCTCTCCTTCTGCTCGCGCTGTTCGCCATGGGGGTCCATTCGACCTTCTTCGGTCCGATCAAATATGCGATCCTTCCCCAGCATCTGCATGACGAGGAAGTGCTGGGCGGAACCGGACTGGTCGAGGCCGGAACTTACATCGCCATCCTTGCCGGGACGATATTGGCAGGGATCATCCCGGTGCAGGCGGCAGCGGCCTGCATCATCCTGACGGCCATTATCGGCTGGCTGACAGGGCGCAACGTGCCCGCGGCACCATCCCTGCTGGAGCGGCAGCCGATCGACTTCCACATCATCCGATCCTCGATCACGCTGGTGCGGGGAACGATGCACATCCGGCGGCTCTATCTCGCCATCATGGCGATCAGCTTCTTCTGGGCGGTCGGCACCGTGCTGTTCATCCAGTTTCCGCCGCTGGTCAAGAATGTGCTGAGCGCCGACAAATCGGTAGCCAGCCTGTTCCTGGGCATTTTTTCGATCGGCATCGCCATTGGATCGGTGGCGATCAATCGCTTGCTGAGCGGCCATGTCTCGGCCCGATATGCGCCTGCGTCCGTCATCGGCATGGGCATCAGCATCATCGCCTTCCACATCATATGCGACCTATGGATGGCCGGGTCGGACGGCAGGATGCTCAGCCTGTCCGGTTTCCTCCATCATCCGCTGGCGATCCCCTTGTCGCTCTGCCTGCTTTGCGTGGCGACGTTCGGCGGGATGTTCGTAGTGCCGCTCTACGCCTTCCTCACCACGACCGTCGAGAAGTGCGAGGCGGCACGGACCGTCGCGGCCAACAACATCGTCAATTCAGGAGCGATGGTGCTGGGGTCGCTGCTGACGATCAGCCTCAGCATCGCCGGCCTGTCGGTGGTGAACCAGTTGCTGCTGGTGGCGGCGCTGTGCCTGCCCTGCGCGTGGATCGCATGGACATTGCACAAGGCGTGCGATTGAGACGGCGATACCGGCGAATCTCCTGCCTTCGGGCGGAAGCGCGGACGCTCTTCCCGGTGGCAGGTCGCCGAAAAACTAGAAAATGAAGCTGTAGAAAGCCGTGAAGAAGGCGCCGAAGCTCAGCATGAACAGCTTCCAGTCATTGTCGTCGGACGGCGGAGCGCGATCGCGGCTCGCCTCTGCAACGGCTGGGCGCAGCACATGGCGCGGCAACCGTTGGCGGAACGGGTGGCGGGTCGACTCGCTCGTCAGGACCAGAGTTCTTCTCATGGGCAGCAGGTTAACGGATTCTTTACCATCGGAAAGACCGCTGTTTACGGTTAATCCGTGCCTGTCCCGCCACGGGACATGCTTGACTGTATCAAGCAAATAACACAGCATGGCCGAAGCAATGAACGACCCCCTGACGACTCCCGACCCGGATGCCCTGCCAGAGCGCGCCTTCGGCGTCGGCCCGCCCAGCGCCTTCGCGCCGCCCCGGCCGTGGAAGCGCCGGGTGCAGATAGCCGGGTGGGTCGTCGCGGCGCTGCTGGCGCTGCTGATGATCCTTGTCGCCTGGCTTGCGGTCACCGCGCCCATGTCGCGATCGCTCAAGCCGATCGCGCCGCCCAGCATCAGCCTGATGTCGGCGGACGGCCATCTGATTGCGCGGCGCGGCGCGATCATCGACAAGCCGGTTACCATCGCTGCCCTGCCCAAGCATGTGCCGCAGGCCTTCATGGCGATCGAGGACCGACGATTCTATAACCATTGGGGCGTCGACCCTCGCGGCATAGCGCGCGCGGCCTGGCACAATCTCTGGTCCAGCGGTTCCTCTCAGGGCGGCAGCACGATCACGCAGCAGCTTGCCAAGGGGGTGTTCCTTTCCAGCGACCGCACCTTCGGACGCAAGGCGCGCGAAGCGCTGATCGCCTTCTGGCTGGAGGCATGGCTGACCAAGGACCAGATATTGGAGCGATACCTGTCCAACGTCTATTTCGGGGACAATGTCTATGGCCTGCGCGCGGCATCGCTGCACTATTTCAATCGCCAGCCGGAACGGTTGACGATCCCCCAGGCCGCGATGCTGGCGGGATTGCTGAAGGCGCCGTCCCGGCTTGCCCCGACCACCAACCTGAAGGGCGCGCGCGATCGTGCCGCCCTGGTGACGCAGGCCATGGTCGAGGCGGGCTATATCAGCAAGGCGGAACGCGACGCCCTGCCCCCGGCGCGGCTCAATGTGCAAGATGCGCCCGATCCGACCAGCGGTACCTATTTCGCGGACTGGGTGCTGCCGCAGGCGCGGGACCGGGCCGGCGCGGTCTATGGTGCGCAGAATGTGACGACTACGCTGGACTGGCGCATACAGAGGTTGGCGGAGGCCGCGATCCGCCGCGCGCCGCTGGGCAAGGCGCAGGCCGCGCTGGTGGCGATGAAGCCGGACGGCAGCGTGGTGGCGATGGTCGGCGGCAGGAACTATGGCGAAAGCGCCTTCAACCGCGCCGTTCAGGCCAGGAGGCAGCCGGGTTCGACCTTCAAGCTGTTCGTTTATCTGGCTGCCTTCCGCGCCGGCATGACGCCCGATGACTTCATCGAGGACACGCCGATCACCACGGGCAGCTATCGCCCGGCCAATCATGGCGGCAAATATCGCGGGCGCATCACATTGCGGCAGGCCTTCGCCGCATCGAGCAATGTCGCGGCGGTCAGGCTGACGCAGAAGGTGGGCGTCGACAATGTCATCAAGGCGGCGCGCGATCTGGGCGTGACCGCTCCCTTGACGGAGGATCTGAGCCTGGCGCTCGGCACGTCGGAAATACCGCTCGTCGAATTGACGGAAGCCTATGCGGCAGTGGCGGCGGGCGCATATCCGGTGCCGGCCCATGGCCTGCCTCCGGAAGAACAGGGCTGGTTCGACCGGCTGCTGAGCCGCCAGAAGCATTTCAGCGACGACCAGCTGGAAATGATCCGCGACCTCCTGTCTTCCGCCGCCAATCGCGGCACCGGCAGCGCGGCCGCCCTTCGCACCAGCACTTTCGGCAAGACCGGCACGACCCAGGACAGCCGCGACGCGATCTTCGTCGGCTATGCGGGTGGGCTGGTGACGGCGGTGTGGATCGGCAATGACGATAACAGCCCCCTGCCCGGCGGCGCGGCGGGAGGCGGCGTGCCGGCCCGCATCTGGCGCAACTTCATGGCGGGAGCGATCAACGAGCCGGTCGAGGATGCGCCAGAGGAAAGCAAGGACAGCGACCTGGTCAACGCCATCGCCAATGTCGCTACGGAGGCGGGGCTGGGCAATATGAGCGTGGGCCTGGACACGCAGGGGGTGACGGTGAACGTCGGGAACGGCCAGATCCGCCTTCCGATCGACCAGCCGCAAGGGCCGCAGCCGGCCGTGCCCGGACCACAGCCGGGCACGCCCCCGCCGCGCATCATCGTTCCGACCGCGCCCGCCGCCGCCGATCAACAACCTTGATGGCGGCGGGCGATGATGCGCTTCTGCCTGCGCCGGCGCGCGACACTATTTTCACCGTCCGCGCCATTCGCGGCCCCATCCGCCCTTTCTCCGGCGCGCTTCCTGCCCTACATGGATCGGCATGAGCGCCCCCCTCTACAACAAGGACATTTTGCGGCTGGCCGCGAACATACCCCATCACAGGCGGCTGCCCCACGCGCAGGCGAGCGTCGAGAAGCGGTCGCCCACCTGCGGGTCGCGGGTGACCGCTGACGTCAGGATGGAAAATGGCCGGATCGCCGACATCGGGCTGGACGTGAAGGCCTGCGCCCTGGGGCAGGCATCCGCGGCACTGATGGCTGCGCAGGCGATCGGCCTTACCGCCGATGAACTGGCGGACGCGCGGGACCGGCTCACCGCCTATCTGGCGGGGGAGAGCGATGAACTGGATTTCTGGCCGGGGCTGGCTGTCCTTGCCCCTGCCCGCGACTATCCGGCTCGCCACGCCTCCATCCGGCTGGGCTTCGAAGCCATTGCCGAAGCGGCGCGCATGGCCGACGCCTGATGCAGGATCAGCTTGCGTCGACCGCCGTGGTTCCCGTGTCCGCTACCGACATATTATTGTCCGAGGGCGTTATCCTGCTCGGCGCGGCGGTCCTGTTCGTCATCCTGTTCCGCCGCCTGGGATTGGGCGCCGTGCTCGGTTATCTGGTCGCGGGCGCGCTGGTGGGGCCGCAGGGACTGAGGCTTGTCGGCGGAGCGGAATCGAAGCTCGCCATAGCCGAGATCGGCATCGTGCTGCTGTTGTTCCTCGTCGGGCTCGAATTGCATCCGGCCCGCCTATGGCGGCTGAAGCGCGACATCTTTGCCCTGGGCGCGGCGCAGGTGGTGCTGTGCGGCTGCGCGCTGACGGCGATCATCTTCTACACCACGGGCTTCACCTGGGGCGCGGCCATCGCGCTGGGACTGCCCCTGGCGCTGTCCTCCACGGCGCAGGTGCTGCCGGGCCTCAAGAGCAGCGGGCGGATCAATTCGCCCTTTGGTGAAAAGGTGTTCTCGATCCTGCTGTTCCAGGATCTCTCGATCGTCCCGCTGATCACGATCGTGGCGGCCCTGTCCCGCAATCCGGCCGATGTGGGCGGCCCGCCGGGATGGATGATGGCCGGCTATACGGTGGCCGCCATTGCCGGGCTGGTGCTGGCCGGCCGGTTCATCCTGCGCCCGCTGCTCCGCCTGGTGGGGCGCCTGGGCGAGCGGGAACTGTTCGTCGTGGTCGGCCTGTTCACCGTGCTGGCGGCAGCCGCGCTGATGCACGCGCTGCACCTTTCCACCGCGCTCGGCGCCTTCGTGGCCGGCGTGATGCTGGCGGATTCGCCCTACCGGCACGAGATAGAGGCGGATGTCGAACCCTTCCGTTCCATCCTGCTCGGCCTGTTCTTCCTGGCAGTCGGCATGGTGCTGGACCTGCATGCGGTGGCGGCCAATCCCCTGTTCGTCATCGGCATGGCGGTGATATTGGTGCTGACCAAGGCCGCGTTGATCACCGGCCTTGCCCGATTGTTCGGCATGGAATGGAACCAGGCCATCGGCTCGGGCCTGCTGTTGAGCCAGGGCGGCGAATTCGGCTTCGTGCTGTTCGCACAGGCGCAGGGCGCCCTGCTGATCGCGCCCCAGGCCGCCAGCCTGTTCAGTGCGATCGTCACCTTCTCCATGGCGACGACGCCCTTCCTGATGCTGTTCGCGCGCAAGCTGGAATTCGCCAAACCCAAGGTGAAGGGGGACTTTTCCGTTCCCGAAGACGCGCCGCGCGGCACCGCGATCATCGTGGGCTATGGCCGGTTCGGGCAGACGGTCGCCCAGATGCTGATGGGCCATGGCTTCGGCGTCGTGTTGATCGACAAGAAGCCGTCCCAGATCGAGGTGTCCAGCCGCTTCGACATGAAGGTCTATTATGGCGACGGCACGCGCATCGACCTGCTGCGCCGTTCGGGCGGGGAAGAGGCGCGACTGATCGCCTTCTGCATCGATGATCCTTCGCTCGACGCGCGGGTGCTGGAACCCATAGCCGAGGCCTTTCCCCAGGCGGCCTTGCTGGTACGCGCCTTCGACCGCCGGCAATTGCTGGCGCTCAGGGACATGGATCTGGCCGGGGTCGTGCGCGAGGTGTTCGAATCGGCTATCTGCATGGGCGTGCAGGCGATGGAAGCGCTCGGCGTTCCGGCCGGTGAGGTGGAGGAGGTGGAGCGGCAGTATCGCCGCAATGACGAGCAGCGCATGGAACTGCAGATCGAGCATGGCACTCTGATGGCTGCGAAGGAATTAATGTATCGGCCGGGCAGGCGAATGCGCCTGCTGGCGCGCGGCGACGGGGAGGAAGAAGCATGATCGGTGTTCTGGCGGCATTGTCGGCAGCCGTGGCGATAGCGGCAGGCGCCTTTGGCGCGCATGGTGCGGCCAATCCGCAGGCAGCGGAATGGTTGCGCACCGGCGGGCTGTATCAACTGATCCATGCGGTCGGCGCGCTTGCCATCATGGGGGTGGCGCGGGGTCCGGCGGCGCTGCAACTGGGCGGAGCGGCGATCTTCGCGTTCTCTCTCTATGCGATGGCACTCGGCGCGCCGAAATGGCTGGGCGCGGTCACGCCCATCGGCGGAACGCTGATGATCGCAGGCTGGATATGGACTGCCTGGATCTACTGGCGGGGATGACAGATCCAGGCCGCCACTTGCCCCCGCACCAACCCAGGCTTAGATTGAACCCATGGCCGATCATCATCATGACCATCTTGAACCGTCAGGCGACAGCCTGGCGGATGCAGCCCGCGCCACGCTGGAGGCGAGCCAGGAGCAATGGACGCCGATGCGCGCAGCCATTTTCGACGCTCTGGCGGCGCAAAATACCCCGGCATCGGCCTATGACATCGCCGACAGCGTATCCAAGGCGCGTGGCAAGCGGGTCGCCCCCAACAGCGTCTATCGCATCCTCGACCTGTTCGTGAACAACAACATCGCGATGCGGGTGGAAAGCGCCAATGCCTATATCGCCAATGCGCATCCGGGCTGTCACCATGACTGCATCTTCCTCGTCTGCACCCGCTGCAAGCAGGCGGCGCATGTCGACGACGACAAGGTGACGGACAAGGTCCGCGCCGTCGCCCGCGGCGAGGGTTTTCACCCGGATCGACCCGTCATCGAGATATTGGGCCTCTGCGCCAGATGCGCCGCGTGATGGCGTTGCGCTTCGGATCGGAACGGCTTAGCGCGGCCGGGAGTCTATGTCTTATATGAACGATCGTCCTTCCACCCCGCTGCTCGACCAGGTCGTCTGGCCCGCGGACCTGCGAAAGCTGCAATCGGGTCAGCTTCGGCAACTGGCCGATGAATTGCGGCAGGAGATGATTTCCGCCGTCGGCGTGACGGGCGGTCATCTGGGCTCCGGCCTTGGCGTGGTGGAACTGACCACGGCGATTCATTATGTGTTCGACACGCCGAACGACAGGCTGGTGTGGGACGTCGGCCATCAATGCTATCCGCACAAGATCCTGACCGGGCGGCGCGACCGCATCCGCACGCTGCGGCAGGGCGGCGGCCTCAGCGGCTTCACCAAGCGGGCGGAGAGCGAGTTCGATCCGTTCGGCGCGGCGCACAGCTCCACCTCGATCAGCGCGGCCCTCGGCTTTGCCGTGGCGAACAGGATGAAGGGCCAGCCCGGCAAGGCGATCGCCGTCATTGGCGACGGCTCCATGTCGGCGGGCATGGCCTATGAGGCGATGAACAACGCGCGGGAGGCCGGGAACCGGCTGATCGTCATCCTCAACGACAATGACATGTCGATCGCACCGCCGGTCGGCGGCCTTTCCGCCTATCTGGCGCGGTTGGTGTCCAGCAGGGAGTTTCTGGGCCTGCGCGACCTTGCCAAGCGGCTCGCGCGGCGCCTTCCGCGCCCGCTTCACAACGCGGCGCGCAAGACCGACGAATTTGCGCGCGGCATGGCGATGGGCGGCACGCTGTTCGAGGAACTGGGATTCTATTATGTCGGGCCGATCGACGGGCATAATCTCGACCAGTTGATCCCGGTGCTGGAAAATGTCCGCGACGCGGCGGAGGGGCCGTGCCTTGTCCATGTCGTGACGCAGAAGGGCAAGGGCTATGCCCCGGCCGAAGCAGCGGCGGACAAATATCATGGCGTTCAGAAGTTCGACGTCGTCACCGGCGCGCAGGACAAGGCTCCCCCCGGCCCGCCGAGCTATACCGGCGTCTTCGCCCAGGCGCTGATCGCTGAGGCGCAACGCGACCCGACGATATGCGCGATCACGGCGGCCATGCCTTCGGGAACCGGGCTGGACAAGTTCGGCGCCGCCTTTCCCGACCGGACCTTCGACGTCGGCATTGCCGAACAGCATGCCGTAACCTTCGCAGCCGGGCTTGCCGCGCAGGGCATGCGGCCCTTCTGCGCCATTTATTCGACCTTCCTGCAGCGCGCCTATGATCAGGTCGTGCATGACGTGGCGATCCAGAATCTGCCGGTGCGCTTCGCGATCGACCGCGCCGGCCTGGTCGGCGCCGACGGATCGACCCATGCCGGCAGCTTTGACGTGACCTATCTCGCCAGCCTGCCCAATTTCGTCGTGATGGCGGCAGCGGACGAGGCGGAACTGGTCCATATGGTGCATAGCTGCGCCCTGTACGACGAGGGGCCGATTGCGGTGCGCTATCCGCGCGGCAACGGCACGGGCGTCGCCCTGCCCGCCACGCCGGAAAGGCTGGAAATCGGCAAGGGCAGGATCGTGCGGGAGGGGCGACAGGTAGCGATCCTGTCGCTCGGTACCCGGCTGGAGGAAGCGCTGAAGGCCGCGGAAACGCTGGAGGCCAAGGGGCTGTCCGCCACCGTTGCGGATCTGCGCTTTGCCAAGCCGCTGGACGAAGCGCTGATCCGCAGATTGTTGACCACGCATGAGGTCGCCGTGACCATCGAGGAAGGGTCTGTTGGCGGCCTTGGTGCCCATGTGCTGACGCTGGCCAGCGACCAGGGACTGATCGACAACGGCCTCAAATTGCGGACCATGCGGCTGCCTGACGTCTTCCAGGACCAGGACAAGCCGGAAAAACAATATGCCGACGCGCGGCTGGACGCGAGCGCCATAGTCGACACGGTGCTGACCGCGCTGCGTCACAACAGCGCTGGCATAGGGAGCGAAGTTCGGGCGTAATAAGCAACCATAAGGTTGCATGATCTGCTTGAAAGTCTATATAGGCAATCTGGAGGTTGCCTATATGCCTGATTCCATCATCAAGACGATAGAGATCGCTGCGCCCGTCGAGAGGGTGTGGGATGCGCTGATCGATCATGAAAAGTTCGGGAGCTGGTTCCGGGTTGCGCTGGACCAGCCCTTTGTCGTGGGTCAGGCATCGACCGGGCACATGACCTATCCGGGATATGAGGATTATCGCTGGGAAGCGCGGGTCGTGGCGATCGAGCCGATGACGCGATTCGCCTATGAATGGCCGGCGACCGGAGGCGACAAGCAATTGATGGAAAGCGGCGTGGCCGTGGCCGAATGGACGCTGGTCGAGTTCATATTGGAGCCGGTCGCGGCGGGCACGCGGCTGACCGTCAGGGAAAGTGGGTTCGATGGGGTACCCGAACCACGCCGGAGCAATGTCATGCGGGACAATGACGGCGGCTGGGCTGAGCAGGTGAAGAATATTCGCGATTATGCCGAACGTTGACGCTGCGCCGGCCCGGCTGTTTGCGGCCCTGGGCGATGCGACGCGGCTGGACCTGATCGGCCGCCTTTCCGATGGGGGAGAGCGTTCGATCGGTCAGTTGGGCCACGGATTGCCGATCAGCCGTCAGGCGGTGGCCAAGCATCTGGACGTCCTGCTCGGCGCCGGGCTGGTCAACCGGACCAGGTCGGGACGGGAGGCGCTGTTCCGTTTGCGGCCCGAGGGCGTTGCAGAGGCCAGGGATTGGCTCGCGAAGGTCGAAAGCCAGTGGGACGGGACTTTGGGCCGGTTCAAGGATTTCGTCGAGAACCAGCCCTGAATCCCGCTGACCGATTATTGCGGCGTGGCCGCGCGCGCGTCCTGGCCGTCACCTTCGGGAGCGGCGATGATGTCGCGGGTAGTGGCGCCCTTGTCGACCACTTCGGTTGCAGGATCACCGACGGAAGAACGGATGCCGGCAGCCGCGTTGGCGCGCCCGGCGGCGTTCAGCGTGGCGCTTTCGCCCGGGCTGCGGGCGGCGGGACCACCGAACATCGCCTCCATCGCAGCCTTGCTCGAATCGACGGAGGCCGCGGCAGGCGTGCCGGGCGCGGGCGGAACCAGCGCGAAGTCAGGCGGGATCACCAGCGGAGCCTGACGCGAAACGGCGAATTCGTCGGGACGTGAACGGTTGAAGAGGCCGCCGCCACCGCCGCAAGCGGACAGCATCGAAATCAGGCCAGCGGCGAGGATCAGTTTACGCATCAGTTCATTGACTCCGTCTTTGCGCCCTTCTCGCGCAGCAGAAGCGCCCGCGCAAGCAGGATCAGCACGCCGAAAGTGATGGCCGCGTCGGCCAGGTTGAAAATCAGGAAAGGTCGCCACTCGCCGAAATGCAGGTCGGCATAATCAACCACATAGCCAAGGCGCATGCGATCGACGATATTGCCGATGGCGCCGCCCAGCACCAGCCCAAGCGCGACAACGTCCTGACGCGCCTTTTCGCGCCACATCCACACTGCCACGAAGCCCGCGATCAGCATGGTCATGCCGACGAGTATCCAGCGCATCAGGTTGGTGTCGGCGTGGAAGAAGCCCATGGAAACGCCGCGATTTTCCAGCCAGCGCAGGCGGAAGATCGGCAGGATCTCTATGCCCTCGTCCATCCGGCTTTTCAGCGCCAGCGGATAGGTGACCGTATATTTGACCAACTGGTCCAGCACCAGCGTGACGATCGCGACGGCCAGGCCCAGGGGGCGGTGGTTGACGGCGGCCATCAGCGCTGAACCGGCACGGATTTGAGCGACATAGGTGACACGATAGAACCCCAGAAAAACGCCATTATTGTCTTGTTCACTCGCCACAGCCTGCGTCGTCAGGGCTATAGCCGAGGAATCCGGCTGTAGGACAGAAGGAAGTTTTATCCGGCGAGCACCTCGTCACAACGCTGACAAAGCGTGCCGTCTTCCTGGACTTCGGGCAGCAGGCGCCAGCAGCGGCCGCATTTGTGCCATTCGCTCGGCTGGACGATGATGCCGTCGCCCTTGCCCGTTTCGATACGGGCAACGATGGCGATTTCGGCGAAGTTCACACCGTCACTGGGGACCAACTGGCCCATGGTCACATCGGCCTCCAGGCTGGAGCGGATGATCTTTTCGCGGCGCAGCGGCTCTATGGCTTCGTTGACCTGATCGCGCTGGTTGCGGATTTCGGCCCATTTGTCATCCAGACCCTGGTCGAGCCAGGCGGCATCGACCTCCGGCCATTCAAGGAAATGGACGCTTTCTTCGGGGTTTGAATAGCGACTTTGCCACACTTCCTCAGCCGTGAAGGGGATGATCGGCGCGGCGTAGCGGACCAGTGCGTGGAACAGCGTGTCGAGCACGGTGCGGTAGGCGCGGCGCTTCGGGTCCGCCTTCGCGTCGCAATAGAGGCAGTCCTTGCGGATGTCGAAGAAGAAGGCCGAAAGGTCGCTGTTCGCGAAATCCATCAGCGCGCGGGTGTAGCGGCTGAATTCCAGCCAGTTCTCGCTGTCGGCCGCCTTGTCGACCACGCTGCGGAGATCGGCGTCGAGCTTTGCCAGCAGATGGAGCATGTAGCGCTCCAGTTCCGGCATCTGAGCGACGGGCAACCTCTCCTCTTCGGAGAAATCGGAAAGAGCGCCGAGCAGGTACCGGAAAGTATTGCGTAATTTCCGATAGGCGTCGGAGGAGCCGGCCAGCACTTCCTTGCCGATGCGGACGTCGTCGAAATAGTCGGTGCTGGCGACCCAGACGCGGAGAATGTCGGAGCCGCTTTCGGCGATGATCTTCAGCGGGTCGACCACATTGCCGAGGCTCTTCGACATCTTGCGGCCCTGCCCGTCCAGCGCGAAACCGTGGGTGAGGACGGCGTCATAGGGCGCGCGGCCGCGGGTGCCGCTGCTCTCCAGCAGGGACGACTGGAACCAGCCGCGATGCTGGTCGGAGCCTTCGAGATAGAGGTCGGCGCGGGCATCGGGGCCATAGCGGCCTTCCACCACGAAGCTGTGGGTCGAGCCGCTGTCGAACCAGACGTCGAGAATGTCGTTCACCACCTCATAGTCGTTGAGGTCGTAATCGGGGCCGAGCAGCGCCTGATGGTCGGCGCCGAACCAGGCGTCGGCACCTGCGCCCTTGAATGCCTCTATGATGCGGGCATTGACTGCCTTATCAACAAGATATTCGCCGGTCTTGCGATGAACATAGAGCGCGATGGGCACGCCCCATGCGCGCTGGCGGCTGATGACCCAGTCGGGGCGGCCCTCCACCATCGAGCGGATTCGGTTGGTCGAGCGTTCCGGCACCCAGCGGGTGTGTTCGATCGCGTCGAGCGCCAGTTCGCGCAGGGTCGGGTCGTTGGTGACGATCGGGGTGGGCAGGATGCCCTCGCCCGCTTCGACCACCGCGCCCGCCTGCCGCTGGTCCATCGGGATGAACCATTGGGGGGTGCAGCGGAAGATGATCTTCGCCTTGGAGCGCCAGCTATGGGGATAGCTGTGCTTGAAATCGTCGGACGCGGCCAGCAGCCCGCCGGCTTCGCGCAGGTCCGAGCAGATCGGGCCGTCCTTGCTGACGAATTTGGGGTTGATGACCGAGCCCTGGCCGCCGAGCCAGAGCCAGTCCTCGCGATATTTGCCGTCATTCTCGACGGCGAAGACCGGGTTGATGCCGTTCGCCTTGCAGAGCGCGAAGTCGTCCTCGCCATGGTCGGGCGCCATGTGGACGAGGCCGGTGCCCGCGTCGGTGGTGACGAAGTCGCCCGCGAGGAACGGGCGCGGCTTGGCGAAGAAGCCGCCGAGGGCGTGCATCGGGTGGCGGGCGACGGCTCCGGCCAGTTGCGAGCCTTTGATCGGTGCGATTTCGAAAGTATCAGGCGCAACGCCCAACTCCTTCGTCAGATGCGGCACAACATGCACGTCTTCACCACCGATTTGAACCGTAGGCGCAATCGCGCGAAGGCGTGCTAAAACCGGCTCTTTGAGTTCCGATGCAATCAAAATGCGCTTGCCGTTCAACGGATAAAGCGCCGCTAGTTCAGCAAGATGCTCAGGCCGTCCGCCTGCTACGATTTCATATACTTCGTACTCAACCTCCGGCCCATAAGCCAAAGCCTGATTGACCGGGATCGTCCATGGCGTCGTCGTCCAGATCACCGCATGGGCGCCGACCAGTTCCGGCGCGTTGGGCGCTTCGGTGATCTCGAACGCCACATCGATCTGGGTCGATACGATGTCCTCATATTCGACCTCCGCCTCGGCCAGCGCGGTCTTTTCGACCGGGGACCACATGACGGGCTTGGCTCCGCGGTAGAGCTGGCCGCTTTCCGCGAATTTCAGCAGTTCGCCGACGATCGTGGCTTCGGCGTCGAACTTCATGGTGAGATAGGGATCGTCCCAATCGCCCATGACGCCAAGGCGCTTGAACTGTTCCTTCTGCACGCCCACCCACTTGTCCGCATAGGCGCGGCACTGGGCGCGGAATTCTTGGGGCGCAACCTCGTCCTTGTTCTGCTTCTTCTTGCGATATTCCTCCTCGATCTTCCATTCGATCGGAAGGCCGTGGCAGTCCCAGCCGGGGACATAGGGCGCGTCCTTGCCGAGCAAGGACTGGCTGCGGACGATGATGTCCTTCAGCACCTTGTTCATCGCATGGCCCATATGGATGTCGCCATTGGCGTAGGGCGGGCCGTCGTGGAGGATGAAGCGCGTCCGGCCCTTCCGCCGTTCGCGCAGCTTGCCGTAGAGGTCCATTTCCTCCCAGCGCGCAAGAATGGCCGGTTCCTTCTGCGCGAGACCCGCTTTCATCGGAAAGTCGGTGACGGGCAGGAAAACGGTGCTCTTATAATCTTTGGTTTCTTGGCTAGGCTGGTCGGTCATTTGGGTCCGCGCGCGTTAATTCAACCGCGCGGCATTAGGCGAGGTGTGGCGTTCCCGCAAGGATTTGCCGTGCGTCCTCGCAATCCTTCGCGATCGCCGCCATCAGCGGGTCGAGGCCGTCATATCTGGCTTCGGGTCGGAGGAAGTGGATGAGCTGGACCTCGATGACCTGATCATAGAGGTTTTCGGCGAAGTCGAAGAAATGCGGCTCCAGCAGTTCCTTGGGCGGATCGAAGCTGGGGCGGATGCCCAGATTGGCCGCGCCGTCCAGCACCCTGCCGTCGGGGAGAAGCCCGCGCACCGCGTAGATGCCGTAGCGGGGCCGCAGATAATGGCCGAGGTCAATATTGGCCGTGGGAAAGCCGATGGTGCGCCCGAGCTTGTCGCCATGCTGGACCATGCCTTCAATCGCGAAGGGGCGCGTCAGCAGGCGAGTGGCGGTCGCACAGTCGCCGGACTGGAGCGCCTTGCGGATGCCGGTGGAGGAGATGATCCCGCCGTCCGTGCCGGTGACGGGCGGCACGGCCTGGGCGACGAGGCCAAGCGGGCCGCCCAGTTCCGCCAGTGTCTGGGTGGAACCGGCGCGATCCTTGCCGAAGGTGAAATCCTCCCCGGTGACGACGCCGGCCACGCCCCATTCGACCAGCAGGCGGACGAAGGACAGCGGGTCCAGCGCGGCCAGTTCGCGGGTAAAGTCGAACACCAGCATGGCGTCGGCGCCGGCCCGGGCGAAGAGGCGTTCGCGCTGGTTCAGGCTGGTCAGGCGGAACCAGGGTGTTTCCGGGCGAAAGAGCCGCATCGGGTGCGGATCGAAGGTGGCGATGATCGCCGGGCGGCCCTGCGCGCGGGCAAGCTCCATGGCGCGGCGGGCCACGGCCTGGTGCCCAGCGTGAAATCCGTCGAAATTCCCCAGCGCCATGATGCTGCCGCGCAGATGGGCGGGCATCGGGGCGCTGCTGTGCAGCCGCTCCATGGGGGGCGCTATAGGGGCGCGTCCGGCCGCTGGCAATGCGCGGCGGCCCCTGCCCTGCGATGGAAAGTGACGAAGCTGTAGGCGGGGCGGCCATTTTCGGCCGGATGGTCCTGCCGCGCGCTTTCCCGCCATTCAGCGGGGTCGGGATAGGCGATGCGGGTGTCGCCGTCCGCATCGACATGAACCTCGGTAAGTTCGATGCGGTGCGCGAGCGGGAGGAAGAGACCGTAGATATCCGCGCCGCCGATGACGGCGGCGGTGGAGGCGCCGGCCATGGCGATGGCTTCGTGCGGGCCATGGGCGGTTTCCGCCCCTTCCCCCGTCCAGCTTTGGTCGCGGGTGAGAACGATATGGCGGCGGCCGGGAAGGAGGCCAGGCAGGCTGTCGAAGGTCTTGCGCCCCATGATCATCGGGTGACCGAGGGTGAGCGCCTTGAAATGCCGGAGGTCGGCGGGCAGGCGCCAGGGCAGGTCGCCATCCTTGCCGATCACGCCATTGTCGGCGCGGGCAAGGATGAGGACGATTTCGGATGAGCTGGTCATGGGCCTTACCTAACGCCCTTCAGGAAGAAGAGAAGGGCCCTGACGGGGGACAGGACCGGGTATTTGCCCGCCAGACACGGGCGAGAGCGGCTGGTCGATCAGAGGGTCAGGCGCGTGACATGGCCCATTTTGCGGCCAGGGCGTGCCTCATGCTTGCCATAGAGGTGCAGATGGTTGGCCGGGTCGGACAGGATCTGAAGCCAGTCATTGGCCTCGACCCCGATCAGGTTGCGCATCTCGACCCTTGCCGCGGCAAGGCCGGTGGCGCCCAGCGGCAGGCCGCAGATCGCGCGGACGTGGTTTTCGAACTGGCTGGTCACCGCGCCTTCGATGGTCCAGTGGCCGCTATTGTGGACGCGCGGCGCCATTTCGTTGAAGACCGGGCCGTCGGCGCTGGCGAAGAATTCCAGCGTCAGGACGCCGACATAGTCGAGCGCTTCGGCGACCTTCGACGCCAGGGAGCGGGCTTCGGCAAGCTGTCCCTCGATCAGCGTACCGGCAGGAACCGTGGAGCTGTCCAAAATGCCGTCCTTGTGGACATTGGCGGCGCTGTCCCAGAAGCGGATGTCGCCATGGGCGCTGCGGACGAGGATGACGGAGAATTCCTCGGCAAAGGTGACGAAGCCTTCCAATATGGCGCTCTGGCGGCCGATGGCGTTCCATGCGCCGACCGCGTCGCCGGGATCGGAGAGGCGCGCCTGCCCCTTGCCGTCATAGCCCATGCGGTTGGTCTTGAGGATCGCGCGGCTGCCGATCTGGTCGAGCGCCTCTTCAAGGTCGTCGAGGCTGTCGACCGGGGCGAAGGGCGCCGTCAGGCCGCCCAGGCCGCAGACGAAGCGCTTTTCCGCCACGCGGTCCTGCGCGACGCGCAGCGCATGGGCGCCGGGGCGGACGAGGCCGTGGGTGGCGAGGACTTCGACCGCCGAGGGATCGATATTCTCGAACTCATAGGTGACGACGTCGACGCTGTCGGCGAAGGCCGCCAGCGCGGCGGCATCCTCATAGGCGCCCTGGGTCCAGCGCGGCGAGACATCGGCGGCCGGGCCGCTGCCTTCCGGCGCATAGATGTGCGTGCGATAGCCAAGCTGCGCGGCGGCGATGGCGATCATGCGGCCCAACTGGCCGCCGCCGAGGATGCCGATGGTGGAGCCGGGCGGGATGGTGGTCATCTTATTCGGGCGTGTCCGCTACGTCGTTGGTCTGCTTTTCGCGCCAGGCGTCGAGACGCTGCGCCAGCGCCGCATCCGTCGTGGCGAGGATGGAGGCGGCGAACAGCGCGGCGTTGATCGCGCCCGGCTTGCCGATGGCGAGCGTGCCGACGGGAACGCCGCCCGGCATCTGGACAATGGACAGCAGGCTGTCCATGCCCTTCAACGCCTTGGACTCCACGGGCACGCCCAGCACGGGAAGGCGCGTCATCGAGGCGGTCATGCCGGGGAGATGCGCTGCGCCGCCCGCGCCGGCGATGATGACCCTCAGCCCCCGGCCGACCGCGCCCGTGGCATAATCGTAGAGACGCTGGGGCGTGCGGTGGGCGGAGACGACCTTGCATTCATGGGTTACGCCGAGCGCATCGAGCGTTTCCGACGCGTGCCGCATCGTTTCCCAATCGGATCGGCTGCCCATGATGATACCGACTTGCACGGCTTCGACTGCCCCGGTCATTCGCTTCGCACTTCCCTGCCAATGCGGAAAGCAAAGCCCCTTAGCGGGAGGACTGGCGGGGGGCAATGCGGGATTTTGGTTCGTTCCACCCCATCAGCCGCCCCGCGCGGGAGCAGGTCGGATTTTTACCGCTCCGAAAGATAATAGCGGTCCCTGGCCGCCAGGTCGTCGTCGAGGTCGTAGACGATGGGCTGGCCGGTGGGGATTTCCAGTTCGGTGATCTCATCGTCCGGAATGTTGGAGAGGTGCTTCACCAGAGCGCGGAGCGAATTGCCATGGGCAGAGATGACGACGCGCTTGCCGGCCTTGAGGTCGGGGGCGATGCGCTCCTCCCAATAGGGCAGGACGCGGGCGATGGTGTCCTTCAGCGATTCCGTGGACGGAATGGCGATGCCGGCATAGCGGCGGTCCTTCGACAGGTCGAATTCGCTACCCGCCTCCAGCGGCGGCGGCGGCGTGTCGAAGCTGCGGCGCCAGATCTTCACCTGATCGTCACCATGCCTGGCCGCCGTCTCCGCCTTGTTGAGGCCGGTGAGGCCGCCATAATGACGCTCGTTGAGGCGCCAGTCCTTCTCGACCGGCAGCCACAGGCGGCCCATTTCCTCCAGCACCAGGTTCAGCGTCTTGATCGCGCGGGTCTGGACGGAGGTGTAGCACTGGTCGAAATCCAGCCCCTTTTCCCTGAGCAGGCGGCCCGCGGCGCGGGCTTCTTCCGCGCCCTTTTCGGTCACGTCCACGTCCCACCAGCCGGTGAAGCGGTTTTCAAGGTTCCAGGCCGACTGGCCATGACGGATGAGGACGAGCGTGGGCATGAAGCGTGTCTCCTGCACGAGAAGCGAAGAATTGCGCCCTCCCATAGCGCCGGAAATATCCGACGCAAGCTTGCGCGGTCCCCGCACGCCCCCACATTGCAGTCGGTCCGTCGATGGGATAGCCCAGGCAGGAGCTGAAGGAAGGAACCGGCAACTTGGCATTTGTGAAGGGCATGTGGCGCATATTGGTCGCCATCAAGGACGGGTTGGTGCTGCTGTTCCTGCTGATGTTCTTCGGGGCGCTCTATGCCGCCCTGTCCTGGTCGCCCAAACCCGCGCAGAGCGTCGGCAGCGGCGCGCTGCTGCTGAAACTGGACGGGACCATCGTCGAACAGCCGTCGGAAGTCGATCCGATGGCGCTGCTGACCGGCCGGAACGACCGGGCGAAGGAATATGGGCTGGCCGATATCGTCGCCGCGCTGGATGCCGCGCGGGACGACCGGAAGGTGAAGGCCGTCGTGCTGAACCTGGACGGCTTCATGGGCGGCGGCCAGGTCGCGCTGGCGCGGGTCGGCAAGGCGCTGGACGCGGTGCGCGCGGCGAAGAAGCCGGTCTTCGCCTATGCGACCATCTACAGCGACGACAGCTATCAACTGGCCGCGCATGCGAGCGAAAGCTGGGTGGACCCGCTGGGCGGCGTCGCCATCGTCGGGCGCGGCGGTTCGGGGCTCTATTACAAGGGGCTGATCGACAAGCTGGGCGTCAACACCCATGTCTATCGCGTCGGCACCTACAAGAGCTTCGTCGAGCCCTTCACGCGGACCGATCAGTCCCCCGAAGCGAAACAGGCCAACCAGGCGCTGGCGGACGCGCTTTGGGAAGATTGGCAGCAGGAAGTCGCAAAGGCCCGGCCCAAGGCCAGGCTGGCGGCCTATGTGCGTGATCCCGCGAGCCTGGCCGAGGCCGCTGGCGGCAATCTGGCGAAGGCGGCGATGGGCGCCGGGCTGGTCGACAGGATGGGTGATGAAGCGGCGTTCGGAGCGCGGGTGGCGGAGATCGTAGGCGATGCGCCGGACGACAAGGCGGGCGACTTCGCGGCCATCGACCTTGGCAACTACATGAAGGCGCACAAGCCGGCCAATGGCGGGGATATCGGCGTGCTGACCATTGCCGGCGACATCGTCGATGGCGAGGCCGGGCCGGGCACGGCGGCGGGCGACACGATTTCGGCGCTACTGCGCAAGACGCTGGCGGAAAAGGATCTGAAGGCGCTGGTGGTCCGGGTCGATTCGCCCGGCGGATCGGTCATGGCGTCGGAGAAGATCCGCAGCGCCATCATGGAAGCGAAATCCGAGGGGCTGCCCGTCGTGGTATCGATGGGCAATGTGGCGGCGAGCGGCGGCTATTGGGTGTCGACGCCTGCCGATGTGATCTTTGCGGAGCCCGATACGATCACCGGATCGATCGGCGTGTTCGGCATCATACCCAGTTTCGAGGGAACGCTGGCGAAGATGGGCGTCACCACGGACGGGGTGAAGACGACGCCGCTGTCGGGCCAGCCGGACATTGCCGGCGGCACGACGCCGGAATTCGACCGGATCATGCAGATGGGGGTCGAGGATATTTACGGCCGCTTCGTCGGGCTGGTCGCGCAATCGCGGCGCAAGACCCCCCAGCAGATCGACGCCATCGCGCAGGGTCGCGTCTGGGACGGCGGCACGGCGCGGCAGATCGGGCTGGTGGATCGCTTCGGCGGGCTGGAGGAGGCGATTGCCGAGGCGGCGAAGCTGGCAAAGGTCGATCCGGCCAAGGCCAAGCCCTATCGCATCGCCAAGGAACCCGACAAGTTCGCCGAATTCGTCCAGTCGATCATCGATCGGGAGGATGAGGATGATGCCGGGACGTCGTCTGCCATGGTCGGACGCGACCTGCTGGGGCGGCAGGCGATCGTGCAGCGGAACTGGGCATTGCAGGCCATTGCCGATGTGCGCGCGCTGGTGAGCGGCGCGGGCGTGCGGGCCGATTGCCTGGAGTGCCGGGGCTATGGCGCGCCGCGGGTCGCAAAACCCGACGAGCACGGACTGGCGACGCTGTTGCTGGGGCTTTGGCGGTGATGGGCGTTATTGGCCATTGAGCGTCCTGTGCTCCTGCGCAGGCAGGAGTCCAGTTCAACTGTTGCGATGATTCACCAAGGGCAGGACTGGGCTCCTGCCTGCGCAGGAGCACGGTGCGCGCTTGAGAGAAGGCAGCCCTTCAGGCCTTCCCTGTCCACCCGGCCGGATACTCCACGAAATCCGCTTCCCGATCTTGCCGCCCCGATTTGAAGCGGTCCGCACTTTGAAGCGGTCCGCACTGGCGCGGCGGAACCG
>Ga0207678_10000399_pt1 | contig 39734 bp, 24 predicted proteins | sample KBSC63metaG_FD_184319 | JGI IMG/M metagenome (GOLD analysis project Ga0207678, IMG submission 184319) | Corn rhizosphere microbial communities from Kellogg Biological Station, Michigan, USA - KBS C6-3 metaG (SPAdes) (version 2) | ecosystem: Host-associated > Plants > Roots > Rhizosphere > Soil ... | reverse complement strand
GTTTTCGCTTTATCTGCGTGGCCATGGCGGGAATCTCCGATTGGGCATCAGCGGCAACAACGCCGCTAAGTGGCTCTTTCAGGCCGATCGAGTGATCGCGCGCTATCGACCTGGCCGCCTGATCTATGAAGTTCGAGACCGGCTGCTTGGCAACGGTTCACTTCATCTGGAATTGTTGACGCAGGGTGAAGGCTCCGGCATTCTTCTCCAAATCACGCCCAGGGAGATCTCGTCCGGGGTCAGTCTTATGTGGGCCTTCGGAGGTGTGAGCGGGCGTAAAGGAAGACGTAACGGAGACATAGGTTGTGAAGTAGAGCCCGTCAGTCAGTTCTTCCAGTTGCGCAAAGAAGAATGTGCTGGTAACAGTTACAAGATCAATGGTTCCATAGCCGATCTGAAAAGCCGTTTTGCCACGTTGCAACTCAGATTTCCTTCCGGCGCGAAACTCAGCATGGCGGATGCGAAGGATTGGAATGAAGGCTGGGAAATTCTTCGCGGCTCGGCTGCAGATAAGTTCCCGATATTGACGGGCTCCGTTGGTCTTGAAGAAAGATCGTGCTACATCAGTATCCATCGCGTACTTCCTGACGAACACCTCCCAATTCAGCAAAGTCCTGACGGAGCTTTTGCTGGCCGCAGCCGACAACTTGCAAATCTTGCATCCTCAGTTCGTTTCACTACTCCCGATCCTTACATCGACGCCTCGATTGCTGCGCTGACAGTTGCCGCCGATGCGCTGTGGGACGCGCGGCAACAGTGTGTCATGCATGGCGCGGTTGCATGGAGAAATCCGCTCGCGGGCTGGCGCGGCCCTTATGCTCTCGATGCTCTTGGGAATCATCAGCGCATGAAGCAGCAAGTGCGACATTGGATCGCGAAGCAAAATACAACGCCGTTGAATCCCGACGCAGCGGATTCGCCTGCTACGGGTGCTGCCGATCCTGGCACTCATCTCAGCCGCAAAGAGTCTCTGCTTCATTCGAACGGTGACATATCGCACAATCATTACGATATGAATCTCGTGTTCTTCGATGCGCTGCTCCGGCATCTGCGCTGGACCGGCGATCTCGAGTTTGCCCGAGAGATATGGCCTGCACTCAACCGTCATATCGATTGGGAGCAGCGATTATTTCGTAGAAGCTATCAGTCCGAAGATGATAAAAAAGAGCTTCCGCTCTACGAAGCTTACGCTTGTATATGGGCCAGCGATAACCTGCAGTACAACGGCGGCGGTGCTGCTCACTCCAGCGCGTATAACTTCTTTCTAAATAAGACCGCGGCTGCTCTCGCCCGCCTTCTCAAAGAAGATACTGCCTCTTATGAAGCCGAAGCAAACCTTATTCACGAAGCCATGCAGCAACTTCTCTGGCTTCCGGAGCAGGGAGCCTACGCTGAATCCAAGGACATTCTTGGGCCGCAAACGACTTACACGAATCCGGCGCTTTGGACTCTGTATCACACGATCGATTCTGAGGTTCCATCTGCCCACCAAGCCTGGCAGATGGCTGCCGAGCGGCTCGCTGCGCTCCGGCGCGTTCCTGTGCATGGTCCGGATGTTCCCGCTGGCGATTGGTTCCTGCTCGCCTGCTCTGATTGGATGCCGTATATCTGGTCGTTGAACCTCCTCATCCTTGCCGAAAATTCGCACACCGCGCTTGCGCTATGGCAGGTCGGCATGAAGGATGAAGCGTTCGCTCTCCTGAAAGGCAATCTTCTCGATTCGATGTTCATGGGGCTCTGTCCTGGCAATCTGCACATGACCTCGCAGCTCGACGTTCATCGCCAGGAGGCTCAGCGTGATTTCGGCGATCCTATCGGCATCACTGCCCGCGCTTTGATCGAAGGCTTATACGGCATCCGGCCGGATCTGCTGCACGAGATGATTACCGTTCGTCCCGGCTTTCCTTCGTCGTGGAAGCAGGCCGCACTTCATCATCCTGATATCGAATTGATCTGGAGCCGCGAAGGGCTTCACGAAAGTGTGGAGATAGTCAGCCATCTGCCCCGGCAAGTCGCACTCATTCTCATCCTGCCGGCTAGCACCACCAGTCTTCCCTCTATCATCGCGAATGGGAAGCGCGTTGCCGCTCATTTCGATGCCGAAGCTGTGGGTTCACCTGTCATTCGTCTTCGACTTGCCGCCGCGCCAGCATGGAAGATCAGCATTCATTGGCATGGAGTCGCACCTGCTAAGATTCCTGCGCTCCGCAGCTGTCATGTGAATGAGCCCGTTCAGCTTCCTCCCGGTATCTCATTCACGCAGATCGAAGATCCGCAAACCTGTCTACGAAATGGTTTTGCAGTCAGGCCTGGACACCATACGGTCTTTGCGCGTCTTCAGCAACAGGATTGTCAATACTGGCTTCCGATCTCTTTTGATGTCAAAGCCCAACAGAATCTTCTGCCCCAAGTAACAGCTCCTGATAATTCCGTGGCAAGGACGGAGCCTGTAGAGCTAAGTTCGATCCTTGAGCACCATGTCAAGGATATCTTCACTCGCTCCTATGCTGCACCGCGTTCACCTTATTGCTCGCTTGCTCTGCCGGATACTCTTCTCGGTGGCTGGGCCAATTTCGATCTCCGAGCCAACATTGATGACACAGGCTTGCGCAGCGGCGGAGGAACTTTACACACCAGCATCAATGTGCCGTTTCTTACTCCTTCAGGGCCAAGCGCTCCAAACTGCCTTTTCATTTCGCAGTGGCAAATCGATCAGCAGGCGATTGAGTTCTCTGTGTCGGGCCGTGCGCGGATTCTCTATCTGCTTATGACTGGAACAACGTATCCGCAGGCCAGCCGAATGCAGCACGGAGCCGTCACAGCTCGCTATAAGGATGGAACCACCTCGAAACTTGTTCTTCGCAATCCGGAAACATGGTGGCCCATTGAACAGAATTATCTGCTTGATGATTACCTGTTTGTCGACAATGCTCCGCTGCCGCCCCGAGTCGATCTTCGAACCGGCCAGACGCGGGTCCTCGATGCTGCGGCCTTCAAAGGGAAGGGAAGAACTATTGATGGAGGATCCGCGACCATTCTTTCGCTTAGTTTGCATCCTGAGCGAGAACTAAGCTCAGTAAGAATTCAATGCGATCTCTACGGAGTTGTTCTTGGTCTCCTCGCAGCAACACTTGTACGCGATGCCGTGTAGTGCCGCGCTGAGATCTGCGCGTCCGAACAAGTAATCTGCAATCCGCGCCACATGATCATGGAGTATAGATCTGGCGCAGGCTGCGGCTTTGTGTGTTCCGTAATCGCTAAAGCTTCACAAAGTTCGGTAATTTACCAAATGAAAAGTTATTTCTATTGACAGTATATCGTTGTGCCACATATTATCGGCGAGTTCAGCTAAATAGAAATTATTCCCAATTTGGAGGCTATATGTTCTTTGCTTTTGGGCCCCTTCGTCGCGCCTGTCGGTATACGTCTTATCTTTTGATTGCAACTCTGCTGGCTGTGCCGCTAATTGCACGAGCGCAGATTGGAGGGCAGGGAGCTATCTCCGGTACGGTGATGGACCCCACAGGAGCAGTGGTATCCAATGCGAAGGTGAGCGCTACGAATATAGCGACGAATTCCGTAACAACGCGTCCCACCACGAAGAACGGGTACTACCTTTTATCGCCGCTTCCTCCCGGCGAATACACAATTTCTGTTACGGCTCCGGGATTTCGCGTTCTTAATCAGGAGCACGTTGTTGTAAATGCGCTTCAGACTGTAGGATTCAATGCCACCTTGTCCATAGGAGCAGAGAACGATACTGTGACGGTGAGTACCGCGCCGCCGGCATTGGAGACGGAAAATGCGACTTTGGGCGCGACCATGGAGCAGAAGGAGTATACGAACCTTCCGCTTATTATGAGCAACTCCCCACGAAATCCCACATCTTTTGTTACCTTGATGCCCGGTGTACAAGGCGGCGGCCGTTCGGGTGTATTCAATGGAAGCGGTTCGGCGGGCTATCTGGACGAAGTATATGTCGACGGCATTCCTTTGACCGCGCCTGTGCAACAAGGCGATAACCGGGCGGTTGCTTATACAGTTTCGCCGGAGGCGGTGGAGCAATTCCAGGTGCAGACAAGCGGTTCGCCGGTCGAGTTTCAGGGCCAGGGAATTCAGAACTACGTGATCAAGTCGGGAACGAACGAGTTCCACGGAAACGCATTCGGCTATATTCGCAATACCATATTCGATACGTGGGGTTTCGCGGGACCGGTAAGCAATATTAATAGCATTACAAAGAAAGCCGTCAAGCCGGTCGAGCATAATCTTGAAGTGGGCGGAAGTCTAGGAGGCCCGATCATCAAAGATAAGCTCTTTGTCTTTGGGACTTATGACAACTTCCGCTATACCAGCACACCTAATCCAAGTCAGTTGAGCATTCCTACCATGCTTGCGAGGACGGGAGATTTTACGGAGTATCCCTATCCTATTTACGATCCCGCGACGACGGCCGCCTGCTCCGCAGCCAGCAACACGGCATGCCGCTACCAGTTCATAGGCATGAAGAACGGGCTGCCGACACCCAATGTAATTGATCCAAGTCGGATTTCACCTATCTCCGCCAAGTTGCAGGCGGCACTCCCCACCCCGACTAATTCGGCGATCACCGATAACTACTTCTCCGCCATTAAGGGCGGAACGACCTATTGGAAGTCAGCCGAGCGGGTTGATTACGATATCAACAGCAAGCAGAGGCTCTCCGGAATTCTCCTTCTCGGAAAGTACTCCACGATTGGTCCGGACTACACATCCAAGCTTCCGCTTCCTTATGGCACAGCTGAGTATGTCTCTCAATTCTCGATGACTGCCGATGTGGAACACAGCTATGTGATTACACCTCATCTCGTAAACCAGATTAAATATGCCTTCAACAGACTTGCTGCACCCGATGTTAATGCCACCCTCAATACCCCATATACCGCGGCGAACGCAGGATTAGCTGGACTCCCCGCCGGTGAGGCCTCGGACACGTTTCCAGCGATCAATTTTTCGGGAGGAGTTGATAACCCTACCAGTTGGCATGCGGTAACCGGGTCGGTATCGAACAACGAGGTGGTCAACACCTTCATTCTGCTGGACAATCTTCAGTGGGTCCATGGAAAGCATGCAGTTACGATGGGTGGCCAGATACAGTGGCTGCAGGATAACTACAAATATCCAGACAAAAGCATCAGCTTTCCAATGACTTATGGATTCAGTTCAAATGAAACGGCGCAGTTTTATCCTGTCGGCGACAAAAAGCAGGGGACTCTAAATACAACGAATAGCGGCATTGCCTATGCTGGATTTTTGTTAGGCGCCGTAGATTCCTCCGCTTTGCAGATCACCTCGCTCCCGGAGACCGGTGCCCGATTCAAGACATACGCACCGTATATTCAGGATGACTATAAAGCTACGACAAAACTCACGGTAAACCTTGGACTACGCTGGGATATCTGGACACCTTTCAAGGAAGTAAGGAATCGTGCGGCGTTCCTCGATCCCAATGCAGTAAACCCGCTGACTGGCAACCCTGGCGCCCTGAAATATTATGGGTACGGACCGAATAGCTGCCACTGCTCTTCGCCTATAGGGCTTTGGCTGAAAAACTTTGCTCCCCGCGTTGGGTTTGCTTATGCACTCACGCCGAAGACAGTGATTCGCGCAGCCTATGGAATTACTTATGCTCGCGGTGCTGCGGAAGGTGGACACAACTCAAATTCGCGTACAGGTCCCAGCCAGCAAGGATATAGCGGCACAAGCAATCTGGCCGGTACTGCTTTGGGAGATCCAGCTTTTTCATGGGACGCAAGTTCAAATGTTGGAACGACAGTAAATGGAAATGGATCGTTTCCCGGAGCTATTCCGGATCTACCCAATTTCAGTGCTTCGCAGTTAGCTGGATTTTCAAGCGCATACACCAACAATGGCGTCGTGGTTAACGGCGGCACCATTGGCTATGGGGATCCAATACTTGGCCAGCGAGTGCCGTACTTCCAGAACTTCAATGCAGGAGTACAACGAGCTCTGACCAATACCACAACGCTCGGCGTAAATTATGTCGGCAGCCTTGGTCACTTTGTTCCAGGAAAGGCGACGCGGGGTTACTGGACGAACAAACTCGATCCGAAATACCTGGTGCTGGGCGCACAGTTGTCCAAACCTGCCACCGACGCGAATATTCGGCAGGCACAATCAATTTTTCCCGGTATCGGTTTGCCGTTCCCGACCTTTGCAGGACCTAACGCTACGATCTCCCAGATGCTGCTTCCATTTCCTCAGTACGGCGGAGTATCTGATCTTACTGCGAATGTCGGCAACACATCCTTCAATTCTCTGCAGCTTAGCCTCAAACAGCGGACATGGAATGGAGTAACTTTCAATCTGAACTACACCTATGCAATCGCCCAAGGCGATGTAGATGACTCCAGGAGTTCGTATGATATTCCGGCTGGTCTGGTGGCTGGACTAACGACTACTGCAAAGGCCCATAGTCTCGATCGGTCCTGGCAATCAAATGCAAACAAACAGCAGTTGACCATGTATGGAGTATGGGAGTTACCGTTTGGCAAGGGACGGATGTTCAGCGGCGGCAACCGGTTTACCCGGCCGCTCGTAAATGACTGGCAGTTCTCATCTGTGTTCCAATATCACTCGGGATCACCGGTATCTGTTACAGCAAGCAAGTGTGTTCTCGTCGGCCAGGGGACGTGCTATCCGGACCTGGTCCCAGGATTTTCCGGACCGATTCGCCAGAATGGGAGCCTTGGCAGCCACTATGTCGCCGGAGGCATTTCTCCGAAGTACATAAAGACCGGGGCTTTCCGGGATCCATCTCCGTACATGATTGGGAATGCTCCAAATCGTGCTCCATATAGCTTGTGGTCGCCGGGAACATATAGCCTGAACGCCAGCCTTCGTAAATCATTCCCGATCTATGACAATGTAAAGTTTACGTTCCAGGCAGATTGCTTCAACGTGCCGAACAAAGTGACCTTTGGTTATGCTTCGACGAATATCGATGCCTCTAACTTCGGACAGACAAACTCAGGATCGGGTAATCGGGACTTCCAGTTTGCGGGAAGAATCGAATTCTAATCCGATATGGGAAATATGTCGGCGAATCTTTGTTGGCATGAGAGCCGGTCCTGCATTCAGCTATGAATGCAGGACCGGACAGCGCGGATGATCAATTGAACGAGTCAAGTACCAGGCTTCGAATGGTGATGTGATAGTTTGCCCCGGCGATCCACAAGCCGGGGCAGATCTTTTAAGCGAGTGCTTGAATCGACAGGCGAATCGCTGAATCAGACCATCTCAGCCCTGATTAGTAATGGGTGTGGTTGGCGATAAGTTTGCGGCAGTTTGCGTCGCATGGCGATGGATGAGGCACAATGTTCGCATTCCCGTAGACGCGCAGGATTTGAACGGGATTTCCTTCCGCGCCGGGAGATGCGTTATCAAGCGTCATGACCTGATCCGCGCCGATATGGTCGAAGTCGAACATATGGTAGACCTCGCCTTTGAAGAAGAGGGTGGCTGCGCCGTCGGGTTGGAGCTTAAAGCGATACCAGAAATAGGTGCGTTTGCCATTGCCGTACCAGTTGCCATGCACGAAGTTGGGATTGCCGGAGAGTGGGTGAGCAGGCCAGCGCTCGAGCAGATGGCCGGCATTATCAAACCAGTAGAGCTGGGCTCCGAGGCCGCCGCCTATGGCAATTTCATTAGGTGGTGAGGCAGCGCGTCTCGCTCCGGGGACGCGGCGGCTGGCGGCGGGGCGCGGTGTATAGGTGCGGCCATTGGTGATGACCTGCGGTGTAGATGAGTTGCCAAGAACATAACCGCCTGTGACCTGCTGCGAGTGGTCGGAGAGATTCTGCCAGAGGATTGCGCCGTTTTGCGCGTTGTAAGCGAGTGTACCCACGTCGGATTGGCCGACAAGAAGCTCCGGCTTGCCGTCGTGATTGATGTCGAAGAATTCCATGGCGTCCATATGGTCATGGTTGTCTTCAAAGTATTTGGCATTGTTCCAGACCTGGTTGCCATGGGCATCGAGACAGAGGTGAGAGATAACGACCTCGTCGATGCCGTCGCCGTTGACATCGTAAGGATAAATGTAGTGGCCGAAGTAGTCTTTGGCGCGGTGTTCGGCGTGTTGCCAGAGCTGATTTAAATCTTTGTCGTAGGCAGTGAGCGAGATGAGGCCGCCGGTATCGGAGAGCACGAGCAGCGTATCGGGACCGTCGGAATCTTTATGGAATTTTGCCACGGCCATGCGGTAATTGTTGTAGACGTGCGGCAGCGGAGGGGCAGGCCAGGGGACCTTTTTGATGATATTGCCGTTGCGGCCGTCGGCAAGAACGAGCCATTCTTTGCCGTCGATCATGCGCCAGTGGGCCGCCTCATCGCGTCCGGTGTGGTGAAAATCCCAGAGAATGCCGGGCGCCTCAAACTCCCCGCGAAGGCGGGCGCCTTCGGCGGGAGCCTGATAGCGCCAGAGCTCGTGACCATCGTTGGCGTACATGATGGCGGAATAGTCAGGGGTGACGTCGAAGATAGCATATTTGCCGGAGCCGTCGATGTCGCCGAACTTGACGATATTGGAAGGGACGATTTTGTATTCGTGAAGAAGCTTGACCTCGGATGGAAGTTCGAGAGGTTTGAGGTAGGTTTCGGTAAAATTATCCTTTTTGGTAAGCACGAGGACGTTGAGAGAAGGACGTGGGGTGATTGAGGTGAGGCGAATTTCGGTGATGCCAGGCTTTAGGATGAAATCGCTTCCCCTTTTCCAACTGAGTTCGCCCTGACCATACGTACCTGCATCTTCTTTGCCGTTGATGGCAATGTGGAAGGAACTGGTGGGCGTGCCGACACTGCGGACGAAGAGATGATAAGTGCCGCCTTGCTGGACGGGGATCTTCGCGATGACATCCGACGGGACGCTCATATTGAGAGTGGAATTATTGAAGAACCATTCGCCGGCAGGGAAACGGCCGTCGTTAGAGTCGCCGGCGGGGATTGCATCGAAAAAATCGGAGGCGGGTATGACGATGGTGCCGGGCGGCTGGTGTGCAGCATCGTGATGGTGTAGCGTGAGCTTTTGCTGGCCAAATGCCATTGGAGATAGAGCCGCGAGGACGAACGGCAGGAGATATTTCATGGGCGTACCCCGCGGGACAGTCCGAATTCGGGCGTGATATCTACCGGGATGTCGGCGACCGATTCGAGCGAATGCGTGAGTCCCGGAGGCATCACGTCGTATTTGGCGAACCAGGCTTCGACGCCGGCCCGGTCTCCGTTGGCCTCGAACGTGAGCAGTTGTTGAGTGAGAGAGGTAATGGCGGATGGCATGGCGGCATAGTCGATCGTGTAGCGGCCGTCTGAAGTCTGGGTGAGCACGTTGTGTTCGATCAGGACGTTGAATTCCATCATCTCCGCGCGACCGTGGGCCTCCCCTGTACCGAAGCGGAGAGTGCGAAAGATGCCTGCAATGTATGAGGCGTAAATTTGATTGAGGTTGGAAGAGGGAAGCAGCTTGTGGTCCACTAGCCATTTTGCGAGAAAGATGCCAGTGACATCGGCCTTCGCTTCCTCAAGTCCGCTGAAGGCCGGACCGATGGCTTCATTAATAGATATCTGCTTGCCGTTGATGTGAGCATAGACTGGCCCGAGGCCATGAGACATCTCATGGAGAATGGTTGCAGTGAGATAGCCAGAGCCTGAAACCTGTTTGTACTGTTCGGGGGTGAGGAGCTTCTGAGCAATGGGAAGGATCACGTTCTTAACCCGTGCGTCCATGAAATTCTTAAAGAAGATTTTTTTTGAACCCTTTTCGGCGTGAATGCGGGGATCGTTTGGAAGATTGTCGGCGACGGCCTGATAACCGTAGCGAAGATCGCCTGCACGGAGAGGCGCGTCAGCGACTTCCATTGGAGTAGCTTGCCCGACCTTTGTGGGTTTGTCTTCGGCCGGGAGGGGAAGTGCCTGCTGCATCTCGGCCTCGTGCTGCTGGAATATCGCCAGTTTGCGCGATTCGGCATCGTTCCTGACCAGTATGGACGCGCCATAGGAGGTCTTAACCCCGAGAATGCCGTCGAGATAGGTTTCATAGGGAGCGAAGACGAGATCGATCTTCGGGTTTTTGAGGTTGAGCCACGCGATATCGCTGGCGTAGTAGTCGTCAGTGAGCAGGGCATCGGCGCGGAGACGAAGATAACGAGCGAATGCTGCGTCAGGCGAGAGTTTTGCCGCAGCCCGCAGGTCTTCTGCCATTGGCTGGAGCCATTTTGCATACGCGATGTGATATGGAACGGTGATGAGGTGGTCGGGAACTCCATGAACCACAGGCTGGCTCTGGGTGACGGGGATGTCGAGTGGCGCCGAGCGGATTACGGTGTGTGGATTGTAGAGAGCGGCTCGTTCAGTAGTGTGAGCGCCGGCGTACTGCTCGATCGCCGCTTGGGTCAGGCCAAAAGGATAGATCTCGTGGCCGGGAACGAGGGGTTCTTCCCCCAGAAAAGGGGAGTTGCGGTCGACCAGGTCCCATCGACTTCCGTTAATGGAGAAGAGGTGAAGCAGGTCGGCATTTTGCGTGGCGTGGTAAACGGCATATCCGCCGAGATCGCTTTGATGCCAATAGAGTTGGTCCATTAAGTTACAGGCATCGACCAGCTTCTGGATCATTTGCTGCTCGCCTGGATTCAGGCCGGTGCGATTGTAAGGAATCGGGATGGGCTTCCAGCGTGCAACGCGTTCGGCCTCATTGTGAACGGGCCGGCCTCCGGAGTTTCGGCCCGGCCGGGGAGTGGCTGGACGCTGCACGCCATTTATCGCCGGTAAGGTGGCATTGAGGGAAGTCTGCGGGTAGGCAAAGGGTACGACAAGCACAATCGCGAGCAGGAGATGGACTGCAGTATGGCGTGACACCAGAAGGACCCTCTTTTTCGATGCAGATCAATATCTCATTTGAAAGTATTTCTACACAAGCTATTTCATGTAGAACAGATGAGGGATTAGAATTAGGAAATTATTTTTGTATTGATATTTCTAGCGTGTCTTGGCTTAAAGGAAAACTGATGTCCCGACGTACCGTGTCCCGCCGCGAATTTATTGGAGCGGCCGCTTTCGCCGCAGTAGGATTACCAGCCATTCTGCGACCCGGTTATCCTGTGCTCGCGGCTAGCCGGTCTCTGCGTTACACCCCACCCGAATCTCCACGGGCCACACTGAATTTTAATCTGGACTGGAAGTTTATTCGCGAAGATGTACAGGGTGGAGAAACTCCTGCTTTTGAGGATGCCAAATGGGAGACCATTAGCACTCCTCATACGTTTAATGATGTCGATTCCTTTCGCGAGCTTATCTCGCACGGTGGCGGAGATCGAGGCACCTATAAAGGGATTTCGTGGTATCGCAAGCATTTCAAGCTTCCTTCAGGACTTTCCGGCCGTAAACTTTTTATCGAATTCGAAGGCATGCGCCAGGCCGGCGACATCTTTCTCAATGGCAAGCAGATCGGCCTTTATGAGAACGGTATTACTGCTTACGGCATTGACATAACCGATGCTGTGCTCACCGGCGGCAAAGAAAATGTGCTTGCGGTCAAGGTAGATAACCGGACCAACTACACCGAACGGGCTACGAATACTCGATTTGAGTGGAACGCGAATGACTTCAATCCGGACTTTGGCGGTATCAATCGCCACGTATGGCTGCATGTCATGGGGAGAATTCATCAGACACTACCGCTTTACTATGGTCTCGAAAGTCAAGGTGTCTACGTCTATGGAGAAAACTACGATATCGCACGGCAGACAGTAGATCTAACCATAGAAGCCGAGGTGCATAATGGGTCGGGAGATCGCGCAACCGTGGGGCTGTCGGCCGTAGTTGTCGATCATAAGGGGCAAGTCTGCGCACAGTTCGACGGCGATCCGGTTGATATGGTGACTGGCGAAAAAAGCGTGCTGATGGCCTCGGGACCGCTTAAGCAGGCTCGATTCTGGAGTACGACAAATCCTTACATGTATGCCGTTTATACCATTCTCAAGGTAAACGACAAGGTAGTTGATGTGGATCGTCTTGTAACTGGCTTCCGCAAGACCGAATTCAAAGGCGGTGCGGGCACGGGTGGGGTCTATATCAATGACGAGTTCGTTTACCTTAAGGGCTATGCACAACGTTCGAGCAACGAGTGGGCGGGGCTGGGACAGGCATATCCCGACTGGATGCACGACTTCAATGCGAAGTTGATGCGCGATAGTAATGCCAATTACGTTCGCTGGATGCATATCTCTCCCCAGCGCGTAGACGCTGATTCCATGGCACGCTACGGCATCGTTCAGGTGTGCCCTGGAGGCGATAAAGAGCGCGATGTCGTCGGACGCCAGTGGGAGCAACGGTTGGAAGTCATGCGCGACTCGATGATCTATTTCCGCAATAATCCCAGCATTCTATTCTGGGAGGCAGGCAATACTGTCATCACGGTCGAGCACATGCAGCAGATGCTTGCACTGCGAAAGCAGTGGGATCCTAAGGGAGGCCGCGTCATCGGCGCTCGTGGAAATGACAATGTTCCCGCTAATGTCGCAATCACGCCTATTGCAGAATACTTTGGAGTGATGATTGGCCAGGCACCACAAACGGATCAGTTGACCACCCCAAGTGCGATGTTTCGCGGCTACAGCGCGGATCGTCGCGACCGGGCTCCGATCATCGAGACTGAGGATTTTCGCGATGAAGGAGCGCGGCGCTTCTGGGATGATGATTCGCCGCCATACTTCGGTTTTAAAAAAGGTCCTAACGATACCTACCAGTACACGTCCGAAAGCTTTGCAGTTGCGGGCGTTAAGCGCTATTGGGAATATTGGGAGAATCGGATCTCAAATACCAATAAAGCGCATTCCAAGTGGTCTGGCTATGCATCCATCTATTTTTCCGATTCAGATGCCGATGGCCGACAGGATTCAAGCGAAGTAGCCCGCGTCAGCGGAAAAGTAGATGCGGTTCGGCTACCGAAGGAGATCTACTTTGCTGAACGGGTTATTCAGAATGTGCAGCCAGATCTGCATATTCTCGGTCATTGGAGTTACCCCTCTGAACCCGGGGCGAAGAAGACTGTGAAGACCATCTATGTGATCGCGAATACTCAATCGGTGGAGTTATTCGTCAACGGAAAATCACATGGAATAAACGAGAAGCCGGAGAATGGCTACATCTTCTCCTTCCCTGACGTGGAGTTTTCACCCGGCAATCTCCGAGCGGTGGGACGGAATGAAAACAAAGCTGTTGCTGAGCAGAAGCTTACTACTGCGGGGGCGCCAGTAGAGATAAAGCTAACTCCTATTGTAGGTCCCGATGGATTGCAGGCAGATGGAGCCGATGTCGTGCTCATCGATGTTGAAGTAATCGATGCCCGTGGTCAGCGCTGCCCTACTGATGACGCGCGTATCGATTTCACCTGTACAGGTGCTGGGATCTGGCGCGGCGGTTATAACAGCGGCAAGATCGATTCGACCAACAATCTTTACTTGAACACAGAACTCGGTATCAATCGCGTTTCCGTTCGCTCCACGCGGATGCCTGGAACAATTATGATTACGGCAAATCGCACGGGACTGAAATCGGCGAAGATTCAGCTTACGACGAAGCCGGTCAAAGTAACGAATGGGATTGCGACGTGGATGCCTGAGCATCTGGAAGCACCGGCTGAAGAATGATTCCTGCACTACTATCTTCAGCGGCACGGCAATCTCTAGACAAGAGATTACCGTGTCGTAATTACTAATGTCTTTCCCTGTAGCAGTTCACGATGAGGAAGAAAATAGCCATCGAGCTTCTGGCCGTCATAGGTGATGTCGGTGATTTTCGTGCCGGAACTATTTTTTACAATCGTAAAGTCTTCCCTATCATTCAATTTAATAACCACTTTCTTGAATAACGGAACTGAAATAATATAGTCCGGATCGGCCGGAGAATATGGATAGAATCCCATCGCATTGAATACGTACCATGAGGACATCTCGCCAGCATCGTCCATTCCGGACAAAGCCAGGCCTTTCTGGCCCATTCCATAAAAGCGCCTCATGATGGTATTCAAAATGATCTGAGATTTTTCCTGCTTACCCACGAAATAGTAGAGATAGGCAAAACCGTGATCAGGCTGATTTCCCTGACAATATTGCCCAATAAAGGAATTAATATTCTCGGCGATGTAGTTAGGATTCCACGGAATAGAGAAGAGCATATCCAAATGCTTCTCGAAATCAGCTTTGCTTTTATAGAGGGCGATCAGGCCTCGGGTGTCGTGGGGAGCAAAAAACGATGACTGCCAGGCATTCGCCTCGCGATACATGTATTCGTAATAGGGGTATTGGGGATTGAAGTTCTTTATCCACTCGCCATCCGCCGAGCGACCTCGCATTAGCTCTGTCGAGGGATCGAACATGTTTTTATAATTTTTGGATCGCTTCATCAACATCTCATAATTCGGTTCATCTTTCAGTGTTCTCGCCAGTAGCGCTACGGCATAATCATCATAGGCATACTCGAGCGTTTTGGTTACGCCTGCTTTTCCTTTCGTCTCTACTACGGGATGAGCCACATCGGGATCGGAGATATAACCTTTATCCATGTACTCTCTGATGTAAGGCCTGGTGCCGCCTTCCAGAGTAGCGTTTCTCAAGAGCAGCTTGTAGGCGCTGTTTATGTCGTAACCTTTAAGCCCACGCAGATACGATCCAGCAATAAAAGCGGCTGCATGATCGCCATGAAAAAATGTGGGAATAAATCCTGTCTTTTCTCCCCGGTCGATCAAGGAACGGATTACGTCAACCGTTACATCCGGCGACAGCAGACCCAGCAGAACCAGCTTATTCCGGTAGTCGTCCCATAGAGAGGGCAGAGTGTAATACTGGAAATTCCCTTTGACAATATTTCCCTTAACATCCGGATACTCTCCATTCACATCGCTCCTCAGGGCTGGCCACAAAAATGACCGATATAAGCAGGAGTAGAACAGCTCTTTTTGGCGCTCAGTTCCCCCGAAAACTTCAATTTTGGACAATAACTTCTCCCAAGATGCAGAGGCTTCGGCTTTCACCGTATCGAAGCTCTTACCGGCCAATTCCTTTTCCAGGTTTTCCTTTGCATTGTCAGTACTCACAAAGGAGAGGCCAATCTTAATCTCCAAAGGAATAGTACCTTCAGCAAAGTTCACAACCGGCAGGTTGCCCTTGTCATTTCTAAGCTCTTCAATATTTTTGATCTTGTAGTTGGATATTGCGTAGAAGAAGACCTTCTCGCTTGCGGTTTGATGGCCCTTAAACGCATGGTCACCATCTTGCTCTATCTTCCAATCTCTTATCTTTTCATTCGATACCGCGAGATTCACCACAAGATGTTTTGGCTGCGTATTGTTTTTATAAGTATAACGGTGGTATCCGGTCCTCAATGTTGAGGTCAATTCGGCGTTGATTTTATACCGCTCCAGGTAAACCTGGTAATAGCCTGGGTGAGCCGATTCTTTTTTGTGGTTGAACGATGAGCCGAAGTCATTAGGATCGACATCTCCTGCTACGGGGAGGATCGGAATGTTACATAGATTCCAATGTCCTTTATTGGTGTGGGCAAAACCGTAAATTACGGAGTTTTCATACTCGTAACCGGCGCCGCTGCCAAACTTTGTGATGGGGCTGAGCTGAACCATGGCGTTGGGCACAGATGCACCGGGAAAAACCAGCCCGGCCCACACGCGCCAAGGAGGCCTAAATCCGATATCATCCGGATTTGTCAATGGCGCCGTTCCTAAAAACGGATTCACATAGTTTGTAAGATCTTTTTGTGCATTCAGGGGCAGTGCGGCGGTTAGAAACAAAATCAAGACGATAAAATTCTTGTTCATCAGATTTGACTCCGGCGCCCCTGATAGAGGGGAGAGTTATAGAGCTAATAGTGACATCGTTGTCATTTTGGAGCGGAAATTGAGCAGCGACCAATCTACACTCCTGAACTGAAAAGCACAACGACCTATTCATTTACACCCGCAGGAGCCGCGAATAATGAACTCGGTGCTGAGTACAATCTTTTGTGGCTTTACCTCTGCTTTGTCTTCCATTCGAGCAAAGAGAATCCTGGCTGCCTCATGCCCCAGCTCACGAGTGGGCTGGCGCACCACTGTCAGGCCAGGAGATATCATGTCGGCCAATTCGAAATCGTCGAATGATATGAGTGCGATATCCCCGGCGATTGTCTTATTCAAGACCTTCAGTGCACGCAGCGTCAACATCGTGCAAACCCAATTCAATGTCAAAATGGCATCCGCAGCCTTCGGGCCAGAGAGGAAGGTTGCAAGTGCCTCGGGAGTCAACTCGCTTTCGTGTTGGAGCGCGAGTTCCATTGTTTCTACTCCAGCTTTTTTCATTGCGGAGCGGTACCCGGAAAAACGTTCGGCACAGGTAAACAGATTCGGGCGGGCACCCACCGCGAGAATTCGGCGGTATCCGTGACCGAGCAAATGCTCGGTGGCCTCCCGTGCTCCCTTTGCATTGGTTACCGTAATAGAGTCTACCTTCTCGCCACGGATCGGCTCGTCGAAGACAACGACCGGCACATTTTTCTCTAGAAAAGGTCTGATATTGCTCTTTCTGCTGTTCGCGGCAACAAGCAAAATGCCGTCAATCTGTCGTCTTGCCATGACCTGAAGTTCTGATTCTTCGATACTTTCATATCCGCCGGAAGCGGCGAGAATAACGACGTAGCCCTTTTGCCGGGCCACCTCTTGAACGGCTTGCACTGCAGTGGCAGTAAATGGATCCGCCAGGTTAGGCAGGACCATAGCGATCGCTCCAGATCGCTTTGCTCGTAATCCGCGTGCCATTTCATTGGGTTGATAGCCCAGCTTCTCCATAGCTTCACGCACCCGGGCAGCGGTGGCAGGAAGGAGCTCGGGAGAGTTGTTCAGCACACGGGAAGCTGTTTTTAACGAAACACCGGCCACGCGTGCGACGTCAACCAAAGTAGAGCCACCATTTTTAGATAGCACGTGCTTCATCTATCTCCATCAAGTAATTAGTTCTCATATTTCCCTCTACCGTAATTTATCTGCTAATGACTGAGGCAACCGCCTCGAGACCTAAATTTCTGGTCTCTGGATATATGAATAAGATGACCAAAAATTGCAAGGCCATGATAGCAGCAAGAACAGAAAACACTTCGGAGCCAAGGTGAGCTGCTATCACAGGGAAGCTTCCGGTGATCAATGCATTTGCAATCCAGTGCACGCTGCTCCCCATCGTTTGTCCCTTAGCACGCACAGGAAGCGGAAAGATCTCGCTGAGATAGACCCAGATGACAGTGCCTTGAGAAAACGCGAAGAACGAATTAAAACAAACCAGAACAATGACGACGGTCAGAGGCGGCCAACGCATATGGACAACAGCAGGAAGCAAAACGAGGCAGATTCCCATACCTGCTGTGCCGATCAGCAGGAGGGGTTTGCGGCCAAACCGGTCGATCGCATTGAGAGCAATTATGGTCGCGACGAGGCTCGTGACAGCAACGATGACGCTGTCTCTATGTGCATTCAGCTGTCCGGAACCCAGAACTGTGAATATGTCGAGAACGTAGTAGAGAAGCACATTCACGCCGGTGAGCTGGTTGAATACGGCAATGCTCACTGCGAGAAATATCGGACGTAGATATTGTCTCGATAAGAGCGTCGACTGGCGCGGGCCGCTAAAAGCGCTAAGCGCCGCCATGATGCTTGCCTGATCACTGTCCGGCTCTGTGGAGCCAAGAGCGATGAGCGCGACACGCATTTCGGAGAAGCGCCGTTTCAGGGCCAACCAACGGGGACTCTGAAAGGCCACAAGCGAGAGTGCCTGATACAAAAGAGCGGGTAGAGCACCACAGGCGAGGCAAAAGCGCCATGTGATATTCGCGGCCAGATGAGGAGAAGCCAGGTAGCTCAATGCAAAGGCAAGCACTACGCCGATTCCGATATTTAGTTGAAACAGACCAACGATCCTCCCACGAAGACGCGATGGAGATATTTCGGCGAGATACATTGGGGCGATTACTGAGATAAGACCTATTGCTATTCCGCAGATGAAGCGCGAGAGCGCAAAGCTTTCTAAGGAGGATGCGAAAGCTGCCCCAAGGGACGCGAGCATGTACAGAGAACCCGAAGCGAGCATACTGTGGCGACGATTGATTGTATCCGCAATGAAGCCGGCGGCGACTGCCCCGACGATGGTGCCAAACAATCCAGAAGAGACCGCGATGCCCAACCCAGAAGGAGAAAGCGCAAGCTGCACCCTTAGCTCCTGAGTGGCGCTGGAAATCGCGCCGATGTCATAGCCAAATAGCAAACCGCCCGCTGCGCCCGCCGTGGTCGATATCGCAAGATTTCGATTGATCAAAGTAAGTCTTTCTCAAGCCTCTAGACTACTTTACCTGCCGATTTAGAACTTCGTCATCTGTGGCAGAGTAACGATTTGGCTCCCAAAATTGCAAGAGCCGTTCACGGACGATGCGATATTCGGCACAACCCGTGAACGGCCGGAAACAAGATATTAGAACAGTAGCTTTAGGGATAATTGAATCTGCCGCGGACTGTTCTGAGTGGAGGGCCCAACTGTACCGTAGCCTGTGTATGCACCTGGTTGATCTGCCAGAATATTGGATTGGCGGACCACAGGCGAATTTGGATTACTGGTATTGGGACCGTTGAATATCGGGGTGTTCGTCATATTAAAGGCCTCTGCCCGGAATTGCAGGTTGACGTCCTCATGAACGGCGAACTGCTTCATCAACGAAACCTGAGATTGCATAGCCCATGGAGTGCGAGCATGCGTAGAAAGTGGTAGTAGCGTAACCGCAGTATATTCAGGAAAGCTAGCGAAGCACTCAGGATGTGAGTTATTCAAATAACTGCCCCAGGTCTTGTGACTTGGCCGTATGTTATAGCTGCCGCAAGTAGAGATATAGTTATTTGGGAAGCTTACCGGTGTACCGCTCTGATCGTTTAGAATCCAGTTAATTTGCCATCCGCTGATGAGCTGATTGACGAATCCATTTACATCTTTTCCAATCATGCCGCCTCTTCCAATTGGAAGTTTGTACATGCCTGCAAAGCTGAATAAAAATGGGCGGTCGCTGGAATCGATACCGTAGAACGGTTCAGGGTCCGCAAGCAAGCCATTATTGAGCCGGCCTGTGGCACTCATCAATTTAGACCAAGTAAAGGATGCCGTAAAATTCAGGCCATTGCTGAGGAGGCCGGCACCACTGAAACGCTTGTCTGCTTTTGCGATGAGCGAGTTGTAATTGCTGTAGCCCTGTGGTGTATTCCATTCGTATACTTCAGGGCCATACTGACTATCATATTGTGGATAAGCAACCATCATCTCGCGGACCGGGACCGTTGGATGGGAGCCGAGATAAGATGAGACAGGAATCCCCGCTGCACCATAGAACGGATTTGCCATCTGTTGGTCCAGGTAGGCAGGATCCGCATGGCCCTGAGCAAACTGAGCAGGAGTGATGCTGTTGCGCTGCAAACCTGCACGGAGAGCATCTGTATGTGCTCCTACATATTCGGCATCCCATACGATGCCGCCGGGCGCTTCGCCCTGGAATCCAAAAGAGTATTGCTGAGTGTAAGGAATCTTGCGATACCAGCTATCCTCCCAGATGCCATCCCCGTTGCCGGATGCCAGCCCCTGCGAATCGCCAGGAGGGGTGCTGTATCCATTCGTGTACGGTGTACCGGTGTTGAATGCTGGGTTGGGTGTAAGGTTATCATCCTGGGACGCAACATAACCGGTTGTTGTATCCCACGTAGAGGTGCCGCCGAGCTCAAATCCAAGGGCGCGATACATTCCCCATCCTCCGCGCATCACCAGCTTGTCGGTGATACGAAAGGTGGCACCGAACTTCGGCAGCAGGATTCCCCAGGTGTTCTGATAGGGCGATCGGTCTTTCTGGAACTTCAATCCACCTACAATCGGATTGACAAAGGGAGCGCCATTTGGAAGCACAACGGAAGAGATTTCATCATTAATGGGGTTGATGCAGGTGAGACACATGCCGGCCTGCAGGCGCCCCCAGCGGTCGCGAGGAGAGAATTCGTTCTCAAATCGTAAACCCAGATTGAGAGCCAATCTTCCATTTACTTTCCAGTCATCCTGGATATAAAGCGCATACGATTTATAAGATTCGTAGGTTGGGTCGTTATACTCGACACCGCCCGACGAAGGATATCCCAGCAGGAAGTCAGCAATCGTGGAGCCATCATTATTGCCCACCCTGGGGTTTTGCTGCGTGAACGCCGGGCCAAAGTGGAAGTATCCGTTCGGTTGTCTTACTCCATTGGCGACATCGTGATACCAGGACAACTCGCCACCGTAATGCAGGTTATTCGACCCCAGTACCTGGGTCACGGACGGTGCAATGTCGTAAGTTTCGAAGATGGATGGATTTACCACATTTCCTACATATTGCGGCAAAGCATTATCATCCGTCGAAATTTCAGGCAGGTAATTGTGCGTAGTGGTTGGGAGTGCAGGCATTGATAGGCCAATACTCTGGGGTGTTACATCTGTAAACTGGCCTGCGGCTTGAGCTCCGTCCGGCGACATATTAGAAGCGCGGTTATAAGACATGCGGGCGTCGACAAATAGATTCGGTCGAAATGTATGGGTAATATCAACTACAGGCGTGATGCTGGAGAGCGTATTGTTTATATTTCCACGGCCTGCTGCGCCGGGAAAGCCTGAAGAGTTCAAGCTTGTTGTTCCGGACCAATAGGCAAACATCCCATACACCCGGGTCGCATCGCTGAAGTTATGATCGACGCGAATAATTGGCTGGTTATAGCTGTTTTTTCCAGACGGGGAAACTTTGTAGTTGTTGGTATATCCAGGCTGATTCGCGAGGGGTAACAGCTTTAGCAGATTCAGGCCGATGGAACTAATTCGATTAGCAGGAATAATATTGCCAGGAAAGGGATCCCGCACATACTGGCTGCACGGGTTCTGCCCCGGTATCTTGCAGTGGGTTGTCAACGGGTCATAAATTGCTGTTCTTCCGGTTCCAGCCAGATAGCCCGTAAGGTTCACACTGCCATCGGAACCAGGCAGCATGTCCGGGGTGATGGTGGTGGTATTCACGCTATTTGGAGTGGCTTCGCGCCAACCTTCATAGCTGAAAAAGAAGAAGGTGGAATCGCCGATGACCGGACCGCCGATTGTACCGCCAAACTGATGTTGATTGTGGAACGGCTTGCGGATGCCTGCCTGACCATTTGAGTAGCTATTTGCGTCCAAAATTGAGTTGCGCCAGAAGTCATAGACTGTGCCATGAAAGTGTGGCGAGCCACTTTTAATAATGGTATTGACCGTGCCTCCGCTCGAACGTCCGTACTGGGCGTCATACGTGTTGCTCATTACTTTAAACTCTGCAACGGCGTCGACGCTTGGAGAGATGTTCCATGAACCTGCGCCTCCGCCGTTCTGCTGTGAAACAGGCGCGCCGTTCAGCGCGAACTGGTTATAGTTTCCCCATTGTCCATTAATGGAATATGCATTGGACTCATTCAGTTCACTCGCGGCATTCCCCGTAGGTGGAGTCTTCACGCCCGGCGTCAGCGAAAGCAACGAGTACATCTGACGACCATTAAGGGGAAGCATTTGAACCTGCTGTTGGTCGATGATGCTGCCGCCAGAGGCATCCGAGGTATTCACCTGAGTTTGATCGGCCGTGACAGAGACTGTCTCCTCGACGGAGCCGACATCGAGGGTAAAGGCCAAAGCAAGCTTTTCGGAGACGTCGACAATAACACCAGACTTTTGGCTCTTCTTGAACCCAGCAGCTTCTACCGAGACAGAGTATCGCCCCGGTTGTACAAGCGGAATTGTAAAATCACCTTTACCTGTTGTCATCGTTCTATAGGTCTGCTGCGGGCTTGTGGCGACCACGATGGCATTCGGCACCACTGCGCCGCCGGCATCGCTTACCTGGCCGGTGATGGTCCCGCGGAATTCCTGGCCATTCAAAGAAGATTGTGGCCAGAGGATGGCTAAAGCACAGCACAGCAATAAAAGTAGATGATGTCTGCGTTTCGACTTCTGCTTCTCATTGAAATTGCGTTTCACTTTTATCCTCCTCAATTGAACGGTTTGCTTTTGATTTAGTGCCGCATGCTCGCCGGGCGTGGGTCTTTCGAAATGACAACGTTATCGTTGTCCGTGCAAAACGGACGATACGTCGCAAATGACAGCGTTGTCAATAGATTTCTGTTTCAGTACACTTCTCATAATGGAATACAGGTTGTGCCGTCGGCAGGTGCCCGTATTGCTATGAGTTTTAGCTATTGGAGAGCGGAGCAACGAATACGGAAGAGCAGACAGATATCGCGGCCTCGCTTATGATCCACAGAAGCTGCGGTCCAACTGCCAGCCTAAATACCCCTGTTACGTACAGGACTGATTTCATCTGCATGTAAGTTGTTCTGGTTAGGAGAATGAATGGATCGTCGGCAATTCGCTTTTCGCAGTATGAATGCTCTGGCTGTACTCGCACAGATTACCAGGAATCCAAACGCAATAGCCGAGATCACTCCGAAATTCAAGAAAGAATCCGCTCCGCTCCCGCCTCAGCTTATGGCGACAGGGCGTCCTCCTGTCGCACATCGGACCTTCATCAGCGATGCTGTCGAAGAGTCGATTCTTAACATCAAAGGTAAGATTCGTAATCCTCAATTGGCAACGCTCTTTGAAAACTGCTATCCGAATACGCTCGACACAACGGTGCATCTCTCGCAGCGGAACGGCAAGCCAGATACGTTTGTCATCACCGGCGATATCCCGGCAATGTGGCTGAGGGACTCCAGCGCTCAGGTATTGCCATACGTGCAACTTGCCCGAAAGGACGAGAAACTCCGCCTGTTGTTTCGCGGATTGATTCATCGGCAGGCCAATTGCATTCTTCTCGATCCGTATGCAAATGCGTTTTATGCGACCAGGAGACTCGGCGACTTTGCTTCAGACCTGACCGAAATGCGTCCTGGGGTGCATGAGCGCAAGTGGGAGGTGGATTCACTCTGCTATTGCATCCGTCTTGGCTATACCTACTGGACTGTGACTGGAGACACTGAACCATTTGACAGTAATTGGGAGCAGGCAGCCCGCCGCATCGTAGCTACTTTTAGGGAACAGCAACGTTTTAAAAGTGATGGTCCCTATCGCTTTCAGCGTTCTACAACGATGTTTTATGACAACTCTCCCAACCGTGGCCTGGGTAATCCCACGCGAAAAATCGGTCTTATCCATTCAGCGTTCCGCCCATCGGATGATGCCTGCCTTTTTCCTTTTCTGATCCCCTCAAATATGTTTGCAATGACTTCGATGCAGCAGTTGCACCACCTCGCTAAGGATGTGCTGCATGACGAGGAATTGGCGAAGGGTGCCGCTGACCTCGCTGAGGAACTACAAGATGCATTACAGAAATATGCTGTTATGACGCACCCTACGCATGGCAGCATTTATGCCTATGAGATTGACGGCTTTGGAAATACCCTCTGGATGGATGATGCCAATGTGCCCAGTCTGCTTGCATTGCCTTATCTCGGCTACTGTAACTCTGAGGATCCCATTTATCGTCAAACGCGAGCCTTCGTGTTGAGCGAAGACAATCCTTTCTTTTTCAAGGGGGTTGCAGAAGGCATTGGAGGGCCGCATATAGGCCCCGGTATGATTTGGCCGCTCTCGATCATCATGCGTGCGATGACCAGCGATGACGAACAAGAAATTGAACACTGCCTTCGGATGCTGATCGACACCACCGGCGGAACTGAATTCATGCACGAATCATTCAATGCCAAAAATCCCAGCGAGTTTACCCGTCCTTGGTTTGCCTGGTGCAACTCTCTGTTTGGTGAACTAATCGTTCGTATTTCATCTTCCCATCCAGCAATTCTGGAGCGAATTTAGCAACGTCCTTCCTGGCACAAGGATTCCACTAACGTTAAGTTCCAACCGCAAGATGGCTCGCGGGGCGAACAATGGTCAGACCGCAGGCCTTATAAAAAATTAACTTTTAGGTCTTTGCGGACGTGTATAATTCGCTACTCCAACAAGCGCCGCTGCTGTTGTGGAAGCGCAAGAGATCAACAGCAGGCTTCGCCGGGCCCCCGAGACATCCCAGAGTAACTCTATGAGGAGGGGAACTATGCCTGCAACATTGACCTATCCGGGCGTTTACGTCGAGGAATTACCAAGCGGAGTACGGACGATCACAGGAGTTGCCACGTCGATTGGCGCTTTTGTGGATTTCTTCGCGCAAGGCCCAATGAATATCGCAACGCAGGTGCTGAGCTTCGCTGATTTTGAGAGGATATTTGGCGGCCTCGATGTGCGTAGTGAGGCGAGCTACGCGGTCCGGCAGTTCTTCCTTAATGGCGGATCCAATGCATATATTGTTCGCACATCAAGTACAACTGCGGGCAAAGGAGCTATGGCCGCCGCTGTGGCTCTTGAAGAAGGACCGGGCGGAGCAGTCGTTCTGACCGCGAAGGCGAGCAGCCCAGGAGCATGGGGGAACAGCATTCGAATCGATGTGGACTATGGTGCGAAGGATCCTGCGTCGATGTTCAATCTCACGGTGACCGAGATCGCTGTACAAAATGGTAAAGTTCAAGTGCTGGCGACGGAGAACTTCCGCAACCTTGTAATCGACCCGACCAGCGCAAGCGATGCGGCAAAGGTGGTGAACGCCGGATCTCAACTAATTCAATTAACGGAAGCTGCATCCAGTTCCGGTAAGAGACCGGCGCAGACGGGATCAATCAGCAAGGCCAATCCTGATCCCACATCGATTGCGGTGGGTGACACCATGGATGTGTCGCTCGGGACAACCAAAGTAGGCACAACGAAGGGCTTAGCGGCAGCGCAGACGACCTTATCCGGCGTGGCTTCTGCATTGCAAAGCCTGCTCCGGGGATTGGACCAGAACCCGTTGCCCAATGCCACGGTCAGCGTAGTAGGAAACCCATCGGCGACTGCATGGCTCGTTGCGCGCGCAGGGACAGGAGTTGCGAGTGACAGCCTTCTGTTGGGCGGCCCCGGGCTGGCATCGAAGCTGGGATTTGCGGCTGCGGGGGAAAACGTCCAGCAGTATGCGCTTGGAGGAGATGCTACGCAGGCGCAGGGGCTTCCGGGTGCAAGCAAGATAGCGGGAAGCGACGGTACCTGGGATGGCTCCGCTGATGCGGCGGGTATTGTTGGAGGGCTCACCGGAGATGAGAACACGAAGAGTGGGTTATGGGCATTGAAAGATGTCGATCTATTCAATATTCTGTGCATCCCGGCGACGATGAATTTGGATGACGTGAGCGCGTCAGCCGTAGCCAGCGAAGCTACTTCACTGTGTAACGAGCGCAGAGCGATGTATCTGCTGGATCCTCCACAGGTTGATGGTAAGCGGGACACTGTAGATGGCATGAAGAGCTGGTTGGACGCGAACTCAACGCTGCGCAATCGCAATGTCGCAACCTATTTTCCTCGTATTGATATAGCCGATCCATTGAACGCGTTTCGGCTGAGACCTACGGCGGTCAGCGGTACAATTGCGGGCTTGTATGCACGAACCGACACCGCACGGGGTGTGTGGAAGGCGCCGGCTGGAACGGAAGCGGCGCTGACCGGAGTTCAGAAGCTGGAGTACAAGCTGACTGACGGAGAGAACGGTGTACTCAATCCGTTGGCAATCAATTGTCTGCGAGTCTTTCCCGTATATGGTCCTGTGTGCTGGGGGGCACGAACTTTGATGGGAGCAGACCAACTCAGCGACGAGTACAAGTATGTTCCGGTGCGTCGGCTGGCGCTGTTCTTAGAGGAGAGCCTCTATCGAGGAACGCAATGGGTTGTCTTTGAACCGAACGACGAGCCGCTCTGGTCTCAGATACGGCTCAATCTTGGAGCATTCATGCACAACCTGTTTCGACAGGGAGCATTCCAGGGACAGACGCCGCAGGACGCCTATTTTGTGAAGTGCGACAAGGAAACCACAACACAAAACGATATTGATCTGGGAATCGTGAATATCGTCGTCGGTTTTGCTCCCCTCAAACCGGCTGAGTTTGTCGTTTTGCAAATCCAGCAGATTGCGGGACAGATTGTGAGTTAGCGAGGACATCATGGCCGAATTTACTGTGAATGCACAGCGCTTTGATCCGTACAAGAACTTCAAGTTCCGCGTGAAATGGGACGGGAAGTACGTGGCCGGTGTGAGCAAGATTGGGATGCTGAAACGAACGACTGAGGTGGTGAAACATCGTGAAGGTGGGGATCCCTCAAGTAGTCGCAAGTCGCCGGGGCGGACGGAGTATGACGCAATCACGATGGAGCGAGGCGTAACCCACGACACCGAATTTGAGAAATGGGCCAATAAGGTCTGGCAACTCAATGCCGGTTTGGGATCAGAGGTGTCACTGAAGGATTTCCGGAAAGATCTTCTGATCGAGATCTATAACGAGGCTGGGCAAGTGGCGCTGGTGTACAAGGTCTATCGCTGCTGGGTGTCGGAGTTTCAGGCCATTCCGGATCTGGATGCAAATGCAAATGCGGTGGCGATACAGCATTTGAAGCTGGAAAACGAGGGATGGGAGCGCGATCTGACTATCCCGGAGCCATCGGAGCCTAGCTTCACGGTGCCTGCCACATAGGGAGGCGGCGAGTGCTGACGACGGTTGACCTTCTAGATGTGTGGGAGATGGGCCTTCAGCAGTTGCCTGTCAATCGGGCGGTGGAGGTGCTGGCGCATGCGTTGCCGGGGGGCAAAGAGGCGATGGAAAAGCTGACCATCGGACGTCGCGATCGCTTGCTCCTCGATGTGCGGGAGAGGACTTTTGGGTCGCACATGAACGCAGTGACCGAATGTACAGCGTGCTCGGCGAGGATCGAGATGGAGTTCGAAACCGGGGAAATCAGGGCAGCGGAGATTGCGGAAGAAAGTGAGGTGGAGATGTTGTTCCATGAATACCGCTTACGGCTCCGATTGCCGAATAGCCGTGACGTAATGGAAGCGACCACTGTGCCAATAGACGCGGGTGCAGCGAAGCTGTTCGAGCGCTGTGTCGTAGAAGCACAGAGAGGCGATCAGACGGTGGGCTCGCGCGATCTACCATCTGAAGTGATGGAATTAGCCATCGAAAAAATGGCGCTCGCCGATCCGCAGGCAGATATACACCTGACGCTTCAGTGCCCGGTTTGCGGCGTGACCAATCGGCCACCTATGGATATTGCCGCATACCTCTGGCGAGAGATCGAGATGTTCGCGGTTCGCGTATTGCAAGAGGTGCATGAACTCGCTGCGGCCTATGGGTGGGAGGAGCAGCAGATTCTTCAAATGAGTCCGACGCGCCGCCGGTGCTATCTGGAAATGGTGCGGACGTGAGTGATTTTCTACGTGGTCTACTGGAACGCGGCGTGCAGCCGGTGGAGGCCGTGCGCCCCCGTACACCTGCAATTTTTGAGCCGGAAGACCTTCGTGCAGGAATGCGGACGCAGTCGTCTAAAGCTTCGTTTGAAGAGATATCCGAGGCTGAATTGCCGCCCCGAGCCTCTCGTATACGAGCGCACCGCAATCATGCGCAGATAGCCGAGTACAGTACTGATGCTGCGGAACCCGTAACCAAATCTCCTGAGAGAATGCGTAGGCCACGCATGCGTACAAGGGTAGAGGCCGCTGGGCTAGAAAGCAATCTAGAGGAAGACGGGCGCGCTGCTCTCGATACCGCGGCAAGATCATCGGAGCAAAGTCCTATTGACGAACTCCCCGGAGTACGTAAACCGACGAGTTTGGAAATTTCTTCGGGCGACACTGAACATGACCTGCATCTTCCTTTTTTTAATCAATTAGGAGCTGCATCCCGCTCCAACATGGCCGGAAGCGAACGGCCTTCCATGAGCAATTCAACTGATGGACAGGGAAGCTTGCTTCGCGACAGCGGAAGGCAAGTAGATACGGGAGGACTCCCCGCTCCGCCAGTTCCCGTCGGCATCTCAGAGATCGCAATGCGCCGTGTTCGGGAGAGAATTCCCGAGAAAAAGGTGACGGAGGCAATATCTGCTCTGGAGCCAGCGATTCATGTATCGATCGGCCGGATCGAGGTGCGTGCAGTTCCGGACAGCACTGGCGGACGACGGACCAAAGAGACATCGCCCGTTATGGGATTGGATGAATATCTGCGTCAGCGATCGAAGGATACGGTCCGATGAGCAACTCGACAGCTATCGCTGCAGTCACTATGACGCTTCGTGCGATTTTGACGAACGGCATTACGAGCGATCCCGATTTGAACGATACGACAGTGACGCTGCTGCCGCCAGACAAGGCGCGAGGGACAAGCACAGCCAATCAACTCAATCTGTTTCTTTACCAGATATTGAGAAATGCTGCGTGGTCGAACTACGATATGCCACGGCAGGTGCAGCCCGGGGAAACCGGCATGCCGCCGCTGCCGCTGAATCTTTGGTATCTGGTCACTGCCTTCGGGCGCGATAACGATGCTGTGCAGCCGTTCGGACATAGGCTGATGGGTAAAGCCGCAAGCGTGCTCTACGACCACCCCGTATTAAGCGCCGAGGAGATCAAATCAGCTACGACAGCGGCGCTTCCGTCCACAGATTTAGATCGGCAAATCGAGCGGGTGCGGATCACACTTCAGCCATTGAGCCTGGATGAGATTTCAAAACTTTGGACGGGATTCGCGACGCAGTATCGGCTATCGGCTGCATACGAGGTGGCCGTGGTGTTGATCGAGAGCGGACTTCCTGTGAAAACCCCGTTGCCTGTTCTAACCCGCGGGAAGGCGGATTCGGGAATCATGGCGCAGGCGGACCTGAGGCCTCCTGTGCCGATGCTGACAGGAATCGTGCTGCCGAAGTTGCAGACCAGCGCGAGACTCGGAGAAGTAATTACGCTGATCGGCGACCGTCTGGACGGAACCAACGTCGCGGTTGTATTCATGGGTGATCCGGGCACCAGTCCAATAACGATCGCCGTGCCGCCCGGGGCCGACGCGACGGAGAAGCAGGTTCGAGTAACCATTCCTGTAGATCCAGTGAACTGGCGAGTCGGAGCATACGCCGCCAAGGTCTTAGTTACTCGCCCGGGCGAGAGCCAGCAGCGAGAGACCAGCCCGATGCTGTTCTCTCTTGTCGCAAGCTTCACGATCGCGCCGACGGCAGCAGCTTCCGGCAATATTACATTCACGCTAACGGTTACACCACAGGTGAGACCGAGTCAGACGGCCTTTCTGCTGCTGGGTTCACAGCCGCCAGTTCCCGCAGATAGTCACTCTGCCGCGACAGGTACGTTGACGTTTCAGGCGCCGTCGGTTCCAACGGGAACATACCGCGTCCGCTTGCGTGTTGATGGATTCGACAGCATTCTATTTGACCGGACAGCGACACCGCCGATCTTTGACCCCAGCCAGGAGGTAAAGGTCACATGATAGACTCCGCGGCCTGGCAGGAAAACAACACGCTGTATCTATCAGCTGCGATCGCGGAAGTGCGCGACCGGTTGGAGAAGCAGGTGCAAAAAAACCGCCCCACGCCGTTGGTGGAGGGATCGCCTGCGCCGAAACCTGCGCAGATACAGGGGGTAGAGGTAGGTGCGCAGAGGCCGGAAGCGAAGTCCTTTTGGCGGAAATTTGGGCGTGCTGAGGACTTGGCGCATGTTGTCGTGCCCGTGGCAGAAAAGGCCGATGCCGCGGCTGTGGTTGCGGTGGCAAGCAAACAAAACAGTTTAGCGAAGGTTAATGCCGCGGCGGCACCTGCTGAGCCGGGGCAGGTAGCAGAAACCATTGATGACGCAGTGGGGCCACCCGCGCTGGTGACTTTAGCCATGCGTTTGCACCTCTCACGCTTTGAATGCGATCTACTTGTGCTGTGTCTTGCCGCGGAGCTCGATACCGGAATTGAACGGCTGTGTGCACAGGCTCAGAATGACGAGGCTCGGCCGTATCCGACTTTTGCATTGGCGCTAGCAATCTTCGACGAACCTGCATGGGAAGCTCTTTCGCCTGACAGACCCTTGCGCTATTGGCGGCTGATCGAGATCACCCAGCCAGGCGGCCAGCCCTTGACTACCAGCCGTCTACGTGCGGATGAGCGAATCGTAAATTACGCGAAAGGCCTGAACTATCTGGACGATCGCATGTCCGCTCTTATGACTCCAATGGAGACTGCAGCAGACGAAGGTTTGATCCCTGAATCGCAACGACGGACCGAGGAAGAAATTCTGGGTCTATTGAAGCAAGCACGGAATGGACCTGGACCAGTACTGCAGATGATTGGCCGGGACAGTTCCACCAAAGAGCTGGTCGCTGCAGACGTATGTAGAAGCCTGAATCTACGGTTGTACCGCATGCCCGCGGCCCTCATTCCGGCCCAGGCAGTGGATATCGAACCATTCGCACGACTATGGCAGAGAGAAAGCCTGCTGTTGCCAGGGGCGATGTACCTAGATGCACAGGGTACGGAGATGGAATCGTCCACTGGACAGGCAACAAATTTGCTGCTGGCCAGGGCACGAGGACTGATTTTCTTGGATACGCGAGAAATGTGGACCGGGGCGCGCGCGCTTGCGGTTGAGGTTGATAAGCCTACTGCTGAAGAACAGAAGTCTATCTGGATAGAAGTGCTGGGGACTGATGAGGAACAAACAGCCAAGATAATGGCGGCGCAGTTTGATCTTGGACTGCCGGAGATTCGCAATATTGCACAGAGTGCAAAGGCAAGTGTCGCGAATACTACGACCACAGTAAGCGATCGCGTGTGGAGTTCAGCGCTGATAACCACGCGGCCGGCGATGGATGCGCTGGCGCAGCATATTGACACAAAAGCCGAGTGGGACGATATTGTGCTGCCGGCAACCGAGATGGGTCTGCTACATGAAATCGCAGATCAGGTCAGTACTCGCGCTACGGTATATCGCGAATGGGGCTTTGCAGACAAAATGAGCCGCGGCCTTGGTATCACGGCGCTATTCGCGGGGCCAAGCGGCGTCGGTAAGACACTCGCGGCGGAAGTGCTGGCCAGTTCTCTCAAGCTTGAACTGTACCGCGTAGATCTGTCATCGGTGGTCAGCAAATATATCGGCGAAACCGAGAAAAACCTCCGGAAGATGTTCGATGCAGCGGAGGGAGGCGGATCGATTCTCTTCTTCGATGAAGCCGACGCTCTGTTTGGGAAGAGAAGTGAAGTAAAGGACAGCCACGACCGTTATGCCAACATCGAAGTCAACTATTTGCTGCAGCGGATGGAATCCTACCGTGGGCTGGCGATCCTGGCGACAAATGTTAAGAGTGCACTTGATGCGGCATTTGTACGCAGATTGAGGTTTATTGTAACGTTTCCATTTCCCGGAGTTTCAGAGCGAAAAGCAATATGGGAGCGAGTGTTTCCTCCTAAGACTCCCACTCAGGATCTGGACTTCGCTCGCCTCGCCCGACTCAATGTCACAGGTGGCCATATTCACAACATCGCGCTGAATGCTGCGTTTCGAGCGGCGCAGAACGGTACGCCGGTGACGATGGCGCTGGTGCTCGATTCGGCGCGCAACGAGTTCGGCAAACTGGAGCGGCCAGTCAATGAAGCGGACTTTCGATTGCCGGGGGTCGCATGAAGATCGTGATTGAAATTGAGAGATTGGTGCTTGATGGAATCCGGGTGAACGCCGGGGATGGCGCTCTGATCCGTAGTTCCGTGGAGAGAGAGTTGACGCGAATGATCTCCGAGGGAGAGTTTGGACGCGCCATTCCGATTTCAGAGGCGGTGGCCAGGGTTTCCGGCACTCAGATGCCCTTGCACCGTGAGCCGCCTGCGCGGACAGGCGAGAGGATTGCCCGCTCAGTATTCGACGGAATTAACGCGGCTATGCGGCCCTCGCGAAACAGAAAGGAAGGACGCCGATGAAGCATAGTTCCGCAGCAGTTGCGACTCGTACTGCCGCTCCGGTGTTGACTCCGATAGCCAGGCAGTTGTTACAGCGTCAGTGCGCGTGCGGCGAACATGCAGGAGGCGGAGAGTGCGCAGGCTGTAAGGCGGACAGACGAAAGTTGCACCGGAATGGCTTGCATCGGATGCAGGAACGTTTTGAGACAGGCGGGGCAGTTGGAACAGACAGGAGTTCTGATTTGCGAGGACGACTGCGCAGCGGGGGCAGGCCGCTCGATAAGGGCCTTAGATCGGAGATGGAGTCGCGATTCCAGCACGATTTCAGTAAAGTCCGCGTGCACACCGGTTCGGAGGCTGGAGCTTCAGCCCGTGCGCTTCAGGCAAACGCGTGGACTCTGGGCAATGACTTGGTATTTGCGGATGGCGCTTATGATCCGGGGAGCGCGAAGGGGCAGAAGTTGATTGCGCACGAGCTGGCGCACGTGGTGCAACAGAGCGGTGCATCTGGCGCCGAGCCGCAGGCCGAACTGAAGGTCAGCGCGCCTGGCGATGCGGCCGAACGAGAAGCCGAAGCTGCGGCCGATAATGTGATGAAAGGCGGAGCGACGGGTGTGCGGGCGATGGGAGATGACGCGACCATACATCGGCTTAGCGATGCCTGGACGGATGTGCTGATTGGCGGCGGAAGCGTGCTGGGCGCGGTAGGGCTGGTGTGGCTTCTCAGTAAAATCTTCGGTGGTGACGATGCAAGCAAGATAGAGCATCCGCCGCAATGCGGGGCGAGCCAGGATAAGAAGCTCAAGCCGGCGTTCGCCCGAGCGGTGAAGATGGTGACGGCAACCTTGGCGAAGCTGCGCAGCTTCAGGGCGAATGCGGCCACGAAAGAGGGCATTTTTATTCGTGACAGGCTGCAGGCTCGATTCAAGTCGAGCACGCCGGAGACGGTGTCCGCAATTGAGCGGGTGGCGGGGCAGATTCTGCGGTTGATTTCGGTCTCCGTTCTGCCGCGCGAATGTCATGCGGAAGAAGACACGCTGTGCAAGGGAGTATTTGCCGCATACGTGCCCGCCGCCGGGAACAAGGTCGTCTTCTGCTCGGCATTCTTTCAGGAAGAAGACAGCTCCCAGGCGAGCACGATCGTGCATGAGCACGCGCATGCGGTGGTGGGTGGAGCGCATATCACGGACCGGGCATACAGTGACGAGCGGGTGATTCGGCTGCTCAGTACGGATGAGGCATTGACGAATGCGGAGTCGCATGCCGAGTTTATTCAAGAGGTGGCAGAGCAGAGCGCAGTAAAGAACCCGATTCCGCAGGACAAAGAGGAGTGCGCGGCGGATAAAAAGCCGATGTTGGATACCGCCTTGGCACGGGCGGAGCGCATGAACATGAATGCAGAGAATATCTTCGCCAGTTCCGGCGAGCCGTGGGCAACAGAGAAGGTGACTCTGCGAAACCAGTTTCTGCCGAAGACGCCGGTTGCAACGGGCGCGGGCGCGGGAGGGAAGACCGGGACTGCCGCCGCAACAGCCGCAGCAGCCGCAACAGGCAAGGAAATTTCCTATATTACGGACACGATCAAGAAGACAGCTGGGGAGCTTAACTCTTCAGTTGAGGTGTCCTGTGCCGGAGGAGCGAAGGAATGTCCGAAGGGGGCAACGGTAGCGTTTAAGGAGAAGAAAATTTACGTCTGCGACGCGTGGCTGAAAGAGGGAAATGTCACCCAGCAGGCGACGGAACTTCTGGCTGTGATCTATGGAGCGCTTGGTGGGGAAAAGAGGCCGGACTGGCAGACGGGGCTCGCGAAAATCGCGGAGGAAATTACCACGAAGCACTTTACTGTCCCGGCGCACGAAAGCATCGTCGGGAGTGCGGGCTGGACGAAGGACCTGGTGCGCATGTGGCTGGTGATTCCAATTCCGCCGAAGGGCGCGAAGCAGATGTATGCGGAAAATTCAAGCCAACACGAAAGGCTTTCGGCGGATGTGCCGGAGTACAAGGACAGTGGCTCATCGGGACTATCGCTCGGGTTAGAGGGTCTTTTCTTTGTCGATGATGACAAGATGAGGAGGCCAGGGCCGTTTTCACCGCCGGCGTTGCTGTTGGACTATCTATACCTCAAGGACGGAACCGGAAGGGATTCCCAGAATTCGGGCAAAGTAGAAGACCTGAAGCCTGTATACCGAGGACAGAATGCGCCATTGCAAACGCCATTAAATAAGCCAGTTCAACTCCATCTATACGCAAGCGGCACTTTGACGACCAAGCTTCGAATGGAAGATCCGGATAGTGGTGTTGTACGTCTGTATCAAGATGCAATGCGGATCGTAGCGGACCCGCCCACTGCACCTGTACCTACAGCGGCTGGAGCAAGCGCTGGCACAGCACCATAGAAGCCACACAGAATCACGTGGTGCGAAAGGAGGTAACGCGATGAGATCATACGGTTTCGGATACAGCAGCTTGCGGCGAAGGAACGCGTTACCGCAGACTTCAGCGATTGCCCGGAAGGCAAAGCACAGTGAAACCCCAACGGTCAGCGGCGGAGAGTCGGTTCGAGAGGTTGCTAGCACAGGCCGCCCCCTCGAAGCTTCGACGCGGGAGTTCATGGGAACGCGTTTTGGGCACGACTTTTCGGGTGTTCGCGTGCACACTGGAACGGCAGCAGAAGAGTCGGCAAGCGGGCTGGCGGCAAGAGCTTTTACATTCGGCAGCGATGTCGCGTTTGGCTCCGGCGAGTACGCTCCCGGTACTGCCCGAGGACAGCATCTGCTGGCACACGAACTGGCGCATGTGGTTCAGAACAACCGCGGCAGAGGATCGGCAGAAGGCGTGAGCTCGCCGGGAGACCGGACCGAGATAGCCGCGGACCGCGCAGCATCAAACGTATTTTCTGCTAGAGGGGCAAAGGCGGAGGTGGGGGGAGAAGGCGGTGCAGCATTTGCGCGCCAAACCATTGCCGCGACGGCTCCGTCGCTTGGACCGAAAGCGCCGTCGCAGGGAGAGGTAATTGTCGAAAGTTTCCTTCGAAAGATGTGGGTAAAGCAGAGCGGAGAGACGGGAGAGTTTCGCGTCACCCCGAAGGTGCTGGAGGGGCTCAATCTAATTTTTCCCTTTGGAGCGCCAGTGGGACCAATCACAATCTATCCTTCCCCTGATGCATTAATGGCAAGGCTCCTTCCGTCGATCCCCTCAACCATCGATCCAAATATCATGAAGGTTCTCGATCGGCTTCCAAGCCAGGAAAAGAAGTTGTCAGACGCGGCGAAAAAGGATCCCGACGCCGATCCGGCGAGCCCAAAGTTCTTAGATGTACCCGGAGCGCCGAAAGCCCCCGAGACCTCGAAGGGATACAGCGATGCAGCGGAGGCTGCGCTGAAGCAGGCCTATGAACAGTTCAGCAAGACAGAGCTTGGCAAGCAGCTTGAGAAATCATTGAAGAGTTACGTGCTGAGTGTCGAGGGCATTCCTTTCGATGTACTGGTCGCAGGTGGCGTACTGACATTTATCGCGGTGGACGATCCAAAGCTGCCTTCCCCACCTCCGATTCCGCTGGGCAATGGCGTGAAACTCAAGATTGATATCTCCGGGAGAGCGGAAGACCTGCCCCCGTTGCTAAGGGATATGGTTCACGGGCACTCCACCCAGCCGCAACAACCGGGCACCTCGGAGACGAAGGTAGCGGTTGGCGTTACCATGACCAACGATGCCATGATCGCTATGGCGAAGGCGGTGGGTCACTTCTTCGCGGAGGCCGCAAGTTGGTTTGCCAAGGGCGTCATTCACATTGGAACGGTGATCGGACGAGCAGGCATTCATCTCGGCCGGGCCTTGCTGGCTGCTGCTGGAGGAGCGGCTCTAGGAGCGCTGATCGGCGGTCTCACAGGCGGAGGCATAGGTGCACTGATCGGGGCAGGTGCAGGCGCTCTCTTCGCAGCAGGGGCATCGATCATTGGTGACCTGCTGAGCAAGAAGAAGAGCGGCAAGAAAAAGGAGCAGACGGTATGAGCGCCTTCCCAGGATCGCCGAGGGTTCTTAAGGGTGGCCTCGTGTTGCTCGACCCCGTGACATTCACGCCTCTGCCTGGCAATAACATCATCGTTCTCCAATACAACCCAGATACCCTGACGCGGAGCCTCAAAATTAAAGGAGCAGATGAGGGCGGGGACCGATCCGAAGCCATGCGGCTGACTGGACCACCCGTGGAAACTATCAAGCTCGAGGCAGAGATTGACGCGACCGATCAATTGGAAAATCCCGACGATAATCCAGCAACATTGGCCAATGGCATCGCGCCGCAACTCGCTGCGCTGGAGACGCTCGTGTATCCAGCAAGTGCCAGCCTGCAAAACAATTTCAATCTCGCGCAGAAGGGGACGCTCGAGATCATGCCGATGCTCGCGCCATTCCTGCTCTTTGTCTGGAGCGCCAACCGCATTGTTCCTGTGCGATTGACAGAGTTCAGTATCACGGAGGAGGCATTTGATCCGGCGCTGAATCCCATCCGGGCAAAGGTAAGCCTGGGAATGCGGGTGCTAACGACCGACGATCTGAATCAGGGTGACAAATCGGGCAGCCTGTACATGTCCTATCAGCACAACAAGGAGCGTCTCGCTGCTACCAATCACTACGGCAGCTTTGCTGCGCTTGGAATTAAAGGAATCCCATGAGCTCGAATCCAAATCTCGATCCTGTACAGGCCATGCTGGCGCAGACGTCGCTCCAGAACACTCTCTTTGCTTCCAATAGCAGGTATTACCAAATCCCTACCAAGGTGGTCGAGATCGCGCCCGGCAAAACGGTCGCGTACCTTCAGCGGCGGTTTCTGCCCCCCTCGGCGAGTTTTCAAACTTTGCAGCAGTACACGGTGACGCAGGGCGTCCGTTTGGACAATATTGCCGCGCAGTTTATGGGCGATCCAACCCTGTTCTGGCGAATCTGTGATGCCAACGATGCACTGCGGCCCGAAGAATTGACCGAGACAGCCGGAACCAGGCTACGGATCACTTTGCCGCAGGGCATAACAGGAGGAACGCTGTGATGGTAGGCAGAACGATTTGTCAGAGTAGCGAGGAGTGGCGAACGAGATGAATCAGGGCTTCTATCTCACGTTGATGATGGGCGGCTTCAATGCGAAGCCAGTGCCCCAGCCTGTAATCGATGCCCTCACCGAGATTCAGGTCACATCAACCGTGGGAGCACAGGGAGGCTTCCAACTGAAGCTGACCATGGGCCGTACCTCCCCGTTGCAGCACTTGCTCGAATCGGGTTTCTTCGATCCACGCCAGAGAGTCATCATCGCCGTGACTGTGAACGGACAGACAGATGTGCTGATGGATGGAATTATCACGAAACAGGATCTGACGCCGAGTAATGCAGCAGGCAAGAGCATGCTCTCGATCACCGGCCTCGATCTTACTGCGTTAATGGACTTCATCGATCTCACGGGCATTCCATACCCTGCGCTTCCGATGTTCGTGATCGTCGAGATGATTTTGGCGAAATATGCGGTGCTCGGTGTCGTGCCGATTGCGATACCCCCTTTGCTTCCCCTTATCCAAAATCCGATCGCACGATTCATGAAGCAGGATGGAACGGACTATGCATATGTGAATAAACTGGCCTCGGATGTGGGCGCCGTATTTTATTTAGATCCAGGACCGACGGCCGGCATGAGCATCGCATATTGGGGTCCCGACCTAAGCAAGCTGTTTGGAGGGCCGCAGCCTGCGCATAGTATTAACTTCGACGGATCGAGCACCCTGGATTCCATAAGCTTTTCTTACGACGGAACGCTGGCCACCCAATACCTCGTCACCGTGATTGAACCCACAACGCATATTCCTCTACCGGTCCCGCTGCCCAATATAGATCTGTTGAAGGCTTCTCTTTCGACGAGGGCACCCACGCCGCTCAAAAGCGAGCAGCTACGGCCTATCGTCAACGATGATCCGGTCGGCGCGGCATTAACGGGCCTCGGAGCGCTTTTCAAGACTGCGGATGTGGTCAGCGCGAGCGGGCAAATGGACGTATTGCGCTACGGTCGAGTCTTCAAGGCGAGGCAGCTCGCGGCTGTGCGGGGAGCAGGCAATTACTACGACGGAAAATATTACGTGAAGAGCGTAACGCACAACATTAAGCGTGGCGAGTACAAACAGAATTTCACTCTGTCGCGAGGCGGATTGGGTTCATCGGTTTCCTCGGTAAGTGTGTAAAGGTGAGCGAATGAGTGGCGTCAGATATTACGGCATTTATCGGGCAACCGTAGTCAACAACATCGATCCCATGCAGATGGGGCGCATCAACGTTTTGGTGCCGAATGTTGGTGGTGTTACACCGTCTACCTGGGCGATGCCGAGCGTTCCGTTCGCAGGCAAGCAGATGGGGGCGTTCATGGTCCCGCAGATCGGGGCCGGCGTCTGGATCCAGTTTGAAGGCGGTGATGCAGACTACCCGGTGTGGACGGGGGGTTGGTGGGGAAGTGCAGCAGAAGTGCCGGCTCTCGCGCTCGCCGGAGTGCCGGCTGATCCAAACGTAGTGATCCAATCAACTCTCCAGAATGCTCTCGTCATCAGCGATCTCCCGGGGCCAACGGGTGGCATCATGCTGAAGAGTACGACGGGCGCGACCATCATCGTCAACGACACTGGCATCTACATCCAGAACGGCAAAGGCGCCAGTATTGTGATGGTGGGACCGACAGTGACGGTGAATAACGGAGCATTAGTTGTGGTGTAACTGGGCCTGAAAGTTAGTTCGCGGAGTCGGGTATGCCGGGATTTTTGCTTCACGTCGGAGCTTCGGTAATGTGCTCGCATGGTGGGCAGGCGCAGCCAACCATCCCCAATGCGCGCGTGACGGTCATGGGTCAACCCACGGTGGCAATCACATCGTCTTACGTCATTGCAGGATGCGCCTTTCCTCCTCCGCCTGCCGCAAACGGGCCATGTGTAACAGCACAATTCATTACGGCCGCCACTCGACTTACATCGATGGGTCAACCGTTACTGCTGCTCGATAGCCAGGCGATCTGCGTGCCGACTGGAACTCCACTGATTATTGCGGTGACGCAGACACGGGTCACGGGAACTTAAATCGGAGGTGGTATGAACATAGATTTCCCATTTCGATTTGATGGCCGGGGGCGAACCGCGCTGACTACGGACGAGGACCATATTCACGACATGGTCGAGCAGCTGCTGTTCACGAATCCGGGTGAGCGCGTCAATCAGCCTGCCTTTGGGAGCGGTCTGCTGCAAATGGTCTTCGCGCCCAATAGCGAGCAACTTGGTTCCGCCCTTCAGTTCACCTTAGAGGCCGCATTGCAACGCTATCTTGGAGACGTGATCGATGTCGGAAAGGTGGAGGTTGATACCAAAGATGCGACCTTAAGCGTGACCCTAAACTATGTGGTGCGGGAGACCCAGCAACAACGAACGGATACATTTGTGCGGAGCGCCCCATGAGAGCTTCGATGACCTGCAGTGGAGAGCAGCGGCGCGAGGACGTTCGCCCCCATCGCGAGGTTCGCGAACCAGTAACGCCCGGGGTTCGCCCGGTTGGCGCCGATGCCGCCGACCTCGGCGGCGAGGTGGAAGACGATCTCGGCGCCCGCGTCGTCGAAGAGCCTGGTCGTGTCGTCCATCGCCGTCAGGTCGTAGTCGACGCTGCGCGCGACGACGACCTCGTGGCCCGATCCCTCGAGCCGCTCGACGAGGTGCGAGCCGAGGAAGCCTCCGCCGCCTGTGACGAGCGTGCGCACCGGCGCAGGGTATCGCGGTCTGCGGC
>Ga0207678_10000398_pt1 | contig 39783 bp, 31 predicted proteins | sample KBSC63metaG_FD_184319 | JGI IMG/M metagenome (GOLD analysis project Ga0207678, IMG submission 184319) | Corn rhizosphere microbial communities from Kellogg Biological Station, Michigan, USA - KBS C6-3 metaG (SPAdes) (version 2) | ecosystem: Host-associated > Plants > Roots > Rhizosphere > Soil ... | reverse complement strand
TGCCCGCCTCGATACGACCCTCCGCAGGGCCGACCTCAAGATCAGTAAATGGCTCTTCGGCCAGGGCCTCCTCATGCTCATTCTGGGGGTCTCCAGCACCATCGTCTTCGGCATTCTCCATGTCCGATACTTTCTTCTCCTCGGTCTTCTGATGGGCCTATTCAATATCATCCCCATCGCAGGTGGCATCTTCACCATTATTCTTTCTGCCGGCGTGGCCGCGCTCGACTCCTGGACCAAGATGGCCGGCGTCCTCATCTTCTACGCCATCTACATCAACATCGAGAACGCCTACCTCACGCCACGCATCATGCGCTCCAGCGTCAATCTCATGGGACTTACGGTGCTCATCTCACTGCTCTGCGGAACCGCCCTTGCCGGCATTACCGGGGCGCTCGTCGCCGTTCCCACAGCAGCCCTGATCAGCGTTTTACTTGAGGAATACGCTGTCCAGAAAGAATGGCGCTAGGGTTCCTGTCTCAGGGCCCACAGAGCGCAAAATGAGTGCTTGGATTTCATCCAAACCAGCGCCAGTTCCGATTTAGCACCTCTGAACAGCTTCCACGAGGTATGCATACTTTAGTGTAGTTGGAAGAGCAAAATACCCGCCTTTCCTCCATTCAGCCTTGTTATTCTCAAGCAGTGACTGACTTGAAATTTGCACAATCCACCCACCGTAACTTGTTGGCTCCGGTTCTGATAGCGTTTCTCCTCCTTGGCATCGCCATAGCGCTCGTCATCCGCTACACGCCAACCCGCACGGTTGACCTCACCATCAGCCATACCGCTGTTTATCCCGCTCACACCGTCTTCAAATCCGACTCCATCAAGGTGGGCAGCGACAGGTCCCAGGACGACCTTTACGTGCTCACCACGCTGCGTGTCGACGATCCTCTGCACCTCCCCGTCATCCTCAAGGACTTCACCGCCACGCTCACCACGGCCGACCAGCAGATCACCACCAGTGCCGCCGAAGAGAAGGACCTCCCCAACATTTACACCTCGTTTCCGACCATCAAATCGCTCGCCTCCAAACCTCTCGTCCGCGAAACGCTAATTGCGCCGGGCACGTCGGCCGAAGGTATGGTGCTGCTCCATTTTCCCGTTACTCAGCAAGTGTGGGACCATCGCAAATCCGCAATCCTCAACGTGGACCTTTATCATGAAGGAGATTTCTCCGTAGCCATTCCGTTCGATAAAAGGGCCGTTTCCACCAACTTCGATCCCAAATGACCCGCCGCCGCTTTATCGCCGACCACTGGACCTCCGACACCGCCACTCTCACAGGAGACCAGGCAGGCCATCTCGCCCGCGTCCTCCGCGCCGAACCCGGCCAGATATTCGACGTGGTCGCGGGTGGCTTCCTTCGCCGTGCCGAAATCACCAGCGTCTCTGAGGATGAGGTCCGCTTCAACCTGCACGAAGAGCTGGAGTCCGACGCCGCCCTTCCTCTTCACCTGCTGTTGGCAGTTTTCAAGTTCGACCACATGGAATGGGCCATCGAAAAAGCGACCGAACTGGGTGTTTCGCGGATCACCCCCATCCTCGCCCGCCGCACCGAAAAGCATCTTACGCTGGCATCGGCCAAACGAGTCGAGCGCTGGCGCCGCATCGCTCTTGAAGCTTCCAAGCAATCTCGCCGTACCAGCATTCCCGAAATTTCTATTCCACAATCTTTGAAGACCGCTCTCGAACAGGAACAGAGTCCTGCCCGCATCCTTCTAAGCGAGACGGAGCAGGCTACTCCGTTATCGGTCGCCTTGGAAAACTCACGAACCGCTACAAACGATCGGGTGCCCCATCCATCGCAATCTCACCGCGATGGGGGTGACGTAGACTCTTCGCCAACCCCAATCACCTACGCTCTGGCCATAGGCCCGGAAGGCGGCTGGACGCCTGAAGAGATGGCCCTCTTCACCTCCCATCACTGGACGCCCGTCACCCTCGTTCCCCGTATCCTCCGCGCCGAAACCGCCGCGATCGCCGCCATCGCCATGGTCTCTTCTCACCTGCTTTAAACGTGTCAAGACCCGAAAGCCATAACCTATAGAAAACCAGCAGCTTGCATTTGCAAAATATAAGCGCCGAACAGCTATAATAGATACAGAGCAAAGAAAAGCCTCGGTCACTGCCGAGGCTTTCGCCGTTTTGAAGAGATACATTAGTTTTGCCATTCCGCAGCGAAGCGGAGGAATCTGCTGTTCGGAATACCAGACGCCGATAAACTCAATATAATCAGCATTTTATAGATAAGTCGCCTGAATAGAATACTTTACCAGCAACTCCCTTTGAATCGAAGACTTTGGATCAAAGCAGGGGGTACCCCGGGCGTATCACAAAGAAGTCGGCCCGCCAAAAGGCAGGCCGAATCTTCAGGTCATTTCATTTAGGCAAGATAACCGCTAACTGAACATCTCTTTCATCTTGCTGAAGAGCCCCCGTGAAGTTGGCGTATTTTCCACCACAATGGTCTCACTCAACTGCCGCAGTAAATCCTTCTGCTGCTTGTTCAGCTTGCCCGGCGTCTGCACTCGAATCTCGACGATGAGATCGCCTTTGCCATGAGAGTTCAGGTGCGGCACGCCTTTTCCGCGCAGCTTGAACTCCTTGCCGCTCTGCGTTCCTTCCGGAACCTTGATCGTCGCCGGGCCTTCCAGCGTCTGAATCTCAAGCTCCGTTCCGAGGGCCGCCTGCGGAAATGAGATCGGCATGACGCAATGCAGGTCGTCGCCATCACGCTCGAAGAACTTGTGCTCCTTTACCGTCAATACGACGTAAAGATCACCCGCGGGTCCGGCAAACTTTCCGGCTTCGCCCTCGCCCTGGTACCGAATTCGCGTGTCCTGTTCCACGCCCGCCGGAACCTTCACCAGTATCTTGTGTTCCGTCTGCACCCGGGTTTCGCCGCGGCAGGTCTGGCATGGATCGACGATCAGCGTACCCGTTCCGCCGCATACCGAACAGGTCCGCGCCACGGAAAAGAAGCCCTGTTGAAACCGCTGTTGCCCTCGGCCTCCGCACTGGGTGCAGGTCACAGGAGCCTTGCCCTTGGCCGCGCCCGTTCCTTTGCAGTCCGTGCAGGTCTCCATGCGGCGAATGGTGATCTCCTTCTCTTTCCCGAAGACCGCCTCCTCGAATTCGAGTGTCATGTCATAGCGCAGATCGCGCCCGCGCTGCACCCGCGAAGCCTTGCGGCCACCGCCGCCGCCCATGTTGAACATCTCGCCGAACAAGTCGCCGAAGATGTCCCCCAGGTCCTGCGCACCGCCGTTGAACGGATTGCCAGCGCCCGGTCCGCCGCCGCTGAACGCCGCGTGGCCATAGCGGTCATAGGCTGCGCGCTTCTCTGGATCGCTCAGCACCTGATACGCTTCGCTGCACTCTTTGAACTTCTCCTCCGCCGACGGATCATCGGGATTGCGGTCCGGGTGATACTGCATCGCAAGCTTCCGGTAAGCCGTCTTCAGCTCCTGATCGCTCGCATCCCGCGAAACACTCAACACTTCGTAGAAATCAACTTTTGTCACGTTTGCCGTCGCACTCATTCCACAGTCTCTCTTCTAACCTGTTCCTCAGGCCCGATCAAAGATCAGATAATCTACTCGGCCACTTGTCCCGCGTTCACCGCGATCTTCACCAGCGCGGGACGCAGCAGCTTCTCGCGTATCTTGTATCCGCGCCGAATCTCTTCCAGCACCTGATGATCGGGAAACTCTTTAGTTTCGATGCTTCCCAAAGCCTCATGGATTCGCGGGTCAAACTGCGCTCCGACGGCCTCAACCGGCTGTACATTCAGTCCGCGCAGAGCATCTTCCATCTGCTTTAGAATCAGTTCCACGCCGCTGCGCAACTGTTCCGCCGTGCCGCCGGACTTCAACGCCAGTTGAAAGTTGTCCATTACACCAAGAAACGGCTCAACCGTATTCGAGACCACGTAATCCCGCGCATCGGCACGTTCCTTTGCCTCACGCTTGCGGGCATTGTCAAATTCGGCCTGCAGCCGCGCCAGCCGGTCGAGCAACTGGTCGCGCTCACCCTTCACCTGCTCCAATTCTCTCTGCGCTGCAGCTTCGCCCTGCGCTGCAGCGGAATCATTGCCTGGCTCAGTTGCCGCGCCGGCTACGATATCGCCTTCCTGCGCAGCTTCTACAGTCATCTCGTCCTGCATGTGTTCGTGTCTCCTCATATCGTTACCTCTTCTATTGTTGCCCATTCGCGCCCATCGCGCGAGTTGGCCCCACCGCCGTTCCACTGCCATCTACTCCCCACAGAGAATCCAGATGAACTCCGGACGACCTAAAGCCTTCACTCTGTTGGATGCAGCATGCGGTCGAACACCTGCGCAATATATCCCACTGCATTCATGGTGTTTTCATAATGCATTCGTTTCGACCCAATCACGCCCACGGTTCCACGGTTTTGACCGCCCATTCGCGCCGGAGCAGCAATCAGCACCAGCCCCGCCATTTCAGGAGCCTGTTCTTCGAGATCGAATACCACTCGAACACTCTCCTGCCGTGTGTCTATATATGCATTCAGCAGTTCGACCAGCCGCTGCTTGGCTTCGAGGGCAGCCAGCACCTCGCGCAAGCGCTCCCGGTCCTCGTGACTTCCCATCTCCTGGCTGCCGATCAAATTGGCAACCCCGTCAATATAGACGGTCTGCACCGGCAATCCGCTCTCCGGAACAGCCTTTCCCCAAAGCTGCTGCACGGCATTCAGCAATCGCTGATACTCGCTGCGCTCGTGCTCCAGCATTCGGGCAATTTCGGCACGAACCTGCTCGATACTCCATCCGCGAAAATTCTCATTTAGGAAGTTGGAGGCCACCTCCAGCTCTGCAAGGCTCAGATCTCTGTCCAGAGCCAGCACGCGGTCCCGCACCATTCCGCTTCGCGTTACTACTACAGCCAACACCCGCGCTGGAGCCAATCGGGAAAAATGCACATGTTCCAGCATCTCTCCCTCAGCCGCCGCGGCGATCGCCACGCCCACGCCGCTGGACAGTGTCGCCAGCACGTGCGACGTCCGCTCCAGCACCGCCTGCATTCCGGCCAGCCCGGCAAAGCTCGAATCAATCTGCCGTCGCGATCGTGCGGGCAGGCGCGATGCGCCAATCCGCGGATTGGCACCGCCGCTCAACTGCTCCACATACATCCTGAATGCCCGCGCAGTTGGCACTCTTCCTGCTGAGGTATGCGGCTGTTCTAGCAATCCCTCTTCAGCCAACTCCGCCATCTCGTTGCGAATCGTCGCCGAACTCATTCCGGAGACATCGCCCTGCTGCAGTCGCGCAATGGTTCCCGAGCCAACCGGCTCCCCGGTTTCGATATAACTCTCAACAACAGCCGTCAGAATGGCTCGCTGCCGCGCCGTAACCCGCTCTGCATCCGCCATTTCTGCCACCTCCGGTACTTTTAACTCTACGCCAGCCGTCAACTGCCCAACACGGCAGTTGTCATCTCTAGCTGATCTCGAGCACATCCTCGCTATTGTCGGCAATCTCCTGCGCCTTGGCCACAACCTTCTTCGCGACCTCGTAGAACGCCTTTGCCTTCGACGAATCCGGCCCGCCCAGCGTTACCGGCAGACCCTTGTCTCCACCCTCGCGAACCGCCGGATCAAGCTCCACTGCTCCCAGAAAATCCAGTCCAAACTGCGCAGCAGTCCGCTCTGTGCCGCCCGCGCCGAAGACGTCGATCACCTCTCCGCTGGGCAGCGTCATCTGCGACATGTTCTCCACCATGCCCATGACTTCGACCTTGACCTGATGGAACATCTCCAGCGCCTTCCGAGCATCCTGCAGCGCCACGCCCGAGCCGGTCGAAACCACAATGGCTCCGGTCAGCGGCACAGTCTGCACCAGCGAAATCACGACATCGCCGGTTCCCGGAGGCAGATCGATGATGAGAAAATCGAGCTCGCCCCACTCCACCTGCTGCAAAAACTGGCGGATGATCTGGTGCAGCATCGGGCCGCGCATCACCATCGGCTTGTCGCCCGGCGAGATCAGGCCCACTGAGATGAACTTCACCCCATGCGACAGGATCGGCTCGATCCGGTTCTCGCCGACAACATTCGGCTGCCGGGTTACACCGAGCATCATGGGCACATTTGGCCCGTAGATGTCCGCATCGAGCAGGCCAACCTTGTATCCCAGTTTGCCCAGAGACACCGCCAGGTTCACCGCAACTGTGGTTTTACCCACGCCACCCTTGCCGCTGCCAACCGCAACCACGTATTCCACGCCAGGCAAAGGCTGCGGCCCCTGCGGCATTCCTGCTCCTTGATGTCCCATATCTAGCTCCTATTTCCGTCGAACAAATTCCTAAAGTTAAATCTGAATGTAATCTTTACGTCGATCAAAGATGCCAGCCCTCACCCAGCGCTTTCAGCATCTCTTTTTTGCGCATCGTCTCTCCTCCGCGCATCTCCCGCCGCCGTCCAGCATCCTCATAGCGGCGCTTCTGATGTTCGGTGATCGGCAGCAGCTTCGGTACCTCGATTCTCTTGCCATCCATGCCTACGGCTACATAAGTCAGGTATGCGGAAGAAACATGCCGCAGCCGCTGCTCACGGATATCTTCCACCATGGCCTTTACCCCGACTTCCATGCTGGTCTTGAAGGCCCTGTTTACGCTGGCCTTTAGAATCAGCAGATCGCCTACCCGCACCGGAGCGACAAAATCCAGATGGTCCATTGACGCCGTCACTGTTATCGCTCGTGCATGGCGGCTCGCGGCCATGGCTCCAACCAGATCGATAAACTGCATCAGCCGTCCGCCGAAGAGGTTCCCCAGTGCATTCGCATCTGCCGGAAAAATAATCTCGCTCCGCTCTGACTGCGATTCTTCGACCGTCCGCTCTAACACTGCATCACTCATTATTTATAAGTCTAAACGCCGCTGCCTTCCCGCGCTCTGACTTCAGTCGGCGGCAGACTTGCCAATCTACTCCAAACGCCCCACCATCAATCTATGGACAAGATCGCCCTCTTTACCCAGATTCTTGAGCAGAACCCCACCGACGCCTTCACCCGCTACGGTCTTGCGATGGCCTATGCAGCCGAAGGCAAAACCGATGCGGCCCTGGCCGAGTTCGGGGTCCTCATCGGACACAACCCCGACTATGTTCCTGCCTATCAGATGTCCGCACAGACACTGATCAAGCTGGGACGCACAGAAGAAGCCCTGAACCGTCTCCACGAAGGCATCGCCGCGGCCAACCGGACCAGAAACCAGCATGCCCTTGCCGAGATGGAAGCAATGCGAGACGAACTTGCGGTCTAAGGATTTGACCAACCAAGGAAACGAGGCCAGCTTCGGAATCCGAAAGCTGGCCTCTGTTTCTTGCGCTGCTGAGATGGCCTAGTAAACGTCCCGCTGGTAACGCTTCTGCTTCTTCATGTTCGCAAGGTATTCATTGGCATGGTCGAGCGTGCCGTTGGAGCCCTTTGCAATGACGTCCAGCAATGCCAATTCGACGTCCTTCGCCATACGGGTCGCATCGCCGCAGACATAAAAGTAAGCTCCACGCTCAAGCCACGCATACAGTTCCGCGGCCCTTTCCTGCATTCGGTCCTGAACGTAAACCTTTTTGGCCTGATCGCGCGAGAACGCCGTATCTAGATGGGTCAGCACGCCGTCTTTGTGCATCTCCTGCAGTTGATCTTTGTAGAGAAAGTCCAAAGCCTGACGCTGCTCGCCAAAGAAGAGCCAGTTGTCGCCCGGCTGTCCTGTCGCCTGCCGCTCCTCGAGAAAGGCGCGGAACGGCGCAATTCCGGTTCCCGGCCCGATCATAATGACAGGAGCCGACGTGTCCTCGGGGAGACGGAAGTTTCCATTTGCATGCAGGAAGATGGGCATCTTCACGCCGACGCCGGCGCGATCGCCGAGATGACCGCTGGCGACTCCCTGGCGATTGCGTCCATGGGCGTCGTACCGAACCACGCGAACCGTCGTCTGCACATTGTCCTTGTGCATTGCCTGGCTCGACGCAATCGAGTACATGCGCGGGGTGAGGCGTTGTAGCACGTGAAACAACTCCTGCGGGTCCTTTATCACGCGCGGAAAATCCGTCACGAGATCGATGAACTCGCGTCCCCAGCAGTACTCTTCTGCCCGGGCCTTGTTCTCAGGCCCTACAAGCACCTTCAGTCCCTCAACATCGGGAGCCAGCTTTGAGTACTGGTTTACGGCGCCGCGCGCCAGCTTGCCAATGGTCAGCCGCGTGCGCAGTGCCTCTTCCAGGCTGATCTCTACCTTGTAATGGTCGAGCACACGCTCGTCGCCCTTGAAGCCCAACGCCGCCAGAACCTCGGCCACCGCTTCAGGACGGTTCTCCGGAAGGATGCCGACGGCATCTCCCGGCGTGTACGTCATGCCATCTTCGAGATCCAGCTCGACGTGCCGGGTCTCTTTTTCCGATCCCTCAGCCGTCAATAGCTCGTTTACCGTAATGGTCGAAAAATACGGGTTGTTCCGGGTATACTTCGCCGCGTGCGCCGCCTTCGCTTCCTGCTCCAAAACCTCACTCATCCTTTAATGATAAAAGGTTAACCCCGTTCCGCACAATATATTCCGCAGTCTTCCGCATTTCACGGCAGCCGAAACACCAGCCCGGTGCTGAGTGTCTTGGGAGCGAAGCTGTCGCCCAGGCCAGCGAGCCGGCCATAGCTAAACTCGACCACTCGCCAATCGACCCGTGGAAAGAAGGTAAAGTCAAGACCTCCAAGGAATTGATAAGCGAATTTGGTGGATGAAGTCCGAGCTGAACCTTGTCCTGTCTTGAGATGCCCGAGACCGCCGAGCACTTCTGCATACGGTTTGATCGGCAGAACATGCGGCGTGACCGCGAGCCGCACCCCTCCCTCCAACGTATCGAGCGTCTGACTCGATCCCGATCCGTTCGTATCTCCGCGGCCCGCGAATGTTCCCCGGATATCCAGACCAGTGGCGAACAATCCATGGCCCGAATCGTGATACAGACCGATGGTCGGCCCATACATCCAGGATGCGTTCGGCGCACTTTTGGCTGCGGTGAACTCGCCATAAACCGCAGTCTGCGCCTGTGCCGCGCCCGCGAGCCCCAATGTCATCATCCACAAAAAACAAAATCTGAAAAATTTCATGTACATCTCCCAAGTTTAAGTGCGCCAGACGCGCTCGTCCGCAGCGTGAACCACGGAGATAACTCTTCATCCTGTGATGCATTCCCTCTGCTAAACGAGCAGCGTCTGAATCTCATCAGCTACAATCGCAGTGTGCGCCGACTTCTGGCACTTTCGCTGCTGCTGATCTTCAGCTTTCCGCTGGCGTCGCCGCTGTTCGCGCTCTCTCCAAACTCAGATGCAAATCTGCCCGTCTGCTGCCGCCGCAATGGAGCCCATCATTGCGAGATGAAGATGCAGCGGACGAACGCCTCCGCTGGTCGGGATGTTATTTCCAGCATTCCGGTAAAGTGCCCGTTCTATCCCAGGGCAGCGACCCTGGTCCGGCACAATGATGCACGGCTCCACTCCAACGCAGGCGTTCTAGTGGAGCTGGCCCATGATGCAACGGTCAAAACTCCCACCTATACCTTCGTCCGGATTGCCCTCGATACCGCATGGCAAAAACGCGGGCCGCCTGCGGATGCATCCTAGCCTCTGATCCGGCAGATCTTCATTCTCACCCGTCATTGAACGACTGTCCTCTGTGACGCTCGATTCCGCTCAGGATTTTCCTGCGGAACGATCTGCCGTTTTCATTCGAGATCTTCCATCAGAGCTTCATCCGAATTTCCTGTGCGCCGATTCGTCTCCATCTCGCTTCTTCTGCTGCTCACGTTGCCGCTGGTTTCGCCGCTCTTCGCTGCGTCCATGGCAGAAGCGAACGTGCCTGTGTGCTGCCGCCGCAACGGCAAGCATCACTGCACGATGACGGCAGTCGCACAGAAATCCTCCAGCAGAGCCGGCGATGTAACGACCGCAGCCCTTCGCGAGAGATGCCCGTATAACCCATCCTCTTCCGCAGCGATCAATCTCGTCTTCGTTGCCGATCCCATCCAGCGAGCGATTTTCGCCGGGATAGTGAGCCATCCGGCTTGCCACGCCCAGACCGAAGCCTGTTTCCGAATCTCGTTCGATCGTTCCCGCCAAAAACGCGGTCCTCCAGCGCTAATTCTTTCCCTCTCCTGAACAGGAAATGGCTCGTGCGGCATTGCACCTACGTGCGCCGCACCCGAACCTTGGAGGAATCAGTGCAGCTTCTCAAGCAGCATCTTGCAGTCATCATCTTTTTATTTGCAGGTCTCTCTCTGGCCAGCGCGCAGCAGACCGTCAATAACGCCTCGCTCAGCGGGCGAGTAACCGATCCGTCCGGCGCAGTAGTTGCGAATGCGCAGGTCACGGCAATACAGACGGCCACCAACATCGCCCACAATACTTCTACCGGGAAAAACGGACGGTTTCGTTTTCCCTATCTCTCGCTCGGCAGTTATAACGTTCACATTCACCAGCCCGGTTTCGCCGATACGGATCGCTCCGTCACTCTGACGGTCGGCACAGATTTTGATCTGCAAATTCCGCTCGCCCTCGCCGGGGCACAGACTTCCGTCAATGTATCCAGCCAGCCGGCGCTGCTTGAGACCAGCCGCAGCGAAGTCGCCGATACCATTTCGCCCGAAGAGATTAACAGTCTTTCCCTGCTGGGCCGTAACTTCCTGGATCTGGCACTTCTGGTGCCCGGCGTCTCGCCTACCAACACCGGCAGCACCCAGCTTTTTGCCGAAACCTCTGCCGTTCCAGGTCAGGGCATCTCCATCGGCAGTCAGCGCAACTTCTCCAACAGCTTTGTCGTTGATGGCCTCTCTGCCAACGACGATGCCGCCGGGCTGACCGGGACTTTCTACGGTCTCGATACCGTGCGGGAGTTTCAGGTCGTCACCTCCGGCGGACAGGCCGAGTTCGGCCGCGCCCTCGGCGGCTACATCAACATGGTTACGAAGAGCGGTACCAATGCGCTCCATGGGAGTGTTTACGGTTACCTGCGCAACCAGCGTCTCAATGCCGACAATGCGCTCTCGCACAGCAAGCTCCCCATTACGCAGGCACAGTACGGCGCCAGCCTTGGCGGCCCTGTTCTGCGCAACCGAACATTTTATTTCGCCAACTTCGAGCGTAAACAACTCAACCAGAACGGCATTATCGCGATCAATCCGGCCAATGTAGCCGCCATCAATCGTCATCTGCAGGCAATCAGATATCAAGGCCCGCGGATCACGACCGGCATCTACTCCAACCCCGTCCACACAAATAACTTCTTCGCCAAGATCGATCATCAGGTGAACGACCGCGATCAGTTCAGCGCCCGCTACAGCCTCTATGAGGTCGACAGCCAGAACTCACGCGGTGTCGGCGGGCTCAGCGCAATCAGCGCCGCCTCTGCTTTGCACGATCTCGATCAAACCATTGCCGTCAGCAACATCTTCACGATTTCTCCACAAACTGTGAACGAAACGCGAGGCCAGTTCACCCGCAGCAATCTTAGTGCACAGCCAAACGATGCCATAGGTCCTGCGGTCAGCATCTCCGGTGTGGCATCGTTCGGAAGGCTCTCCTCGTCTCCCACCGGCCGCCTGGACAATCTCTACGAAGCCGTTGACAACGTCTCTCATCAGGCCGGGGCCCATTCGCTGCGTGCCGGCGTCGATTTTCTGTTCAACGACCTCACCATCACATTTCCTATGTCCAACCGCGGCAGTTATTCTTTTTCATCTCTGAGCAACTTTCTCGATGGCAAGTACAACAATTCGGGATATACCCAATCTTTTGGCAATCCCATTGTTCCCCAGACCAACCCCAATCTCGGCCTCTACGCGCAGGACGAATGGAAACTCACTCCCTCTCTTACCCTGAATGCTGGTCTGCGCTACGATCTGCAATTTGTAAAATCCATTGCGACCGATACCAACAATATTTCGCCGCGGCTTGGGTTCGCCTGGGCGCCTTATCGCACTACCGTGGTTCGAGGCAGCTTCGGGCTCTTCTATGACCGCGTTCCCTTGCGCCCGCTCTCAAACGCTCTTCAATCGAGCGGCAACACTACAGACATCAATAACTCAACCTTTGTTACGGTCAGTGTGTCGCCGACGCAAACCGGAGCGCCTAGCTTTCCTAATACCCTGACGACATTGCCCGCTGGAGTGCTGGTTAACTTCACCACGATGGACCCTCACATTCAGAATGCCTATTCTGAACAAGCCAGCCTCGAGGTGCAGCAGCAGCTCAGCGCCAGCAGCACCCTGGGCATCAGCTACCAGCATCTGCGCGGACTCCATCTGCTTGCCTCCATCAATCTGAATCCTCCTACCTGCATTGCCGCCGGGACCAACAACGGGTGCCGCCCCATCCCCGCCTACGGCAACAACAAACAGTACACGTCTGCCGGAGATTCCTACTACGATGGCCTCTCAGTTTCTTTCCAGCAGAAGCCGACGCGCTGGGGCGCTTATCGCATCTCGTACAACTGGTCGAAGGCAATTGACGATGTCGGCGAGTTTTTCTTCAGCTCCCCTATCAATAACTTCGATATCGCTGAGGACCGTAGCCTCTCAGATGACGACCAACGCAATCGCCTCGTCTTCGACGGCACGATCCATTCTTCGATGGAACCGGCGCACAGCATGTGGGGTCATCTTACCGGCGGATTTCTCATCAGCACGATGCTTCAGTACTACTCTCCGCTGCCCTTCAACATCACAACTGGAACCAACAGCATCCAGGGCACGTCCCTACGCCCATGCGCTCCCGGTATAGCCAATTGCAGCCAGGCATTGGCCGGAACCGTTATCCGCCGCAATGCGGGAAACGGCTTCGACTTCTTCAACATGAACGTTCGCCTCAGCCGCACCTTTCCTTTCGGCGATCACTTCCGTCTGGAGACCATTGCCGAAGCGTTCAACGCGCTCAACCACCGCAACGATCTCATTCCGAACGGAACCTTCGGAAGCGGCGCGTACCCTGCCGCTGCCAACCCCAGTTTTGGACAGCCTACCGCCGTCAGTGATCCCCGCCAGGTCCAGCTGGCCGCCCGCCTGACCTTCTAAACGCTGCAAAGGAAGAGTGATGACAAGACGTTCCGTAAACCGAATCATCGTAACCGGCCTGGCGGCCGCAGCCCTGCTGATCATTGCACTCGTGCTTTGGCGGCAGGCGCGGCCGCTGGTACTAACGCATCATAAGGCCTTCACCTTCGAATCTCATCCACATGCACTTGGTATCGAAGCGAAGCGTCCCATCATCGCCGCTACGGCCAGCGGCGGGCTTTATCTCCTCTCCGTTGAAAAGACTGCACTCACGTTGCGCATGTCCCACGATGGCGGAGAACACTGGATGCCGGCTACCAATCTCAGTGCACCTGGGAACACGGTTACGACCTCCGCCGAAAATGCCCCGCAGCTTGCCGCGCGGGGCATGTATGCCTTTGCCCTGTGGCAGCAACGGAGCAATGCGGATACGACTCAACTTCTTGAGGCGCGTTCTTCCGGCATGAGTACAACGCCTCCGGTTCCGACCATCGTCACCGATAAGCCAACGACCGACAGCTCCTACTCCGGATTTGCCACTCTCGCCGTAGCTCCCAATGGAGACGTGTACGCCGCTTGGCTCGATGGGCGCGACAACACTTCGGCTTCCACCGGCACCTTCAACGTCTATTTAGCCCGCTCGACCGACCGGGGCCAGACCTTCCATCACAATGTCAAAGTTGCGACACTCGCCTGTCCATGCTGCCGACCATCTGTGGCCATTGCAGCCGACGGTACAATCTATGTCGCTTATCGTCACGTCTACACAGATAACGAGAGGGATATCGCCGTTGCCACATCTACGGACCACGGCGACCACTTCGGGCCACCGGTCCGCGTTGCAAATGATCGCTGGAAGCTCTTCGGCTGCCCGGAGTCGGGCCCGGTCGCGGCTGTTCAAGGCAACAAGCTTATCGTCGCGTGGTACACCGCCGGCGGCGAGCACCCCGGAATTCGCCTTGCGGCCTCGCGGGATGGCGGTCACAGCTTCTCAAAGGAACTTTCGGTCAGTAGCGGCATCGAAGGCGCAAACCATCCCTATCTCTCGATGACTGACGATGGAACCATTGCCGTCGTCTTCTCCGGGCGGCAGCCCCCACAGCATGGAAGCTGGAACAGCCTTACCCCATATGCATTTCGCATTGACACAACAGGCCGCGTTTCAGCCACAACTCCCATCCCGTCGAATGGTTCAGGAGGCGAACGCTACCCCACGGCCAGTCTTTCTCCGGATGGCGATATCTACGTGGTGTGGAGCGGGTCCGAGGTTTCCCAGACTTCGCTCATTCGCGGCATTTCGCAATGAAGGTGCGGACGGAGCTTTATTCAAGCCGGTTTCCCGGACGCACCTCGCGCGCGGCATGAACCCTGGTCTTAGGCAGCTTGGTTGAGACTTTGAGTTGTACAAGGTCTTTCCCGCCCGGAGCCGAAAAGGTCGCAATATAGCTTTCCGAAATGGCTTTCTGAAATTGCTGAAGGTAGGGCGCTATGGAGACAGGATTCCCCATGCCCTGGTAATAAGCCGTTCCGCCAGTCTCCTCGGAAACCTTGGAGAGATAGCTCTGGCCGCTGAAACTCGCTTGTCCGCCACGAATGCCGGCGTTCGAGAAATATATGGAAGAGACCGCTACGCCCGCTCTCTGCGAATCCCTGACTGCGGCCTGAACGTAGGGACTGTCCTGGTTCATGATGCTGGTGCTGCCGTTATACAAGTCCACGCCATTCGTGATCATCAGGACAAACCGAGCCTTGGGCCCCTGACTGGAATTCGGGTCGGCGGGCCACTTCTTTACAAAATCGGAGAGGCAGAAATAAGGACTGGCGCTAAGCCCGGGAGATCCTACGGGCATCCGAATCTGCTGGGCGGCGGCATTGTGGTCGGTGGTAAAGCTTTGCGGCCCCAGAATGCGCCCGTTCTGCATGTAACCGACAAAGACTTCAGTCCCCGGCCGGAGTGACTGGACAAAGTCGCGCAAGGAACTGAGCTCGCGGCCAATGCTCATGCGCAGGCCATCGTCGATCAGCAACGCAACCTGCGCGCCGGTCGCAGACACGGGCGCTAAATTAGTGAGTTGCGTCTGATGGTTATTGACCGAGACTGTCAGATCCTCTGCGGTCGGAGCCGCGGCAGCTTTCGAATCGACCACCACGAGCGTTTGAGTAGGTGTAGGCCCTTCCTGCTGCGCTTGCGTGGTGATGGTCGTTGCAGTCAGGAGAGTCAGGGCTAAGAGATAGCGGGTCATAGAATTCCCTTCAAATGATTAGACGCACGAAAATGAATAGCTCCTCAAGCAAGCTCCTGGAGTCTGGAGATTAGGATGCGCTCACCCAGCTACTGATTTACTCCGCTGGCCAGATAACCACCATCAACGGCGATGATCTCTCCGGTGAGATAAGCGCTCTCATCCGAAGCAAGAAAAATTGCGGCCCCAGCAACCTCGTCCACATTACCAAAGCGGTTCATCGGCGTCCGCAGCAGAAGTTCCCTTCCGCGCGGCGAATCCAGCAGCGCGCGATTTAAATCAGTAGGGAAAATACCCGGCGCAATTGCATTGACGCACACTCCCTGGGTGGCCCATTCGATCGCAAGCGATCGAGTCAGCGCCCCAACCGCCGCCTTGCTTGCTCCATAGGCAGCCACGTCCTGAAATGCCACGAAAGTCGAGAGCGAGGCCACATTGATAATGCGCCCATGTTTCTGCTCCAGCATGGATTTACCGAATACCTGACAGGTGCGGAGGGTTCCACTCAGGTTCACATTCATAATGCGGTTCCACAGGTCTTCGGGACAGTCCAGCGTCGGAATGCGTTTCGTGATTCCCGCCGAGTTGACGAGAATATCGATCTTTCCAAATACTGGCTTGACCCGATCATGTAACTCCTGGAGCGAGTTCCGGTCCGTAACATCCGACAGCAGGCGAAGCGTCCTGCGGCCGGAGGCCTCAAGCGTGTCCGCAACGGAATCTACCATCTCCTGCGATCGAGAAGAGGCGACAACATCGGCTCCGGCAGCAGCCAGCCCCAGCGCAATAGCTTTTCCCAGTCCCGACGTTCCGCCGACGACCACGGCGCATTTTCCAGTCAGATCAAACATACTCAATTATGCCTTGGTGCAATCCATAGCTCAGCACAGATCATTGCTTTCAAAGCAGATCGGCCCCGGCACCGAGCTTACAACAAGTCAGTCGATTATTCTCAATCTATGGCAGTTCCCTTTTCACCTCGGCTTATTGTCTTCGATCTGGACGGCACACTGATCGATTCCCGCGTCGATCTTTGCAATTCCATCAACGCGACGCTCACGCGCTTTAATAAGCCCCGGCTTCCGGAAGCGGTCATCGCGAGCTATATCGGCGATGGCGCCTCAATGCTTGTACGCCGGGCTCTCGGCGACCCCGAGGGCGATGTTCACGACGAAGAATATGTAGCCGAAGTTCTTGCCTATTTTCTCGATTACTATCGCGTTCACAAGCTCGACTACACCTATGTCTATCCTGGCGTGATGGAGTCGCTCGAAGCTATCCGCAGCGCTCATCCTGAATTACTGATGGGCGTGCTCACCAATAAGCCCGTTAACCCTTCACGGGATATCTGCAACCACTTTGAGCTTTCGCGCTTCTTCTTTCAGAATTACGGCGGCAACAGCTTCCACACAAAGAAGCCCGATCCTCACGGCCTCCTTACTCTCATTGCCGAAGCATCGGCAGTGAGCGGCGAGGCTATCCTTCCTTCTCAAACGTTGATGATCGGCGACTCGCATGTTGATATTCTCACGGCGCGTAATGCCGGGGCGCGGTCCATCGGTTGTACCTTCGGGCTCGCTCCCCAGACTCTCACGGCCGCCGAACCCGACCAACTCGCCGACAGGCCCACAGACTGGCTTTCTCTTCTGGGAATCCAGCCATAATTCTTTGACTCACTGACGGCCCCTTGCTACCCTTGCCGCACCATGCCAGAGAGTTCCAGCACTCCCGCTAAAGTTACATGTTGCATCGTAGGGGGAGGCCCGGCGGGCATCATGCTTGGCTTTCTGCTTGCCCGCTCTGGCATAGATGTCGCCGTCCTCGAAAAACATAAGGACTTCTTCCGCGACTTCCGCGGAGATACGATCCATCCCTCGACGCTTCAGCTTCTACACGAGCTTAGCATTCTGGATGATTTCCTTGCGCTTCCGCACCAGGAGCTCACGCAGCTTGCTATCGCTGTAGGCGGTCAGACGGTGACCATGGCGGATTTCCGCCATCTCCCAACCTACGCGAAGTTCATCGCGCTGATGCCGCAGTGGGATTTCCTCAATTTTCTATCATCTCAGGCGGCGAAGCTCCCGACGTTTCATCTGCTAATGGAGCACGAGGCTACCGGCCTCATCGAATCGAACGGTCGCGTTACCGGAGTCCACGCCACCACTCCAGCAGGCCCGGTCGAGATTCAGGCCGCGCTGGTGGTGGGCTGCGATGGGCGCCATGCCACCACCCGCGCCTCCGCCAGCCTCCCCGTTCACGACACCGGAGCGCCCATCGACGTCCTCTGGTTTCGCCTCAGCCGCAACGAAGGCGAACCGGAAAATGCCCTCGGCAATTTCAATTACGGCGAGTTTCTCCTTCTTATCAATCGCGGCGACTACTTCCAGTGCGCCTTTATCATCGCGAAAGACTCCTTCACCACCAAAATTCAGCCCGCCGGTGTTGCCTCCTTCCGTGAGTCTCTCGTCCGTCTGGTCCCGTTCCTGCGCGATCGCGTAGACGAAATCACCTCTTGGGACCAACTCAAGCTTCTTTCCGTTCAGGTGAATCGCCTTACCCGCTGGCACAATCCCGGGTTGCTCTGTATCGGCGACGCCGCCCATGCCATGTCTCCCGTGGGCGGCATCGGCATCAACCTTGCCATTCAGGACGCAGTAGCCGCCGCCCGCATTCTGACGCCCGCGCTCAAAAGCGGCATTGTCACGGAACGTACTCTGGCCCGGGTTCAGAGCCGCCGCGAACTCCCTACCCGCATTACTCAAGCCTTCCAGGTGACGGTACATTATTTTCTATATCGGGCGCTGGGCAATCCCGCTCCGATCAAGCCACCATTGCTTCTTCGTCTCCTGACACCACATCTCCGTTTTCGCCGCGCCTTGGCCCGCTTCATCGGCATGGGCGTGCGCCCCGAACACATATGAACTAAATAAGGAATTGCGAAAAATTATGAACCTACGCGCTGCAACGGTCCTGACATCTTTGTTTTTGACGTTTTCTGTTTGCCAGCTTCACGCAGTTACGCTGCAGAGTCCAAACGGCTCCGTGCGGTTTGATGTTGAGGGCGAAGGTACCACGGCAAATGTGATCATTTCTATCAAAGAAGACAATTCCTGGACCCCAGCTCTCACTGCGGTCAATACGGCGACACGCGTGACCACGGTAAACGTCTCGGACAAAGCACAATCCTGTCTTGTCCACGAAATCCAGAAGATCCCAAAGGGTTTGTCTCTGCATGGAGATTGCCCGGCTGGCGCCTTTGAAGAGCGAGTGCTTCTTACACCTGAGCCCGACGTCCTGACCGTAGAAATGAAGTTCATGCCTAAACCAGGGGTTCAAATTCGCTCGGTCGAAGATCGTTATGACTTTGCGCCGGGAAGACGCGAATCGAACACGCTGACATCCGGCCCCGTAGATTTTGTCTGGAGCCAAAACATTAAGAATGAGGCCGATGACATTGTTCCAAACTGGGCATTCAAGTCTCCGGTCGTCATGGTTCAGCAAGGGAAGGTATTCACGGCGCTTATGCCGGAACTCGGCGACAGGCGCAGCGATCCTCTGGCTCTCGACCTCGACGTGACGTCGAACAAACTTCCGTGGCTCTCTTATGGCGCTGTGGCTTCTCAACCGTATGGGCATAGCTACTTCCGGCGCTCGCCGAATACAGGCCCTCGGGTGGTCGCAGGCACGATTGAATATCGATATTCCATCGTCGCTTCTGAGCAGCCATACAAACTTGGCTACCGCACAGTAGTGCGACGCCTGTGGAGGGACGAAGGACACAAGGAACTCCTTCGATCCGACGATCTACAGCAGAACGTTACACGGCCCGAGTTGGTGACCTTCGACGACTGGAGAGCGGATACATGGGTGCGCTATGCGAACCAGGTGTATCGCGGATTCGATTGCGGCAACCGACGTTGCGGCACATTGGTCAGCAATCGGAATCCGGCCGGTGGATGGGACAAGCCGGCTCCGGATGCATGGTTCAATGCGTGGTTCCAGACATTGCGCAGCGCCTATGGCTGGTATCTCTACGGCCAAAAGACTGGAAATAAGGACATCGAAGGCAAAGCTGAAAGTGTTTTGAACCTTGCGCTAAAGAGCCCTCAAAACCATGGTGCCTTTTCTACGATCTACCTGCTGAATGAAAAGCGCTGGATTCGTGATGATGGCTGGGCAGGCTTCGCGGATGACTACCATACGTTCTGCATGTCGTGGACGGCCTATTGGATGCTGGAATGGGGCAAGAATCTCACTCCAAATAGAAAAGAAGAGATTCTGGCGTTTGTGCGCCCTTATGGCGACTTCCTTGTGAAGCACCAGCTTGCCAGCGGCGTCATTCCCTCCTGGTATGACGGAGACCTGAAGCCAAGGACCGAGTTCCGCGACTTCAACGCGGAGACAGCAGCATCGGCGCTGCTGCTTGCCTCGCTTGGCGAAGTAACTGGAGACCGCACCTATCTCAACGCGGCGGAACGGGCGATGGGCTTTATTACGAAAGAAGTGCTCCCACGGGAGCGCTGGTATGACTTTGAGACCTTCAAGTCCTGCGCTCCAAAGCCGTTTGATTTCTACGACGCGTGGACTGCCCAATATCCGCAGAACAATCTTGCTGAGATTCAGGCGGCAAAGGCTTATCTGAAGCTGTACCAGATCACGAAAAACCATACCTATCGTGAACAGGGGATGCAGGTGCTCGACTATCTGCTTCTTACCCAGCAGGTATGGAACAACCCAGCGTTTTCCCCGAAGCTGGTCGGCGGATTTACTACGCAGAATACAGACGCGGAATGGAGCGATGCACGCCAGGGCTATGCAGCGGTATTGCTATGGGACTACTACAAGGCGACAGGGGAACAAGAGTATCTGGAGCGGGCCGTAGCAGCAGCGCGTTCTACATTCGCAGTCGCGCCTTGGGAGAATTGGGCCCACACCGGTCATATCGACGAGCCGGGGGCGCTTACAGGTTTTCACTGGGGGCCGGGAAGTGCGATGACCTCGGTTGAAATGATGTCTCCCACGTTGGGAGATGCGTTCATTGACCTTGAGAAAAAACAAGGTGCCGGCTTCAATGCCTGCTCGCTTCGCCACGTGACTGTACAGGGCCACTCGATCTCATTCGACGTGGATACATTTCCGGCAATGCGATCAGTGAATGTGCGGTTTTCAGGCGTGGACAAACATGCCCGGTATCAGATCACGTGGAATGGAAGCCACTCCAGCACCGTTGATGGCGCCACTCTGGCTCGGGATGGCTACAACGCCGGGCAATGATTTCAGGCCAGGGAAGCTCAAGCAAAGATGCCCTTCCTCGATTACAGCGATATCAAGGAAGGGCATCTTTTGTCAGGAATATTTTTAGTGAGATGCGTCGGGAGTTGTGAGTGCGGAAGCATTTCCAGGGCCGCCCACGGGTTGCAACCGGGGTATTCTCTGGTCAACCGGTGGAAGCGCAGGAAAGGTCGCGTGTGGCTCTGCCTGATACCAATACGCAACGGAATAGAAGTTGTCTGAGCGATGGTTTGCGTGTCCATGCTCGATGGTTGCCTTCATGGATTTGGTGAATGGAATTGGAGAGTCGAAGTGGAAGCGATAAACGCTTGATCTACTGCCCGCCAGTTCCTCGCCCACGACCGGCGCTCCATAAAGAGGATAGGAAAATGCCTGACCGCCGAAGTCCCATGCACCGAGAAAGTAATCCTCACTGCCGGTTCCGGTGATGTCGGGGGTCTTTGCTCCGTCGATGAAGAACATATCGTCTCCTTCACCCCACCACATGTCCTGATTTTGCAGAACCGACATGGTCACCCCTACATATTGCCCGTGCCCTTGCGCATCGAACCAGACGTAATTGTCCTTGCCGTCAAGATTGGTTTTATTGTTTACCGCGGGCGTCTGGTTTGTCTCCCAGTCGGTCGTCCAGCCATGGTTCGGCTGCGACTGGCGATACTGCGCGTGGAAGTAGAGAGTATTGGCCGGGAGCGGTTTCGTTTCCGAACGGTAATCGACGTTGTAGTAGAGGCTGCCGATCGGCTGCTTGCCTTCGTTGGTGACGGTAATACGCGCGTGGCGGCGATATGGCATGGGGAAATAACTATTCAGCGCCTTGACGCTTCCGACCGACAACATCTCCGAATGCCAATTATGGTAAGTGCCCAGGCCAAGGCCGAAAAAATCGCCAATAGGAGTTTCAACACTGGGCGTCGCCTCTCCATCCCAATAGATACGCAAGACAATGCGCTTCAAATGGTAGGGCTCCTGGTCATTGATAGTGAACCAGATGTGAGATATTACGCCCGGACCATCTGTATCCAGAACGGTGACGGTGGCGCCCGGCGGTACGCGACGGAAATCTGCATTGGCTCCGGTCGGGTCGGCGCTGGAGGCGCGATGCAGCGTATAAGTCTGTTGTTGAGTAACATCTGGCTGCCATCCCGGAGTCTGGGCATGGACCATCGCTACAGTGCTGGCAGCCAGTAAAAAAAGAGTGGTAAGTCGCATCATCGTTGTTTCCTCATCAAGCCTTCATTGAGTTAGTCAGTGCCTAAGCTGGTTTGCAGATGTTCAAGCGAGATATTGCTGGTTTCGGGGTAATAGAACAGGACCAGGAAAAAGTCGAGCACCATCATCGCGGCAAAAAATATAAATGGATAGGCGCCTGAAGAGACTGCCATCAGGGGAAAGATCAGCGATATAGCCGCATTGGTGATCCAATGCGATGAGCTGCCCAGACTCTGGCCCTTCGAACGCACTCTGGTTGGAAATACTTCGCTGATATAGACCCATACGACCGCCCCTTGAGACACCGCGAAAAAGGCGATGTAGATCATCAGGAGCCATACGAGCCAGTCGAGATGCCTATGGGTTAGAAAGACATAGGAGACTACGGAAAGGCAGAGCGCCAAGCCGGCGGTCCCAAACAGCAAGAGCTTTTTGCGACCAAATTTATCGATCACCGACATCGCAAGTAACGTCGCAACCAGGTTGGCAGCACCGACGGCCACGGCCTGCAGATTTCCGGATACTTTGGAGGCACCGGCCATGGCAAAAATATCATTCAAGTAATAGAGAATGGCGTTAATGCCAGAGAGTTGGCAGAACATGCCTACCGTTATCGCGACAAAGACAGGAAGCCGATATCGCTTGGAGAACAGAGGGTCAGCCGATGAAGACCGCTCCAGGTGGACCGAAGCGACGATCTCGTCCAGGTCCTCCTGCGGGTTCGGAATGCCGGTAAGACGAAGCACTTCAAGCGCTTCATCAAGCTTATGCTTCATGGCCAGCCAGCGTGGACTGCGTGGGATGGCGAACAATGCGATCAGGAAGAGGAGAGCGGGAACTCCGGAGATGCCCAGTTGCCAACGCCATTCGTGTGCACCCAGATGCATGGTGCCGATCACGGCGTTTGACACATAAGCGAGCAGGATGCCGACGACGATGTTGACCTGAAAGAAGCCGACCAGGCGCCCCCTCCATTCAGTAGGCGCAATTTCGGCGATGTACATGGGTCCCAGAACCGACGATCCACCAATACCCACGCCGCCGATGAAACGAAAGAAGATCAACGCCGGCCAGTTCCAGGCGAAAGCGCAGCCCAGAGCGGAGATGACATAGAAGACAGCCATAGCCCGAAGGCTGTCGCGGCGGCCATACCGCTGGCCGGGGATACCTGCTGTCAGCGCGCCGACGACCGTACCCACCAGTGCGCTTGAGACTGTGACTCCGAGAGAAAACGGTGTGAGGTGATAGACCTGGGTGAGGGCATTTGTGGTGCCAGAGATAACTGCGGTATCGAATCCAAATAGCAGGCCGCCGAGTGCTCCTACTACAGTGCTCTTAATCACGTGAGAATTGATGCTCATTTACGCTCCGGTATTTCGTTTGCAATCTTACGCAACTTGGGCAAGATGTGCCCGACGCAGACAGTGCGCATCGGGCATTCCGAGCGAAGATAAATTTCCTGAGTAAAACCGCCGTTAGCCCAACGGACAAAGATTGCCGAGTTGAGGCTCATGAGGTTGCCGAAAGGCAGCGGGGCGGATTCGTTCAGCGCATTTACGCAGATGCGATTGAGCCGCATAGATGCACCTTGACGCCCAACTCATGGAACATTGCAGCCTTTACCGCGAGTGCCTGGGCGGCGGTCTTCGCATCGGGTGCATAGGCGATGTTGACGTGATTTGCGCGATGCCGAGCCATGAATGAATTCCGCGAGACTCCATCGAAGGTGGCGCTGACCATGGGCCATTGGATCGTTGTCTGCTGCCATCGGCGCATTGTCTCTTCATCCGGCAACTTGACGACGGAGCCTAGACCGAGATCGACATGCAGAGCATTGCCCTCGACAAACACACGGCTCCAGACGATCTTTCCGGGCTTGCCGACTCCTTTTAGAGTTCCGCCTCCAAGTGGAAAGTACATAGGCGGCTGCCGCTCACTGGAAGCGCCTCGATAGCCATCCACAAAATGACTCGCTGGAGCGGCACCTGAAATTTGCAAGACCCAGACGAAATCGTCAATTCCCTCGCCCGTAAAGTGCTCGCCCCAGCGCACGTCATGCAGCGTGGTAGCAGGGTCAAGCTTGAGCGCCGTCCAACAGCGATTTGTGACCAGGCCGTCCAACCCGGCGCACTCGTCCACCTCATTAAAGTGGGGCAGTGGACCACCGGCGTAGAGTTCCTTGCCTGATTTTCCACCGTATACAGGAGGCCTGTCGGCATTGTTGAGCAGACCTTCGACGAGGTCAGATGCGGGTGTCATATCGTTCAGGCCTTGCTGATATTGAATGCCGATAGCATCGCAACCGAACTCGTCCGCCATGCGAACTGCGGCAACATACATCTTGCATTGCTCGTGGATTTGCGCGTCGGTAAGTTCGGTTTTCTCGTCCTTGCCGGTGATGAAGCGCAATCCTTTCGCGTCCAGCCACTGCCGCACCCCTTTGGCATCGTCATCTGAGACAGTGCGCATCCGGGCCACAAGCGCCGATTGGCTGAGCCGCTCTTTGAAGACGCTGGCTGCGTTGAGCAGTTCGTCATCGACGATAGCGTTATACATGCCCATGCAGCCTTCGTCGAATATCCCAAGGATTGCCTTTCGCTTTCGCAATGTCCCGGCGAGTTCTTTCCCCATCTTGGTGGCTTCGTCAGGAAGCGCGCGAATGTCCAGATCGCGAACATGCGAGAGATCGTGTGTCACGATTCCTTCATTGATCCATTGCTTGAGACCGCGGAGGAAGAACTCGTCCGTAAAATTTTCACTCCACAGCGAATTGAATTTCACTCCGGCCTTGATGAGCGAACCATTCAGGTTCAGCAGACCGACCAGGCCGGGCCATTGACCCGACCAGTTTGCAACCGTCAGGATGGGCCCGCGATGGCTGCGCATGCCCGGCAATACATGATGGCTGTACTGCCATGCGGCGGTCGCGAAGACGAGGTTTGCATCCGGATCGATGCCGGAGAAGATATCCATCCCCATCCGCTGACTTGATATGAAGCCATGCCCTGCGCTGGAATCCACTGGAAAGGCACGCCGCACCTTCACGCCTGCATCGAGAAAGCATTGCGTCAGTTTACGCTCCAGTTCTTCCTGGGCCGGCCAGCACACCTGATTTGCTGAGAGCCGCAAATCTCCGCTGGTAATAAGCACAACTTCCTTCATAGGCAAGTCAATCTTTACATCTGACATACTAAAATTCCTCTCGTTGTCGTACATTCAGCTACCGGTTATTGGAACTATTTTTCTGTCGCTTCTCTGCTTAATCCATCTTCACTCATCTAATCTATGTTCAGATCGAAGTTGGCCGCCCTAAACATTACATGTAAGGTATGGCTCCTGAAATTTATTCTCAGCCGGTGTTTCGGAAACCTGCATGTGAAGCCTGCATGTCACGTAATCCTTTAGAAAAATTTATACGTTTCAATACATGAAATGAAGGAAACTGCGATTCTGCTCTCCTTCGCTGTTATGGGTTATCGCCTGTGAGTGCGGCAGCTTTCGGGTCCGCCGCCTCTTCAGCAATCTGGTTTTTATCGGCCAGGCGAGCGAGGTCCTTTTGTGCCAGGCCTCGTTTCTCGATATCCTGCGAAGTCTTTTTATAGAGCTGGAGCGCACGACTCATCTGCTCTTTGTCACCTGTTCCCCGGTAGGCCCTGGCCAGCAGGTAATACGCACTGGACGCTTCTTTTTCCGTCGAGAGGTAATGCGTCAGCGCTGCGATAGCGGCAGGATAACGATTGCGACGCAACTCAAGCTTCCCCAGAAGAAAATAGGTCTCCAAAGGTGGTCGATCGAGTTTGAGCGCATCGGCAAGGCTCCTTCCAGCGCTCTCATCATCTCCCATCATGAGCAAAACTCGTCCGACGTTCATGTGCGCAGTTGCTGAACGCGGTTGAAGTTGAACTTCATCCTGAAATTCTTTCAGCGCGTCGGGTAGTTTGCCTGCTTCAACAAGGATATTTCCAACGGCCTCATGAATACCCGGAAGATCAGGTTTCAACTGCAACACCGTTCGATATTCTTCAATTCCCTTCTCGTTCTGCTGCTCCGCAATCAAAGCATCCGCCATGATCTGGTGCGCTCGATAAGAGTTGGGGTCAATCTGGATCACATGCTCGAACGCTGTACGCGCATCTTGCTCTGCATCATGCGCTTCTCGATAGAGCGCCTCTTCCTGGGAGTTCCTGCCGGTCTGCGAAATGGGATCAGCTATTGCAGTCCCGCCCATGTCGGCTATCTGTTTCCGCAATTCGGGAATGTCCGGCCGGCGCTTATTCGCCTCCTGGAAATCTACCAACGCCTTCTTATTGTCTCCCTGCAATTGGCTTTGCTCACCGGCAAGTTCCCAGGCTCGACCTCCATCGGGCGCAATCGCAAGCAGCTCGCGTGTCGCATCTTTACCAATCTGCAGATAAGACTGGCCGAGCGCATACCAGGCATCTATATTGTCAGGCGCAAGGCGGCAAACCGCCTCAAACTGTTTCGAAGCAGCTTTATATCGCGACTGAGCAACATAGGTATAGCCCAGCCACGTGTGCGCGATCACGTCAGAGGAGCGTAGGTGAACCGCTTTCTCCAACTCCGGCGCAGCAGCATCAGGCTTCGCAAGCTGATACCACGCGAGCCCAGAAAACAGGTGAGGCGCGAGCAAGGCAGGATTCAGCGCGCTTGCCTTTCGCAACACCTCAATAGAGCGTGTCCATTGATGGTCGAAATATAACGCCACTCCCAGGTTGCTCTGCATTTCGACGCTCCGTGGAAGCTGGTGAACGAGGTGGTCATACTCGCGAATAGCCGTAGGGAAATCGTTCCTGCGCTCCGCTTCCTGCGCCGCCTGTGCATGCGCGGCGATCGAATCGGAAGCGGTCTGCGCCAGCAACGGTGAGGCCATGCTCACGGCAAGAATCAGCTTGAGGGCGCGCATGGCCATGCGTTTAAAACTCCAGTCTCACGCCAAATTGTATGAGCCTGGGCGCATTCTGCTGGTTCGTCATAATGCCGAAGTTGGTATTTGAGTTCGCCAGAGCGCCGCTACTCAGGTTTGGCGGGGCAGCGTTGATGATGAATGTCTGCGCATTCCCTCCCGAGGAAAAGGTAGTGCGATTCAGGACATTGAATGCATTCGCTTCAAATTGCATGTCAAGTCCCTCGAACAGAGTCGTTCGCTTGGAGAGCGACAGGTTTTCATTCACATAAGCAGGCATTCGCAGAGACGATATCAAGTTGGGAGCATTGCCGAACTCACCCGGAGGGGGCGGGGTGAAAGCAGCAGGATTGATATAGAACTGGCACGGATTGCGGCCTGCCGTGGGTTGCAGTGGTCCTGAACAGCTACGTTTATATGCAGGATTTTTGAATGGTTGGCCAGGAACGATATTAGGCCGGAAGCTGAATCCGTCGCCAGCCCCAAAATAAGGATTGGAAGCGCCGGATGCGTCGTACTCGATGTGGATCGGCCGGCCACTCTGATATTGCTGAATGCCTGAGATCGACCACCCTCCCACTATCTTGCTGACGGCGCCCTTGTGGTTTAGAAAGCGCTTGCCGGGACCGACCGGAAGCTCATAGGTATAGCTGAGAGCAACGACATGGGGAATGTCCGAACTGGTCACAGAACGCTGCGCCTTTGGATTGTAGTAATCCTGAAAGAAGGAACCTGCAAAGATCGCATTTTCGGCACCCGCTGAAGGCCCGGAGTTAGAGTCGACATCACCAATGGTTTTCGAAAATGTGTAAGAGAGCAGGAAGGTCAGCCCATGAGCGAAACGCTTTTGAAGGCTCGTCTGTAATCCGTTATAGGAGATGCTGCCGATTGGATCGAGAGGGTGGTCGATATCGCCATACTGCGGGAACGGCCGCAAAGCCTGAGCCAGCGTTGCTCCTGCCCCAAAAGTCTTCGCAAATCCCGGCACGGCTCCATTATCCTTCCATGGCTCTGTAACGCCGGCGGCTGCGACCCTGGGATCATTGATCGGCAAAACCAGAAACTCGTTCAAGGGCATGTTGTTCGCTTTAGCGGCTGCGCTGAACCTCTGGTTAACTTCGGCTGGATTCGACTGATTCGGCTTTGACCAGGTGCCTATGTGGTAGGTGTGCATTCCGACATAACCGATGCTTGCTACCATGCTGTTGGTCATCTGCTGCTGTATCTGCGCCGTCCAGTACAGTTGGGTTGGCGGGAGACCAACGTTTGCACCGATCCACACGGCATTAATGTTCCCGGTAAGAATTCCAGGACTCAGAGCCGAGCCTGGAGCGACCACCAGATTCGAAGGGAAAGGCCCGTCCCATAGATAGGCTGGCGATCCAATTGCATCCTGGGGCCTGTTAGCATTGGCAAAACCGGCAAAGCCAGCATTGTAGCCTCCAGTAAAGCCACCCTGAATATTGTCGTTGCCCAAGGGGCGTGTGATCGCGAATCCTCCACGAAGTGCCGTTCTGTGGGCCGCATCGGGCGAGTAGGCAAAGCCAATACGGGGCTGGAATCCAAGATAATAGATATTGCCAATTCTGGCTTTTCCATTGCGCCCAGGACCATTCCCATAAAAACTGAGAGCACCGGGCAGTCCACCCGCAGAGGGATTCGGCAGCGTCGGATCCATGCTTGTAACGTTCCCATATTTTTCTGTCCGGGGCACCTGGAGATCATAGCGAAGCCCGAGATTCAGCGTTAGATTGGGAGTCGCCCTCCAATCATCTTGGGCAAAAAAGCCTGTCTGCCACCAGCGATAGTATTGCGCAATTGGATAGTCGAAGTGCGTGTAGTCCGGCCCGCCAAACAGAAAGCTGGCCACCGAATTACCCGTATTGCCCGGGATGGATACAGCCTTGCCACCAGCAAATCCCGTTCCATTGAGGCCTGTCTGGACAGCCTCAAAGTTAAAGGTGCCGCCCGGAATGCCACTATTATTTCTCTGTAAACGGCGCAGCTCGCCGCCGACCGTGATCGTGTGAGAGCCACGAACAAGCGTCAGGCCATCACTGATAAAGTAACGGTTTTCGGCGTCCGCTCCTGCCCCTCCAGTCCCGATGCCATTCTGGTTACGAAGCCCTATTCCCGGAAAAGGGCTATTGTCCGCAAGCGGTGGAAGTCCTGTCAGACCCAGCGCTTCAAGCCCCGGTCCAGATTCGGTTGGCCCGGAAAAACCTGTATCACGCAAAAACCCAATGTTGAGGTTGTTTACTAGCGTCGGAGAATGCGTGTAGTTGTAGGTGAGACGTATCTGCTTGGTCTGAACATTAGTCGCGTTCGAATCAAGCAGATTCAGGCCGCCATTATTGCTGTTTGTAAACCCTCCCAGGAAAAAGCTGCCAGACAGCGCATGTTTCGCGGAGAGGTGCTCATCGATTTTGACGACGAACCGGTTTTCATCTGTCTTCACGCTCTGCCGGCGCACAAGATTATTGAAGACGGAGTTATTGTCCGCCATAGGAAAGTATTTCAAAACATTTTGAGTGACTGCGCTCAGGCCAGGTGTACCAGGAGGAATGATGTTTCCCGGAAACGGATCGCGTACCTGATAGATCTCATCGCCCTTTTTATAAGGATGAGCTGAAAGCGGATTATAAATCGCCCCTTGATACACCGGACGCCCTTCTGGATCGAAGATTGGATTACCATCGGCGTCTGTCAACTGGGGTCCAAGCGCCTGCGAAAAATCACCATTGCGGTATGCATTGGGGATCGTGGTCAAAGTCGCATTGCTGGAACTTGGGCGATATTTGAACCCTGTGTAATTGACGAAGAAAAATGTCTTGTCTACACCGTTATAGAGCCACGGAATCCGCACTGGTCCGCCAAAAGACCCGCCAAACTCATTCTGCTTCAAACCGGGCTTCCGGCAGGCGGTAGGCTGCGGGGTGAGAGTGCAATCGACCCGTGTACGCAATGTATTGAATACATAACCGGGGGCGTTGAGGGCATCGTTCTGCAGATACTCAAACAGGCTTCCATGATAGCTATTGGTGCCGGATTTGAACGCGAACGAGACGATGCCGCTGGACAATCCATACTGCGCGGTCTGATTGCTGTTGATGAGCTTGAATTGACTAATGGAATCGAGCGGCGGATGCTGTGAGCCGATGCTGCCCGGCAGATCAGTGGCCATCATGGGAATGCCGTCTACGTATACCTCGTTGGCATAGCTGGCAGAGCCACTGATATGCAGGCGATAGTCCTCGTCCGCGCCTGGCGTTGAACCCGAGACTCCCGGCGTAAGGAAGACAAAGCTCAGTGGATTGCGAGAGTCCCCGTTCATGGGAAGGGGCAGGTCCTTAATCTCTTGCGGTGTGATGGTAGTTCCGATATCGGAAGTTTGCGTTTCCACACCGACCGTAGACGCGGAAACCGTAACAGCCTGTTCTACCTGGCCCGGCTGAAACGTGACCTCGATGGAGACCGTGCTGCCCACTCCCACTACGATGTTCTGCTGCACCGAAGTGCTGAATCCGGAGGCTGCCGAAGTGAGCGTATAGACGCCTGGCGCAAGATTCAGAAAGTTGAACTGACCGGAGGCGCCGGATGTAGAGTTCTGCGTTACGCCGGTCGCCTCATTCTTCAACGTAAGCTGGGCATCGGGGACACTGGCCTTCTGTGCATCCTGGGTCGTGCCTTTGATGGCTCCGCGATCAACCTGTGCCCAGGCGTTTCCCGACAATCCTAGTGTGGTCATGCAGACGATGAAAAGAACAACTGGCAATGCTCTCCACGTTTTCATGGTGCGCTCCTCAAATGTGCCGATCCGGATCTAATTATTTAAACCTTTAAATTTCGGCCCTCATTCAAGCACACCGCAAAAATCTCTGTCAACATTTATTTTTTGTTGATTCTCATCCAATCGGAAGGCCTTGAAGGCGCAGCTACTTACCCAATCAGTGCTGTAGCTTACGCGAGCGCGTCGACTCACGAACCACAAGCGTCGGCACGATTCGGACCACCAGTGGCTCGTTTGTCAGCTTCCCCTCCACGCGATCCATCAGAATGGTCGCCGCCCGCGCACCCATCTCATAACCAGGCTGCACTACCGCCGTCAGATGCGGATGGAAGGAACGGTCTACCGCAAGATCGTCGAAGGTTGCCAGCGCAATGTCTTCCGGACAACGGACTCCTAGCTCCTCGAATGCCTTCAACACCCCCAACGTCATCACCCCGTTGCACACAAAGATGGCTGTCGGTTTCACTTGACGCTGCAGCAGTTCCTTACCCAGGCGGTAGCCCGATTCATCACGAAAATCCCCCTGCAGCACAAGCGACCGGTCGATTTCAATGTCTGACTCGCGAAGCGCCTCTTCGTAGCCTCGCAAGCGTTCGAGCCCTGTCTGCAACGTCAATGAACCGGTGATAATTGCGATCTTGGAGTGGCCGCCCTGGATCAGATGACGCACACACTCCCTTCCGCCCCGGACGTTATCCAACAGCACAGCGTCGGTTTTTATGCCGGAGACAGTCCTATCGAGGCATACGATTGAGATGCCACCTTTCATGATGCTTCGAATATGGCTTGAGTCTTTTCCCGGGGCTGAGGCCAACAAAATTCCATCTACCCGATAAGACCGAAGGGCGGATACGATCCTCCGCTCGCGTCCGATCTGTTCATCCGTATTTGCTGTAAGCAGAAAATAGCCGCGTTCGAAGGCAGTATCTTCGGCACCTCGAATGATCTCAGGGAAAAATGGATTCGTGATATCGGGCAGAACCATGGCAAGCATTCGAGTCTGCTTCACCTTCAGACTGCGCGCAATTTCATTGGGAGAGTAGTCCAGATCGCGAATGGCTATTTCGACGCGTTCTCGCAGCGTCGGGCTTACGCGTCTTGTGCCCCTGATTACATTGGAAACAGTTGCGATCGATACTCGGGCGTGCTTCGCTACTTCCACAATAGTGGGCATAAAATTTGGATCTCGACCTTAATAAGCTGTTAGCACTGCAACCAGTGCGTCTCTGGTTCTCCTCTAATCCCTTGTATATCTTTTATCCTATTCCGAATTTCTGCAAAGCAGGCCTGCTTTTGAAAACCAGAAAGCTCCCACCTAAAACTGCCCAGGTTGCCACGGCAGAATATGGAGATATTTTTCATGGGACTATTCCTAAATAATTTTATTTAAAGGATTAAAAGTATGACAGAATTACTTCGCGCTATCTGAGCTTGTCCATTCGAATACTCATGAAGAGTCCACATCGTTCACAAACCTCGCTAAACTGCGTTCATCCCACGCTCTTCAGAATGCTTTCGCTGGGACTTCTCATCCTGTGCGCTCCGATTTTCATTCTCCCCGCAAATGCTCTAGAGCCTCCTGTCATGCGTGGACAAGCCGTTACCGCCGATTCGCAGTGGATTCGCCCAGTCAAGAAAGGGGACCCACTGATCTGGGGTCGCAGAGATGGCATCGTCTTCGGCTTACCTTTTCCAGGTGGCCTGCCCGGCCCTCGCGGATTGATTCGTGTAGGCGTCATCTCTCCCACTACACATAAACCTGATCTTTTGAATTTCATTGCAATCGAGCCGGTCGTGCTTGGCCCAGGCAGCCGCTTCAGCCGCATAGCTTTTAGTGAATTGGAACCCAGTTCCATGGACCCGGGCTTGCGCGGCAAACGATTGTGGATTGACTCCACCGCATCAGAAAATTCGTTTCAGGGCACGCTTCGTACACTCCCGAATCGCGTCGGTCCAATCGAACGGCTCTCGGTTCGGATCGACGTGGAGCGGTTTACCGCAAATGGCGCACATGTCTATTTAGTGGCATCAATGGACAGTGATCATCCCGATGAACTGCAACTGGCCGTCTATCAATACGCCGATAGCCCTGCGCTTGAAGAACTGACCGTTACCGCGACGATGGGCAACTATGAACGGCTGCGCCAGCTATGGCTCAAGGACCGCGTTGTAAACAGCCATGAACTTTACAAAGCCTACACCGGTGATGCGTTTGTCGAGCACGAAAACTATCCACTGGACGAGATGCTTCGGATGTATGACGGTGATGCCATTGCCCTCTGCACCTCGGATGAAGCCGACCCCGCCAGCGTTCCCTCAACCGGTGCTGAGCATTGGCGCTATCGTCTTCCCAAAAAACTGACGCAGTACTGGCGAGTTCCCGCGCACGACATTGAACCCGATCTGCGCATCAGGGTGAACGGACGACGAGTTTATTGGGCATCCCACGATCCGGTTCCGGGCGGAGCGGCATTCGAGAACTTCGAGGTCCGGCAGCGATACCTCCCAGGGCAAATCTTTATCTTCGGCGTGACCGATAAGGAGCCATGGCGATTTGACCCGCCGATTCCTCATGTCAATCACTCAGCCATTCTCGAAAACTCTCCTGCCGGCATTAATTGAATGCTCACTGACATCTAAGCTCGCGATCAATGGCGATCCAATTCTTATGCTTAATTAGTTCATCGTCAGGAGGCCCGCTATGAGGTGCAGTTTGCGTCAGCAACATCATTCATCTCCTCTGCCACTTCTGTTCCTTCTGCTCTTTCCGATCGTATGCTCCGCCCAGACAATGAACCCTCCGCAAAGCACCTTCTTTTCAACCGCTGCGGAAGAGGCCTTTTCAACCTACCAACTACCGGGTGATGGAGATCTATGGCCTACCTGCTGGGCTGATGACGACAACCTCTATACCGCCAATGGCGACGGCACGGCATTCACTTCGGCGAAAGACCGCTACGATATGGCTGTCAGCGTAATCACCGGAATGCCGCCTCATCTGCATGGGACAACCATTGCTACGGACGTGGGCACCAATTGGAGCGGCGTAAGCTACAACCGTAAACCGACAGGCATGCTCTGCATCAACAGGACCCTCTACCTGGCATTTCAGAACCTGCGCACCGCCACCTTCGATGATGCGCCCGCAGCATCGATCGCCAAGTCTCCAGATCATGGAGTCACATGGACCTGGGACACCGCAGCTCCGATGTTCGGCAATCCGGACGACCCTACTGATCCCCGAGCCTATAGGTTCACAACGATATTTTTTCTCGATTATGGCAAGAATTCGGTTAACGCAATGGATGGATACGTCTATGCCTATGGGCTAGACTACAACTGGCGCCGGCAACAGTTGTTGTATCTTGCGCGCGTCCCAAACCGCAGCATTCTGGCCCGAACAAGCTGGGAATTCTATGTTGGTACCGAATATCGCAGGCAATCCCAGATGGTCGAGCGATATTACCCAAAAAGAAGCTGTACTAGCTGACCATCGGCTGCTTTACCCATCCACCTTTGGGAAACATTGTCCGGCCGATCAACCAGTCATCGGACAGGGAGGCGTTGTCTACGATGCGCCGCTGAAACGATACATCTTCTCCTCCTGGTCGTGTGCCACGCACCAATTGTACGAGGCTCCCCATCCATGGGGCCCCTGGAGCCATTTTCTCTCCAATGACTTCGGTCCATTGCGGCAGTCGCTCAACTATGGGCAATACGGCACAAGCATTCCCTCAAAATACATCAGCGCGGATGGCAAAACGCTCTATCTGCAAAGCAACGTCTGGGTCCACAGTTATACGTTCGCGCTACGTAAGCTCTATCTCCAGACCTATACCCAGACTTCACCTGAAAATGCGCCTTCCACCAAAAACCTTGCATTGGCTCCCGGAGTGCAGGCCATCAGCAAGAGCACTCACTTCGGCTCACTCTGTGGTCTCAACTGTTCAGACCAGCTAAACAGCGGCATTCTGATCAATAGTGAAGACGACTATGACGAAGAATCGAAGCCAATCGACTGGTGGGGGTACACCTGGCCCCGGTCTTACAACATCAACAAGATCACCTACACGACCGGCAGCATGTTCCCGAATGGCGGGTGGTATGCAAATGACCTCCACATCCAGGTGCGCAACAACTTTCAATGGACCGATGTCGCCGGAGTCTCAGTTACGCCCGCCTATCCATATAGCAACGCGGCTGGGTCTCGTACCACCTACACTTTTACCTTCCCTCATATTTCCGGCGATGGGATCCGCATTATCGGAACGCCTGGCGGCGCTGGTCATTTCACTTCGATCACACAACTTGCAGTCTTCTTCACCAAAAGCACCAGCACCGATAGACCCAACCAAAACCAGTAACGTCGTTCTACCGCTTTTATCAGAGTGAGCATGGGCGATTGCTGGGCTACTGCCTTGCCCAAACAGGGGGTCTTCGGTGTATCTTCACTGGTACTATGCGTATCGAAAATTTGAAGCTTCTTGCGTTTACAACTCTGTTTTTTGCAGCCGCTCCGGTTATCGCGCAGCAGGTGACCTCACCCGCGGAAGTCAGAACCACTGCCGCTCCTCGCCATCAGGACACTGAAGTCTATGAACCCGTACCGCCAATAGTGACACCGGGAGCCAACAATACTGCACCGCCTTCTGATGCAATCGTCTTGTTTGACGGTAAGAACCTGGATCAGTGGGTATCAAACCGAGATAAGTCGCCGGCCAAGTGGTTCGTCGCCGACGGCATCCTGACGGTGAATAAAGCGCCGGGCGTCGGAAATATCGAAACGAAGCAAAAGTTCAAGGACTACCAATTGCACATCGAGTGGAGGATCCCTGAGAACATCACGGGCTCCGATCAGGCCCGCGGCAACAGCGGCGTATTTCTGGCTTCCACCGGTCCTGGTGATGACGGATACGAGCTCCAGATTCTGGATTCATATAAAAACAAGACATATGTCAACGGCCAGGCTGGCAGTATCTACAAACAAGGTATTCCACTGGTAAACCCAAGCCGCAAACCCGGAGAATGGCAAACCTACGATGTTGTGTGGACGGCGCCAAGGTTCAACGCGAACGGTTCTCTCAAGAGTCCGGCCTACGTTACAGTTTTTTTCAACGGCGTTCTCGTACAGAACCATTTTGAGCTGAAGGGGCAGACGCTGTTTATAGGCCAACCTTTTTACAAGATGTACGATACGGCTCCAATCAAACTGCAGGCACATGGAGACCATAGCGAACCTATTAGCTTTCGGAACATCTGGGTCAGAAAGCTCGATTAGCACAAGCGGCAATTTCAAAATCGATCGCAAGGCCAATGACTTTTCGAGAGTCGTCAGCAGATTCGTGCGGACGTCAATCGTTTAGGGCTTCGGATGAGTGGCGGGCCGGCCCGTCATTGGCCTTCGCGGTGTGGTTGGAAAAGTGAAACTGCCCGTCGAACGTGTTCTTCATATCGATCACCTGTTGCTAATGCAGGGTCTTAATACATACGAAGCAAAGACGGAGGCCAAGGCCCGGATCAAATTTACCCAGGTATTGCTGCCGGCAGATCGGCGCAAAAGCCGCGGCATATCCTGCACTATTCGTCTGTGTTGAGTCGCCGATCAGGTCAATTCGGACCTTTGTTCCCGGCTTCCGTTGTGCCGCCGTTGCGGCATCCAACCATCGTGGCGGATCGCCCTGAGCCACTGCCATAACGCATGTCATCACAGGAAACCACAAGCAGAACTTTGGTCCAGCCAATCCCGTTGATTTCTCCTCGTCGGGAGTGTACTTCATCCTCTCCACCCAACCATGACTTGTGCGATAAAAGAACAAATGTGCGATAGGCATTGACACCTCTACTTTTTTCAGGGAACCATAGAAGCCCAAGGAGTCTCCGTGCCCATGAAAGCTGCGCTCTCGACCGCCGCTCCTCCCACCACCAACAAACATCTCATCCGCTGGGTTGAAAAGATGGCGGATCTCACCCAGCCCGACCACATCCATTGGATCGACGGCTCGAAGGCCGAATACGATCATCTCTGCGATGTCCTCGTCGAAGCCGGCACCTTCTTTCCGCTCAACGAAAAACTCTGGCCCGGCTGTTTTTACGCCCGCTCCGCTCCTAATGACGTCGCTCGGGTCGAAGACCGCACCTTCATCTGCTCTCTCTCCAAAGACAATGCCGGTCCTACCAACAACTGGGAAGACCCTTTCACCATGCGCCGCAAGCTCAAGCAGCTCTTCCGCGGCTGCATGCGTGGACGCACTATGTATGTCATGCCCTTCTCCATGGGTCCTGTCGGCTCGCCCATGTCGCAGATCGGCGTTCAGCTCACGGATTCGGCCTATGCCGTCGTCAATATGCGCATCATGGCCCGCATCGGGGCTCCTGTCTTCGCCGAGATCGACAAAGATATCAAGCGCGTCGTCCCCTGCATGCACTCCGTTGGCGCTCCGCTCGCGCCGGGCGAGCAGGACGTCTCCTGGCCCTGCAACGACACCAAGTACATCGTCCACTTCCCCGAGACGCGCGAGATCTGGTCGTACGGTTCCGGCTATGGCGGTAACGCTCTTCTGGGAAAAAAATGCTTCGCCCTTCGCATCGCCTCCAATATCGCGCGTGACGAAGGCTGGATGGCCGAGCACATGTTGATCCTCGGCGTCGAGTCGCCGCCCGACAAAAAGGGCAAAACCGAAAAGACCTACGTCGCCGCGGCCTTCCCCTCTGCATGTGGCAAGACCAATTTCGCCATGATGATTCCTCCCGCCGGATTTGAAGGCTGGAAGGTCTGGACCGTCGGCGACGATATCGCCTGGATTAAGCCCGATGCCACCGGTCAGCTCCGCGCCATCAATCCCGAGGCCGGCTTCTTTGGCGTGGCCCCCGGAACCAGCGCCAAGACCAATCCCAATGCCATGGCGACACTGGCCCGCAACACCATCTTCACCAACGTAGCTCTCACGCCTGACGGGGGTGTCTGGTGGGAAGGCATGACCGAGAAGCCGCCCGCCGAATGCCTAGACTGGCGCGGGAACAGGTGGACTCCTGCCATTGGCAAAAAGACGGGCCTCCCCGCGGCCCATCCCAACGGACGCTTTACAGCTCCGGCCAGCCAGTGCCCCACCATCGATCCTGACTGGGAAGCCCCCGAAGGCGTGCCAATCTCCGCATTTATCTTCGGCGGCCGCCGCGCCACCACGATGCCCTTGGTCTATCAGGCATTCAACTGGTCATCGGGCGTCTATATCGGTGCCACCATGGGTAGCGAAACCACCGCCGCCGCCGGAGGCGCACTGGGCAAAGTGCGCCGTGATCCGATGGCCATGCTTCCCTTCTGCGGCTACCATATGGGCGACTATTTCCGTCATTGGCTCCGGATGCAGCGCAATCTCTCCGCCACACCGCGCATCTTTCACGTCAACTGGTTCCGCAAGGACGAGAACGGCCAATTCCTCTGGCCCGGATTCAGTGAAAACATGCGTGTCCTGAAATGGATTGTTGACCGCGTCCATGGCCATGCCCTCGGCAAGGAAACTCCCATCGGCTGGACACCTCACTACGAAGACATCAACTGGAAAGGGCTCGACTTTCCCCGCGCAAGTTTCGACGAACTTCAGAAGGTGGACCGCACCCAGTGGAGGCATGAAGTCATGGGTCATGAGGAGCTGTTTTTGTTGCTTCACGATCATCTTCCTGCCGAGATGATCTATGAGCGCGAACTCCTCATCTGCCGTCTCTAAGGAGCGTCTGAACCCATACAAATCAATTACTTCCAATCTCCCGATTCTTTCCTTGACTCCGCCGGATTTTCGCTTTACCTTTAAGGAGTGGCAGGACTCCCTTCGGGTTGAGTCAGTCATAACGAAGTCCACCCACTTCGTTGCTTTACCGGAATACCCACGCATCAGCCCCCACCGCGCTGCGTGGGTTTCCTCTTTAAGCCATCCCTCTCCCTTGACGTATTTGCATAAACCTTTTATCCTTTCCTCATGGGATTGATGCACATCGCAGCTTGTACCTGTTGCCTCTGTTGTATGGGCGACGGCTGCTGCGTTGGATCCTCCCTTACCTAAGCGAATAGTACAAATTTCAGCTTAGACACTTCAGGAACCCACGTATCAGCGTAAACCGCGATACGTGGGTTTTTCTTTTTCTGAAACAAACGCAGGAGGCTTCAAAAAATGGCAATCTCTCAGGATCAGCATTCCGCTAAGCCACACGCCGCGAGCAGGCTGTCCATCAACGTCGATCTCATCGCCGTCACCATTGCCCTCGCCCTTGCCGCCCTCATCCGCTTCAACCTCCTCCCCTCCATTCCCTTCTAGCCCTGACTCCTGGCCCTAAACCCCCAAAAAAATGTCCGTCCACACCTTACCCAACCCGACTGCCAGTCCGGCTTCTTCCCCTGCCGCTCGTTTCGTCAGAACGGTTCCGGGAATGGCGCTCCTCTTCGGCGTTGGACTTTTGGGCAAGCTCTTTGAACACACCTTCACCGTTCTGCACAAGCATCATCCGGCGTGGCCTCTTCCGCATATCGAGTATGTCCTTTGGGCCATCATCCTCGGTCTCGTCATCAGCAATATCTTCGGCGTCTCTCGCTTCTTCCGGCCCGGCGTAGCAACCTACGAGCTCTGGCTCAAGCTCGGCATCGTCCTCATCGGTGCACGCTTTCTCATGCAGGACCTCTTTCACATCGGCGGCATGACGCTCGTTCTCGTAGCCATCGAACTTGTCCTCTCGCTCTCCGTCATGACGCTGCTCGGGCGCATCTTCAAGCTCCCCCCGAAACTGACCAGCCTGCTCTCCATCGGCAGCAGCGTCTGCGGTGTCACCGCCATCATGGCCACCCAGGGCGCCATCGATTCCAGCGAAGAGGACACCTCCACCGCGATGGCTGCCATCCTCACCCTCGGCGCCATCGCTCTCTTCACCTTTCCCGCCATCGGCCACGCTCTACATATGAGCCAACAGTCCTACGGCATCTGGGCGGGACTCGCGGTCGACAACACCGCCGAAGCCACCGTCACCGGGGCTCTCTACGGCGATGCTGCCGGACGCTTTGCTGTCCTCGCTAAAACCGCTCGCTCCTCCTTCCTCGGTTTTGTTGTCCTTGGCTATGCCGTCTACTGGGCCAGTCAAGGCAAAGCTGCCGCAGTCGAGAACAAGGCGCTCTTCCTCTGGCAGAAGTTCCCCAAATTCGTCCTCGGCTTTATCGCCATTTCTGTCCTGGCCACCATAGGGTTCTTCACACACGATCCGCTCACCAGCCTATCCAA
>Ga0207678_10000396_pt1 | contig 39861 bp, 31 predicted proteins | sample KBSC63metaG_FD_184319 | JGI IMG/M metagenome (GOLD analysis project Ga0207678, IMG submission 184319) | Corn rhizosphere microbial communities from Kellogg Biological Station, Michigan, USA - KBS C6-3 metaG (SPAdes) (version 2) | ecosystem: Host-associated > Plants > Roots > Rhizosphere > Soil ... | reverse complement strand
TAATGGCTTGCTTTAACCGAATATCCGACGCCCAGAAGCCGTCAGAACCCGGAGCCGCCGCCCACATGTCCCTTCATCAATCTACAATGTCAAAGAACCGACAACCAAATATCAGAAGCGGACAACCATGGATCCTCGAAAAATCTTCCGAGGATTTGGCCATCCTTGATATTGGCGACCGTGCGCAGCGAAAACCGGAGGGCATCACCGCGTCGGTGGAGTGGCATCTAGGCGCGTCGAATGAGTCGGTCAACAGGAAAAATAGGATTTCCGAAAATTTCCTCCGGTCGCGGGAAAAGGCGGGTTTCCGCTCGCCCGCCCTCCCGGAGGTTCGGCTTCCTTTGAGCGGAGATCAGCTCGCGTTGAGTATGACTGCCTGGTCCCGTGCATCGCGCAGCCGGATGTAGAACCTGCCGTCCCGCGTCGCCGGCACCTGCAGGCTGGATCCGGTGAAACCCTGCGCCACGACCGTGGGTTTCTGGAAGCCCGGCGTACCGTCCACCGCATCGATCAGGAACAGGTCGCGCCCCTTGATCGTGCAATAGCGCGCCTCGCAACTGACGCCGTCGATATGCGGCAGGCGGGCCAGCGTTACCAGGGGCTGCCAGTCGCTGGCCCCCTCGCCGCGCAGCAGACGGAACCGGAGCGGCCCCGCCGCGGGCGCCAGCGTCGCCGGATCGAGCGTCGCGACCATGACCTCCGGGCCGGAGAGCCTGAGGCCGTTGGGGCCACTCAGCCTGACGGCATTCGCGCCATCCGCCGATGCGATCTCCAGCACGTCATCCTGCCGAAAGGCGCCGCCCTCCTCAGCCCGTACCGAAAAGACCAGCCGTCCATCGTCGGGCAACAGGCCCTCGCCCTGAAGCTGCAGGCGGCGTCCCTCCGCCGTCCCCGCCGAAACGGTCCGGCTGAGCAGGGTCAGTCGGGGCCGCGCCGCCTCTACCGCTGCGGCAAGATCCACGGTGCGGCCGTCCTTCAGCCGCACCCGCGCGGTGGCCTTGTCGCCGGCCTTGAGCGCAGCGCCGTCACCCTTCGCGACCAGCCGCAGCCGATCCACCGACCCATCCCGCGTCAGCCCATCGGGCACCAGCGCCATGCCCGCCAGATCGACGCCCGCGACCTGATCCAGCCGCTGACCGGCAAGGACCGCCTCATCGTCCCCCGCATGCAGGCTGAGCGTGTCCAGCCTGCTCGCCTGCGCATAGGCCTTGAGCGTCAGCGCCGTTGGCGTGGCCACCCCCTGATATTTGACCTCCAGCCTGATGTCACCGGGCCTGCGCTCGGCCAGGGGAAGCGTCAGCAGCAGGGTGTCGTTTCCCTGCACCTTCCACGCCAGCGACTGGGGTGCGCCGTCACCTTGCCGCAACGTCACGCCCTCGACGCAGGCAGGCGCCTCGCCGGTCAGGCCCAGCTCATTGTCGCGGCCGACCACCAGCGTCGGTTCCTCGCCAGCCACCTTCCAGGGTGCATCGCCGGGCAGTTGCAGCGAGAAATCCGGGCCGTCGAACCGCTCGAACCCCCAATAGCCGGAAAGATGCCCCTTCACCGTGCCCCGGAACGCGGCGGGAAGCGGGCCATTGCCCCGGACGACATAACCGCCCCGGTCCGCCCGCGCCTCCACCGGCAGGTCGATCGTCTCGCCGCTCGCCGCCGTCAGCTTCACGGTCATGGCGCGCGCATAGGCGGTGGAATAGATGAGCGGCGCGCCTTCGACAGGAAGCACCACACCGGGGCGCGCGGCGCAGATCGGCCCGTTGGCCGCGCTCCGCAGGCGGGGCGGACTGTCCGCCTCGATCGCAGGCATGCCGACGACCAGCACGGATTTGGGCTTCTGGAAGGAAGGCGCCTTGTTGAGCAGCAGCGCGGCGGCATCGTCCCGCCGGACGCTCAGCGTCGGCAGATAGTCGAACTCCGGATTGCTGAACGCGCCGAAAATCCGCGCCAGGTCGCGCACCACGCCGATATAGGGACTGTAGAAGCCATAGCCCGCCTCCCGCGTGGAACTGAGTTGCAGCGCCAGATCGGTGGGCGCGCCGGTCAGCGTCTCCGCAATGGAACTGCTGTGCACGTCGGCCAGCACCAGTTGTTCGCGATTTTCCAGCAGGCAATTGGCCTGAAGCTCGACCACCTTGGACAGACATTCGTCATTGAGTTTCATCGACAGGCTGCGCGCCAGCGCTGGCGCGACCGATCGCAGAAATTCAGGATGGGTGTTTTCCTGCGCCCGGATCGCCGCCATGAAGGCGTCCAGCCGCGACCGGTCGAGCGATGCCTGGTTCAGTTCCTGCGTCGCCCGGACGAACTCGCCCGGCTTGCCGCGTACCGCATCTTCGATCGTGCCTAGCGCGCCGCCCGTTTCCGGAACCAGAAAGAGCGTCATCTGCCGCGCGCCCTTGGGCACGGTCAGGCTGAGGCTGTTGTCCTTCGCCTTCTTCTTCCAGGTTTCGGCGGACCTGATCCAATCCTTGGGCGGCGGGTTGGTGGCGCCCCGCAGGAAGGTGGAGAGCAGCAGGAATCTCGTGCCCTGATCCTCCGGCAGGTCGGCCCTGATCGACAGCTGGTCGCCTTCGGCCAGGCTGGGCACCTGCGCGATGGGCAGCACGTCCTTGCCCCGCATGACGGTGATGCGCAGACCCGGGCCGCCAAGCTCGAACGGCGCGGGATCGGCCGCTTGCACCGTTGCGGCCGACAGCGCGATGGCGGCGGCACCGCAGGTCCAGGACAGGATCTTCCATCGGTCGGGCAGCGGCATAGGGTTTCGACATCTTCCTGTCAGCGATCCGGACCCCGCTGTCCCACATCGGCTTTCCAATTCCAAGAGGGGCCAATTCCAAGAAGGCGGAGAGAGGCAACCGGTTTTGCGGCGAAGGGTCAGGATCGCGGGACGAACGGCTATTCCCTCGGTTCGTCCAGGATCAGCGCGGCCAGATCGTGCAGGCTGGGCAGCACCGCCGCGACCAACCCCCTCTCCGCATCGGTGGGCGGCAGCAGGTCGGGGACCATCACCGTCGCGATGCCGGCCGCCGCCGCCGAACGCACGCCGGCATAGCTGTCCTCCACCGCCACCGCATCGGTCACCGCCACGCCCAGGCGCCTGGCGGCCAGCAGATAGGGTTCCGGATGCGGCTTTGGCCGATCGACATCGTTGCGCGTCACGACAATGTCGAAATAGTCGAGCAAGCCCGCCTTCTCCAGCCGGCGGCAGGCATGGGGCGCCTCCGTGGAGGTCGCTATGGCCATGGGGATACCGGCGGAGGCCAGCCTGGCCAATGTCGGCTCGACACCGGGGCGCATCGGCACGGCCGCCTCCAGCGCCGCCTCGAATAGCAGGTCGCTGTCGGCATAGAACTGCTCCAGCGGAAAGTCCGCGCCGAAATGCTCCGCCAGCATGACCTGGTTCGCATCGCGGTGAATGCCGACCATGGCAAGCTGCAACGCCTCGGAAAAGGGCCAGCCCAGGGCGGCGGCGGCCTCCGCCATGGTGCGGCGATGTTCCGCCTCCGTATCCAGCAGCGTGCCGTCCATGTCGAAAATCACCGCGCGCACCGGATCGGGCAGGCGGCGATTGAGGATGGCGGGTTCACTGCTGGCAAGGGTCGACGCGGTCATGCCATCCATGTGGCGTTTCGGCCGCGCTTTTGCGAGTGCATAGGCCGCACCCGCAGATGCAGGGATTGCGGGCCCGGACGCTCCGGCGCAGTCGTCAGTCTGACTGGCCGCCGGTTTCAGTCGCCCGGCGATCATCCTGGGGCGGCGACCACGGCGCCACGCGCAGCATGATCGCGTCGAACAGGTCCGAAGCCAGATAATCGGACAGCCATTTCTTCAGGCGGGGGAGCGGCTGCATCTCGAACCAGCCGGGATCGACGGCGGCGAACTGCCGCACGAACGGAATGACGGCAGCGTCGGCCAGCCCGCGCCGGGCGCCGCACAGATGCGGCGATCCGGTCAGCCTGTCGTCCAGGGCGTGTAGAAAGGCGAGCCCGCTGGCGCGGTGCGTTTCGACAGCGGCCTCTGCCTCGGCTCCATGCCGCCCCGGATATTTGTAGCGATCCAGATCATGTTTGAACGGCCCGTCATTGGCGGCGATGAGCGCGGGATCATCGCGGTCCAGCCAGCCTTCCGGATCATGCCGCGCCAGCGCCCAGCGCATGATGTCGATGCTCTGGTCGATCACCTTGCCGTCAGGGACGACCAATACGGGCACGGTTCCCTTGGGCGAGGCGGCGAGCATCGCCTCCGGCTTTGCCGACAGCCTGACCTCGCGCAGTTCGACCTGCGTGGCGCTGATCGCCAGCGCCAGCCTGGCCCGCATCGCATAGGGGCAGCGGCGGAAGCTGTAGAGGATGGGGACTGTCATGCCGCCTCCCCTTCAGGCAATGGCGACGGCGTCGAGCACGAAGGCGCTGCGCTCCGCGAGATCGCCGATCTGGGCGAGATAGGCCTGGAAATGCGGGCTTGCGCGATGGGCGGCGATCGCGGCGTCATCGACATAGAGTTCATCGAGGATGAAGCGAGCGGGATCGGCCTGATCCTGCCATAGATCATAGCGCAGATTGCCCGGCTCCGCCCGACTGGGCGCCAGCATGGAATCGAGCAGGGCACGCACCGCCGCCTCCCTGCCGGCTCTGGCGGTCAGGACGGCGACGATCTTAACGGGTCCGGACATGGGCAGGATTCCTTTTGCTGATGAGCGGGCGCTGCGGGAGCGCGCCGCCGCCTTGCATGTCCTCATGCCTGATCGGGCGCGCCGATCAAGCGGGCTGCGATCGGGCAACAGGCATTTCTTTCCTTGCAACCAGCCGGAAAATCCGCGTTAAGGACGAGTCGATGAACCGGCTGTTCGCCCTGTTGGCATGTCTTGCCCTGACGCTGTCCTTTGCGACGGCATCGGTCGCGCACGCCATGGAGCCGATCGGCTGCATCGACGGGGTGTCGCCCTCGGCGGCCGAAGGCCCTGATGGCGACGATGGAGGGCAGGCGTCCGGCGACGCGGACCGTGCCTATCCCCACCATCATGGCGGCTGTCATGGCCACCATGTCGCGGCCGCTTTTGCCGCATCGGAAATCGCGCCCGCAATGGCCCAGCGGACGGCCAGGCTGCGCTGGACCTCATCGCCCCATGGCGCCGCCCCCGCGCGAGCCGAATTGCGGCCGCCTATCGCCTGACCCTGCCGCCCGGCCTGCGCATCGCGCAGGCGGTCAACAGTTGTCAGGAGTTACCGAACATGAACCCCTTGCTGGCGGCATGGCTTGCCGCCGCCTCATCCCTGTCCGCAGCGCAGGCGCAAGTGCCGTCCGCGCCGGCGGCCAAGGCGCAACCAGGCCTGACGCTCAGCCAGGCCCTCGACCTGGCCGGCGCCGCATCACCGGCGCTGGACGCCGCCGCCGCCGGCGTCGACGCATCCAGGGCCGCGCAGGCCGCGGCGGGCCTGCGGCCGAACCCGGTCGTCACGCTCGAAGCTGAAAATGTGGCCGGCACCGGGCCCTATTCCGGCACGCAGAGCCTGGAGGCGACATCCTCCGTGGCCATTCCGCTGGAACTGGGCGGCAAGCGGTCGGCGCGGCTCGCCGTCGCAGGCGCGCAGCGCGATCGCGCCCTGATCGAACAGGCGATGGCGGCGGCCGACCTTCGATGGGCGGTGACGCGCGCCTATGCGGAAGCGGTGGCATCCGAACGGCGCACGGGCAATGCGCGTGACCAGCTTCGGATTGCCGAAGAAGGCCTGCGCGCCGCGGACGCCCGCGCGCGCGCCGGACGCGCCTCCCCCATCGAGGTGCAGCGCGCCGGGCTGACGCGGATCAATGCGCAGGCCGCGCTTGCCAGGGCGGAGCGATCCGCCGAAGTGGCGCGCTTCACCCTGGCCCAGCGGATCGGGCAGGCCATCCCAGGCCCGCTGGACGGAAGCTGGTTCGATCGCATCGATTCGATCCAGGGTCCGTTAGCGCCCATGGATCCGGCGCAGACGCTGGCGCTGGCGGCCGCCGACGCCGACCTGGCGGCCAGCAGCGCGCAGGTGCGGCTTGCCCGCAGCCAGCGCATTCCCGACCTGACGGTGGGCGCGGGCGCCCGCCGGCTGGAAGCGACCCATGACAATGCCGCGCTGTTCAGCCTGTCCCTCCCCCTCCCCGTCTTCAACGGCGGCAGGGCGGCCGTCGGCCAGGCGATGGCGGAACAGCGCCGCGCCGAAGCCAGGCGGCGCATCGCCGCGCAGGAGGTCGCCCAGGCGATAGCCAGCGCGCAGGCGGAGGCCGCGAACGCCGCCATCGGCGCGGCGACGGCGACCGGACCGGCGCTGGCAGCCGCCGAGGAAGCCGCCCGCATCGCGCGCATCGGCTATCGCGAGGGCAAGTTCGGCCAGCTCGACCTGCTCGATGCCGAACGCACGCTCACCGAAACCAGGGCAGCCGCCATAGCGGCGCTGCTCGCCTATCATGACGCACAGGCGCAGCTGGAGCGATTGACCGCTCGCGCGCCGGACCAGGGAGACAATTGATGAACATCCTCCAGCGGACCGTAGCGGCCGCCATCCTGCTGTCCTCCCTCGCCGCCTGCGAAGCACCCGCGCCGGAGACCCATGCCGAGGGGGAGGCGCATGCTGGCGAGGAAGGACTGATCCACCTCACCGCGCAGCAGATCGCCGCCGCGGGCATCGAGCTGGCCCGCCCGACGACTGGCGGCGGCGCGATCACCTTGCCCGCCACGATAGAGGGCGATCCCCAGGGAACGCAGGTCGTGTCCGCCGCCATCGGCGGACGCGTGGTGTCGCTCACGCGCAATCTGGGCGAGGGGGTGAAGAGGGGCGACACGCTGGCGGTGATCGAAAGCCGCGAGGCCGCATCGCTGAAGGCAGAGGTCGAGGCGGCGCAGGCGCGTCTGGCGCTCGCCCGGTCCAACCTGCAGCGGGAACAGCGCCTGTTCGCCGAACGGGTTTCGCCCGAACAGGATCTGATCGCGGCCCGCACCGCCGCGACGGAAGCGGGGATCGCGCTGCGCCTCGCGCGGCAGCAGGTCGCGGCGGCAGGGGGCGGAGGAGGCGGCCTCAACCGGCTGGGCATCGTCGCGCCGATCAGCGGCCAGGTCATCGCCCGCACCGTCACCCTGGGGCAGATGGTGGCCGCCGATGCGGAGCTTTATCGCGTCGCCAATCTCTCGCGGCTGGCGGTTCGCCTGTCGCTTTCCCCTGCCGATGCGGGCCGCATCCGGCCGGGCGCGAGCGTGGACATCAGCGCGCCGGGACGCAGGACGGGCGCGCGCGTCAGCTTCGTTTCCCCAGTGCTCGACGAAACGACGCGCCTCGTCCCCGTTCTCGCCATCATCGACAATCGCGACGGCCAATGGCGCGTCGGCGAACCGGTTACCGCCGCCATCGCGGTGACGGGCGGCAGCGGCGGAATGACGATTCCCGCCAATGCGATCCAGATGGTCGAGGGACGCTCGACGGTCTTCGTCCGCGTGGCGCAGGGATTCCGGGCCGTGCCGGTCACGGTCGGCCAGCCCAATGGCGATGCCGCCACCATCCTGTCGGGCCTCACCGGCCGCGAACAGATCGCCGTCGCCAACAGCTTCACTCTCAAGGCCGAGCTCGGAAAGAGCGAAGCCACGCACGAGGATTGATCCATGATCGGGCGTATCGTGACCTTTTCGGTCGAGCGGCGCTGGCTTGTGCTGCTCGTCACCCTCATCGCGGCCGTGATCGGCGCCTGGGCGCTCAGCCGCCTGCCCATCGACGCCGTCCCCGACATCACCAACAACCAGGTGCAGGTGAACATCCGCGCGCCCGCGCTGTCGCCCGAACAGGTCGAAAAGCAGGTCGCCTTTCCCATAGAGACCGCGCTGGCGGGCGTGCCGGGCCTTGAACATACCCGTTCGCTGAGCCGCAACGGCTTTGCCCAGGTGACGGCCGTCTTCACCGAATCCACCGATATCTATTTCGCCAGGGCCCAGGTCGCCGAACGGCTGCGCGGCGCGGAAGAGAGCCTGCCCGCTGGCGTCACGCCCGAAATGGGGCCGATCGCCACGGGGCTGGGCGAAGTCTATATGTGGACCGTCCATCTGGCCCACCGCAAGGACGACCGGCATGCGCCCGGCGAACCCGGCATCCAGCCCGACGGCAGCTATATCACGCCGGAGGGCGAGCGGCTGGTCGGCGCGTCCGATCAGGCGACCTATCTGCGCACGGTGCAGGACTGGATCGTCGCTCCCCTGCTCAAGAACACGCCGGGTCTTGCCGGCATCGACGCCATTGGCGGCCATGTGAAGCAATATCAGGTGGCGCCCGATGTCCATCGGCTCGCGGCGCTCAAGCTCAGCCTCGGCGACCTGGCGACGGCGCTGGAGGAAAACAACAGCGCCGTCGGCGCGGGCGTCATCGACCGCAACGGGGAAGGGCTGACCGTCCGCTCCGATGCCCGCCTCCGCAATGCCGCCGATCTTGGCCGGACCGTCATCGCCACGCGGGAGGGGGTTCCCATCCTGCTCAACCAGGTCGCGACGGTGCGGACCGGCCAGGCGCTGCGCATGGGTTCCGCATCCGAAAATGGCCGGGAAGTCGTCGTCGGCACCGCGGTGATGCGGATCGGGGAGAACAGCCGCGCCGTCGCCTCCGCCGTCGCCCGGCGCCTTGAAGAGATCAACGCCTCACTGCCGACCGATGTCATCGTCCAGCCTGTCCTGGACCGCACGGCCCTGGTCCACGCAACGATCGGCACCGTGGCGAAGAACCTGTCCGAAGGGGCGCTGCTGGTCATCGTCGTGCTGTTTGCCCTGCTCGGAAACTTCCGCGCCGCGCTGATCGCCGCGCTCGTCATCCCCGTCACCATGCTGCTCACCAGCTTCGGCATGCTGCGCGGCGGCGTATCGGCCAACCTCATGAGTCTGGGCGCGCTCGACTTCGGGCTCATCGTCGACGGTGCCGTCATCATCGTGGAAAACGCCCTGCGACGGATCGCCGGGCATCAGCATGACAGGGGCCGGCCGCTCACCCCCGACGAACGGCTTTGCGCGGTGACCGCCGCCGCGCGCGAGATGATACGCCCCTCCGTCTATGGGCAGGCGATCATCATCCTCGTCTATATCCCGCTCCTCACCCTGGACGGGGTGGAGGGCAAGACGTTCACGCCGATGGCGATGACGGTCATCCTCGCGCTCGCCTTCGCCTTCATCCTCTCGCTGACCTTCGTCCCCGCGATGCTGGCCCTGCTGCTGTCGAAACCCGTGGAGGAGAAGGAGGGGCGGATCATGTCCTGGCTGAACGCCCGCTATCAGCCGGGGCTGGAGACGGCGATGCGCCGGCCGGGCCGGACGATCGGCATCGGGATTGCGGCATTCCTTGCCGCCATCGCCGGCTTCTCGATGCTGGGACAGGAATTCCTGCCCCAGCTCGACGAGGGCGACATCCTCGTCCAGGCGGTCCGCGTGCCGGGCACTTCGGTCGACCAGAGCCAGGCGATGCAGTTCGAGGTCGAACGCGCGATCGCGCGGGAGCCGGAGGTCCGCTTCGTCTTTTCCAAGACCGGCACGGCCGAGCTTGCCTCCGACCCCATGCCGCCCAATGCGACCGACACATTCGTCATCCTGAAGCCCCGCGCGCAATGGCCCGACCCGCGCCTTCCCAAGGCGGAGCTGGTCGAACGGCTGGAGCAGCGGCTGTCGATGCTGCCCGGCAACGCCTATGAGATCACCCAGCCGATCCAGATGCGCTTCAACGAACTGATCGCGGGCGTCCGGGGCGACATCGCCGTCAAGGTCTTCGGCGACGATGCCGACCAGATGAGCGGCACGGCCGACCGCATCGCCGCCGTGCTGCGCCGGACGAAGGGCGCCACCGACGTGCGGGTGGAACAGACCGAAGGGCTGCCCATCCTCGACGTGCAGCCCGATCGCGACGCCATGGCGCGGCTGGGCATCAGCGCGCGGGCGTTGCAGGACATATTGGCCGCCGCCGTGGGCGGGCGCGACGCCGGCGTGATCTTCGAGGGCGACCGACGCTTTGCCGTCACGATCCGGCTGGGGGAGGAGGCGCGCAGCAATGTCGAGACGCTGGGTCAGCTTCCAGTGCCGACGCCGTCGGGCGCTTTCGTGCCGCTGGCCAGCGTCGCCCGCATCGCCCTGGTCGACGGGCCAAACCAGATCAGCCGCGAAAACGGCAAGCGGCGGGTCGTCGTGCAGGCCAATGTGCGTGGCCGGGACGTGTCCAGCGTGGTCGCCGACGTGCGGGCGGGGATCGCAAGGGAGGTGCGGCTGCCGGCCGGCACCTATCTCCAATGGGGCGGCCAGTTCGAAAATCTGGCATCGGCGCGGGACCGGCTGCTGCTGGTCGTGCCGGCCTGCTTCGCGCTCATTGTCCTGCTGCTCTACGGCGCGCTCGGCAGCGTGCGGGACGCCGCGATCGTCTTCACCGGCATCCCCCTCGCCCTGGTCGGCGGCGTGCTGGCGCTGGCGCTGCGCGGCATGCCCTTTTCCATCTCGGCGGCCGCGGGCTTCATCGCCCTGTCGGGCATCGCCGTGCTCAACGGACTGGTGATGGTGACGTCGATCCAGGATCTGGTGGCGCGCGGCGTGGATCGCGCCAAGGCGGCTCAGGCGGGCGCGCTGGCGCGATTGAGGCCGGTGGTGATGACGGCATTGGTCGCATCGCTCGGCTTCATGCCGATGGCGCTTGCGACCGGCGCCGGGGCGGAAGTGCAGAAGCCGCTGGCCACGGTGGTCATAGGCGGCCTTGTTTCCGCGACCTTGCTGACCCTGTTCCTGCTGCCGACCCTCTATGCCCGCTTCGGCAGGCGCGGGTCGACCAGCGACGCTGGCGGGGCAGCGGGGACGGCCGTCCCCTGAGAGGATGGCGGGCCGCGGCGACAGATTTCATATCGCAGGCGGAATCCTTGGCACTTGCGCGCTCCCGCACCGTTCCCTGCCGCAAGGAGGATGCCGTGCCGGACGAGATTGTTTCCATCGGGCTGCTGACAGCCAGGGATCTTGAGATCCTCGGCCAGGGATTCCGGCGGCACTTTCCCGTGCGGGATGACGAGCTGTTCAAGGATCTGCTCGCCAGGCTGGACGAACTGCCTGCCCGGCCAGAGCCGCCCACCGATGACCGGCGATGACGGTGATCCGGCCTTGCACGATCGCCATGCGGCAGTGCATGGAGCGTCAGCCATGCGCCAGACCCCGACGCCCAACATCCTTGTCGATGCCGACGCCTGCCCGGTGAAGGAGGAAATCTACAAGGTCGCCTGGCGCCACGCCGTGCCGGTCGTGGTCGTCAGCAACAGTCTGATCCGGGTGCCCGCGCATCCCCTCGTCTCCCGCGTCATCGTCAGCGACGGGTTCGACGCGGCGGACGACTGGATCGTCGAGCAGGGCGACGCGGGATCGATCATCATCACCGCCGACATCCTGCTGGCCGACCGATGCCTGAAGGCGGGATGCGGCGCCGTGATCGCGCCGACCGGCAAGCCCTTCACCCATGGGTCGATCGGCAATGCCGTGGCCGTGCGGGCGATAAAGGCCGATCTGCGCGCCGGCATGCTGACCGACGGCATCGGCGGCCCCGCGCCGTTCGCCAGGGCCGATCGGTCGCGCTTCCTGTCGGCCCTGGACGAAGCGATCGTGCGCCTGAAACGGCGATCCTGATAACGCGGGCGGCAGGTGCCGGTACGGTTCCCGCCCCGATCGCCTGGAAATCGCCAAGGATCTGCTGTTGCCGCGATTTCCTGACCGACGATCGATTCCGATCGCCTGGAAATCGCTCTATGCCTCCGCCGCGATGGCGCGTTCGATCATCATGCGCGAACGAACGCCGCCGGCATCGATATTGAGCTTGAGCAGCTTGCGGTCCGGACGGCGCAGCAGATTCTCCTGCTGCTGCTCCAGCATGGCCAGATCCTCGCTGAAGATCTTGCGCTGACCCTCGCGGATGGAGGCCGTGACGGCGGGATCGTCCACCGCGAACTGGCGGGCAAAGCCCCAGAAATACCAATGGCTATGTTCGGTCTCCGGCGTGATGAAATCGACCACCACGGCGGCGGCCTTGGCCGAAGGATCGGCGTCAGGCCCGCCGCGCCCCTCCAGGGCGACGCCGACCTTGATCATGACATGGCTGGGCAGGCTGAAGCGACAGATCTGCCAGCGGTCGACCAGCCCGTCGTCGGGAAGGCCTGCACTGCGCAGCGCCATGCGCCAGAAGGGCGGCGCCTGCACGGCGGACATGACGCGGGTGGTGACGACCTCATCCCCCTCGACGCGGGTGGTGACCGGCGCCTCGTCAATCTCGGGCTGGCCGATGCTGCCCGCATGGACATAATTTTCATGGGTCAGGTCCATGAGGTTGTCGATCATCAGCCGATAATCGCAGGCGACATGATAGAGGCCACCGCCAAAGGCCCAGCCCGCATCCTCCGCCCAGGGCAGCGGGTGCAGCTTCGCCTCGTCCGCCCGCTCCGCCTCGCCCGGCCAGACCCAGATGAAGCCGTGGCGCTCGATCGCCGGGTAGGAGCGGATGGGCGGAAAATTCTTCACGCGCTGTCCCGGCATCGACGCCGCATGACCCGTGCAGGCCATGGCCAGGCCGTGATAGCCGCAGACGAGATCCCCGTCCCGCACGAAGCCCAGCGACAGCGGAGCGCCGCGATGCGGGCAGAAATCCTCCAGCGCCGCCACCTTGCCGTCCTTGCCGCGATAAAGGACCATGGGTTCGCCGCAGATCGTCCGGCCAAGCGGCTTTTCCGCCAGTTCGTCGGGGGTGCAGGCAATGTACCAGGCGTCGCTCGGCCAGGGTTTCGGGGTGGGGGCGGATCGCGGCATGTCTCTCTCCAGGGATCGTCCGCCCTTTCGCGCGGCGGCCGCTTGCACTGTAGGGCGACGGCCGATTATAAGCATCCCGCATAATTCTTATAGAAACTATATCATTCCCTGATGGAAAAGCTCGATCTCAACCTGCTCCGCGTGCTGGAGGCGCTGTTCACCCAGCGCAGCGTGTCGGGCGCGGCGCGGGCGCTGGGCGTCACGCAACCGGGCGTCAGCCTGGCTCTGCGAAGGCTGCGCGCGCATTTCGGGGACGAACTTTTCGTGCGGCAGGGCGCTGCGATGGAGCCGACATTGGTGGCCCAGCGGTTGATCGACCCCGTCATGACGGTGATGGCGTCGGTCCGGTCGGACATCGTGACCGCCGCCCCGTTCGACCCCGCCCGGTCGGAACGCTGCTTCACCATCGGCCTTTCCGATCTGGGCGAACTGACCTTCCTGCCCGACCTCATGACCGCCCTGCGGGAACGGGCGCCGGGGGTCACGGTGCGTTCGGTCACCCTGGCGCCGCCCGATCTGCGCCGCGCCCTGGCGGACGGGTCGGTCGATCTGGCGCTCGGCTTCTTCCTGGGGCTGGAGGGGGACAATCTCTTCACCCAGACGCTGTTCGAACAGGGCTTCGTGTGCCTGGTGCGCGCCGGGTGGCGGGACGGCGCGACCACCATGTCGCTGGAGGATTATCTGTCGGCCGACCACGCGATGATCGAACAGGAAGGCCGCAGCCAGGAAGTGCTGGAGCGGCGAATCCGCGCATTGGGGCTGCGCCGGCGGACGCTGTTGCGCTCGCCGCATTTCCTGACCGTGCCGCTGCTGATCGCCCGTTCCGACATGATCGCGACGGTGCCCTATGGCGTGGCCCGCATCTTCTCCCGCCTTGCCGGCCTGCAGTTCCTCCCCCTTCCCTTCGACGCGCCCCGCATTCCGATCCAGCAGCTATGGCATCGGCGCAGCCATCATGACCCCGGCACCATCTGGCTGCGGCGCCTGATCGCGGATCTGTTCGGCGGCCGCGATCCCATGCTGGACGACGACCCGGTTCACTCACGGCCAACATCCACCGTCCGCTGAATGCCGATCGCGTCGAGAAATCGGCGATCATGGCTGACGACCAGCAGCGCGCCGTCGAAGCTTTCAAGCGCCCGCTCCAGCACCTCGATCGAGGCGATATCGAGATGATTGGTGGGCTCGTCCAGGATCAGCAACCAGGGCGGCTGGGGTCCCGAAAGAGCGACGGCCAAACCGGCGCGCAGGCGCTCGCCGCCCGACAGGCTGCCCACGATCCGCTGCGCCTCGCGGCTGCGGAAGGCAAAACGGGCACAGGCCGCATGGATCGCCTCCTCGTCCAGCGTCGGGTGCCGGCGACGCATGTTGCCGATGATCGTGTCCCCTTCATCCAGCAGGTCGCCATGCTGATCCAGCATGGCGATCCGGTCGGATCGTCGCCGGACCATGCCGATGGCCGGCGCGAGCGCTCCGGTCACCAGGCGCAGCAGGGTCGATTTGCCCGTTCCGTTCGCACCCGCCACGGCCACCCGCTCCGGCCCATGAATGGCCATCGTCCAGGGGCCGAGGCGACGTCCGCCCAGATCGACGCTGGCGCCCTCCATCGCCAGCAGCTCAGCCTGCGAGGGGATGCCGGTGGCGGGCAGGTCGATGGCTAGCGGCGTCAATATTTCCACCCGGGCGCGAGCGGCATCGCTGGCATGAACCGCCTCGTCTATCTGCCGTTCGGCCAGGCGCCGCGCATGGCCGCCGCTATTCTCCGCCCGCTCCGCCCGCGCGCCCAGCAGGATCTTCGGTTCCGATCCCCTCTCGGCAAAGGCGCGGCCGGCCCTGTCGCGCCGGTCCTTCGCCTCCCGCGCGGCCTGCGCGGCGAGACGGGTGGCGCGCAGTGCGACGTCGGCGCGATCACGCTCGGCCTGCGCCCGCGCCTGATCGGCGTCGCGTGCGGCGGCAAAGGCTGACCAGCCGCCGCCGACGATGCGGATGCCGATGGGGCTGAGTTCGACGATGCGGTCCATACGCTCCAGCAGCGCCCGGTCATGGCTCGCGACCAGCACGCCGCCCGGCCAGGTCGCGACCAGCCGCTCGATCGCGGCGCGGCCTTCCCGGTCGAGATTGTTGGTCGGCTCGTCGAGCAGCAGGAGATCGGGGCGCTCGATCGCGAGGCGCGCTATCCCGATGCGCGTCCGCTCGCCCCCCGACAGGCTGCCCATCGGCCGTTCGATGTCCACGCCGGCCAGCCCGATATCGGCAAGGGCAGCGTCGACCGCAGCGGGCAGCATCCAGTCGACCGCGTCGAAATCCGCTTCGGTCCCCTCGCCCCGCTCGATGCGCCCGTGGATCGCCAGCGCCTCGGCAACGCCCAGCGCCTCGCCGATCAATTGGTCGCTGCGCCAGTTCTGGGCCAGCATGGCGGCCGTGCCGCCGCGATGAACGCTGCCGGACGAGGGCACCTGCACGCCCGCCGCAATGCGCAGCAATGTCGACTTGCCCGACCCGTTGCGCCCGACAAGCCCGATGCGCTCGGCGCCGACCGACAGGGTCAGGTCATGGAAAAGCGTCCGCCCTTCAGGCGTGGCGGCGGACAGGCTGGATAATGTGAGAAAAGCGGACATGGACACCATGACGAACAGGGACAACAGGGCAAGGGGCGCTGGTCATCCGGTCATCCATGGTCGTAAGTCCTTCCTGTCGGGTCATCCGCTCGCTCGCCACTTCATCCCGGTCCATGGAGAGATCAGGCTCTGGCGGCCGCGGAAATCCTGGCCTGAACGAAGCACCATGTCCACCGCAATCTTCGCGCGCTTCTTCCCGGATGGCGGAATCTGCCAGCGGCCGCGCCGCGAATGGACCGGCCACCCTCAGGCCAGCGCCAGCACACCCGTCAGGATATTGCGCACCAGCTCCGCCTGCCCCCGCGCCCCTGTCTTGGCATAGATCTTCTTCGAATAGTTGCGCGCCGTTTCCACCGTCAGCCCCAGGTCGGCGGCCGCCTCGCTGATCGACATGCCCTGCGCGATCGCCCAGGCCAGCCGCGCCTCGCTGGGCGACAGTCCGAACAGGTCGACCAGCTGGTCGCAACGGTCCGCCTGCGACCATCGGTCGCCGCTGATATAGGCGATGGCGACGGGTGCCGACGGCACGGACAGCGAGCGATCCTGGATCGGCCGGACCAGCATGTCCATCAACGGATCGCGGCTCAGGTTGATCGCCCTCGGCCGCGCCTCGCGATCGGCGGCAAAGGTCTTGACCAGCGCGGTCATTTCCCGGTCGATCGCCGGAGACGCCGGCATCAGCCGGTCGTAACGCCCCCTGCGCAGCAGTCGCGAACGCTGGAAAAGCTGCTCCAGATGCGGCGTCATGTCGACGATGCGGCACTGGGCGTCCAGCGTCAGCCAGCCGAAGTTCAGCCGCCCGAACGCCTCCGAATTCACCGAAGACCGGAATTTTTCCCGCTCCAGCGCGACGAAGCTGCGCAGCGCGATGCGCAGATGCGGCACCAGCGCGGTCATCAGCGCGCCCACGCCCGACCCCAGCTCCCTCCCCCCCGCGCAGCTCAGCCAGGCATCCATGCCGCTCGGCTCGGTCACGCGCACCGAACGCATGTTGGTGATGCCCAGCGGTTGCAGGAATTCCGCCCGATAGCCCTGCTGCACGGCGTCGCCGGGATCCAGCAGTTCGTCCAGCGTATAGACCCGCGCCTCCCGCATCCGGCGATAGGGCAGGGGATCGCGCCCATATTTCTGGTTGAACAGCCGGTCGAGGTGCAGCGGCGTCGGCGGCCCGGCATACAGCTCGACGATCCGCTCCTCATCCACCGGGCGGAAGGCGAGGCTGGCATAGGCCGCCCCGGATCGTGCCCGCAACCTGTCGAGGAACCCGTGCCAAAGGGGTTGCTCGAACATACCCTCATGGAGAGCCGCCAATAATCCGCCATCGTCCAGTCGCATGGCTAATATGTATATCCTCCCATATGGGAGGTCCAGTACCTCACCGCTTCTGCCATCAGGCTGTCACAACACAAGGCGGTGAATGATGATCGATTCGAAGAGGCTGACGCATCTGGAGCGTCTGGAGGCGGAAAGCATCCATATCCTGCGGGAAGTCGTGGCAGAGGCCGAGAAGCCGGTGATGCTCTATTCGGTGGGCAAGGATTCGGCCGTGATGCTGCATCTGGCACGCAAGGCATTCTACCCCTCGCCGCCGCCCTTCCCGCTGCTGCACGTCGACACCACCTGGAAATTCAAGGCGATGTACGAACTGCGCGACCGCATGGCGCGGGAATCGGGCATGGAGCTGCTCGTCTATCACAATCCCGAAGCGCAGGAACGCGGCATAAACCCGTTCGACCATGGCCCGCTGCACACCGACATGTGGAAGACGGAGGGGCTGAAGCAGGCGCTCAACCTCTACGGCTTCGACGCGGCCTTCGGCGGCGCCCGCCGCGACGAGGAGAAGAGCCGGGCGAAGGAACGCATCTTCTCCTTCCGCACGTCGTCGCACGGCTGGGATCCGAAGAACCAGCGCCCGGAACTGTGGAACCTCTACAACGCCCGCAAGAACAAGGGCGAGAGCATCCGCGTCTTCCCGATCAGCAACTGGACCGAGCTGGACATCTGGCAATATATCCACCTGAACGACGTCCCCATCGTGCCGCTCTATTTCGCGGAGGAGCGCCCCACGGTGGAGCGCGACGGCATGCTGCTGATGGTGGATGACGAACGCTTCCCCCTGAAGCCCGGCGAGGAGCCGGTGATGCGGTCGATCCGTTTCCGCACCCTGGGCTGCTACCCGCTGACCGGCGCGGTCGAGAGCGAAGCGAAGACCCTGCCGGAGGTGATCCAGGAAACGCTGCTCACCACCACCTCCGAACGCCAGGGCCGCGCCATCGACAAGGATGCCGGCGGCGCGGGCATGGAAAAGAAGAAGCAGGAAGGGTATTTCTGATGTCGGACGCCGATGTGATCTACAAGACCGACGCCCTCATCGCGGAGGATATCGACCAGTATCTGGAGGTGCACCAGCACAAGACGATGCTGCGCTTCATCACCTGCGGGTCGGTGGACGACGGCAAGTCGACGCTGATCGGCCGCCTGCTCTATGACAGCAAGATGATCTTCGAGGATCAGCTCGCCGCGCTGGAGGCCGACAGCAAGCGCGTGGGCACCCAGGGGCAGGAGATCGACTTCGCCCTGCTGGTCGACGGCCTCGCCGCCGAACGCGAACAGGGCATCACCATCGACGTCGCCTATCGCTTCTTCGCGACGGAAAAGCGCAAGTTCATCGTCGCCGACACGCCCGGCCATGAACAATATACGCGCAACATGGTGACGGGCGCATCCACCGCCGACCTCGCCGTCATCCTGATCGACGCGCGCAAGGGCGTGCTGACGCAGACCCGCCGCCACAGCTATCTTGCCCATCTGATCGGCATCCGGAACATCGTGCTGGCGGTGAACAAGATGGATCTGGTCGACTATGACCAGGCGGTGTTCGACGGCATCGTCAAGGACTATACCGAATTTGCCCAGTCGATCGGCATCAAGGCCTTTACCGCCATGCCCATTTCCGGCTTCAGGGGCGACAATATCACCGGCCCTTCGGCCAACACGCCCTGGTACAAGGGACCGGCGCTGATCGAGCATCTGGAAACGGTGGAGGTCGACCAGGTCTCCGATCAGGAAAAGCCCTTCCGCATGGCGGTCCAGTGGGTCAACCGCCCCAATCTCGACTTCCGCGGCTTTTCCGGCCAGATCGCCACCGGCACGGTCAGGCCGGGCGACGCGATCCGCGTCCTGCCTTCGGGCAAGACCAGCACGATCAGCCGCATCGTCACGCTTGACGGCGACCTGGATGTCGCGGTCGCCGGGCAGTCGGTCACGCTGTGCTTTGCCGATGAAGTCGACTGCTCGCGCGGCGACGTGATCGCGGCGTCGGACAATCCGCCGCAGGCCGCCGACCAGTTCGAGGCGACGATCGTCTGGATGGCGGACGAGGAAATGCTGCCGGGCCGCCCCTATTGGCTGAAGCTCGGCACGCAGACCGTCACCGCCACGATCCAGCAACCCAAATATCAGGTCAACGTCAACACGATGGAGCATCTGGCGGCGAAGACGCTGGACCTCAACGCCATCGGCATCGCCAATCTGTCGACCGACAGGCAGATCGTGTTCGAACCCTATGAAACCAACCGCACGCTGGGCGGCTTCATCCTGATCGACAAGATCACCAATGCCACCGTGGCGGCGGGGATGCTGCACTTCTCGCTGCGGCGGGCGCAGAACGTCCACTGGCAGGCGACCGACGTCACCCGCGAATTCCACGCCAACCTCAAGAACCAGAAGCCGGCCGTGCTGTGGTTCACCGGGCTGTCGGGCGCGGGCAAGTCGACCATCGCCAACCTCGTCGAAAAGAAGCTGGCGCGCATGAACCGCCACACCTTCCTGCTGGACGGCGACAATGTGCGCCACGGCCTCAACAAGGATCTGGGCTTCACCGACGCCGACCGGGTGGAAAATATCCGCCGCGTGGGCGAGGTGGCGAAGCTCATGACCGATGCGGGCCTGATCGTCATCACCGCCTTCATCTCCCCCTTCCGGGCGGAACGGGACATGGTGCGCCAGATGATGAAGCCCGGCGAGTTCATCGAGGTGCATATCGACACACCGCTGGCCGACGCGGAGGCGCGCGACGTCAAGGGCCTCTACAGGAAGGCGCGTTCGGGCGAACTCAAGAACTTCACGGGCATCGACAGCCCCTATGAAGCGCCGGAGGATCCGGAAATCCGGATCGACACCACGGCCATGACCGCAGAGGAAGCGGCCGAAGCCATCATCGCGAGGCTGATCCCATGAGCATGACCGACGCTGATCTTGCCGCGCATCTGGCCGACATTGCGGGGCGCCTGCTGCTCACGGTGCGCGACAGCGGCCTGCTCGGCGCCAAGGCGCTGGGCAAGGCGGGCGACCAGACCGCCAACCAGTTCCTGGTCCACGCCCTGCGCGAACAGCGTCCCGATGACGGCCTGCTGTCGGAGGAGATGAAGTGCGACGGCTCCCGCCTCGAAAAGTCGCGCGTCTGGATCGTCGATCCGGTCGACGGCACGCGCGAATATGGGGAGGAACGCGCCGACTGGGCGGTGCATGTCGGCCTGTCGGTGGACGGCGTGGCGACGGTGGGCGCGGTCGCGCTGCCCGGACTGGACGGCGGCGTCGTGCTGCGCACCGACCAGCCCCGCCCCGTTCCGCCCGCGCCGGAAAAGCTGCGCATGGTGGTCAGCCGCACCCGCCCGGCCGCCGAAGCGGTCGCCGTCGCGGAAAGGCTGGGCGCGGAGCTCGTCCCCATGGGCAGCGCGGGCGCAAAGGCGATGGCGGTGATCCTGGGGCAGGCCGACATCTATCTGCATTCGGGCGGCCAATATGAATGGGACAGTTGCGCCCCGGTCGCCGTGGCGCTCGCCCACGGCCTGCATTGCAGCCGCATCGACGGATCGCCACTGCTCTACAATCAGGAGGACGTCTATCTGCCCGACCTGCTGATCTGCCGGAAGGAGCATGCGCAAGGGGTGCTGGACCTCATCGCCGCTCTAACTCCCACCGGCGACTGAAGCCCCGGACGCGGAAAGAGCAAAATCGTCCCTTCCCCTTCAGGGGGAGGGAAAGAGGCGGCGCGGCCGTGCCGCCCAATAAAGATGGCAGGGCGGCAGATTGCGCCATTCGAAACCCGTCTCGACCGTCTCGAACCGTCGTTCCAGCAGGGGGTGCACGGCCTTGCGCATCTGATAGGCCAGGAACCGCCCGTCAGGCGCCAAAGCCCCGGCGCTCGCCTTCATCAGCCGCTCCGCCCGGTCCGGCGCCAGCGTGGAGAAGGGCAGGCCCGACAGGATGCAGTCCGCCCGGCCCAGCCCGTGACCGGCCATGATGCCGCGTACGGCATCGGCCGAACCGGCGACCGCGACCAGCCGCCTGTCCGGCGTCACCCTGCGCAGGTGATCGATGAAGCCCGCACTGGTATCGATCGCCAGCAACCGCGCATGGGCGGGCAGGCGATCCAGCAGGGCACGGGTGAAGATGCCCGTACCCGGTCCATATTCGACGACGCATTCCATCCGGCTCCAGTCGATCGGGGCCAGCATCCTTTCGACAAGGCCATGCGAAGCGGGAAAGGCAGAGCCGACCGCCAGCGGATTTTTGAAGAACTCGCGAAAGGCGAGAGCCAGATGGTCCGTGCCGCGGCCCTGCGCTTCATCCCATGCGCCTCGCGCCATCCGGTCTTCGAACGATATCGCCACGACTGCTCCACTCTCCCATGCCGTGATGCCGCAATCAGCGCGTTGCAGCCTGCCCGGAAAACCCGCGGGATCGGAACCGGGTTCCTGGAAAATCGCCTTAACTGGATCAGGATCCGCCGCGCCCGGCACGCACCGGAAGCGCGAAAGGCCGCCATTTGCAGGCCGTCAGCGCTGATATCGATCCGTCCTACAGCCGGTCCCGCACTGTCCGCATGACCTCGTCCAGGAAATCGGCGGCCGCGCGCACGCGAGGCAGCCTCTGCAGATCGGCATGCATGACCAGCCAATAGCTGCGCCAGACCTCCATCGACCCCGGCATCGACCCCGGCATCGACTCCGGCGTCGACTCGGGGAAAAGCTGGACCAGCCGCTCATCCTCCGCCGCCGCGAAGCGGTGCAGCACGCCCAGCCCCATGCCCGCCGCCACCGCCGCATGCTGCGCCGCACTGGAACTGGCGCGAAAGACGATGGACGCGCCGGGCAGCAACTGGTCGAGGGCGATCATCTCGGCAAAGCCGGCCAGCTCCTCGATATAGGAAACGAAGACATGGCGGCTGAGGTCGGCGCGGGTCGCCGGGGCCCCTTCCCGCTCCAGATAGGCCTTGGACGCGTAAAGGCCGAGGCGATAATCGGCCAGCTTGCGCGTCACGAAGCGGCCCCGGGGCGGCGGCTTCAGCATCACGGCGATTTCCGCCTCGCGCCGCGACAGGCTCGCCACCTTGCTTTCGGAGGCCAGCTCCAGCGTCAGGCGCGGGTGGCGCGCGCGCAGGGCCGCCACATTGGGGGCGATCAGATGGCTGGCAATGGCTTCCGGCGTGGCGAGCCGCACCGTCCCCTCCACTTCCCGGTCGCGCCCGGCGACGCTGCTCATCGCGGCGAGCAGCTCGCTCTCTATCCGCTCGGCATGGGAAACCAGCGCGAAGGCGGCGGGCGTAGGCGTCACCCCGCGCGGGCTGCGGTCGAACAGCCGGGCGCCCAGCGTCGCCTCCATATTGGTCAGGCGCCGGGCGACCGTGCTATGATCGACGCCGACCCTGCGGGCAGCGGCCAGCATGTTGCCCTCCCGCATCACGGCCAGGAACAGGCGCAGCTCATCGGAATTCAGCATGGGCAAATCCGCACAACAAATGTGTCGACATACCCGTATATCCGCAAAGCCGGCGGGTCTATAGCAAAGCCATCCACCCGCAGGAGAGGAACCGGAAAAATGCGTTCGATTACTCATTTCATTCATGGACAATCCGCCCCGCTCCCCGGCGCCCGCTTGTCCGACGTGCTCGATCCCGCCACCGGTACCGTCCAGGCGCAGGTCGAACTCGCCACCGCCGCCCATCTCCAGAAGGCGGTGGATTCCGCCCTCGCCGCCCAGCCCGAATGGGCCGCCGTCAATCCCCAGCGCCGCGCCCGCGTGATGTTCCGCTTCAAGGAACTGATCGAACAGAATATGGACGAACTGGCCGTCCTCCTCTCCTCCGAACATGGCAAGGTGGTGGCCGACGCCAGGGGCGACATCCAGCGCGGCCTGGAAGTCGTCGAGTTCGCCTGCGGCATCCCCCATCTGCTCAAGGGCGAATATACCCAGGGCGCCGGCCCCGGCATCGACGTCTATTCCATGCGCCAGCCGCTGGGCATCGCGGCGGGCATCACGCCCTTCAACTTCCCCGCCATGATCCCCCTCTGGATGAGCGCCATGGCCATCGCCTGCGGCAACGCCTTCATCCTGAAGCCGTCGGAACGCGACCCTTCCGTCCCGGTGCGCCTTGCCGAACTCGCCATAGAGGCCGGCATGCCCGCCGGGATCCTCAACGTCGTCCATGGCGACAAGGAAATGGTCGACGCCATCCTCGACCACCCGGCGATCAAGGCGGTCAGCTTCGTCGGATCGTCCGACATCGCCAACTATGTCTATGCCCGCGGCGCGCAGAACGGCAAGCGGGTCCAGGCGATGGGCGGCGCCAAGAATCACGGCATCATCCTGCCCGACGCGGACATGGACCAGGCGGTCGCCGATATCGTCGGCGCGGCCTATGGTTCGGCGGGCGAACGCTGCATGGCGCTGCCCGTTGTGGTGCCGGTGGGCGAAGCCACGGCGGACGCCTTCCGCGCCAAGCTGGTGAACGCCATCGAAACACTGCGCCCCGGCATCCCGACCGATCCCGACGCGCAATATGGCCCCCTCGTCACCGGCGTGCACAAGGCCCGCGTCGAAAGCTATATCCAGATGGCGGCCGACGAAGGCGCGGAAATCGTGGTCGACGGGCGCGGCTTCTCGCTCCAGGGCTATGAGCAGGGCTTCTACCTCGCCCCGACGCTGATCGACCGGGTGACGCCGCAGATGAAGAGCTATCAGGACGAAATTTTCGGCCCTGTCCTTCAAATCCTGCGCGCCCACAGCTTCGAGGAGGCGCTCAGCTATCCCTCGCAGCACCAATATGGCAATGGCGTCGCCATCTTCACCCGCAACGGCGACTATGCCCGCAAGTTCGCCGCCGATGTGGAGGTCGGCATGGTCGGCATCAACGTGCCGATCCCGGTGCCGGTCGCCTTTCACAGCTTCGGCGGCTGGAAGCGTTCCGGATTCGGTGACCTCGACCAATATGGCATGGACGGCGTGCGCTTCTACACCCGCACCAAGAAGATCACCCAACGCTGGCCCGACGGCGGTGCGGTGATCGACCAGAGCTTCGTCATCCCGACGATGAGATAGGCCTCCGCCCGGCCGGGGAACGGAAGCGACCGCTTGTCCGTTCCCCGTCACCTTCGACCCGCCGCCGGACGCTGCCGAATATTACGCGGAAAGCCTGGCGCATCCGGTGGGATCGGGCATCCCCTTCATGCGGCCGACCAGGGATCTGGACATCTTCTGCAAGCCCGGCGGTGTTCCGGTCTATAATTGTCCCTTCGGAACGGTTCGACCGTCCCTATGTCCTGATCGCGATCTGACGCGGCCGTGCAGGCCGGGCGGGACGCCTGAACCAGAACGTCCAGACCGTCAGCGAGCCGAGCAGCGTCAGCGCCAAACCCGACAGCGTCATGAGCAGCCGGAAGGGCAAGCCACCGACTTTCGCCGCATGGAGCGGGTAAAGCAGATTATAGCCCTTCACCGCTGTGGGCAGCGTCGCAGCGTCGCGCGCGGCAACCAGCATGCCGCTGTCGGCCGCAAACCAGAGGGTGGTGCGGCCATTGGGCAGCCATTCCTGCGGCCGCCGCATGCGAAGCGTGACGAGACCGCCCTTCTTGCGCGGCAGGCTGAGGCTGCGCACTTCCGCATCGGGAAAGCGCGCCTTGGCCGTCATGATCATGCCCGCCCAGTCCAGCCTTCCGGCAAGCCCGGCATTGCGGGGCGGGGGCGGAGCCAGCGCCTTGTCGATCTGCGCAGGCGCTCCCGGCCCGAACAGCAACGCCGCCATGGGACGGAACACCAGGACGGCACCCGTCACCAGCGACAGCAGCAGCAAGGGCGCGACGATGATGCCCAGGTCGCGGTGATGCCGCACGATCGCGGGGCGGCTCATCCGTGCCGGCCATAGGCGCCATTCGAAGGTCCGCCGCGTCCGCCACCAGAGGATGAAGCCGGTCAACACGAAGAACAGCCCGCAAAGCGCGGCAATACCGATCACCCAATCGCCCGTTTCGCCGGAAAAGAGATGGTGGTGAAAATCGAACAGCCACAGTTCGGGCCGCTCCCACTGGCTGCTCCACCGCATCACCACGGCACCCTGCTGGTCCGCATAGGCGCCGCGGCCATTGTCGAACAGCAGTTTGAGCAGCCCGAAATCGTCGGACGCATAGGTGATCGACTGCGGCCGCATCGCCGGATCGGCCATGAGGCGCTGCGTCACCTCGGCCAGTTGGCGCACGTCCTCCACCCGCGGATCGCCGGCATGGGGCGCCAGCGTCCAGGCATTTTTATGCACCAGCAACGCGCCGCTCAGGCCCAGCAGCGCGAGCAGCAGCCCGATCAGCCCGCCGGTCCAGCGGTGGAGGGTGTCGATCAGTTTCACTAGAAGCGATAATCCCAGGACAGGGTGAAATTGCGGCCGCGTCCCGCGAAATAATGGGCATTGTCATTGGGCCGGACGGTCTGGCTGTAATAATCGATGGTGAATGTGTCGAAGATATTCTGCGCCGCCAGCGTCAATGCCCCCAAACGCGTCTGATAGCGCAGCGACAGGTCGGTCACGTCATAGCCGTCGAACCTGTAGAGCGGCGGATAAGCGCCCGGCGTCCGTTCGAACTGACGCGACAGGAAGAATTGCGTCTGGATGCGCGCCGAAACGGGTCCATGCACATAGCTGGCCGCCACGTTCAGGCGGTCGGGCGAGATGTTCGCCCCGTCCAGATCGCGGTCAACCTTGTCGATCCCGTCGTCCGAACCGTCGGTGCGGCCGATCAGATGGGCATAGCCGGTCGAGAGGGTCAGTCCCGGCAGCGGCGTCCGAGCCGAGAGGTTCAGTTCCAGCCCCTGTATCTCCACCCGCTGGCGCTGGACCTCGAACACGCCGCCGCTCTGCACCAGCAGCGACCCGTTCTTGCTGGTCGACCAGAAATAGGCCGCGCTGGCATCGATCGGGCCGCGCTTCACTTCAAAGCCGATCTCCCGGTTGTTCGACACGATCGGGCTGATGTTCACATAATCGTCTATGTCGACGCCGGGCGCGGCGACGGCACGGGCGATCCGGCCGACATCGGGCACGGTATAACCCTCGGCATAGCTGGCATAGGCGCGGATGCCGGCCCAGGGTTCCAGGATCACGCCACCATTGACCAGCGTATCGCTGAAGGTCGGCCTGCCCCCTGCGACATCGACGCCGCCGCCATAGGTCCAGAGGGTGTGATAGTCATCGATGCTGATGCGCACATCCTCATGACGGACGCCGCCCGCCACGCGCAGTTTCTTGTCGAACAATGCCAGGTTGAACTGCGCGAAGGGCGCGAGGCTGCGATAATCGGTCGGCGGCACCCAACTCCGGCCCGTCGCGATCAGCCGCTGCTCGGTCAGGTCATAGAGCGCGTCGAAGCCGATGGTCGCGGTCAGCGCCTCAAATCCCGGCATGGCGCGTTCATAGCTGATCTTGCCGCCATATTTGCGGCTGCGATTCTGCGACTGGTCGAACAGGGTGCCGACCGGCGCAATGCGCGGATCCTGAAAACTGGCGATCGGCGCAACCTCCCCGCCATAGGTGTCGCGCGAGCGGTTGAAGAAAAGTTGGGCGATGAAGTTGCCGTCCCACAGGGCGCTGTCGGTCAGCGTAAGCGCAGCGCTTTCCGTGCGGTTGGTGGCCGGAACGCCGGGCGGCGTGCCGCGCACCGAACTTGTCGGGCGGCCGATGCGATAATTGCCGTCCACCGCGACGTAATCGCCCTCCCCCTTCAACTGGAAGCGGCTCATGGTCAGGTCCAATCGCGCACTGTCGCTCAGCGCGTAGCCGAAGCGGCCGAACAGCGACCAGCTCCGGCTGTCCTGCGTCTCTCCCTGCGTCAGGTCGGTGCCGACGCGATTGCCATGCCCGTCATAGAATGCGCCGCGCTTCTCATAGGCTGCGCCCACCATCGCGTCCCATCGCCCGGAGCGCCAGCCGATCAGCCCCGCCACCTTGCCGCCGATGCCGTCACCGTGAAAGCCGGTGTCGGCATTGCCCTGCACCAGCACCCGGCCGGTCAATCCGTCGTTCCGGGGCGGCGCAACGGTCACCTGATTGACGATCCCGCCCGTGCCGCCGATCCCTTGCAGCGCGTTGGAACCATAGATCACCTCCACCCGATCAATGAAGAACGGGTCGATGGTGAAGCCATCGCGCGCGCCGTCCCGCAACGGCGCCGTCTGCGGTATGCCGTTGATCGCGTAGAGCGGCGATCGGCCGCGCAGCGTCTCACCCGCGCCAGACAGCTTTTGCCGCGTCGGCGAAAAGGAAGGGGTCAGCGCCGACACCGCATCGACAATGGACCCGCCGATCGCAACCTGCTGGTTGAGCGTTTCCTGGTCGATCACGTCGACGGTCAACGGCAGGGCGTTGGCCGGCAGGATCGTGCGCGCGGCGGTCACGATGATCGGGCCGCCATCCTCTGCGGCGGGTCGGGACTGGGCCAGCGCGGAGGGACTCAACAGAGCAAGCGTACTGGTCACAAGCAGGACAGACGAACGAATAGGCATGCATCACCCCTTAAAGCCGCCGTCCCGCTAGCCAAAAGAAGGAGATGTTGCAAGTCATTAGCAGTATTAACGAGCAAATGCTTTGCCGCCTTTGCACCGACGCGCCTTCCGATCATCAGGCCGGACAGAAACCCTTCACCACAAAGGGCAGGCTCTCCCCGTCGGGATCGGTCAGGGTCAGACAGGTTCCGAGCTGGATGGCCTGCGCTTCCAGCCGGTAGATCTTCTCGTCATCCGCCTCTCCCGGCTTGCAGGACAGCGCCCAACCCTGCCGGGTGTGCAGCAGCGTGCCGTGCCGGTCCGGCTCATTGGGCCAGAAGCGCCGCGCCGTCGCCAGTTCGGGATTGATGCGATATTCCCGTTCATCGATCAGCCCGCCCGTACTGAGCGGCAGGCGCAGCACATAGCTTCGCGCCGCCGATCCGTTGGGAAAACCCGCCGTCCGGGCAAGTTCGAGGCGTATGGTGGTCCAACTCATGGGAATGGCATCGGATTCCGCAGCGAAAAGAGATATAAGGATTATTCCTGATGGCGACCGCGCCACGGCAGCCCTAGCCAGATGGAAGATACGCTTGCCGGGAGACAGACGATGAAATCGGTCCTGCTGCACATTCATGAAGATCTTGGCGCGGAAAGCCGCCTCCAGGCGGCCTGCGATCTCGCCCGCGCATCCAATGCGCATATTCACTGCGTGCAGGTGACGGCCATGCCCGATTTCGTAGCCGCCGACATGTATGGCGGCGCCTCCATGGCCCCGGCGATGATGGCGGAACTGTACGACATCGACGAAAAGGCGCGAATGCGCGTGGAGGATCGGCTCCGGCGCGAGGATGTAAGCTGGGACTGGCGCCATGTAGAGGGCGATGTCGTCCATGGCCTGCTGTCCGCCGCAACGCTGACCGACGGCATCATCGTCACCCTGCCGTCGGGACCGCGCCGGGAATATGCCGACCCGCTGCACCTGGCGGCCGATCTGGCGCTCGCCGGAAGGGTTCCGGTGATCGCCGTGCCGCAGGAGGCGAAAAGCTTTCCCGTCACGGGCCGCGCGCTGATAGCGTGGGACGGTTCGCAGGAGGCCTCCACCGCGCTGCGCCTGTCCGTCCCGCTGCTGAAACTGGCGGAGGAAGTGCATGTCGTTACGGTCGAGGAAGCGGGCAAATATCCCTTCCCGGCCACGGACGCGCCCGAATATCTGGCGCGCCACGGCATCAAATGCCAATTGCACACATGGCCGCAGGACGGCCGCACCATAGAGGCGTCGTTGAAGGCGGCCATCGGCGTGCTGAAGCCTGAATGGATGGTGATGGGCGCCTTCGGTCACAGCCGGTTGCGCGAGATGGTGTTTGGCGGCGTCACCCGCGCCATGCTGCGCGAAGTCCATGTTCCGCTCTTGCTGGCGCATTGAATGCGCGGCATGGTGGGCGCATGGCGGTAGCGGACGATGAAACCGATGGCCTGACCCAGCGCGAGCACAGCCTCGAACAGGCGCTGCTCGGCTCCATATTGGCGACGGTGCCCGATGCGCTGATCGTCATCGACGTGCGCGGGCAGATCGTGTCGTTCAGCGCGGCGGCGCAACGCATGTTCCAATATGCCGAAAGCGACGTTCTGGGCGAGAATATCTCCATGCTCATGCCCTCCCCCGACCGGGAGAGGCATGACGGCTATATCGACCATTATCTGAAAACGGGGGAAAGGCGGATCATCGGCATCGGCCGGCTGACGAGCGCGCGGCGCCGGGACGGCTCGACCTTTCCCATCGAACTGTCCGTGGGAGAGGTTCAGGATGAGGGGCGACCGCTGTTCACCGGCTTCATCCGCGACCTCACCGAAAGCCAGCAGGCCGAGCGGCGGGTGGCGGACCTGCAGGCGGAACTGGCCCATGCCTCCCGCGTGACGGCGATGGGCACCCTGGCGTCGGCGCTGGCGCATGAACTCAACCAGCCGCTGACCGCGATCGCCAATTATCTGGAGGCGGGACGCGACATGCTCGACGCCGACGGACCCGTGGACCGGGAATTGCTGCGTGAGGCTATGGCCGAAAGCGCCAGCCAGGCCCTGCGCGCCGGAGAGATCATCCGGTCGCTGCGCGAATTCATCCGGCGCGGCGAAACCATCCGCCAGCCCGAAGCGCTGCGCGGGCTGCTGGCGGAGGGGGCGGCACTGGCCTTCATCGGCGTCGACAGCCGGGGCCTGGACATGGACATCAGCGTCGACCCGCGCGTCGACAAGGTGCTGGTCAACCGTGTGCAATTGCAGCAGGTCATCATCAACCTCACGAAGAACGCGGTGGAGGCGATGGCCGGCAGCCCAGCGCGCATCCTGCGCCTGTCCGCCATCCCGGCCCCTTCCCCGACCGATGCCGGCCGGGTCGAAGTGATCGTCGCCGACAGCGGACCGGGACTGGCGCCGGAAATGTCGCGCACGCTCTTCACCCCCTTCACCACCACCAAGCCGTCCGGCATGGGCGTCGGCCTTTCGATCAGCCAGACCATTGTCGAGGGCCATGGTGGCCGGATCTGGGCCGAACCGTCGCAATGGGGCGGCACGGCCTTTCACTTCACCCTGGACGCAGCGGACTAGAGCATGAACGAAGCATTCCCGATCTATGTGGTGGACGATGACGAGGCGATCCGGCGGTCACTGTCCTTCATGCTGAGGACGAGCGGCTTCGCCGTGAAGCTGTTCGAAGGGGGCTCGCACTTTCTGAAGGAGGCCGCCGCGCTGGAGCCGGGGTGCGTGCTGCTGGACGTGCGGATGCCGGATATTGACGGGCTGGCGGTGCAGCGCGAATTGCGGGCGCGGGGAATCATGCTGCCCGTGGTGATCATGACCGGTCATGGCGACGTCGACATGGCGGTGACGGCGATGAAGGCGGGCGCCAGCGACTTCATCGAAAAACCGTTCGAGAAGGCAGCGCTGCTGGCCTGCGTCGATGCAGCGCGCCGGACGGCCGTGGCGGACCGCGGCGCAAGCGCAAGGGCGGAAGATGCGCGGGCACGGCTCAACATCCTGACCGATCGCGAGCGCGAGGTGCTGGACGGGCTGGTCGAAGGGCTGCCGAACAAGACCATCGCTTATGATCTGGGCATCAGCCCGCGCACGGTGGAAATCCACCGCGCCAACCTGATGCAGAAGCTGGAGGTGAAGAGCCTGGCCGAAGCATTGAGGATCGCCTTCCATGCCGCCGCGGAGAAGGACGAGGCATAATCCGGTTGCGGATTGTCCGTCGCCTGCGCGACCGAGGGCACTCAATCCAGCAATATCGCCCAGCCCAACAGGATACAGCCCGCGCCCGCCAGGATCGACATCGCGCGACCCCATGGCAACAGCTTCTCCAGCGCGACCAGCAGCGTCAGCACGGCTATCCAGGCCAGATTCATGATTCCGCCGACAAACAGCAGCGCCATCAGCATCCAGCAGCATCCCACGCACCAGGCGCCATGACGCGCACCCAGGCGCAGCGCGCCGGTCCATCCCGGCCGATAGTGGCGGCTGAGGAATATCGCGGGATTGCGGCACTCGCGCAGGCAGGCGTCCTTCCATGGGCTGATCTGATAGACGCCAGCCGCGATCAGCAGAGCGGCGGCCAGCGAAGGGCTGGACGTCGCCATCGCCATGGAGGACAGCAGCGCCGCCGTGGCCAGACGCCATTGCGCCAGAGTGGCGACCAGGGAGAAGAAGCCCCAGATCAACAGATAGCCCAGGGTGAAACTTTCCGTGGCGGGCCGTGCCGCGGCGGGCACCGCGCGAGCATAGAGCAGGATCATGGGCGCGGCGGAAGGCAGCATCATCGCAACCATCATCACCCACCACATGGCGAAGGTCACGAGGAACTGCGCCGCCGTCCATGGCATATCGCCGGGCATCATCATTGCCAGCATGGGGTCTTCCGCCAGTCCAGCCGGAAGCCATGACGCGCCGGGGGCCATGCCCATGCCCGCACCCGAAAGCAGCCAGCCCCAGGCCAGCACGATCATCACCGCCAGGGCGGCAAGGGAAATCAGGTGATGCCGGGCGAGCACCGTACGGAATGCCGACACCGTCAGCCCCTGACCACGCCGTGACTGTCGAGGTGCAGATAGGCGAACTGTCCGTAGCTCGCCGCATGGTCCAGCCGCATTGGCGCAATGGCGCGGCTGGTCCCGGAGCCGACCTCCGCCACTTCATATTCGAAGCCGTCGGGCAATTGAATCCGCGCCCGGATTTCCGATCCGTCCACCGGGCTGCGGATCGGTTCGCCGTCCATCTCCAGATGGCCCGGAATCCGCAGGCGGCCCTTGCGTCCTTCCACATCGACCTCGAAGTCGACGGGGACGAAACTGGGTTCATGCATGGTTGTGATGGTGGAGGCGAAGACGGCGAAGACCGTCGCCATCGGTGCGGTGTCGCCGCCGGTCATGATCGTCAGCAGGGCATCGCGCTGCGCCTGCGTCGCCCGTTCATCGACGAAGGCGGCGCATTCGCCCTGGCCTTCATGGATCGGCCCAGGCCAGCGGAAGACGGCAGCGATGTTCAGGCCGGCCAGGTCGATATTGCCATGCCGGCCCTCATCGATGGCGAAGCCGAAGGCGGCCTGGCAATGCCCCTTGTCCGGCAGGCCGCCGAACTGACAGTTGCAGCCATATTCGCAGTTGCAATTAGCGAACTCGCGCCCCCTGAGCATCCAGTAGACCATGGTCCGACTCCCTCACAGCCCGCAACGATCATAGCAGATTCACGCAGCCGCGTCGCGTTTTCGGCGGAAGGGATAGAGGAATTGCGCGCGATATCCCTGGGGCACCTGTTCGGGCACGCCATAGCCCGTCGGCCATGCGCCGTCAGGCAGATGATGGGTGCCGAACAAACGGTCGAGAAAGGGGAAGTGGATCGCGAAATTCTTGTCGACCGCAACTTCTTCTATCGCATGGTGCCAATGGTGGAAGCGCGGGGTCGCGACGATCGCGCCCAGGCGATTGAAATCACCGCGCAGATTGGCGTGGAGGAGCGAGGAGTAGATATAGACGAAACCGATATAGGCCTGCATCACCAATGGCGAAAAACCGAAGGTAAGCAGCGGCAGGGACGTCACGCCGCGCAGCGCGATGATCTCGAAGAAATGCATGCGCGCACCCGCCAGCCAGTCCATGGATTTCGCCGAATGATGGACGGCGTGGAAACCCCAGAGGAAGGGGACGCGGTGGAAGGCGCGATGAAACCAATATTGGACGAAATCGGTCAGCAGCACCACTTCCAGGAACTGCAACGGCCAGGGCTGGCTGGCGATCATGCCGCGTATGCCTGCCAGGCCGGCCGTGTTGGCGTTGATAAGGCCGGATGGCGCCAGCGCAAGGAAGGTGATGAGCTGCACCATCATCGAACTGATCAGATAATAGAACAGGTCCTCCCGCCATTCCTGGCGAAACAGGCGCTGCTGGGCCCTGTGCGGAAAGAGGCGCTCGATCGGGGCGAACATCAGCCCGGTCGCCACCATGTTGACGGCGAAGAAATCCAGCCCGAAGAACACGCCCCAGTCATGGGTCTCCTGCGGCTGGACTTCCGCCCCTCCCAACAGGGTGGCGAACAGCGCGGCAAGGAGCGCGGTCGCGCCGATGGCTTTGCGTGTACGCAAAAGCAGGCTGAGCAACGCCAGCGCATAGCCGCCGATCAAAAGCGCGTGGACCAGAGGACGCAGCCCGCCCCACGCATGCAGCGCCGCCAGTTCGGGCGTCGAAAACCAGTCTGGCCAGCGTAGCGCCATAACCAGGCAAAGCCCGGTGAGGCTGAGCAGCAGCGCGAAGAAGCCCGAGAACCAACCGCTGCCAAGGCGCCGCACCGCGAGCGGCGATTGCAGGTCGCGTTCCAGGCTGTCGAACCAGTTTGCCACGATATGTCCCCTCTTGTCGCCCACCCGCCCATAGGGAGCGCCCACCGATATGTTAGAGCCTTGCCCCCGCCGCCCTCAAGCTTTCCTTGACACGCGCCGTGGCCATTTCGAGGGGGGCAGTCTCACCCAACAGGGCAAAGCTGCCGTTGAGGGCGAAGGTGCAATGGCCGTGCACCGTGGCCACCAGCGATCGCGCGAGCCGCGGCGCGCCATCCCTGGCGCTCGGCGGCAGGACGGCGGCGACTTCGCGCACGACGACTTCCGTCAGCCCCGCCCGCTGCCGCGCATAATCCTCCGGCATGGCGACGCCAGGCGGCAGGCGATGGTCGTAGATCGCCATCCAGATATTCGTGTTTTCCGAGGCGAACTGGAAATAGCCCTCCACCAGCGCCGCGATCCGGTCCTGCGGCTGGCCGGCAAGGCGCTTTTCCAGGAAGGCGGCCCATTGGTCGAAGGTGCGCGTATTGATGGCGACGACCAACCGGTCGTAGCTGCCAAAGACATTGTAGAGCGTGCCCACCGAATAGCCGATGCGCTTGGCCACCTCTCGCGAGGAAAATCGGGCGAAACCGACTTCCGCCATGTGCCGGTGGCCTTCTTCAAGGATGAGCGCCTCCAGTTCCTCGCGGCTATGATCGGATCGTCTGCCCATGCGAACAACGGATAAGAGAACAATTAGACGCTGTCTAATTATTTTATTGAACAGTGTTGAATTTTTGGGTAGCCCTCATGCCATAGGCGGGGTTTACAGGGATTCGACTCATGCTCGTGACACTGGTTCTGCTGGTTTTCGGAATAGTGCTGTTCGACATGCGCGGACGGTTGAAGGCAACCGAGAAAAGGCTGGCACTATTGGAAGAGGTTATGGGAAATGCCTCTTCCCCCATGCGCCACGACCATCCCCGCGAGGATGAGGATGACGAGCCCGCGCAAGGGACGTCCGCACCCGCCCGCGTGGTGGAGCGGGATATCACGCCTCCTGCGCCAGCGGTCATATTGAGCCGTGGTTCCGGCGAAGACGGAACGCCCTCCACCCGAGTCGCCACCACGGATGCGATCGAGGAGACGGATTCTCTCGCCCCGGAACATGAAGCGCAAGCCATCGCCCCTGAACGCGCCCGGCCTGCCCGCGCCACCTTCGGTTTCGAGGAACTGTTCGGCCGCCAACTGCCGATATGGGCGGGCGGAGTGACGCTTGCCGTCGCGGGCGTGCTGCTCGTCAAATATTCCATCGATGCGGGATTGCTCTCACCGCTGGTGCGCGTGCTGTTGGGACTGTTGTTCGGCGGAGCGCTGATCGGCGGGGCCGAGACAGCGTTGCGGCTGGAGGAACAGGTGCGCGACGCCCGGGTGCGGCAGGCGCTGGCGGGCGCAGGGCTGGCGACACTCTACGCAGCGATCCTGGCGGCGCACATGCTGTACGGTTTGGTGGGGCCAGGCGTCGCCTTTGCGGGGCTGGCGGGCGTCACCGGGCTGGCCATGGCGCTGTCGCTGCGCTTCGGCGCACCCAGCGCGCTTCTGGGATTGGTCGGCGGACTGGCGGCGCCCGCTTTGGTCAAGGCGGGACAACCCAATATACCGTTGCTGAGCTGCTATCTCGCCCTGGCGGTAGGCGGTCTTTGCATGCTGTCGCGCACCCAGCGCTGGATGTGGTTGGGCATAAGTGCGCTGGTGGGCGGAGCCGGCTGGGGCGTTGTCATGCTGGCCATGGGCGCGCTGGATTGGGCATCATCGCTGTCGATCGGCTTGCTGGTGCTGATGCTGGGCGTGGCGTTGCCCGTCCTCGCCTTTCCCGGAACGCGGGCGGCGCTGCTGCGCACGGGCGCGGCATTGGCTGCGGCGGCGCAGATGGCGGCGCTGGTTGCGACGGGCGGCTTCGGCCTGCTGCAATGGGGACTGTTCGGACTCTTGTCGATCGCCCTGGTCTGGCTGGGACGGGAGGCGGCATTGCGGCCGCTGGCGGCGGTCGGGGCGAGCGTCGGACTGCTTCTGACGGCGGTGTGGCCGGCGCCGGAAACAGGGCATTTCGCATTGGTGATGCTGGGCTTGACGGCGATTTACGGCGGTACGGCCCTGCTTCGGGTGTGGCGCAGTGGATTGGCCGAGGCAGGGCAGATCGCAGGGTTGGCGCTGGGCGGCTTTGCCGTAGCGCTGGGACAGCTCTGGCGGGCCGGGCTGGACGAGGAATTTGCCCTGCTTGCGCTGGCCGCGGCCGGATTGCCGGGCGTGGCCATGGCAATGGGCTGGCGTTGCGAAACGCGACACAGGGACGCGCGCTTCGTAACGCTGGCGAGCGCGGCAGCGTTGCTGCTGGCTGTGGCGGGCGGACTGGGACTACCGCAATGGATGCTGTCGATCGTGATCGCAGCCCTTGCCGTTGGCCTGCTGGCGCTGGCGGAGCTGGCGAAGGATAGACGGGCCGAATGGAGCGGCTGGAGCTTCGCCTTTGTCGCCCTGGTGGTTCTGGCCGGATCAGACGAGGTCGCCAGGCTGTGGGGCGATGGGGCGGATGTTCCGGGCTGGCAGGGCGTCCTCCGCTGGACGGCGGGCGCGGCGATGGCGACTCTCTTCGCCTGGCGCGCACGCTTTGCCGAGGGACGGATGGTGGCGCAGGGCGTGGCGGTGCTGCTCGCTTATGGGGCGGTCGCGCAAGCCTTGCCGGCGCTCTGGCTGCCTGTGGCGGCTGCCCTGGGACTGGCTGTGTTGGCGCAAGGGGTGCGCAAGCTGCCGCTCCGGTCGACCATGCCCGCCCTGGGAGTCGCCTTGACGGTGGTGATGCTTTGGGCTGGCTGGCCTCTGGCCCTGTGGCTCGGCCGGGCCTTGCTGTCGCTGGTGGGCGAACCCGTGCTGGTGAGCGATCTGCCTCCGATTGGCGAGGCGATGCGGCGGCTCGCCCTGCCGGCGGCAGCGACGGGATTTGCCCTATGGCGGAACGGTTCGATCATGGGTCCGATCGGGCAGCGGATCGGCTGTGCCGTCGTGGGAGCGCTGGGCGGCATTGCGGCGCATATCGCGTTCAAGCAGATCTTCGGCCTGGCGAGCCTTGGGGACGTGACGCGCCTCGCTCTGGCGGAGCGGACAGTTTGGGAGGGGATACTCATCATATCGGGGTTCGTCGCATGGCGAGGTGGGATCGCCCTCCCGCATTCCATGCCACCAAAGAACGACACGCGCCTTTCTGCGGCGCGGGCCAATGGGACGATTTCAGGGCGACTGGTAGGGACTATCCTCGTCGGCGCGGGATTGGGCCACTTGCTGGTTTATTCGCTGCTGCTGCACAATCCCCTCTGGTTTCCGCAGGTGGTGGGAAGCTGGCCCTTGTTCAATCTGCTGCCTGTCCTGCTGGCCCTTGCCTTCGTGGCGCTCAAGGTCGCCGACAACTGGTTGCCGCGCGTTGCGGATGGGGTCCGCATGGGTTTGATCTCGCTGGTCGGCCTGGCGATGCTGCGGCAGCTTTTCGTCGGGCCTCTGCTGACCGTGCCGGGAGTCAGCGCGACGGAGGATATTCTCCGGTCGGTGCTCGCCCTGGCGCTGGCGATCGGCTTCCTGCTCTGGGGCATCCGCAGGCAGGCGCGAGACTGGCGGATCGCTTCGCTGCTGCTGATGCTGCTTGCCGTGGCCAAGGTGTTCCTGTTCGATGCTTCGGGATTGACGGGGCTGCTGCGGATCGCATCGTTCCTGGCCCTTGGCTTCAGCCTGATCGGCATAGGGTGGCTCTATAATCGCCTGTTGCGCGAGCCGGTTAACAACTCCGCGACTATTGCTGCATAATGCGTGAAGGACGGGGGTAAGAAAATGTCCGCACCTGATCTGTCATTGCTGGGTAAGCGCCGTTTCGCGCCATTGTTCGTGGTTCAGTTCCTGGGCGCCTTCAACGATAATCTGTTGAAGTTCGCGCTGTTGTTCCTCGCCAATTTCGGCCTGTACCGGGCCGAGCCGGACAAGGCGGAGATGCTGGCGACCATCGCCACGGGCCTGTTCATCCTGCCCTATTTCCTCTTTTCCGCGCTGGCCGGCCAATTGGCCGACGCCTGGGACAAGGCGAAACTGGTGCGGGCGGTGAAGGCAGCGGAAATCATCATCATGACCCTCGCCGTCACGGGCTTCTGGCTGGAATCGGTGCCGCTGCTGCTGTCCTGCCTGTTCCTGATGGGACTGCATTCGACCATCTTCGGGCCCGTCAAATTCTCCATCCTGCCACAGCATCTGCATGCCGATGAGATCATGGGCGGCACCGGCCTGATCGAGGCGGGAACATTCCTCGCGATATTGAGCGGACAGTTGCTGGCCGGCGTGATCCCACCCTGGGAAGCGGGGCTGGTGGCGGTGGGACTGGCGACGCTGGGCTTCCTGGCCAGCCTTGCGGTTCCCTCGGCGCCGACCGTGGTGCCTGGCCTGCGGATCGAGCGGAACATCTTCAAGAGCACCTGGCATATATTGAAGGCAGCGCGGCACGGGCGCGGCGTGTGGCTGTCGATCCTGGGCATCAGCTGGTTCTTCGCCGTGGGCGCGGTGTTGCTAGCCGAGTTCGCTCCGCTGGTGAGCGGCGTGCTGAAGGCGAAGCAGGAGGTCGCGACCTTTTTCCTGCTGATCTTCTCGATCAGCGTGGCGCTGGGGTCGATGCTGGTGAACCGGCTGCTCGGCGGGCAGGTGTCTGCGCGCTTCGTGCCGGTGTCCGCGCTGACGCTGGCCGGATTCATGATCGACCTGTGGCTGTCGACCAGTTCCTATGCGCCCGCGCATTCGGGCGCGGGCATCGCGCAATTCGTGGCATCGCCGGGAAGCTGGCGGATCATGGCCGACCTCATCGGCATCGCCTTTTCAGGCGGCATGTTCATCGTGCCGCTCTATGCGATCCTTCAGACGCATAGCCCGCGCGAGGAACGATCGCGCACCATTGCGGCCAACAATATCGTCAATGCGGCGGTCACGGTGGCGGTCGTCACGGCGGTGACGGCGATGCTGGCGCGGGGCGAGAGCGTGCCCGGCGTGATCGGGGTGATGGGCTTTGCAACCCTGGCAGTGGCGCTGATCAGCTGCTGGCTGCTGCCGGAAACGGTGATCAAGGCCATAGTGCGCGGGATGCTGCGGCTATGCTATCGGGTGCAGGTGGTGGGAGCCGAGAATATGCCCGGCGCGGGCGAACCGGCCGTCGTCGTGGTCAACCATGTGTCCTTCCTCGACGGCCTGCTGCTGGCCGCCTTCCTGCCGGGCAAGCCGACCTTTGCGGTGCACACGCGGATTGCCAGGGCGTGGTGGGTAAAGCCGTTCCTCTCGCTGTTCGACGCCTTTCCAGTCGATCCGACCAATCCGCTGTCGGCCAAGGCGATGGTGAAGGCGGTGCGCGAAGGACGGACGCTGGTGATCTTTCCGGAGGGGAGGATCACCGTCACCGGGGCCTTGATGAAAGTGTTCGACGGCCCCGGCATGGTCGCGGACAAGGCCGATGCGCCGATCATTCCAGTGCGGATCGACGGCGCGCAATTCACGCCCTTCTCGCGCCTCAGAGGCAAGGTCCGGCTGCGGCGCTTTCCCAGGATCACGCTTACCGTTCTGCCGCCGCGCCGTTTCGCCATAGAGGGCGAAATGACGGCGCGGGCACGGCGCGCGATCGCCGGTCGGCGGCTCTATGACGAGATGAGCCAGATGATGTTCGCGACGTCCGACACGGACAGGACCTTGTTCGAAGCGCTGCTGGAGGCGAGCCACGTGCATGGGCGCGGATCTCCCATCGTCGAGGATGTGAAGCGCGATCCGCTGACCTACGGGCGGCTCATGACCGGATCGCTTGTGCTGGGCCGTATCCTGGCACGATCGACGCGACAGGGCGAGGCGGTCGGCGTGCTGTTGCCCAATGTGGCGGGGGTAGCCGTGGCCTTCTTCGCCTTGCAGGCCGGCGGACGGGTGCCGGCGATGCTGAACTTCACCGCCGGGCTGGCCAATCTGAAAGCCGCCTGCATGGCGGCCGGCATTCGGACGGTGGTGACGGCACGAACATTTGTCGAGCAGGGCAAGCTGGGCGACATCGTCGCGGGGCTGGAGGTTGAAGGGATCACCTTCCTCTGGCTGGAGGATGTGGCGGCAGGCATCGGCCCCGGCGCAAAGCTGCGCGGCCTGATCGCCAGCCGTTTCGCCGGGCGGGCGCACAGGCGGCTCAAGGTTTCGCCGGACGATGCGGCGGTGATCCTCTTCACCAGCGGATCGGAGGGTCTGCCCAAGGGCGTCGTGCTGACGCATCGCAATCTTTTGTCCAACTGCCGGCAATTGGCGGCACGGATCGACTTCAACTCCGCCGATGTGGTGTTGAATGCCCTGCCGGTGTTCCACAGTTTCGGCCTGACCGGGGGCACTTTGCTGCCGATCTTCCACGGGGTTAAGACGCTGCTTTATCCCAGCCCGCTGCATTACCGGATCGTCCCGGCGCTCGCCTATGACGCCAATGCGACCATCCTGTTCGGCACTGACACCTTCCTGTCGGGCTATGCACGGATGGCGCATGGCTATGACTTCTATTCGCTGCGCTACATCTTTGCCGGCGCCGAACGGGTGCGGGACGAGACGCGCAAAATCTATGCCGAGAAATTCGGATTGCGCATCCTGGAGGGCTATGGCGCGACGGAGGCGGGGCCGGTGATCGCCGTCAACACGCCGATGCATTTCCGCGCCGGGTCTGTCGGCCGGCTGCTGCCGGGGATCGAAGCGCAGCTGGACGATGTGCCGGGGATCGAGGAAGGCGGCCGGCTTTC
>Ga0207678_10000395_pt1 | contig 39861 bp, 30 predicted proteins | sample KBSC63metaG_FD_184319 | JGI IMG/M metagenome (GOLD analysis project Ga0207678, IMG submission 184319) | Corn rhizosphere microbial communities from Kellogg Biological Station, Michigan, USA - KBS C6-3 metaG (SPAdes) (version 2) | ecosystem: Host-associated > Plants > Roots > Rhizosphere > Soil ... | reverse complement strand
TGACGGGGTCGGACCCCCGTCACGGATCCGTGTCCCTCCGGTGAGGGATCCGTGGCTCCCTCGTGACGGACGCTCCACGGGTCCCCCCGCTCCCCGCACTCCCGGCCGTCTCGGCCACGGCCACAGCCTGCCAGGGCCGTGGACGAGACGGCCCGTCCCTTATCCGGGCGACAGCTTGCGGGGAACCGTCCCCTTCCGGGCGCCGGCTCAAGAGAGCTACAGTATCCCCCCTGCACCGGGCGATCAGGCGGCCAAGGCGCCGTAGGATTCGCCGGCGTCGGCGCGGGCGGCTGGGTGGAGGCGGACCGCGTCGGGCCAGAAGCGGGTGCCGAGGCGCAGGTGGATGAGGTAGGAGCGCAGGAGGGCCTCGCGGGCCGGGTCCCAGGAGAAGCCGAGCATCGAGCGGATCCGGGAGGGCAGCATGCCGACCGAGATCAGCTTGATCGTCTCGTGGATCGGCGTGATCGCGACGCGCATGAAGCCGGTGAAGGGCGGCTCGAGGAGCATCTTCTTCGCCCGCTCGCGGCGGTCCTCGTCGATCCAGAGGCTGCCGTCGTCGAGCCGGCCGTCGACGTAGTCGCGCAGGTCGGCGACGGTGGCGGGCATCGCATCGGGCGGCAGGCCGAGCAGCTCGCCGACGCGGCGATACTCGGCCCAGTAGCGCTCGCGGTCGCCCCGGCCGAGGGCGCCGATTACGCGTTCGTAATAGAGGAGCGCCGAGTCGGCGAGGGTGGCGAGAACCCACAGGCCGAGGCGCGGATCGGAGGCGTCGTAGGGCGTGCCGGCGGCGATCGGGCCGTAGTCCTCCTCGGTGACGCCGCGGACCCGGCGATGCATCGCACGCACGATGCGGCCGGTCTTCTCCGCCTGCTCGACGCTGCCGAAGTAGATGCCCGACATCCGCTCGTCGGTGCGCAGGAGGCGCGTGCGGGGGTCGTCGAAGATGATCGAGTGCTGCTCGAAGCCGACCACCCCGAGCGGTTCGCAGGCCTGCATGAAGAGCGCCCGCAGGCCGGAGAAGGCGACCACGCGCTCGCGGTGCAGGCGGCGCACCATCGAATCGGCCGGGAAGAAGCCGTCGACCTCGTCGGCTCGCAGCAGCGCGATCTTGCCGCTCCCGGCCTCGTCGCTCATACCCGACAGGGTATTGAGAGGTCTCCGTCGGCTCGGTCGAGCGATCGGCGCCCGACCGGCTTTCCACGACCGCCGGTGTTGATGGGCCGAAAACCTGCCTATGTGTCCGGTTTTCGGCCCATCGCGTGGTATCCCCTGACAGAAGCGCCGGTGGCACGTTGGAGGGAGAGCAAATCCCAACGGCCCCGCGCGGGGCCACCCAAGGAGAGACGATGAACGTCAAGACCAAGATCGCCGCCCTGATCGCCGCGTCGGCGATGCTGACGGCGCCGGCCGCGGCGCTCGCGGGAGGCCCCGACTACTCGCCGCAGAAGCCGCCCCATCCCACGCACCCGGCCCACCCGGCCGACCCGACGCCGGGCCCGAAGGCCTCGATGCCGGAAAAGGCGGCGGCCTACGGCGTCAAGTGCCGTGGCGAGTGGAAGACGCACGTCAAGGGCGAAAAGGGCACGCCGTTCAGCCAGTGCGTAACCGCGATGGCGAAGGCGGCGAACGGCCAGCCGGCGAAGGTCGCCTGCAAGGCCTACTTGAAGAAGCACGTCAAGGGCGAAAAGGGCACGCCGTTCAGCCAGTGCGTCCACAACGCCAACAAAGTGCGGAAGGAAGCGAAGGCAAACGCGGGCTGAGCTCGCACCGCGCCCCGGATCGAATCCGCGATCCGGGGTAAAAAGGGTGTGTGTGGAATGACCGACGACTCGCCCGGCGGGCGGCGCGCGGCGAGGGCGATGCCTTCGCGGCGATCTTCCGGCGCTACGAGCAGGATCTCTATCGCTACTGCGTCGCGATCCTCGGCGACGAGCAGGACGCCCAGGACGCGCTGCAGAACACGATGGTCAAGGCGCTGCGGGCGCTGCCCGGCGAGCGCCGGGAGATCGAGCTGAAGCCATGGCTCTACCGGGTCGCCCACAACGAGTCGATCGAGCTGCGCCGGCGGGTACGGCCGAGCGAGCCGCTGGCCGAGGATCTGCCCGCGCTCGGCGCGAGTCCCGAGCAGCGCGCGGCCGACCGGCGACGGCTGCAGGACCTGCTCGCCGACATCGGCGAGCTGCCGGAGCGCCATCGCGGCGTGCTGGTGATGCGCGAGTTGGCGGGCCTCGACTTCGAGGAGATCGCCGCGGCGCTCGACACCTCGCCCGGCGCGGCGCGGCAGGTGCTCTACGAGGCGCGCCGGAGCCTCCAGCAGATGAGCGACGGGCGTGAGATGACCTGCGATGCCGTCACCCTGCACCTCTCCGATCGGGACGGTCGGGTCGCGCGCCGGCGCGACGTCCGGGCGCACCTGCGCGACTGCCCCGAGTGCCGGCGCTTCGCCGATGGGATCCGCAGCCGCAGCGAGACGCTGGCGGGGATCGCGCCGCTGCCCGCGATCGCCGCGGCGGCGATCGCCAAGGGCGCGCTGGCCGGGTCGGCGAGCAGCGGGGCTGCGGGCGCAGCAGCGAGCGGCACCGCGGCGACGGGAGCAGCCGCGGCGGGCGCTTCGACCGGCGGGGTCGGCGGCGGGGCCGGTGTGGTCGGCGGGGTCGCGGCGAAAGCCGTCTCGGCGGGGGCGATCCTCAAGTCGACGGCCGCGATCGTCGCCGTCCTGGGAGTCAGCGCGGTCGCGGCCGATCACTCGCACCTCTTCCGTGGCAGCGACTCGCCGGCGAGCGACGACAGCGTCCCGGCGGCCGTGGTCCACGGCGACGCCGGCACGGCGGCGGCTCACACGGAAGGCGCGGTCGAGGTCGGGCACGGCGCGGCGAACGCCCGGCGCTCGTCGAGCGCCTTCACGCACGGGCGGCGCGGCGAGGTGGTCGGCCCGAAGCGCCCGGGTACCCACGCGATGACGCAAGCCGCCCCGGCCGTCGGCGGGGACGGGTCACGCGGGCTCGCGACGGATGCCGCCGGGCCGGTCAGAGCCGCGACGCGTCCGGAGCATCCCGCACATCCACGCCACCCCGCGCATCCGGCCCATCCGACGCACCCGACCCATCCGACTCATCCATCTCATCCCGCCCATCCGGCGCGGTCGACCAACCCGGTGACCGTCTCGGGCTCTCCGGCGACGTCCCGTCCGGAACGCTCATCCCAGCCACAGCACTCGGCGCCGGCGCAGCCCGCGAGCGAAGGGCCGAGCGTCCACACGCAGCCGGAACGCTCCGAAGGCCCCTCGCATCCGGAAATGACGGAAGTCGGCTCGACGCCGACCGGAGTCGTGACGCCGGAAGCCACCGCCACCGACACGGAATCGACCGAAGCCGTGAGCGGTACCTCCGACGCCAGCCCCGGCCAGGCGCGCAAGGAAGCCGCCGAATAGGCGCCGCGAGCGGCGGCGCCTGCTGAGTGGGAGGCGTGACGGGAGTGATACGGATCCGTGACGGAGGTCGGACCCCGTCACGGAGATGGCGGGAACTCCACGCTTCCTCCCGTGTCGTCCGACGGTGACGGAGGCGCGGTCGACCTGAGGTCCGGTATCCGGACGAAAGGTCGACCGCGGACTCTCAGGCGGAGGCGCGGTCGTCCTGAGGTCCGTCCACCGGACCTCAGGTCGACCGCATGCTCTCGGGGCCTCGTCTGCGGCCCCGAGAGCGACACGAGGCGCAAGAGCGTGTGACGTTCCCGGCATCTTCGTCGACGAAAGGGCCGAGGTGTGGGATCTCCCGGACACGATCGTCACGGGAGTCCGACCTCGCACCGTCCCTGCGCCGCCTTCCCCCCACGGAAGCCTCACGTCCCGGGCGCCTCATGAGGGTCACAGCCTGCCAGGACCCCCATGAGGCGCCCGGGACACCCGGGACCCAACTCGGACGGCCGCCCCCGGCCCCGGACCCCCGCCGTCCTTTCCCGTGGGATCAACCATTTAGGTCCGCTCGAGGAGGGCGACGGGCCAGCCGGGGAGGCGGACCTGGTCGAAGGGGACCTCGGGGCCGAGGTCGAGGGTGCGGCCGCGGTCGGGGCCGGAGCCGGCGAGGACTTCGCGCCACTTGCCGGCGGTGCCCTCGGGGAGTCGGAAGGTGGCGCCGGCGGCGTCATCGCGGACAGCGGCGACGGCGATGACCTCGTCCTCGCCGCGGGTGAAGGCGCACAGCGGACCGTGCGCGGCCAGCGGGCGGTAAGCGCCGGCGAAGGGGTCCGAACGGCGGGCGCGCAGGGACAGGGCACGGCGGATCAGGTGCATCTTCACGTTGGCGCGGTCGAGCGGAGCGCCCGAGTCGAGGGCGGCGAGGGTCTCGCGGCGTTCCTCCCAGTCGACCGGGCGGCGGTTGTCGGGGTCGACCATCGAGAGCGCCCAGAGCTCGTCGCCCTGGTAGACGTCGGGGACGCCGGGCGCCGTGAGCTTGAGCAGGAGCTGACCGACCGAGGCGCGCTCGCCACGGGGCATGTTGCGGGTGGCGAAGTTGGCGATCGCGTCGTGGAGGTCGCCCGGTCCGCAGAGGGCGCGGCAGAACTCCAGCACCGCCCCCTCCCACTCCTCGTCAGGTTCGACCCAGTTGGTATTGCGCTTCGCCTCGCGCAGGGCCTTGCGCACGTACTCTTCGACCCGCCCGGCGGAGGCCGGCCAGACGCCAACCAGAGTCTGGTAGATCAGGTACTCCTCGGTCGGGTCGGGCGCGGTCCGGCCGCCGACCTCGGTCCGCAGCGGTGCCGCCAGCTCGAACCAGCGCTCGACCTCCTCACGCCACTCGGCGGCGCATCCCGCGAGGGCGCCGATCCGCGCGCGCGAGTCGCCGCTGCGCTTGGTGTCGTGGGTCTGGGTGATGAGGAGGTTCTGCGGGAACCGGCGGGCGCGCTCTGCGCAGCGGGCGTGGAAGTCCTCGACCGAGAGGCTGAAGCGGCCCGGATCGCCGCCGACCTCGTTCAGGGCCAGCAGGCGGACGTCGCGGTAGAAGGCGGTGTCCTCGACTCCCTTCGCGGTGATCGCGGGGGTCGTCTGCTGGAAGCGGATGATGAACTCGGGCGGGGCGTCGGCTTCGAGCGTGAGGCAATCGGCGGTCCCGGAGGGCATGCCGCGACGAACGGCAGCGTCGATGGCGGCGCGGTCGGCGTCGGCGACCTCCCCGACCGGCGCGTTCGCACTTTGCCGCGCTATGCGCGGAAAAGTGCGAACTCGACCGGGGGGGCCGGCGGGGTCGGGGGGCTCGCCGGGTTCGGGGGCCGCGGGGGGCTCGCCGGCTGGGCGGACGTAGGTGCGGTAGATCGGCAGGGACGCCAGGGACTGCTCCAGGTCGGGGGCGTCGACCAGCCGCCGGAGGCGATCTGCCTCGGGTTGGAAGGTCGTCGCCGCCTGCTCGAGCTTTGCCTCGTCGGCGACCTCGTGGAACTCGCGGTGCTCGCCGGTGAGGCTGCGGTAGAGGTCGGTCAGGATCGGCTCGCCGGCCGGATCGACGAAGAGGGCCGCGGCGTCGTTCAGGAACTCGTACCCGACCGTCCCCGAGACCGGCCACTCGCGCAGCTCCTCCTCCGCCTCGAGGATCTTCTCGACCCAGACCCGCTCCACCCCCCGCTCGCGCAGGCGCGCCAGGTAGCCGGCCGGGTCGGCGAGGCCGTCGGGATGGTCGACCCGCAGCCCGTCCACGACGCCTTCTGCGACCAGGCGCAACGGCAGTTTGTGCGTCTCCTCGAAGACCTCGGGGTCCTCCTGGCGCACCCCCGCCAGTTCGTCGATGTCGAAGAAGCGGCGCCAGCGGCCGCTCACCGGGTCGAGGTCGAAGTACTGCTCCCGCAGCTCCTCGTCGGCCCAATAACGGTTGGCGTCGACCGCGGCCATGTGGTTGGGGACGATGTCGAGGATCACGCCGAGACCCGACTCGGCCAGAGCCCGCAGGCCCTCCTCCCCGCCGAGCGCCTCGGAGATCTTCGTCGGGTCGATGACGTCGTAGCCGTGGGTCGACCCCTCCTGCGCCTGGAAGGACGGCGAGAGGTAGACGTGGCTGACCCCCAGATCCTTCAGGTAGGGCACCAGCTCGCGGACGTGCTCGAACGTCATGTCCGGTCCGAGCTGCAGGCGGTAGGTCGCGCGGAGCTCGGTCACCGCGCCACCCGGCGCAGGATCACCACCGACCATCCCGGCACCGGGACGGTCCCGCGCGGCGCAACCCGTTCGCCCTCCGGCAGCCGCTGCGGTTCGGCCGTGGTCAGCTCGATCGTCCACATCGCGCCGAAGCGCCGCGTCGGCAGGCGGAAGTCCGTGTCCTCGCCGCCGGCGTTGAAGAGGACGAGGAAGGAGTCGTCGGTGATCCGCTCGCCCGCGTGGTCGACGCCGGGGATCTCCATGCCGTTGAGGAAGACGCCGAGGCAGCGGGTTCCGTCGTCCTGCCAATTGCGCCGCGTCATCCGCAGGCCGTCGGGGCGGAACCACCAGGCGTCCGGCAGGCCCGAGCCGAGCGGTTCTTCGCCGCTCAGAAACGCCGCCCGCCGCAGGACCGGGTGCTCGGCGCGCAGGCGGATCAGCCGGCGGGTGAAGTCGAGGAGGCCGTCGTTGCGATCGACCAGCCCCCAGTCGAACCAGGTGAGGTCGTCGTCGACGCACCAGCTGTTGTTGTTGCCGTCCTGGCTGCGCGACATCTCGTCGCCGCCGAGCAGCATCGGCACCCCCTGGGACAGCAGCAGCGTGGCCAGCATCGCGCGCTGCCGGCGCTCGCGCAGGTCGTTGATCGCCTCGTCGTCGGTCGGCCCCTCCGCCCCTGAGTTCCAGGAGCGGTTGTCGTCGGTGCCGCCGTCGTTGCCTTCGAAGTTCGCCTCGTTGTGCTTGCCCTCGTAGGAGACGAGGTCGCGCAGGGTGAAGCCGTCGTGGGCGGTGACGAAGTTGATCGAGGAGTGCGGCGGGCGGCCTTCGGGCTGGTAGAGGTCACTGGACCCGGTGAAGCGCCCGGCGAAGTCGCCCACCGAGCCTCGGCCGCGCCAGAAGTCCCGCACGGAGTCACGGTAGACCCCGTTCCACTCCGCCCACAGCACCGGGAAGTTGCCCACCTGGTAGCCGCCGGGCCCGACGTCCCAGGGCTCGGCGATCAGCTTGACCTGGGAGAGGATCGGGTCCTGGTGGATCACGTCGAAGAAGGCCGAGAGCTTGTCGACGTCGTGGAACTCGCGCGCCAGCGCCGAGGCGAGGTCGAAGCGGAAGCCGTCCACGTGGCACTCGATCACCCAGTACCGCAGCGAGTCCATGATCAGCCGCAGGACGCTCGGGTGGACCGGGTTGAGCGAGTTGCCGGTGCCGGTGAAGTCCATGTAGAAGCGCGGGTCGTCGGGGACCAGCCGGTAGTAGGCGGCGTTGTCGATGCCGCGGAAGGAGAGCATCGGCCCGAGGTGGTTGCCCTCGGCGGTGTGGTTGTAGACGACGTCGAGGATCACCTCGATCCCGGCCCGGTGGAGCGCCTTCACCATCCCCTTGAACTCCCGCACCTGTTCGCCGTGGGTGCCGGTCGCCGCGTAATCGGAGTGGGGCGCGAAGTAGCCGAGCGTCGAGTACCCCCAGTAGTTCGTGTACCCGGCGTCGTGGAGGAAGCTCTCGCTGACGATGTGGTGGACCGGCATCAGCTCGACCGCGGTGACGCCGAGCGCCAGCAGGTGCTCGATCGCACCCTCGGAGGCGAGCCCGGCGTAGGTCCCCCGCAGGTCCTCCCGCACGCCGGGGTGGCGCATCGTGAAGCCTTTGACGTGGGTCTCGTAGATGACCGTCTCCGCCCAGCGCGTGCGCGGCGGCTCGACCCCCTCCCAGTCGAAGGCCGGGTCGGCGACCACCGAGCGCGGCATCGCCGCCGCGTCGTCTTCGTCGTCGGGTTCGAGGTCGGCATCCTCGGAGCCGTCGGGGACGTAGGGCAGGACGTTGGCGCGGTCCCAGTCGACCGGCCCGTCGATCGCCTTCGCGTAGGGGTCGACGAGGAGCTTGCAGTCGTTGAAGCGTTGGCCGGACCGCGGGTCGTAGGGGCCGTGGACGCGGTAGCCGTAGCGCTGCCCCGGCCCGACCCCGGGCAGGTAGCAGTGCCAGTTGTGGGCTTCGCCACGGTCCAGCTCGATCTGCTCCTCGGCCCCGTCCTCGTCGAAAAGGCAGAGCGTCACGCCGTCGGCGTGCTGGGAGAAGAGCGAGAAGTTCGTCCCCGCGCCGTCCCAGATCGCGCCGAGCGGGAACGGCCCGCCGGGTAAGACGGGGCGTCTTTCGCCGACGTCGCTCATCGCAGCACCGCGCCGGCGAGCGCCGGCAGCAGCACGGTCTCACCGTCAGCCTTCACCGCCTCCTCGCCGTGGGTGCCGAGGACGACCTCGCGCGCCGTGCAGGGCACCCACTGCTCATAGTCGGCGAAGTTGGCGACGATCTCGTGGGACCCGCGGCGGAGCCAGAGCCAGCGCTCATCCTCGTCGAACTCGACCTCCTCGACGCTTGTCCGCGTATGGCGGACAAGCGTCGAGTCAGCGGTGCCGCGGAGCTCGCGGCGGAGGGCGAGGAGGCGGCGGTAGAGGGTCGCCAGCGCCGGGTCCTCCTCCCAGGTCAGCTTCGAGCGCTCGAAGGTGGCGAGGGCCTGGGGATCGGGCACTTCGCCCTCGAACTCGACGAAGGATTCGAACTCGCGCCGGCGGCCCTTGCGGGTGGCCTCGGCGATCTTCTTCTGGGTGTGGTCGGTGAAGAACTGGAACGGCGCTTCCTCGCCGTACTCCTCGCCCATGAAGAGCAGCGGCGTGGACGGCGACAGCAGGACGCAGAGCGCCGCCAGCGGGCGCGCCCGCGGCGGCATGCGGTCCCCGAGCGCGCGGTTGCCGACCTGGTCGTGGTTCTGCGAGCAGACGACGAACTGGGCCGGCGGGCGGTCCCCGGCGGGCGCCCCGACGCGCTTCTCGCGCACCTCCGAGTAGCGCCCGTCGTAGACGAAGGGCCGGTCGAAGGCCTTCGCCAGGTCGGCGACGCGGCCGAAGTCGGCGTAGTAGCCCTGGCGCTCGTCGGTCAGCAGCGTGCGCAGCGCGTGGTGGAAGTCGTCGGCCCACTGCGCGTCGACGCCCCAGCCCCCCTCTGCCCCGGGGCGGATCGTCGCCGGGTCGTTGGCGTTGCTCTCGGCGATCACCAGGGCATCCTGTCGGACGGCATGGACGCGCGCGGCCAGCTCCGCCACCAGGTGGGTGGGGCTCTCGTCGAGGATCGCGTGCACCGCGTCCAGCCGCAGGCCGTCGATCCGGTAATCGCGGACCCACATCTCGGCGTTCTGGATCGCCCACTCGCGCACCGGGTCCGAGCGCGCGGCGTCGTAGTTCAGGCCTTTGCCCCAGCCGGTCTGGTGGCCGTCGGTGAAGTAGGGGCCGAAGTCGGTCATCGCCTTGGTCCCGGACGTACCCAGGTGGTTGTAGACGCAGTCGAGGATCACCGCCAGGCCCGCCGCGTGGGCGGCGTCGACGAAGCGCGCCAGGCCCGCGGGCCCGCCGTAGGGCGCGAACGGCGCGTAGATGTAGACGCCGTCGTAGCCCCAGCCGCGCTCGCCAGGGAAGGCGGCGACCGGCATCACCTCGACCGCGGTGACGCCGAGCTCGGCGAGCTCCGGGAGGTGCCGGATCGCTGCGTCGAAGGTCCCCTCCGGCGTGAAGCAGCCGATGTGCATCTCGTAGACGACGAGGTCTTCGAGGGCGACGTGCGGCGTCTCGGCGGTCCACTCGAACGCGCCGGTGTCGACGATCTGCGACGGGCCACGGATGCCGCGCGGCTGGAAGCGTGAGCAGGGGTCGGGACGGCGGCGCCCGTCGAGCAGCACGTGGTAGTCGTCGCCGGGCGCCGCGTCGAGCGTCCCTGACCAGATCCCGTAGCCCTCCTCGTCGAGCGGGTGCTCGCCGCGCCCCGCGAGCCGGATCGCCACCGACTCCTCGGCCTTCGGCGCCCAGACGCGGAACTCGACGCCGCCGCCGGCGAGCGGGACGGCGCCGAAGCGGCGCTGCCAGGGGAAGGCATCGGCGGGGCGCAAGGCGGAAGTCAGGGTCGGGCGCCCTGCTCGGCCGGGCGCAGCCAGACGACGCCGAGCGGCGGCAGGGTCAGCTCCGCCGAGAACGGCTGCTCGTGCCAGCCGATCGGCTCCGCCTCCACCTCGCCGCCGTTGCCGACGTCCCCGCCGCCGTAGTGGCGCGAGTCGGTGTTCAGGATCTCGGTCCAGGTCCCTGTCCGCGGCAGCCCGACCCGGTAGCCCTCGCGCGGCACCGGCGAGAGGTTGCAGACGCAGACGACCGTGCGCTCGCCGCCGGTTGATCTGCGCGCGAACGCCACCACGTTGCGCCCTGCGTCGTTGGCCTCGAGCCAGTAGAAGCCCTCGCCCTCGAAATCGCGGTCGTACAGCGCGGGCTCGGCGCGCAGCAGCTTGTTCAGGTCCCGGACCAGGTTCTGGATCCCGGCGTGCTCGGGCCGCTCCAGCAGGTGCCAGTCGAGCGAGCGCTCGTAGCTCCACTCCGCCTCCTGGGCGATCTCGTTGCCCATGAAGAGGAGCTTCTTCCCCGGGTGCGCCCACATGTAGGCGTAGAGCGCGCGCAGGTTAGCCAGCTTCTGCCAGCGGTCGCCGGCCATCTTCTCCAGCATCGAACCCTTGCCGTGCACGACCTCGTCGTGGGACAGCGGCAGGATGAAGTTCTCCGAGAAGGCGTAGACGAGGCTGAAGGTCAGCTCGTGGTGGTGGTAGCTGCGGTACACCGGGTCGTAGCCGAAGTAGCCCAGGGTGTCGTGCATCCACCCCATGTTCCACTTGAAGCCGAAGCCGAGGCCGCCGAGGTAGGTCGGCCGCGAGACGCCCGGCCAGGCGGTCGACTCCTCCGCCGCCGAGACGATGCCCGGCTCGCGCCGGTAGAGCGTCTCGTTCATGCCCTTGAGGAACTCGACCGCCTCGAGGTCCTCGTTGCCGCCGAACTCGTTCGGCACCCAGGCGCCGGAGGGGCGCGAGTAGTCGAGGTAGAGCATCGAGGCGACGGCGTCGACGCGGATGCCGTCGGCGTGGTACTCGCGCGGCCAGAAGAGGGCGGCGGCGGTGAGGAAGTTGCGCACCTCGTGCCGGCCGTAGTTGTAGATCAGCGTGCCCCACTCCGGGTGGGCGCCGCGGCGCGGGTCGGCGTGCTCGTAGAGGGCGGTGCCGTCGAAGCGCGCCAGCGCCCAGTCGTCGCGCGGGAAGTGGGCCGGGACCCAGTCGAGGATCACGCCGATCCCCGCCCCGTGCAGCTTGTCGACGAAGGCGCGGAAGTCGTCGGGCGAGCCATGACGGGCGGTCGGCGCGAACTGGCTGGTCACCTGGTATCCCCAGGAGCCGCCGAACGGGTGCTCCATCACCGGCAGCAGCTCGACGTGGGTGAAGCCCATGTCCTTCACGTAGGCGGCAAGCTCGTCGGCCAGCTCGCGGTAGGTGAGCGGCCGGTCCTCGCCGTCCTCGAGGACGCGGCGCCAGGAGCCGAGGTGCACCTCATAGATGGAGACCGGGCCCGCGCTCGGCTCGGCCTCGCGGCGGCGCTCCATCCACTCCGCGTCCGCCCACTCGTGGGTCGAGCGGTGGACGACCGAGTCGGTGCGCGGCGGCACCGTGGTGGCGAAGGCGACCGGGTCGGCCTTCAGCCGCTGCTCGCCGGCGGTGGTGATGATCTCGAACTTGTACGGGGTGCCCTCGGCGACGCCGGGGATGAAGATCTCCCAGATCCCCGAGCCGCCCAGCGAGCGCATCTGGTCGAGGTTCCCGCGCCAGTCGTTGAAGGCGCCGACGACGCTGACCGAGCGGGCGCCGGGCGCCCAGACCGCGAAGGCCGTGCCGGCGACGCCGTCGACCTCGGTGACGTGGGCGCCGAGCTTGCCGTAGAGATCCTCGTGGCGGCCCTCGCCGATCAGGTGCAGGTCGACGTCGCCGAGCGTCGGCGGAAAGGCGTAGGGATCGCGGATCGTGTACGGGCCGCCGTCGGCGTAGGTGACCTCGAGCTCGTAGCGGTCGCTTTCGATCACCCCTTCGAAGAGGCCCGCCGGGTGGACCTTTTCCAGCTCGACCGAGGCGGCGTCGTCGGGGCGCGCGACCACCTTCTCGGCCGCCGGACGATAGGCCCGGACCACCATCCCCTCCCCGTTCGGGTGCACCCCGAGCAGGCTGTGCGGATCGTGGTGCTCACGGTGGATCAGGCGCTCGACTTCGGTCTGCAGCTTGGAATCGACACTCATGCGACCTCGACCTCCAACAGCCTGGTGATGCCCGCCACCGGGATCTCCACCCAGTCGGGCCGGTTGTCGATCTCGTAGTTCAGCTCGTAGACGGCTTTCTCGAGCTCGTAGATCGCGAGCAGCTGGTCGACCTCCCGCCTCGTCGCGGGCAGCAGCGTCGGGTCGATCGCGTCGAGGTAACCGTCCAGGAAGTCCTGCCGCGCGCGCAGCTCCCAGCTCTCCGGCGGGTTCGCATCGCGCTGCAGGCGCGCCGCGAGGGGCGCGTAGGCGAGCGAGCGCAGGAGGCCCGCGACGTCGCGCAGCGGCGAGGACTTGGTGCGGCGCTCGGGCAGCGGCCGGGCGGGCTCGCCCTCGAAGTCGAGGATCGTCCAGCCGCGGCCGGAGCGCAGGGTCTGGCCGAGGTGGAGGTCGCCGTGGACGCGGATCGCCATCCCGGCGCCGCCGATCCCGGCGAGATCGCGGAGCTGGTCGCGCAGCTCCTCGCCGCGGTGGGCGATCGGCTCGAGGCGCTCGTCCTCGGGCAGGTCGAGGAAGGCGCGTTCGATCCCTTCGTCGAGGCTCGCGGTGAAGAGCGCCAGGGACTCGTTGCCGCGCTCCTCCGGCGCGAAGACGGGGTCGGTCGGGTCGCTTGCCAGCGCGGTGTGCATCTCGCCGACCGTGGCGCCGAGCGCCCGCAGCGGCTCCAGCAGCGAGTCCGGATCGCCCGCCAGCCCGTCGAGGACCAGCTCCCAGCCGTCGCGGCCGTCGGCGATGAACTCCTGGACGATGCCGAGCGTCGCGTCGGCCGGGCGCCCCTCGTACTCGTACCAGCCGAGCAGCTCGGGGACGTGGCGGAAGCCGCGCTCGCCGAGGAAGCGGAGCATCTCCAGCTCCGGGTTCACCCCGGCCTCGACCCGGCGGTAGACCTTGAGGATCGCGTTCTCGCCGAAGACGACCGAGCTGTTGGACTGCTCGGAGGCGATCGGGCGCGCCTCGGCGCCTTCGGGCGGCGGCGCGGCCCCCTCGCGCCAGCCGAAGACGACGCGCCCCTCGGCGGAGGCGACCTGGCCGCCCGCGACGATCAGCCTCAGGAGCCGCGGCGGGTCGCGCCCCTCGGCGAGCAGGTCGTAGACCGCCCCGCCGTCGTCGGTCGCCGCGATCCGGGCGTCCGGCTCGCCCCCGTCCATCGCGACCGGCACCTGGTAGATCTCGTGGGTGCCGGTGCCGAAGTGGACTTCGACCAGGGCGATCCGCAGCTGCGGCGGCTCGGGGTCGAGCAGCGGCATGTCGATCACGCCGACCTGGCTCACCTCGCGCGACTTCGAGCCGAACCAGCGGCGCTCGACCAGCCACTCGGCCAGCGCCTCGAGATCGATCCCCGCCTCACTCATCGGCTTCCTCGCTGACCAGGCGGAACCAGAAGAAGCCGCGCGGGGCGAGCGTCAGCAGGTAGGGCAGCGACCCGATCCGGGGGAAGCGCGAGTGGCCGAACATCTCTTCCGGATGGCGGCCCTCGTAGTCGGAGAGGTCGAGCTCGACCGCCTGCGCGGAGCGCGACAGGTTGTGGACGCAGAGCACCACGTCCTCTTCATAACAGCGGATGTGGGCGTAGATCCGGGTGTTCTCCGGCGCCAGCGGGCGGTACTCGCCGAGGCCGAAGACCGGGTGCTCCTTGCGCAGGGCGATGAAGCGGCGCAGCCAGCGCAGCTGTGAGGTCGGCGTGCGGAGCTGCGCCTCGACGTTGACCGCCGCGTAGCCGTACACCGGGTCCATCGAGGGCGGCGCGTAGATCTGGGCGAAGTCGCCGGTCGAGAAGCCGCCGTTGCGGTCCCCGGTCCACTGCATCGGCGTGCGCACGCCGTCGCGGTCGCCGAGGTAGACGTTGTCCCCCATGCCGATCTCGTCGCCGTAGTAGAGGATCGGGCTGCCGGGCAGGGAGAAGAGGATCGCCGTCATCAGCTCGATCTCGTCGCGGCCGTTGTCGAGCAGCGGCGCGAGCCGACGGCGGATGCCGATGTTCAGTTTCGCCCGCGGGTCCATCGCGTACTCCGCGTACATGTATTCGCGCTCCTCGTCGGTGACCATCTCCAGCGTCAGCTCGTCGTGGTTGCGCAGGAAGAGGCCCCACTGGCAGGAGTCGGGGATCTGCGGCGTCTGCTCGAGGATCGAGACGATCGGCGTCGCGTCTTCGCGCCGCAGCGCCATGAAGAGGCGCGGCATCACCGGGAAGTGGAAGGCCATGTGACACTCGTCGCCGTCGCCGAAATAGTCGACCACGTCGACCGGCCACTGGTTCGCCTCGGCAAGCAGCACCCGGTCGGGGTAGTTGGCGTCGATCTCCTCCCGCACCCGCTTGAGGTAGGCGTGCGTCTCGGGGAGGTTTTCGCAGGTGGTGCCTTCGCGCTCGTACAGGTAGGGGACGGCGTCGAGGCGGAAGCCGTCGAGCCCGCGGTCGAGCCAGAAGCGCAGCACCTCCAGCATCGCATCCTGGACTTCCGGGTTGTCGTAGTTGAGGTCGGGCTGATGGTCGAAGAAGCGGTGCCAGTAGTACGCCTTGGCCCGGTCGTCCCAGGTCCAGTTCGAGTGTTCGGTGTCGACGAAGATGACCCGCACGTCGTCGTATTTCTGCGGCGTGTCCGACCACACGTACCAGTCGCGTTTGGGCGAGTCGGGATCGGAGCGCGCCTCCTGGAACCACTCGTGGTCGGCGGAGGTGTGGTTCATCACCAGGTCGGCGATCACGCGGATGCCACGCTGGTGGGCCTCGCCGATGAAGCGTTCGAGCTCGGGGAGCGAGCCGTAGTCGGGGTGGATGCCGTCGAAGGCGGCGATGTCATAGCCGCCGTCACGCAGCGGCGAGGGGTACATCGGCAGCAGCCAGACGCAGTCGACGCCGAGCCATTGGAGGTAATCGAGCTTCTCGATCAGGCCGCGGAAGTCCCCCATCCCGTCGCCGTTGCCGTCGAAGAAGCCGCGCACGTGGACCTCGTAGAAGACGGCGGTCTTGAACCAGAGCGGTTCGGACTCGAACCAGCGCTCGGGCGCGGCCTCGACCTCGGGAGCCGGGTTGGCGACGGCGGTGGCGCGGATGGCGTTCGGGCGCAGCGTGCCGACCGCGGCGTGGACGTCGGTGGTGTAGCGGCTCACGGTCCCTCCACCCTCATCACGTGCGCCATCCGCTGGCCCGGCGCGAGGCGGAGGTAGTTGCGGCCGATCGACCAGCCGTAGAGCTGGTCGTCGAGCAGGTCACGGACCTTGAAGGCGGGCGCGGTGCCGAGCCAGGCTGGGACGTTGACGATCCCCTCCCGGGTGTTGTGTGGGTCGAGGCTGACGGCGACGATCACGGTGTTGTCACCGCTGCGCTTGACGTAGGCGATCAGCGCGTCGTTCTCGGTGTCGAGCCAGGCGATGTTGGAGAGGTGCTGGAGCGCCGGGTTCTCGCGGCGGACCCGGTTGATCCGCGCCACCAGCGGGAGGAGCGGGCCGTCGAGGGCGCGGTCGCGCAGCTGATACTTCTCCGAGTCCACGTACTCCTCGCTCCCGGGCTTGACCGGGACGTTCTCGAAGCTCTCGAAGCCGGAGTAGATGCCGTAGGTCGGCGACAGCGTGGCGGCGAGGACCAGGCGCGCCTCGAAGGCGGGTGGCCCGCCGTCGACCAGGTAGGAGGTAAGGATGTCGGGGGTGTTGGCGAAGAAGTTCGGGCGGCTGTAGTCGGCCGTCACGTAGGCGAGCTCATGGACGTACTCGGTCAGCTCCCACTTCGAGTTCTTCCAGGTGAAGTAGGTGTAGGACTGGCTGAAGCCGAGCTTGCCGAGCGCCATCATCTTCGCCCGGCGGGTGAACGCCTCGGCGAGGAAGATCACGTCGGGGTGGGCGGCGCGGACGTCGGCGATCAGCCATTCCCAGAACGGCAGGGGCTTGGTGTGCGGGTTGTCGACGCGAAAGGTGCGGACGCCGCGCTCGACCCACAGCACGACGATGTCGCGCAGCGCCTCCCAGAGGCCCTTCCAGTCCTCGCAGTCGAAGTTCAGGTTGTAGATGTCCTGGTATCTCTTCGGCGGGTTCTCGGCGTACTTCAGGGTGCCGTCGGGCCGGTGGTTGAACCACTCCGGGTGCCCCTGCAGCCAGGGGTGGTCGGCGGAGCACTGGATCGCGAAGTCCAGCGCGATCTCCATGCCGTGCTCGCGGGCGGCGCCGACCAGCGCTTCGAAGGCGGCGACATCGCCGAGGCTCGGCTCGATCGCCTCGTGGCCGCCCAGCTCGGAGCCGATCGCCCAGGGGCTGCCGGGGTCGTCGGGCCCGGCGACGAGCGCGTTGTTCTTGCCCTTGCGGTTGGTGTGGCCGATCGGGTGGATCGGCGGCAGGTAGACGACGTCGAAGCCCAGCTCGGCGAGGCGCGGGAGCTGCGCGCGGACGCCGTCGAAGCCGCCCCAGGAGCGCGGAAAGAGCTCATACCAGGCGCCGAAGCGGGCGTGCTCGCGCTCGACCTCGACGCTCAGCGGGTTAGCGGTGACGAAGTCGCGGCGCTCGGGGTTGCGCTCGACCGCCTCGAGCAGGCGCGGGTGGAGGACGGCGTCGAGCTTCGCCTCGAGCGTCGCCATGTCGTCGTCGACGACCCTCAGCGCCGCGTCGATCCGCTGGCCGTCGATCAGGGCGGCGCGGGGACGGGCGGCGCGGAGCAGCTCCGCCCCTTCGATCACCTCGCTGGAGAGATCCTCCTCGCCCGCCGCCCGCTTGCGGCCGACCTCGTCGTGCCAGGTGGCGAAGTGGTCGGTGAAGGCGCCGACCTCGTAGGCCCAGATGCCTTCGCGGTCGGGGACGAAGGAGCCGGCCCAGCGGTCGCCGTCGACCTCGCGGTCGATCCAGCTCATCGGCGCCTCCCGCCATTCGCCGCCCGGCGGGCGATAGCGGAGGACCGCGCGGATCGCGTCGTGGCCGTCGCGGAAGACTTCGGCGGAGACCTCGAGTCGCTCGCCGACCGTCCGCTTCACGTCGTAGCGCCCGCCGTCGATCTGCGGCCGGACATCGAGGATGCGGATGCGGGCCGGCGGCTCGACGCGGACGTCAGGCTCGGGAAGGTCGCGTGTGAGTCGGTTGAAAACGGATACTGGCATCGAACTCCCTATCTCCCCGTTTCCCGAACCTCGTAACTCCCATCGCCACTCTTTTCCATCCCTGATGGCCCGATCGTCCGGGTCGACCCCGCAGGCGCGTGTGAACGGGCTGCAAATGCACCCGACTTCCTTGCCGGGCGGGCGCCTGGGCGAGGAGGCCTTCGCCTTCGTCGACTGGCTCGCCGCCGCCGGCCAGAGCTGGTGGCAGGTGCTGCCGCTGGGGCCGGTCGGCGAGGGCGGCTCCCCGTATAAGTCGCCCTCGGCGTTCGCCGGGTCGCCGGAGCTGCTCGCCGAGCCCGACGCGCCGGTCACGGCCGAGGAGGTCCGGCGCCTGCGCGAGCGCGAGAGCTACTGGCTCGGAGCCTGGGAGCGCTTCGCCGGGGCGGGCGCGCCCGAGGACCAGGTCCGCTTCGATCGCGAGTGGACGGCGCTGCGCTCCTACGCGGCGGCGCGCGGGGTCGGGATCATCGGCGACCTGCCGATCTACGTGGCCGCCGGCGGCGCCGACCACCGCGCCCATCCAGAGCTCTTCCAGACCGGCGCCCGGGCGGGCGCCCCGCCTGACAAGTTCTCAGAGGCCGGGCAGCTCTGGGGCAACCCGCTCTACGACTGGCCCGCGCTGCGCCGGCGGCGGTATCGCTGGTGGGTCGAGCGCCTGCGGCGCACCTCGCGGCTGGTCGACCTGTCACGGATCGACCACTTCCGCGGTTTCGTCGCCTACTGGTCGGTGCCGGAGGGCGACGCGGACGCGAGCGGCGGCCGTTGGGCCCGCGGACCCGGCCGCGCCCTGTTCGAGGCAATCCGCCGCGAGCTCGGCGACCTGCCGCTGGTCGCCGAGAACCTCGGCGAGATCACTCCGCCGGTCGAACGCCTGCGCCGCGAGCTGAAGCTGCCGGGCATGGCGGTGATGCAGTTCGCCTTCGACGCCGACGAGCCGCGCAGCCCGTACAAACTGGCGCGCCACCAGGAGGACGACATCGTCTACACCGGCACCCACGACCACGACACCGCCCGCGGCTGGTACGAATCGCTGGACGCCGATTCACGGGCGGAGTTCGAGCGCGAAGTCGCCGCGGCCGGTATCGACGAGGACGAGCCGTGGTGGTCCCTGATCCGCCTGACGATGACCTCCCGCTGCCGCACCTGCATGCTGCAGATGCAGGACGTGCTCGGCCTGGGCAGCGAGGCGCGGATGAACACCCCCGGCACGGTCGGTCCCCAGAACTGGAGCTGGCGGATGGAAAAGGGCGCCCTGACCTCCAACCTCGCCGCCCGCCTCCGCGAAGCCACGCAAGCATCCCACCGCCTCCCCCCGCGGTCGACCTGACGTCCGCCCCCCCGGCGCGGTCGACTTAACGTCCGGCCGCCACGGCGCGGTCGACCTGACGTCCGCCTACCGGGCCAAAGGACGACCGCGCCCCGGGCTGCGGACGAAAGGACGACCGCGGGCGAGGAGGCGGGGGCGGAGGGCGCGGGCGGAGACCTTGGCGTGGCGGTAGGCGTAGGTGGCGTCGGCGCGGAGGCGGCCGAGGCTCGTCGTCTCGTAGGCGACGAGGTCGCGCGGGCGCACCAGGACTCGCATGCCCGCCGCCTGAAGGGAGTCGACGACGCGTTCGGCGATCGCCAGCTGACCGAACGCGGTCGGGTGGACGTGGTCGGCCATCAGCACCCGCCGGCCGCGGAAGCCGCGCAGGTCGACGAGCGTCGCCCCCACCCGCCGCGCCTCCCGCTCGATCGCCGCATTGGCGAATGCGACCCGCCGCCGGTCCGGGCGGGGCCGGCCCAGGTCGAGCGGGATCGTCAGCAGGACGACCCGATCGCAGCGCTCGGCCAGGAAGTCGACGACCGTGGCCAGGTGCGCTGCGTAGGCGTCCGCGTCCCAGTCGAGCGCGCGCACGTCGTTCACGCCTATATGCAGCGCGCCGAGGCCGTAGCGCGCGTCCGGGTGAGCGCTCCACTCGCGCGCCGCCGATAGCTGGCGCTCGACCACGTCGGCGACCCGCCCCCCGTCCACGGCAAACGAGGTGAACGGGAGGCCGAGGGCCCGCGCCGTCCACAGCGCCCACGACTGCAACGCCACGCCCCACTGCAGCTCGCCGCCGCCGTTGGTGATCGAGTCACCGAAGGCGAGCACGCCGAGCCTCTGGGTCGAATCCATCCCGGCAGTGTCACAACCTCGTGGCCTGGCTCGTCAGAAGGGGTAGACACCCTCTAGACAAGGAGCTGACGATGAAAGTGTTCGTGGCCGGAGCGACGGGAGCGATCGGACGGCAGCTGGTGCCGCGGCTGGTGGAAGCGGGGCACGAGGTCCACGGGATGACGCGCAAGGACGCGAACCGGGCGATCCTCGAGGAGCTGGGCGCGGTGCCGGTCGTCGCCGACGCGCTCGACCGGGCGCAGGTCGCGGCCGCGGTGGCGCAGGCGGAGCCGGACGTGATCGTCCACGAGCTGACCGCGATCGGCGACGTCGACACGCGCCACATGGAGAAGAGCTTCGCGCTGACGAATCGCCTGCGGACCGAGGGGACCGACCACCTGCTCGCGGCCGGCCAGGCGGTCGGCGTGAAGCGGTTCGTCGCCCAGAGCCACATCATGGCCTACGCCCGGACCGGCGGCGCGGTCAAGACCGAGGAGGACCCCGACGATCGCGCGCCGGCCGCCGGCCTGCGTCCCAACCTGGAGGCGATCGTGCACCTCGAGGAAGCGGTGCTGGGAGCGACGGGGACGGAGGGGATCGTGCTGCGTTATGGCTGGTTCTACGGGCCGGGCACCTCGATGGCGCGCGGCACCGAGCAGGCCGAGATGATCCGCAAGCGCAAGTTCCCGGTGGTCGCCGACGGCGGCGCGGTGTGGTCCTGGATCCACATCGCCGACGCGGCGGCAGCGACGGCGGCAGCGGTCGAGCGCGGCGCCCGCGGGACCTACAACGTGGTCGACGACGACCCGGCGACGGTCGCCGAGTGGCTGCCGGAGCTGGCGAGCGAGCTTGGCGCGAAGCCGCCGCGGCGCGTCCCCCGCTTCGTCGGCCGCCTCTTCGCGGGGGAGGCGGGCGTGGTGATGATGACCGAGCTGCGCGGCGCCTCCAACGCGAAGGCAAAGCGGGAGCTCGACTGGCGTCCCGCCCACCCAAGTTGGCGCAAACAGCTGGCGTCGGCCTGACCGCGCACGAGAGCCGCGCCGATCCGTCGCGTGACTGTCACATCTGAGTGCCCTCGGTTGTCAGCCAGGTGAGACACCGACGACGGAAAGGACTCACATGCCAGAGATCGCGACCCAGCCCTTCACCGGCACCTACCGTGCCTCACCGGTCCCCTCGACCTTCGCCTTCAAGATCCGCCACTCCGGCACCTTCTGGTTCCGCGGCGTGATGCCGGAGGCCGAGGCGACACTCCGGGCGGGCGACGACGGCCTCGTCCTCGAAGGCGCGGCGAAGGTCGAGTCGATCTCGGTCTTCGAGCCGGCGGAGCTGCGCGCGCACCTGCTCGCGCCCGACTTCTTCGAAGCCGAGCGCCACCCCGAGGTCAGCTTCCGCTCGACCGACCTGCGCCTCGACGACGGCGGCTGCCTCGACCTCGACGGCGAGCTCACGATCAAAGGCATCACCCGCCCGATCAAGGCCACCGGCCACTGGACCGGACCGCGCCAGGCGGCCTTCGGCGAAATCGTCGGCCTCTCGCTCCGGGCGAGCTTCGACCGCCGCGAGTTCGCCTTCGACTGGCAGGCGGAGATGCCCGACGGCGGCGACGCGGTCGGTTGGGAGGTCGACCTGGAAGTCGACCTGCTGCTGATGCCGAAGGCCCCCTGACGCGGACGCCCGGGGAGCGCGACAAGGCGACGCTGCGGCATTCCCCGACCTCCTACGACCCGACCGACGACCCGAGCGCCGAGGGCGACTGCTCAGGGCGTCGAGACGTTCCCGGGAGCGATGACCGCGGAGAGCGCCGACATGATCGACGGGGCCGCGCCGACGCCGGGGTCAGCTTCGATGTCGGTGTTGGCGAGCACGACGATCGTCGCGTGCAGCTTCGGCAGGTAGCCGAAGTCCGTGTTGTAGCCGGGAACGGTGCCTGCGTGGGTGATCCAGCCGTTGTCGGTGCCGACGCCGAAGTCATACGTTTTCCCGCCTTTGACCGCGAACGGGTTCGGCCGCAGCTGCGCCTTGTGGCCCGCGTCGCTGAGCAGCGAGCCGGCGCCGACCGCCTCGGCGAAGGATTTCATGTCGCCGAGGGTGGAGACGATCTGGCCGGCGGCGCCGAACGCGGTCGGGTTCCAGTGGGTGGCGTCGACGATCCGGGAGCCGGTGCCGGAGGCGCTCTGCTTCGTGTAGCCGCTCAGGTAGGGCTTCGGCATCGCGGTCGCGAACGGGTAGGTGGTCTGGGACATCCCCAGCGGCTCGAAGATGTGTTCGCGCAGCAGCCGGGCGATCGGCTTGCCGGTCACCTTCTCGGCGATCTGGCCGAGCAGGACGAAGTTGGTGTTCGAGTAGAAGAAGCCCTCGCCGGGGGCGAATTTGGGCGGCAGCGAGATGCCGCTCTTGATCAGGTCGATCGGCTTCCACGCTGCCTGGGGCGCTTCGAAGTAGGAATCGAGCCACCCCTGGTCCGCGGTGTAGGTGTTGATGCCGCTTCCCATGTCACCGAGATCGCGGACGGTGATCGCGCTCGCGCCCGGCGCCCACGGGAACCACCTATCCAGGGTGTTGGTCAACTTCAGCTTGCCTTCGTCCACCAGCTGCAGGACCAGGGTGCCGACGAAGGTCTTCGTCAGCGAGCCGATGCGGGTGTGATCGGCGAGGGCCGGGCGCTCCTTCTCCCCCGCGGTGGCGGTGCCGCGGGTCGAGGTCCAGCCCTGCTTGCCGACCCAGACGCCGACGACGACGCCCGGCGCGACCGATTCTCCCCAGGCGGCGTTCAGCGCCCCGGCGAGCTTCTTCTGCGTCGGCGCCGGGAACGACGCCGCGCCCGCGGCCGAGACGACGAGGACGCAGGCGAGGATCGCGGCCAGGAGCGTGACGGAAAGCGATCGGACCAGAAGACGCATGAGGCACACCACGCTACAAGGGACTCGGCCGCAGGAAAATGGGCCTAGGCCCCCTGTCGAGGTGAAGCGATTGCGGTAAAAGGCGCGCCCGAGATCGGTCGTCCCCGGCGGGCAGAATCTGGCGACGGCGCGTTTCACGAGGAGAGGCAAGCAAATTTGAACGGTGACCATCAGCGGTTCCGGGCGCGGTGGCCGCTCGTGCCCGCGATGGCGATGGTGATGATCGGCGTCCTGATGCGCGCCCCGCTCCCGCTCGACTCCGCCGGGCCGCGACTGCCTGCGTAGGCCGAATTCCCTCCGGGTACCAGATCTCTGCATCCGCGATCGAGGGCCCCAGCGGCTTTCCACCGGCTGGCGTCGGTTCCCGCTCGGGAGTGAAACGACCAACCGCCGCGATGAAGCGGCGGAGCAAGGCGCCCTCGACCACGGACCGCCTTCCGCCCGACCGCTCAATAAACTCGGTGGAAACTTGTCGTAGTCATGGGACCACAAGTGCACCCCGAGCGAGGGCCGAGGGGGCGGTCCCGGTCGTTACTCGGAAAACTGGGATTTCCAGGCGGTGCGGCCGGCGACGAAGGTTTCGCGGACGAGCGGGACGCCGGGGCGGTAGACGAAGTCGGTGGGCGAGGCGGCGTCGAGGACGATCGCGTCGGCGCGGCAGCCGGGGGCGAGGCGGCCGACGTCGTCGCGCCGGAGGGCTTCGGCGCCGCCTCGGGTGGCGGCGGCAACCGCCTCGGCGACGGTCATCCCCATGTCGCGGACGGCAAGGGCGATGCAGAAGCCCATCGAGGTGGTGTTGCTGGAGCCGGGGTTGGTGTTGGTGGCGAGGGCGACGGTGGCACCGGCGTCGATGACGCGGCGGACGTCCGGGTAGGGCTGGTGGGTCGAGAAGTCGGTCGCCGGGAGGAAGGTGGCGACGGTGCGCGAGCCGGCCAGCGCCTCGACGTCGGCGTCGGTGAGGTAGGTGCAGTGGTCGACCGAGGCGGCCTCCAGCTCGACCGCCAGCCGCACCCCCTCCCCCGGCCCGAGCTGGTTGCCGTGCAGGCGCAGCCCCAGCCCGGCGGCGCGGCCCGCCTCCAGCACCGCCCGGCACTGCTCGGCGGTGAAGGCGCCGACCTCGCAGAAGGCGTCGATCCAGCGGCAGCGCGGCGCGCAGGCGGCGAGCATCTCGCCGCGGACAAGGTCGACGTAGGCGTCGGGATCGGACTCGAACTCGCCCGGCACGACGTGGGCGCCGAGGAAGGTGACGTCGTCGGTGAGCTTCGCCGCGACCTCGCAGGACTTCGCTTCGGAGGCGACGTCCAGGCCGTAGCCCGACTTGATCTCGACATGGGTGATCCCGGCACGCAGGCCCTCGGCGCGCCGCTCCCGGGCGAGCCGCTCAAGCTCGGCGGCACCCGCCGCGCGCGTCGCCTCCGAGGTGACCCGGATGCCGCCCGCCTCGTAGGCCTTGCCGGCCATCCGTGCGGCGAACTCCTCCGAGCGGTCGCCGGCGAAGACAAGGTGCGTGTGGCTGTCGACGAAGCCGGGCATGACGCAACGCCCGCCGGCGTCGACCCGACCATCGGCCTCCACCCCGGCCCGCTCCACGGCGACCACCTTGCCGTCTTCGAAGACGACCGCGGCATCGCGAAGCTCGCCCAGCGGCCCGTCGCCGAGGCTCGGGTCACCGGTGATCAGCAGGCCGACGTTGTCGATCGCGAGCGAGCTCATCGCTCGGCCCCCCGCGATCGGGCCGTCTGCATTTGACCGTCTCTGGGAAGGTCAATTGCAGACGGCAGGCGATCGTCCTGATCCAGCGGGCGCTCGCGTTGTTCGCGAGCGCTCATGCCCCGCGTCCCTGGTCGATAATCGAGTGCCGCAGCTCATCGGCGACGTCCATGGCCACGTGCCGACCGTCGCGGACGACGAACTCGCCGCCGACGATGACGTTGGTGACGTCCGCCGCCGTCGCGGCGAAGACGATCGAGGCGACCGCGGTGTCGGGGGCGATGCCGGCGAGGCGGACGCTGTCGCCGGAGAGGTTGACGAGGTCGGCAAGCCTGCCGCGCTCGATCACCCCCGCCTCCGGCCAGCCGATCGCCCGATGGCCGTCCACAGTGGCCGCCGCGAGCAGCGTCGCCGCGTCCAGGTTGCCGCGCTCCAGGCGCGCGAGGCGCTCGCCGAGCTCGATCGCCCGGCATTCCTCGAAGAGGTCGATGACCGCCTGCGAGTCGCTGCCGACCGCGAGCCGCGCGCCGGCCTCGCGCAGCGCCGCGGCAGGGCCGATGCCGTCGGCGAGGTCGCGCTCGGTCGTCGGGCAGAAGCAGCAGGTGGCGCCCGCCTCGCCGAGCAGCGCCCGGTCGCGCTCGGTCAGGTGGGTGACGTGGATCGCGGTGAAGCGCTCCGAGAGGGCGCCCGCCTCGGCCAGCAGCTCGGTCGGGGTGCGGCCGTAGGCCGTCCGGCTCGCCTCGTTCTCGGCGGGCTGCTCGGAGACGTGCGCGTGCAGCGGCACCTCGCGCTCGTTCGCCCAGGCTCCGACGACGCCCATCTCCACGGGCGCCACGGCGCGGACACTGTGGATCGCCGCACCGACTCGAACCGTCGGGCGCGTCGCCCAGTCCGACGCGGACAGCGGCGGCCCGGTCGCGCGCGACGCACCGTCCGCGAGCGCGTCCACCCGTTCGATCCACCGCTCGACCGTCCCGTCCGAAAAACGGCGCTGGCCCTCCGCCACCTCTTCGCCGATCCCGCCGTGCAGATAGCAGGCGTCGATCAGCGTGATCCGGATCCCGGCCTCGCGCGCCGCAGCCGCCACCGCCGCCCCCATCGCGTTCGGATCCTCATAAGGAGTGCCGTCGGGAGCGTGGTGGACGTAATGGAACTCGCCGACGCTCGTCACCCCCGCCAACGCCATCTCGCCGAAGGTCGCGCGGGCGAGCGCACGGTAGCTGTCGGGGTCGAGCCGCGCCGCCGCCGCGTACATCTCCTCGCGCCAGGTCCAGAAGGTGCCCCGGCCGACCTCGGTCTTGCCGCGGAAGGCCCGCTGGAAGGCATGGGAGTGGGCGTTGGCGAGACCGGGAAGCGTGTAGCCGGGAAGGACGACCGCGTCGTCGGGCGCCTCCGCCACCCCGGTGCGCACGGTGACGATCCGTTCGCCCTCGACCCCGATCACGACCCCCGCCGTCGCCGCCTCCCCGCCGAGCCACGCGTACTCGCACCAAAGCTCACCCATGGCGTGCCACCCCCGCAGTGCTTCCGACTTTTCGGGGGCTATAGACCACGAAAAGTCGGAAGCACGCTCGCCGGCCTGTCGCTGGGACGCGGAACCTCACGAGCCGACCCGTGCGACCAGGGCTTCGATCCGGGCGACGAAGTCGGCTTTGCCGTGGCGCTCGAACTCCTCCCAGGTCGAGAGGCTCGACATGTCCGTCATCCGGTCGACGAAGAGGATGCCGTCGAGGTGGTCGACCTCGTGCTGGAAGGTGCCGGCGGTGAGGCCGCGGCGCGTCTCCTCGTGCACCTCGCCATCACGGTCGAGATACCGCACGCCGACGTTCTCGAAGCGCTCCAGGTCCCCGCGCACGTTCGGCATCGACAGGCAGCCCTCGTTGGTGGCGAAGGTCGCGCCGTCCAGCATGGTCAGCTCGGGATTCACGATCACGGTCAGCGGGATCGGCGGCTTGTAGGGATAGCGCGGGTTGCCCGCGCGCACCTCGATTACCGCGATCCGCAGCGGCACACCGACCTGCGGCGCCGCCAACCCGGCCCCGTCCGCGGCCCGCATGGTCTCGATCATGTCGTCGATCAGCCGCTGGACCTCCTCGCCCGCGAGCTCCTCGGAGGTGACCGCGCGGGCCTCCTCGCGCAGCACCGGGTCGCCCATCTCGCGGATCGGGAGGACGGTCATCGGGATGGGGCCTTGAGAAGCTGGCGCCCGGGAAGGGTTGGGGACCCGCAAGCTGGCGCCCGGGGGAAGGGATGCGGCCCTCTCGCCACGGCCCGGGCAGGCTGTGGCCGTGGCGAGAGGGCCGGGTATGAAAGGCGTGGAGGGATCGGGTCGGGAGCGTGACGCGAGTGCGACGGGAGTGGCACGGATCCGTCACGGGAGTCGGACCCCGTGACGAAGATGTCGACAAGTCCTCTATTCCGCCCGTGTTGTCCAACACCGACGGACGCGCGGTCGACTTTGACCCCCCTATAGGGGCCCAAAAGTCGACCACGCGTTCTCGACCCCTCGATCCCGGCCCGAAAAGGGCCTCCCGGGGCCGGAAAGTGTGAGGTTCTCGGCGTCTTCGTCAACGAAACCGCCGAGGTGTGGAAGCTCTCCGACTCAAGCCTCACGAAAGTCCGACCTCCCCCCGTCCCTCTGACTCCTTCCAAACAGAAGCCTCACGTCCTGGGCTCCTCATGAGGGTCACAGCCTGCCAGGACCCCCATGAGGAGCCCAGGACCCCCCTCGGACGGCCGCCCAGGCCACGGACCCCCTTCGGACAGCCACAAGCCCCCCGCACCCCCACCTACTCCCCCTCCCGCATCGGAACCCTTACCCCCCGCTCCGCCGCGACGTCCACGGCCCGCTCGTACCCCGCATCCGCGTGCCGGATCACACCCATGCCCGGATCGGTCTGCAGCACCCGCTCCAGCTTTTCGCCCGCCAGGTCGCTCCCGTCGGCGACGCACACCATCCCGGCGTGCAGCGAACGTCCGATCCCGACCCCGCCGCCGTCGTGGATCGACACCCAGGACGCCCCCGCGCTCGTGTTCACCAGGGCGTTCAGGAGCGGCCAGTCGGCGATCGCGTCGGAGCCGTCGGCCATCGCCTCGGTCTCGCGGTAGGGCGAGGCGACCGAGCCGGAGTCGAGGTGATCGCGGCCGATCACGATCGGGCCCTTCAGCTCGCCGCTGCGCACCATCTCGTTGAAGCGCAGGCCGAGGCGGTGGCGCTCGCCGTAGCCCGCCCAGCAGATGCGGGCCGGCAGGCCCTGGAACTCGACCCGCTCGCCGGCGAGGCGGATCCAGCGCTCCAGCGCCTCGTCGCCGGCCAGCTCGTCGAGGACGGCGGCGTCGGTGGCGGCGATGTCGGCCGGGTCCCCGGACACGGCGACCCAGCGGAACGGGCCCTTGCCCTCGCAGAAGAGCGGCCGCACGTAGGCGGGGACGAAGCCCGGATAGTCGAAGGCGCGCTCGAAGCCGCCCAGCCGCGCCTCGGCGCGCAGGCTGTTGCCGTAGTCGAAGACCTCGGCGCCGCGGTCGAGGAACTGGACCATCGCCGCGCAGTGGGCCGCGATCGCCGCGCGCGAGCGTTTCACGTACTCCTCGGGGTCCTCGGCCCGCAGCCGCTCCGCCTCCTCCAGGCTCATCAGGTTCGGCACGTACCCGTTCAGCGGGTCGTGGGCGCTGGTCTGGTCGGTGACGATGTCGGCGTCGAAGTCGCGCGCCAGGAGCGCGGGCAGGACGTCGACGGCGTTGCCGCAGAGCCCGACGCTGAGCGCTCGCCCCTCGCGCTTGGCGTTGAGGCAGCGGCGAATCGCGTCCTCGAGGTCGTCGGCCTCCTCGTCCAGGTAACGCGTCTCCAGCCGCCGGGCGATCCGCTCCTGCTCGACCTCGACGCAGAGCGCCACCCCGCCGTTCATCGTGATCGCCAGCGGCTGCGCGCCGCCCATCCCGCCGAGCCCGGCGGTCACCGTGATCGTCCCCGCCAGCGAGCCGCCGTGGCGCCGCCGCGCGATCTCCGCGAAGCACTCGTACGTCCCCTGCAGGATCCCCTGGCTGCCGATGTAGATCCAGGAGCCCGCCGTCATCTGCCCGTACATCGTCAGCCCCTCGGCTTCGAGCTTGCGGAACTCGTCCCAGTTGTCCCAGTCGCCGACCAGGTTCGAGTTCGCGATCAGGACGCGCGGGGCCCACTCGTGCGTGCGCATCACCCCGACCGGCTTGCCCGACTGGACCAGCAGCGTCTCGTCGTCCTCCAGCGTCTTCAGCGAGCGGACGATCGCGTCGAAGGCCTCCCAGGAGCGCGCCGCGCGGCCGGTGCCACCGTAGACGACGAGGTCCTCGGGCCGCTCCGCCACCGCCGGGTCGAGGTTGTTCATCAGCATCCGCATCGCGGCCTCCTGCGGCCACCCCTTGCAGGACAGCTCCGACCCGTGCGGCGCGTGGATCTCCCGGCTCACTCCAGACCTCCGATCGCTTGTTCGACCCTATCCACCAGCGCTCCCGACGACACCAGCCCGGCCGCCGCCTCGAGCTCCGGCGAGAGCCAGCGGTCCACGCCGAACCCGGGCACCGCCTCGCGCAGGCAGTCGCGCGCCGCGGCGGTGGCCGGGGCGGGCCGCAGCGGCTCGCGCAGCTCCAGCGCCCGCACCCCGCAGACCACCTCGACGGCGAGGATGCGCGCCAGGTTCGCGACCGAGCGGCGCAGCTTGCGCGCCGCGCCCCAGGCCATCGACACGTGGTCCTCCTGCATCGCGCTGGTCGGCACCGTGTCGGAGCTGGCGGGGACGGCCAGGCGCCGGTTCTCGGCGACCATCGCCGCCTGCGTGTACTGGCCGATCATCATCCCCGAGTTGACCCCGGGATCCTCGGCCAGGAACGGCGGCAGGCCCTCCGAGCGATTCGGGTCGAGCAGCCGGTCGGTCCGCCGCTCGGCGATCGCGCCGACGTCGGCGGCGGCGATCGCCAGCAGGTCGCAGGCGAGGCCGAGCGGCGCGCCGTGGAAGTTCCCGCAGGACTCGACCCGGCCGTCGGGCAGCACCATCGGGTTGTCGATCGCCGAGACCAGCTCGGCGTCGGCGACGCCGGTCGCGTAGACGATCGCGTCGCGGGCGGCGCCGTTCACCATCGGCGCGCAGCGCAGCGAGTAGGCGTCCTGGACCCGCGGGTCGCCGTGCCGGTGGCTGGCGACGACCTCGGAGCCGGCGAGGATCCGCGTCATGTTGGCGGCGCTCAGCCGCTGCCCCGGCTGCGGCCGCAGCCCGACCAGGTCGGCGGCGAAGGCGCGATCAGTGCCGAGCAGCGCCTCGACCGAGATCGACGCCGAGAGGTCGGCGGCCTTCATCAGCAGGTCGAGGTCGTGCAGCGCGAGGCTGAGCTGGCCGAGGATCCCGTCGGTCCCGTTGATCAGCGCCAGCCCCTCCTTGGCGCCCAGCTCGAGCGGCTCGATCCCCGCCGCGCGCAGGGCCTCGCCGGCGTCGAGGAGGTTGCCGTCGGCGTCGCGCACCGTGCCCTCCCCCAGCAGCGGCAGCGCGCAGTGGGCGAGCGGGGCGAGGTCGCCGCTGGCGCCGAGCGACCCGTATTCGGGGACGATCGGAATCAGCGACGCGTTCAGCAGCGCGACGATCCGCTCGGCGACGACCGGGCGCACGCCGGAGTAGCCCATCGAGAGGCTGCGGGCGCGCAGGAACATCGTCGCCCGCACCACCTCGCGCTCGACCTCGGGGCCCATCCCCGCCGCGTGCGAGCGGATCAGCGACTTCTGCAGGAGCGCCCGTTTCTCGGCCGGGATCGGGGTCGTCGCCAGCGCGCCGAAGCCGGTCGAGACGCCGTAGACGGGTTCATCGGAGGCGACCAGCGAGGCGACCACCGCGGCCCCACGCTCCATCGCCGCCAGCGCCGCCGGGCCGATCGTCACCGCCTCGCCCTCGCGCGCGACCGCCAGCACGTCCCGGCGGGACGCGCCCGCGTCGCTCAGCTCGACGCTCACCGCGAGGCCCCCGCCGGCACCGTGTCGGCGGCCATCGCCTCGCTGCGGATCGACTCCAGCACGCGGCCGTAGAGCTCGCCGAACTCCGGCGAGGACAGCATCTCGTGGGCGCGCGGCCGGGGCAGGTCGATCGGGATCTCTTCCTTGATCTTCCCCGGCCGGTTCGTCATCACCACCACCCGGTCGGAGACGAACACCGCCTCCTCGACGTCGTGGGTGACGAAGAGGACGGTGATCTTGTGCTCCTCCCAGACCCTGGTGAGCAGCTCCTGCATCATCCCGCGGGTCAGCGCGTCGAGGGCGCCGAAGGGCTCGTCCATGAGCATGACCTGCGGCCGGTAGGACAGCGCGCGGGCGATCGCCACCCGCTGTTTCATCCCGCCCGAGAGCTGGTGCGGGTAGGAGTCTTCGAACTGCTCCAGCCCGACCAGCGCCAGGTGCTCCCGGGCCAGCTTCGCCCGTTCGCCCTTCGCGAGCTTCTCCCCGCGCAGGGCGAATTCGACGTTCGCGCGGGCGGTCTGCCAGGGGAACAGCGTGTAGCTCTGGAAGACCAGGCCGCGATCGCGACCCGGCCCGACGACCTCCTCGCCGTCGAGGACCACTTCGCCCTCGCTCGGCTCCTGCAGGCCCGCGACGATCGAGAGCAGCGTGCTCTTGCCGCAGCCCGAAGTGCCGATCAGCGAGACGAACTCGTTGTCGCCCAGGGTCAGGTCGACGTCGGAGAGCGCGGTGACGTCGTGGTCCCCTCCCTCGAACACCTTCGAGAGCGAGCGGACCTCGACTTTTGGCGCCGACACCATCAGCGTGCCTCCTCGTACTTGAACATTCGCCTGGACAGGAACTTCATCACCTGGTCGAAGATCAGCCCGAGGCAGCCGAGGACCAGGATGTAGCCGATGATCAGGTCGGTCTCGAAATAACGCTGCGCGGTGTTGATCCGGTAGCCGAGGCCGGAGGTCGCCGCCACCAGCTCGGCGAGGACGAGCCAGGTCCAGGCCCAGCCGAGGCTGATCCGCATCGAGTCCCAGATGCCCGGCGCCGAGCTGGGGATGATGATGCGGGCGAGGATGCTGCGATCCTTCAGCCCCAGGGTGTAGCCGAGGTTGACGTAGTCCATCGGCACGCGCTTCACGTTGTCCATGATCAGCAGCACCTGCTGGAAGAACGTGCCGATCCAGATGATGAGGAACTTCTGCGTGTCCCCCGTCCCCGACCAGAGGATGGTCAGCGGGACGAAGGCGACGACCGGCATGTAACGGATGAAGTCGACGAGCGGCTCGACCGCCGCTTCCCAGACCCGGTAGGTGCCGATCAGGACGCCGATCGGGATCGCCATCACGGTGGCGAGGGCGAAGCCGATGAGGACCCGGTAGACCGAGACCCGCGCGTCGTCCCAGAGCTGGCCGTTCTGGATCTGGTGGCGGAGCGATTCGAAGACTTCGCTCGGCGAGGGCAGGAACAGCGGTTCGACCATTTCGGTGGCGGTGATCAGCCACCAGATCCCGAGCAGCAGCGCGAACACCGCGACCGCGATGCCGATGAACCACGGGGTCGAGATGCCGCCGCCGATCCGCAGCATCTCGTGGCGCTTGCGCCGGCGCTTCCGCGGCGCCGGGGAGCGAGGGGCGGCCGTGGCCGGCCCCCGCTCCATCGACCCGCGCTCGATCGACCCCCGCTCCATCGACAGGTTCCGCGACTCGCTCATATCACTACTTTGCCGCTTCCACGAACGCCGATTCGGTGACGCTCGACGGATCGACTTCTTCTTCCAGGATGCCCGCGTTGTTGGCGGCCTTGGACACGTCCACGGCCGTCTTGGTGACGAAATCGCCGGGCAGTAGTTCCTTGTTTTCGGCCAGGTTGTAGAGCTTCACCCCGCTGAACGAGGTATCCAGCGAGCCCGGTTCGGCCCCGTCGGCCTTGGTGATGATTTCCTGGGCTTCTTCTTCATTCCCTTCGTAGAATTCGATCGCTTCGCCCCAGGCGCGGACCAGCGCCGCGACCTGTCCGGGCTTGTTTTCGATCATGTCGTTCGACGCCACGAGGTTGTCCGAGATCAGCCCCGGGTCTTCCTTGGCGGCGTAGATCTCCTTGAATTCGGGGTCTTTGTCGAGGACCGCGGCGATGTAGGGCTGGTAGGTGACCGCGGCGCCGACCTGACCCGCCATCGCGGCATTGCCGGCGTTGGAGGCGGCCATCGGCACTTTGTTGACGTCTGAGATCGACATCCCGTTCTGTTCGAGCGCGTAGTTGATGAGGATGTCCGAGGTCGTGCCTTCCTCGTAGGCGACCTTCTGGCCCTTCAGATCCTTGACCGAGGTGACCGGCGCCTTCGCCAGGACGGCGTCGGCTTCGAGGCTCTCGTCCTCGAGCAGGACCGCCTTGGCGGGGACGTGCTGCTGGCCGAAGAGCAGCGTCGTCTGGGTCGGGACGTTGGTGACGTCGGTCTTGCCGCCGACGAAGGCCGCCTCACGGTCCGCGTCGGTGGAGAAGTTGACGATTTCGACATCCAGACCCTGTTTCTTGAAGAAGCCCTTCTGTTCGGCGATGTACCAGGGCCCGTAGCCGATCCACGGCTCGATGCCCATCTTGATCACGCCCGCCTCGGGCTTCGCCGGGATCTCCCCCTTGGCGACTTCCCCGCTGCCGCCGCCCGAGCCTCCGCCGCCGCAGGCGGCGACCCCGATCGCCAGCGCGACCGCGAGGAAGAACAAGGCGGCCCTCCGTGTGAGCTTTGACGTCACGACAACTCCTCTCCTCGTGGCCGGGCTACCCAAGCCGGGCCCTGATCGTCTCTGCATGTGCCGGAAAGCCCTCGTGCTCGGCGAGCGCGATCACGGCGGGAGCAAGTCTCTTCATCGCCGCCTCGTCGACCCTGGCGGTGGAGGTCCGCTTCAGGAACGCGTCCACGGTCACCCCGGAGGTGACGCGGGCGAAGCGACCGGTCGGCAGCGCCGCGGGCACGCCGAGCAGGTAGTTGGCGGCGGAGACCGTGGCGTGGTTGCCGATCAGGATCTCCCCCGCGTGGTGCAGCTGCGGCAGCAGCTCCTCGGCCGTCTCCGAGGAGACGTCGAGCTGCATGTGCTCGGCGGCGAACGCGTCGGCGACCTCGGCCGCCTGCGCCGGGCCGTCGACCAGGTAGGCGCCGCCGTTCTCGCCCAGCGCCGCCCGGGCGAATCCCTGGCGCGGTTCGGGCAGCCGCTCGATCCGCGCGGCGACCGCGGCGGCGACGGCCTTCAGCAGGTCCTCGTCCCAGGCGACCAGGACCGACACCGAGTCCTTGCCGTGCTCGGCCTCGTTCAGGATGTCGGCGGCGACCAGGTCCGGGTCGGCGCTCGCGTCGGCGATCACCAGGCTCTCGCTCGGGCCGAGCAGCATCTGGATCACGGTGCCGAAGCGCTGGCACTCGATCTGCGCCGCGGCCACCGGCGGGCTGCCCGGGCCGACCACCTTGAGCGCCTGCGGGAAGGTCTCGGTGCCGAAGGCCATCGCGGCGACGCCGGCGGGCCCGTTGGAGCGAAAGAGGTTCGTGATCCCGAGCCGCTTGGCGACGAAGGTGACCGCCGGGTCCACTCCCCCGTCTTTGAGCGGCGGCACGGAGACGACGATCTCCGGCACGCCCGCCACCTTCGCCGGCGAGCCAAGCTGGACCAGCACCGAGGGAAAGGAGCCCTTGCCACCGGGCACCGACAGTCCCACGCTGGCGATCGGCGAGAAGCGCTCGCCCAGCACCACGCCCGGCTCCGTCTCGGCCTCCCAGTCGTGCGCGTCGGCGGCGATCAGGTGCTCGCTGAAGCGGCTGACCCGCTCGATCGCGGCGTCGATCGCCTCCTTCAGCTCGCCTGAGATCGCGTCTTCGGCGGCTTCGAACTCGGCGTCGGACACCCGCAGCCGCGCGGCGTCGAGCTTGACGCCGTCGAACTTCTCGGTCGCGCGCAGCACCGCCTCGTCGCCGTTGCGGCGGACGTCTTCGACGATCTCCAGGACCCCCTCGCGGAGCTCCGGGTCGAACATCCGGCGGCTGGTGGCGACGCGGTGCATGCGGGCGTCCCGCTCGGACTGCGGGAGCTCGTTCCAGCGGTACAGCGGCAGGGTGAATTCAGACACTTCTTCCTCCATCGAAGTTGACCAGGGAGCCGGTCATGTACGAGCTTTGCGGCGCGAGCAGGAACGACACCAGCACCGCCACCTCGGCGGGCTGGGCGACGCGCCCGAGCGGCACTTCCGCCAGCACCTCGGCGGCCCGCTCCGGGTCGCGCAGGGACTCGGCGCTCATCGGCGTGTCGACGTAGCCGGGACAGAGCGCGACCACGTGGATCCCGCGCGGGGCCAGCTCCAGCGCCATCGTCTGCGCCAGCGAGGCGACCGCCGCCTTGGAGGCGTTGTAGTCGGCGAAGTTGAGCTCCGGCTTGATCGCGTTGACCGAGGCGTTGAAGACGACCGCGCCCGCCTCCATGCACCGCACGGCTTCACGAGCGACGAGGAAGGCGCCGATGACGTTGACGTCGAGCACCCGGCGGAAGCTGTCGGCGTCGAGGTCGACCGCGGGCTTGCCCTGGCCGTCGATGCCGGCGTTGACGAAGGCGCCGTCGAGCGCGCCGAGGGCCTCGCGCAGCTCGCCGAAGGCGGCGCCGACCGCGGCCTCGTCGCTGACGTCGCAGGCGCTCGCCCCGGCCAGCCCGGGCAGCTCGGCCCGCAGCCGCTCGACCGTCTCGGCGCGGCTGCCGAGGGCCCAGACCCGCGCCCCTTCCTCGACCAGGCGCTCGGCGCAGCCGCGCCCGATGCCGCTGGTGGCGCCGGAGACCACGACCGCGCGGTCCGCGTTGAGGGCGGCGACGGTCAATCGAGCGTCCCCTTCACGCCCGCGGTCAGCCCGGCCCGGCGGGGGTTCGCGCGCAGCGCCGCCCGCAGCGCGTGGGCGAAGGCGCGGAAGCCGGCCTCCCAGGCGTGGTGCGGGTCGGCCCCTTCGGTGAGGCGCAGGTGGACGGTGGCGCGGGCGCCCTGGCTGAAGCCTTCGAAGAAGGCGACGAGGTCGACGGTCTGCATGCCCTCGACGAATTCGCGGGCGGCGGCGTCGGCGACGGTGAAGAAGGCGTTCGCGCGGCCCTCGAAGGAGACCATCGCGAAGGCGGCCGACTCGTCCATCACGGCGTGCCCGTCGCCGCGACATTCGATCCCCTCCGGGATGCGGTCTACGACGACCTGTCGCGCGGCGCTGCCCAGGGCAAGGCCGATGTCCTCGCAGACCACGTGCTGCAGCGGATGGGTGAGCGCCGCGTAGGAGGCGTCGACGTTCAGGTCGGCGTACCAGCCCAGCATTTCGAGCATGTGGTCGAAGAAGGGCAGCGTGGTGGCCAGCTTCGGCGGGCGGTAGGCATCGAAGCCCAGCCCGACCTCGATCTTCGCCTCGCGCGTCTCGCGCACGACGCGGTACTCGTCGCCCTGCCGCTCGACGCTCATCCCTTTGAATTCGCTCATCAACCCTCTCCTGCTTCGATCAGTGCTTCACGGACAAGGAGCATGCGCGGGGCCGAGCCGACCGTGACCCGAAGCCACCCGTCGATCCCGAGGTCGCTGCCGTCGCGGACGGCGATCCCGCGCTTCGCCAGCGCGCTCACAGTCGCATCGTGATCGCGCGGTCGGAAGGAGACGAAGTTCGTGTCGCTGGGCCAGTAGGTGAAGTCGCCCGCCTCGAGGAAGGCTTCGAAGCGGGCCCGCTCGTCGCGCACCCGGGCCACCGTGTAATCGCTCCAGCCCGGCTCGCGGAGCGCCGCGCCTGCCGCCACCAGGGCGGCGGCGTTGACGTTGAACGGGGCGCGGACGACATCCAGCCGGGCGATCTGCGCGCCGCTCCCGATCAGGTAGCCGACCCGGAAGCCGGCCAGCCCGTGGCTCTTGGAGAGGCTGCGCTGGATCAGCAGGTTCGGGTGGCGGCGCAGCAGCTCCAGGGCGTCGGGGCGCCGCTCCGGCGGCAGGAACGGGCGGTAGGCCTCGTCGAGGACGACCAGGCAGGATGCCGGGACCCGCTCCAGCAGCGGGTCGAGGCGCTCGGCCGGGACGGCGATGCCGGAGGGGTTGTGCGGGGTCGGCAGCCAGAGGATCTCGGCGCTCTGGGACTCCTCCGCGAGGCGGTCGAGGTCGTGCGCGCCGTCCTTCAGCGGCACCGGGACGACCGCCGCGCCGTTGATGCGGGAGACGATTTCGTCGATCCGGTAGGGCGGGTCGGAGGTGACGACGGTGGCGCCCGCGCCGAGGTGGACGGAGGCGACCAGGTAACAGCTTTCGTCGCTGCCGTTGGTGATCAGCAGCTGCTCGGCGGCGACGCCGAGGTCGTCGGCGAGGCCGGCCCGAAAGTCGTCGCTGGTGCGGTAGTGGTGGAAGTCCGGGACCGCGTCGCGCACGGCCCGCACCACGGCCGGGGCCGGTCCCAGCGCCGACTCGTTGGAGGAGAGCTTGCCCGACGGTTCGTCGGAGACGGCCCCGCCCGGGCTGTAGGGGCGCACCGTCGCCTCTTCCGTGGAGACGGTCTGGCTCATGGCCGCACCAGCAGCTTGATCGCCTGCGGCTCGCGCAGCTCCTGGGCGACGGCCGGCGGGAACTCCTCCAGCGACACGGCCCGCGTGACGACGGGGCGGTAGCGCCAGGGCTCTGACGCGATCGCGGCGATCGCCTCCGGCAGCTCGGTGAGGAAGGCGTTCACGCCGATCAGCCGGAGACGGCCCTCGACCACGTCGATCGGCCGGACCCGCGACTCCGCCTCGCTGATCGCGACCGCGAGGACGGTGGCGCGCTCGCCCGCCGCCTTGACCGCGTCCCCGAGCGCGTTCGGGTAGCCCGCCGCCTCGACCACCAGGTCGTAGCCCTCGGCCCCGGTCGCGGCGCCCGACTCGTAGACGGTGGCGCCGAGGGCCCCCGCCAGCGCCGCGCGGCGCGGGTTCGGCTCGGCCACGGCGACGGTCGCGTCGGGGAAGCGGCGGCGCAGCTCGAGGTGGATCAGCGCGCCGATCGGCCCGTGCCCGAGCACCAGCGCCCGCCACGGCTCGCGCTCGAGGTGGCCGAGCGCGTGGAAGGCGACCGCCAGCGGCTCGGCCAGCACCGCGTCCTCCCCCTGCACCCCGTCGGGGACGGCGTGGGCGGATCGCGAGGGGACGAGCACGTGGGTGGCGAAGCCGCCGGGGCGCGACTCGCCGAGGAAGGTGATGTTCGGGCAGAAGTCGGGGTCCTTCTCGCACTGCTCGCAGTCGAGGCAGGGGACGCGAGAGTCGAGGACGACCCGGTCGCCGACCGCGAAGGCGGCATCCGGCCCCGCCTCGACCACCTCGCCGAAGACCTCGTGGCCGAGGGTCGCGGGCCACTCCTCGACCCAGACGCCGGAGCGCAGGACGTGGAGGTCGGAGCCGCAGAGGCCCGCCCACTCGACCTTGACCAGCACGGCGTCGCCGGTCGGGCCGTCGATCTCCCGCTCGCCGAGCGTCATCGTCAGGTCCCGGTCGAGCAGCGTCGCGGGGACCCTCATGCGGCGGTCCTCCCCGAGTCCTGCTGCTGCCAGCCGAGCTTGATCGACAGCTCCTGGGCGGCGCCGGCGACCACCTTGGAGTAGCCGGACACGAGCAGGTCGTCGCTCTTGGCGGCGAGGTAGCTGATCCCGATCGCGGCGACCGGGAGGTCCTCGTGGGAGAAGACCGGTGCCGCGATGCAGCAGATCCCCGGCGTGACCATCTGGTCGTCGAAGGCGTAGCCACGCTGCCGGGTGTCGCCGAGGTCGCTCACCAGCGAGTCGAGGTCGACCGGCCCCGCCCCGGTGCGGTTCACCATCGGGCCGGCGCCGAAGACCGCCCGCACCTGGGCCTCGGAGAGCTGCGAGAGGATCGCCCAGCCGACCGCCGTCAGGTGGGCCGGGAGGCGGACCCCGATGTCGGTGACGAGGCTCGGGCCCTGGCCGTCGGGCTGCTCCTTGTCGAGGTAGAGGACGTCGGCGCCGTGCAGGATCGCCAGGTGGCAGGTCTCCTCGATCTCGGCGCAGACCTCCTCCAGGACCGGCCGGCCCAACCGCTGCAGCGGCGTCCGGCGCAGGTAGGTGGAGCCGACCTCGAAGGTCTTCACGCCGAGCCCCCAGGCGTGCTCGCGCTCGTAGTAGACGACGTAGTGGCGCTCCTGCAGGACGTTCAGGAGGTGGTGGGCGCTGCTCTTCGGGATGCCGCATTCGCGGGCGATGGCCATCGTCGGGGTCGGCTGCGCGTTGCTCGCGAGCGTCTCCAGCACGTCCAGGACGCGCGTCGCCGATTTGACCTGACTCGAAGACATCGACTCTCTTCCCATGGTGTCTCAGATGCGAGACACCCGTCTCGACTTCCCGGTGAGGTCGTTATAGCCGCGTCGGCGACGAGCGGCAAGGGGCTCTCCGGAAGAAGAGTCTGAGATGGCAGACACCCATCCAGATCCGCTCCGGCCCTGTTACGTTGCCGCCCCGCTGATGCGATTCCGCGACGTCAGGCAGCTGCTGCAGCTCGAGCGCCCCGCGCGCGACCCCGTTGCCCGGCGCCTGCGCCGCTGCGTCGACGTGGAGACGATGCGACGGCTGGCGCGCCGCCGGATGCCGCGCTCGGCCTTCGACTACGCCGACGGCGGCGCCGACCTGGAGATCGGCCTGCGGGCGAACCGGGAGGCCTTCGAGGCGGTGCGCTTCCGGCCCCTGGTCCTCCGCGACGTCGAGGACTGCGACCCCTCGGCGACGCTCCTCGGCGAGCACTTCGACCTGCCGCTGCTCCTCTCCCCCACCGGCTACACGCGGATGATGCACCCGGAGGGCGAGATGGCGGTCGGCCGGGCGGCGAAGGCGGCGAACCTGCCCTACGGGCTGTCCACGGTCTCGTCCACCTCGATCGAGGACCTGGCGGCGACCGGCCACCCGCACCTCTGGTTCCAGCTCTACCTGTGGCGGGACCGGGAGATGGCCTTCGACCTGGTGCGCCGGGCGGAGGAGGCGGGCTACGACGTGCTCGAGCTGAGCGTCGACGTGCCGGTGTCGGGCTACCGCGTCCGTGACGTCCGCAACGGCCTGACGATCCCGCCGGCGCTGAAACTGGGGACGCTCGCCGACATCTCCCTCCACCCCTCCTACTGGGTGTCGATGCTGCGCTCGGCGCCGATCGAGTTCGCCAACGCCCCGCCGTCGATCGCGGGCGGGGTGACGATCGAGAACATGTCGGCGCAGTTCGACCCGCGCCTGGGCTGGGACGACCTGGAAGAGGTCCGCCGCCGCTGGCCGCGCAAGCTGCTGCTCAAGGGCCCGATCTCCCCCAAGGACGCCGAGCGCGCGCTCGCCGCGGGCGTCGACGGCCTGCACCTCTCCAACCACGGCGGCCGCCAGCTCGACCGCACGGTCCCCACCCTCACGATGCTGTCGGCGGTGCGCGAGCGGGTCGGTCCCGAGCTCTTCGTGCTCGTCGACTCGGGCATCCGCAGCGGCACCGACCTCGCGATCGCGATCGCCCGCGGCGCCGACGCCGGCGGCATCGGCCGCGTCTACCTCTACGGCCTGATGGTCGCCGGCGAACGCGGCGTCACCCACGCCCTGTCCCTGATCCGCGCGGATTTCGTCCGCACGATGCAGCTGCTCGGCGTCCGCTCGGTCGCCGAGCTGCGGGCGAAGGGACCGGAGCTTCTCGCGGCTGACTAGGGATCAGGCCCCTGAAGCTGGCGCCCGGACAAAGGACGCGGCCCTCTCGCCACGGCCCTGGGCAGGCTGTGGCCGTGGCGAGAGGGCCGGGTATGAGAGGCATGGA
>Ga0207678_10000391_pt1 | contig 39957 bp, 34 predicted proteins | sample KBSC63metaG_FD_184319 | JGI IMG/M metagenome (GOLD analysis project Ga0207678, IMG submission 184319) | Corn rhizosphere microbial communities from Kellogg Biological Station, Michigan, USA - KBS C6-3 metaG (SPAdes) (version 2) | ecosystem: Host-associated > Plants > Roots > Rhizosphere > Soil ... | reverse complement strand
GGCTCGGTCCCGGCGCCGAGCTCAGCGCAGGAGCCTGGCTCGGCCAGCACTACAACGTCCAACCCAGCGCCCAGCTCACCGCAGGGGGCGACCCCGGCTGGTTCCCTGGCGGTACCCAGCCTCGCGCCGGCGTCCAGCTCGCCGCAGGGGGCGACCCCAGCCGGTTCCCCGGCGGCACCCAACCCCGCCCCAGTGCCCAGCTCACCGCAAGGAGCGACCCCAGCCGGTTCCCCAGTACCCAGCTCACCCCAAGGGGCCACCCCAGCCGGCGCTCACACCACACCCACCCCAGAGCAGCGGCCCGGCCCAGCGGCACCCACCCACACGTCCAACCCCACCCAGCCCCCACCCGCCCGCCCCAAGCCGGTCTTTCCGGGCCCCGAGTCGGCCCCCCAGCCGTTCCCCGCCCGGCACGCGGCCCCCGCGCGGCCCGTCTTCCCCGGTCCCGGGACCGTTCCCCCCGTCCCGCCGTCGGCCCCGAACGCGCGACCAGTGTTCCCCGGGCGGGACACGCCTCTGCCTCAACCGTCGCGGCAAGAGCCCGAAACCCCGCCCCGGGGGACCCCTCGCGGCTGGTTCGACGAGTTCACCGAAAACAAAGAGCCCGAAGAACCGCAGGACTTCGGCCCCACCGGGCAGCCGACCGAGATCCCCTACCGGTACAAGCGCTGACAGCCCGGCCCGGGGGTGCGAACCTAGGATCATGGCCAAAGACCCGAACCCGGACCAGGGGTGGTACTACAACACCCGCACCCACCAGGTCGAGCACCTCGAACGCAGCCGCAGCATCGATCTGCTCGGCCCGTACCCGGACGAGGCCACCGCCCGGCGCGCTCTCGAGATCGCCCGGGAGCGCACCCGGCGAGCCGATGCCGAAGAAGAGGACTAGACCGTCAGCCGTGGGCTGAGGACGAACTCCGGGTCCACCTGCGCGGCGAGGTCGGCGCCGGCCCAGGCCGCCGCGTTGCGCAGGTGGAACTCGACCGCCTGGCGCTGGTACCGCGCCCAATCGCGCTGTTCCGCGTCGACCGCCGAGCGCATCAGGGCCAGCGTCGAAAGGTTGGCCGGCTCGAGCTCGGCGATCGGCCGGGCCGTTCCGCGCTCCGCCGCCCGGACGTGCCCCGACGCGGACAGCCAGCCCAGCAATGCCGAGCCGACCTGGTCCTGGAGGAACTCGACGTCGTCCGCGTCCGTCACCTTGTTGCCCACCACCACGAGCCGCACGCCGTAGTCGCGGGCGTAGTCCGCGTACTGGCGGTACACGCCCACACTGCGGACCGTCGGCTCGCACACCAGGAACGTCACGTCGAACCGCGTGAACAGCCCCGAGGCGAACGCGTCCGCGCCCGCCGTCATGTCCATCACGACGTATTCGCCGTCGACGTCGACCATGTGGTTCAGCAGCAGCTCCGCCGCTCCCACCTTCGAGTGGTAGCACTTGACGCCGAGGTCGTCCTCGTCGAACTGGCCGGTGACGCCCAGCCGCACACCGCCCAGCTGCCGGAAGCAGGCCGCGAACACCGGGTTGTCCTCGAACGGCCGGACCAGCCGGGAACCGCGCCCCGGCGGCGTCGTCTTGATCATCGACGCCGGGTCCGGGATGCGCGGGTTGTCGCCGCGCAAGTAGTCCTTGATCAGGGCCATGTTGTCGCCGAGCGTCGGCCAGGCGAGCGCTTCCTCTTCGGTCGCGCCGAGCGCCACCGCGAGGTGCTGGTTGATGTCGGCGTCGATGGCGAGCACCGGCAGGCCGGCGTCGGCGAGGTACGCCACGAACAGCGATGACAGCGTGGTCTTGCCGCTGCCGCCCTTGCCGACGAACGCGATCTTCACGGTATCCCCTTCTGGCAATGATGACGGTTTTCATTATGCCCGGGCAACGTACACCCGACCGGCCCGCGCCCGATCGGGCGATCTCCGGGCCGGATGCGGGTTAGGGTTGGGGGGTGCCTCCCCTCGTGATCAGGACACACTCGGCGGGCGGGGACTTCGGCCCCCTGCGTGCCGAGTTTTCGCTGCCGGAGTCGTTCGGGCCCGAGGTCCTGGCCGAGGCGGAGGCGGCGGTCCTCGACCCGCTGGCCAGCGCCGGCCCCCGCGAGGACGCGACGGACCTGCCGTTCGTCACCATCGACCCACCGGGGTCCAAGGACCTGGACCAGGCGATGGTCGTCGAGAAGACCGCCCACGGCTTCCGCATCCACTACGCCATCGCCGACCTCGCCGCGTTCGTCCCGCCCGGCGGCGCGCTCGACCGCGAGTCGCGCCGACGCGGGCAGACGCTCTACCTGCCCGACGGCAACGTCCCGCTGCACCCGCCGGTGCTGTCCGAAGGCGCGGCCAGCCTGCTGCCCGGCGAGATCCGGCCCGCGGTGCTCTGGACCATCGACACCGACGACGCGGGCGAGCCGACCGCCACCCGCGTCCGCCGTGCGCTGGTCCGGTCCACCGAGCAGTTCGACTACGAGACGGTGCAGGCCGCGCTCGACGCCGGGAACCCGCACCCGTCGGTGGCCGCGCTGCCCGAGCTGGGACGGCGGCGGCGCGAGCTGGCCGTCCGGCGCGGCGCGGTCGAGCTGCAGCTGCCGGAGCAGGAGATCACCGGCGACCCGGACGGCGGCTGGGTGCTCGCCCGCCGCCCGCGCACCGCCGTCGACGCCTGGAACGCCGAAATCTCGCTGCTCACCGGGATGGCCGCGGCGCGGATCATGATCGACGCGCGGATCGGCGTGCTGCGCACGCTGCCCGACCCGGAACCCGAGGCCGTCGACTGGCTGCGCCGCTCGGCCGACGCGCTGGGCATCGCGTGGGCGCCGGAGACGACCGTTTCGGAGTTCCTGTCCGGTTTGGACCCCGGCCAGCCGGCGTCGATGGCGCTCTACGCCGACACGACCCGGCTCCTGCGCGGCGCGGGCTACACCGCGTTCGACGGCGAGCTGCCCGCCCTGACGACGCACGCGGGCATCGGCGGCGCGTATGCGCACGTCACCGCGCCGATCCGGCGGCTGGTCGACCGGTTCGCCACGGAGATCTGCCTCGCCGTTTCGGCCGGCCGCGAGGTCCCGGAGTGGGTGCGGGCGGCGCTGGCCGACGTCCCGCAGCGGATGGGCGCGTCGGACACCCTCGCCGCGAAGGTCGAGCGGGCGTGCATCGACCAGGTCGAGGCGTGGGTGCTGGCCGAGCACGTCGGCGGCGAGTTCAGCGCGGTGGTGCTGCGCGCGGACGAGAACAAGGCGGAAATCGTCGTCGAGGACCCGACGGTGATGGCGAAGTGCGCGGGGGAGAAGCTGACCGCGGGCGAGCGGATCGCGGTCCGGCTCACCGCGGTCGACGCCGAAAAGCGGAAGGTGTCGTTCGAGCGCGCATGACGTACCTGGTCGACGATCTCGGGGAACCGGTGCCGCTGTCCGGACCGGCTTCGCGGGTGGTGTCGCTCGTCCCGTCGCTCACCGAGGCGGTCGAGGTCAGCGCGCCGGGACGCCTCGCCGGCGCCACGGAGTACTGCACGCATCCGTCCACTCTGGACATTCCCCGCGTCGGCGGTTCGAAGTACCCGAAGCTGGACCGGGTGCTCGACCTCGCACCGGACCTGGTGCTGGCCAACGCGGAGGAGAACCGCCAGGAGGACGTGGAACGCCTGCGCGCCAACGGGATCCCGGTCTGGGTGATGGCCGCGGCGGCGTCCGTGCCCGCCGCTTTGGGTTCGCTGCGCCGGATCCTGACGCAGGCGTACGAGCTGGACGAGCCGGAGTGGCTGGTGGCGGCGGAAGAAGCCTGGCGCGAGGTTCGCCCGGTGCGCTTCCACGCGGTCGTGCCGGTGTGGCGCAAGCCGTGGATCGTCCTGGGCCGCGACACGTTCGCGGGTGACGTCCTGCGCCGGGTGGGCGTGGCGAACGTGTACGCGGCTTCGGAGGAGCGCTACCCGCGCCCGGAGGTGGAGGAGCTGCGGGCGCACTTCGCGGCGGACGCGGACCTGCTGGTGCTGCCGGACGAGCCGTACCTGTTCACCGAGGAGGACGGCCCGGACCACTTCCCGGACGCGCGGTACGTCCTGGTCTCGGGCCGCCACCTCACCTGGTACGGGCCTTCGCTGGTCGAGGCGCACGCGGCGCTGACGGACGCGCTGGCCGGGCTGTGAAGTCGAGCGCGGCCCAGCGGCAGTCCGTGCCGTCGACGGTGATCAGCCCTCGCCGCCCGGGCCCGGAGCATCGATTTTCCGGAGCCAGGCTTCGAGGTGCTCGAAGTGCTCGCCCGTCAAGCCGGTGTGCGCGTCGACGGGGATCAGCTCCGTCGGGAGGTCCGCCCGGCGCTCGACGAAGTTCCGCCGGGCGTCGGGGAACAGGTCGAAGTCGTCGTCGAACCAGGCGAGCGGGCGCCCGGCCGCGAATCGGGCAACGGGGCCGAACTTCCAGACCGGTTGGGGGCCGGCGAACTCGACCACCGGCAGTGGCGGCAGCCCGATCGCCGGGCCGATCTGCCGGTTCGCCCGGTGCTCCCAGCTGGTTGCCCAGGCCAGTTCCGCGTTCGCGGAGCCGGCCAGTGCGAGCAGGGCAGGACCGTGCGCCGGGTTCAGCCAGATCCGCAGCCGTTGGCGGCTCCAGCGGGAAAGCCGCAATGACTGCTCGACGTAGCCGGCGGGCTTGGCGTTGCGCGGAGCGGCCCACGGACTGAGCGGGCCGTCCACATCCAGCAGGATCAGCGGTCTCACACGCTTACAGTGTCAGGCCGGTCAAGACCGTCACCCGCTCCTCCGTGAAGTCCGCCATCGCCGCCGCCGGGCCCTCGCGGCCGACGCCGGAGTCCTTCACCCCGCCGTACGGCATCTGATCGGCTCGGAAGCTCGGCACGTCCCCGACGATCACACCGCCGACGCGAAGGGTCGCCGACACCTCGAACGCCGTCGGGACATCGCGGGTGAACACCCCGGCCTGCAACCCGAACCGCGACGCGTTGATCCGCGAAACGCCCTCCTCGACCGAAGAAACCCGGACCAGTGAAACCACCGGCCCGAACACCTCCTCGGCCATCACCGCCGCGTCCTCCGGGACGTCCGCCAGCACCGTCGGCTCGACCGTCGCCCCCGACCGGCCGCCGCCCGTCAGGAGGCGGCCACCCGCGGACACCGCCGACGAGATCCACGACGAAACCCGGGAAGCGGCGTCCACGTTGATCAGCGGACCGACGTCGACGCCGTCGGCGCGCGGGTCGCCGGTGCGCAAAGCCCGGACTTCGGCCAGCACCTTCGAGGCCAGCGCGTCGAACACCGAGTCGTGCGCGTACACCCGCTGCACCGAGATGCACGACTGTCCCGCCTGGTACATCGCGAAGGTCGCGATCCGCTGCGCCGCGAAGTCCAGGTCCGTCCAATCCGGACAGACCAGCACCGCGCCGTTGCCGCCCAGCTCCAGCGCCACGTGCTTGCGCGGGACGCGGTCGCGGATCGCCCAGCCGACCGGGACCGAGCCGGTGAACGACACCACCGGCAGCCGCGGGTCCTCGACCAGGCGGGACGACGTCTCGTTGTCCACCGGCAGGATCGACCACGAGCCCGCCGGAAGGTCCGCCGATGCCAGGATTTCGCCCAGCAGCAACGCGGTCAGCGGCGTCGCCGGCGCGGGCTTGAGCACGATCGGCGCGCCCACGGCGATCGCCGGGGCCACCTTGTGCGCCACCAGGTTCAGCGGGAAGTTGAACGGCGTGATGCCCAGCACCGGCCCGCGCGGCACGCGCCGGACCAGCGCCAGCCGTCCGGTGCCGCCCGGGTCCGTGTCGAGCCGCTGGAGCTCGCCCGAGAACCGGCGCGCTTCCTCGGCCGCCCAGCGGAACGTCGACACCGCGCGCCCCACCTCGCCGCGGGCCCACTTCAGCGGCTTGCCCGACTCCGCCGTGATCAAGGACGCGATCTCTTCGGACAAGCCGCTGAAGTGGCTTGCCCGACTCCGCCGTGATCAAGGACGCGATCTCTTCGGACCGCTCACCCAGCGAACGGGACACGTGGTCCAACGCCCCGGCGCGGACGTGCGCGGGCAGCGTCGCGAACTCGTCGGCGACGTCGTGCGCCGCCCGCACCGCGGCCTCGACGTCCGACGGCGAAGGCACGAAGTGGGACCCCGCCGAAGAACCGTCGTAGGAGTGCTTGACGGCGGCGGTCGCCCCGGCGGTCACCGGCTTCCCGGCGACCCAGAACGGGAAAGTCATGCGCGGACCTCCGTCCGGACGGCGTGTTCGAGCACCGAGAGACCCTCGTCGAGCAGGTCGTCGGCCAGCGAGAGCGGCGGCAGCAGCCGGACGACGTTGCCGTAGGTGCCGCAGGTCAGCACCACCACGCCGGCGCGGTGACACGCCGCCGCGACGCGCTTGGTGAGGCCGGCGTCGGGCTCGGTGGTCCCGGGCTTCACGAACTCCGCGGCCAGCATCGCGCCACGCCCGCGGACGTCGCCGATCACGCCGGTTTCGGCGGCCAGCGCGCGCAGCCGGGGCAGGACGACGCCTTCGATGCGCTTGGCCGACGCGGCGAGGTCCTCGGTCTTCATCGTCTCGATCGAGCCGAGCGCCGCGGCGCAGGCGATCGGGTTGCCGCCGTAGGTGCCGCCGAGGCCGCCCGGCGGGACCGCGTCGAGCAGCTCGGCGCGGCCGGTGACGGCGGACAGCGGCAGGCCGCCCGCGATGCCCTTGGCCGTCGCGATCAGGTCCGGCACCACGTCTTCGTCGGTCGACGCGAACCAGGAACCGGTGCGGCAGAACCCCGTCTGGACCTCGTCGGCGACGTACACGACGCCGTTCTCGCGGCACCACGCGGCGATCGCGGGCAGGAAGCCGCGCGCCGGCTCGATGAAGCCGCCTTCGCCCTGGATCGGCTCCAAAACCACCGCGGCCACCTGGTCGCCGCCGACCTGCTTCTCGATCCGGTCGATGGCCAGCGCGGCGGCTTCGGGGCCGGACAGGCCGTCGCGGAACGGGTACGAGCCCGGTACGCGGTACACCTCGGGCGCGAACGGGCCGAAGCCGTGCTTGTAGGGCACGGACTTCGCGGTCATGCCCATCGTCAGGTTGGTGCGGCCGTGGTAGGCGTGGTCGAACACGACGACGGCCTGGCGTCCGGTCGCCACGCGGGCGATCTTGACGGCGTTCTCGACGGCTTCGGCACCGGAGTTGAACAGCACCGACTTCTTCGCGTGGTCGCCCGGGGTCAGCTCGGCCAGCGCTTCGCAGACCTCGACGTACCCCTCGTACGGCGTGACCATGAAACAGGTGTGGGTGAACCAGCACACCTGCTTGCGGACGCGGTCCACCACCGCCGGCGCGGAGTGCCCGACGTTCGTCACCGCGATGCCGGAGCCGAAGTCGATCAGCACGTTGCCGTCGGCGTCGGTGAGCAGGCCGCCGCTGGCGGAGGTGACGTAGACGGGCAGCACCGAGCTGACCCCGGCCGCGACGGCGTCGACGCGCCGCTGCTGCAGCTCGCGCGAGAGCGGCCCGGGGATCTCGGTCTGCAGCCTGCGCTGCCGGGGTGCCGGGGCCTGCGGCCCGGCGGTGGTGCTTGCGGTCACGGCGTGCTCCTGGGAAGTCGGTGGACGTCCTCAGGATGAGGGGTTACCCGACGGTCGTCAGGTGGCCGTTATGGACAATTCGGCGCGTACAGTTGGCCGTTATGGCACTCACGCTGGCCGGGTTGGCCGCCGAGCGCCCGCTCGGGCTGCGGGTGCTGACCGGCGAAGACGTCCTGGACCGCCCGATCGGCTGGGTCCACCCGACCGAGCTGACCGACCCGCAGGCCTTCCTCGAAGGCGGTGAGCTGCTGCTCACCACCGGCCTGGCCCTGGACGAGGAGACGTCACCGGCCTACGTCCGCCGTCTCGTGGCCGCCGGGGTCGCCGGCCTCGGCTTCGGCGTCGGGCTGAGCCACGACTCCGTTCCGCGCTCGCTCGTCGCGACGGCGGAAGAAGTGGGGCTGCCGGTGCTGGAGGTGCCCCGGAAGACGCCGTTCATCGCGATCACCCGCGCGGTTTCGCGCGCGGTGGCGGCCGACGAGTACGCGACGACGGTCCGGATCGGCCGCGCCCAGCAGGAGCTGACCCGCACGGCCGTCGGCAAGGGCGGCCCGGCGGGCGTGCTGCGCAAGCTGGCGAAGCTGGTCGACGGCTGGGTCCTGCTGTTCGAACGCACGACGGTCACCGAAGCGGCTCCGGCAAGCGCTCGTGCGCACGGGGCTTCGCTGCGCGAAGAGCTGGAGCGGCTTCAGGCCGGCACGCGGGTTGTGTCGCTGGGAGACGACGAGGTGGTGCTGCAGACCCTCGACACCAGCACGCGCCGGGTGCTCGCCGTCGGGGCGTCACTGGACACGGCGGGACGGCACATCGTCAACACGGCGGTTTCGGTGCTTTCGCTGGCGCTGGAACAGGATCGCGCGCAGGCGGCGGCGCGGGAGGCGTTGCGGACCGGGCTGGTGGACCTGCTCGTGGGCGGCCAGGCCGAACTGGCGCTGCGGGTGCTGGACGCAACGGGCGGGGAGCACCCGGAGCCGCCGTGGTCCGTACTGGTGTTCCTCGGGCCGCCCGCGGCCCGGCGCAAGCTCCTCGGGGCGCTGGACGGAGAGCTGTTCGCGGCGAGATCCGGTGGGTCGGTGGTCGTCTTCGGGCCGGCGAGCGTGGTCGAGCCGGCCGCCGAGGCGGCGCTGCGGATCGGCGGCCTGCACGGCGGGGTGGCGGGGCCGGTCGCCCCGCGCGACTTCGCCGCCGGGCTCGAGCAGGCGGAACTGGCGGCCCAGGCGGCGGAGGCCGAGGGCAAGATCCTGGTCTCCGCGGCCGAGCACACCGGCCGCGGCCTGCTGTCGCTGATCGATCCGGTGGTGGCGCAGGCGTTTGCCCACGGTCTCCTGGCCCCGCTGCGCCACCACGACGAAACGGGCCGCGGCGACCTGGTCGAGTCGCTGCGCTGCTGGCTGGAGCACCACGGCCACTGGGACGTCGCCGCCGCCCGCCTCGGCGTCCACCGGCACACCCTCCGGAACCGGATCACCAAGGCCCAGGAACTGCTGGGCCGCGACTTGGACTCACCGGGCGTCCGTGCGGAACTTTGGGTGGCCCTGCAAACCTGAGCACCAGGCCGGGCGTCTTCCGGACATGACCTGGAAACGCGCGACCGCGGTGGCTTTCGTCCTCCTGCTGCTCGCGGCGGGTGGGTTCGCGTTCCTGCCGTGGACGGCCAACCACTTCGGGTACGCGCTGCCGGGCGACAAGGGGCTCCCGTTCCGCATCCACCAAGACGGGCGCTACTACCACGGCCACCGGACCTGCGCAGGCGCCGGCTGGTGTGATTCGGCTGGTTCTTACTGCGTGTCCCCGGGGTTCTTCGGTGGCGACGAGACGTCGTTGACCCAGGTCGGCGAGGTCGGCACGTTGTTCGGGGCGCCGCACGCCGTGTTCACCGAGAAGCCGATGTACGGGGAAACCCCGACGGTGGTTCTCGTGCAAGACGGTCCGGGCTGCTTCGTGGGATACGCGCTGATGGGCGGGCCTTAAAGCGTCAGCACGATCGGCGAGTCCCCGCACCGCCGCAGCCCCGGCCCGGGCTCCGCCCCCGCCGACCACCACGCGGGGACGTCGGCCTCCCGGACCAGCGAGCCCGTCGGCTGCCGGACGCTGTTCGACACGATCACCCGGCCCTGCGCGTTCAGCAACGCCGCCCCGCTCCCGAGCGACCGCAACCGCGGCCGAACCGCGCGTTCGAACTCGCGCACGTAGACGTCCGCGCCCACGACACCCGCGAAGGAGCCGCCGAGCGACACCGGGATCGTGAACGTCAGCGTGTACTCGTCGGTGCACAGGTAATCGACGTACGGGCCGTTGATGTGCCGGCGCCCGGTGTCGCGCGGGACCGTGAACCACGACTGGCGGGTGTAGTCCAGGAAGTTCTCGCTCGCCGGGTCGAGGCTGATGAACAGCTGGGTCGGCGGAGACCCGGCTGCCCACCATTCGAAGCCGAACTCCGAGTCGGTCAGCACGTTCGGGGCGCTGACGAAGCCCGCGCCGATGATCAGCCCACCCAGTGCCTCGGTGACCTGCGGGCGGATCCGGTGCAGCGCGGCCGCGGCCGGCGCGTCCGCCAGTACCGACTCGGCGGCCGCCAGCAGGGGCTTGAGCCGCTCGAAAACCCCTTCCACCAACGCGGAAACCTGCTCGACGACCTCGTCGCCGGCCAGCGTGCGGGTGTCGTTCACGGTGCTCACCTCGATGCGCGGAGTGTGCGGAAGTCTAGGGCGTGAGCAGGCCGAGGTGCACGTCCGCGAGCCGGTCGAGGGCGCCCAGCAGGTGCTCCTCCGTCAGCTTGCGGGCAAGCTCGCCGTCGGCCTCCGAGATGGCTGCGGTGATGGCCGCGTGCTCTTCGCAGGCGTGGGTCGCCGATCCGAGCGGCAACCACAGCAGCCCGCCCAGTTCGCTTTGCAGGTGGACCTCTTCGTGCGTGAGCCGCGGCGACTGCGCCGCCGCCGCGACCTCCAGGTGGAACTGCCGCTCAGCCCGCGTGAAGTCGATGCCGTGGGCGGTGCGGAGGTCGTCGGTCGCCAGCCGCAGCCGGGCGACGTCCTCGGGCGAACTGCGCTCGGCGGCGAGCTTGGCGGCGGCCCCGGCGATCGCGAGGTAGTGGTCACCGACGTCGCGCAGGTCCGACAGCGACACCTCGGCCAGCCGCGCGCGCCAGGCGTCCGGCGGCGGGTGAGCCGGCGCGCGGACGAAGCTGCCGCCGCTGCGGCCCCGCCGCGTCTCGACCAGGCCCTGCTGCCGAAGAGCCACCAGCGCTTCCCGGACGGTCACGGTCGAGACGCCGAACTGCGCGGCCAGGTCGGCCTCGCTGGGCAGCTGCTCCTGGTCGGCGAGCAGGCCCAGCGTGATGGCGTCGACCAGCCGCGCCGCCACCGCCTCCGCCCGTCCGACCTGGCCGAGCGGCGCGAACATGGCGGATCGCGCGCTGTGCGACATGCCCTTGCGCATCGCGCCCCTCCGGTCGGCGGACTACTCGTTCGCACCAATCTTGCCTCATACCCTTGTCCTATTACATATGGAGTCATATGTTTTAGCTCCCGTGAGCACCGAGGAGTGACCGTGCAGGAGCTGAAGCACTACGTCGGCGGCGCGTACGTCGAGTCCAAGTCGGGCCGGACGGCGGAGATCACCGATCCCGTCACCGGACGCCCCTACTGCACCGCCCCGATCGCCGGGCCCGAGGACGTCGACAACGCGCTGCAGGTCGCCGCGACCGCGTTCGAGACCTGGCGGACGACGACCCCCGCCCAGCGCCAGCTCGCGCTGCTCAAGCTCGCCGACGCGCTCGAAGCCCGCGCCGAGGACCTGGTCGAAACCGAGTCCGCGAACACCGGCAAGCCGATCGCGCTGACCATGGCCGAGGAAATCCCGATGGTCCTCGACCAGGTCCGGTTCTTCGCGGGTGCCGCGCGCGTGCTCGAAGGCCGCGCGGCCGGCGAGTACATGGAGGGCCACACGTCGTTCGTGCGCCGGGAGCCCGTCGGCGTCTGCGCCCAGGTCACGCCATGGAACTACCCGCTGCTGATGGCCATCTGGAAGATCGCGCCCGCGCTCGCCGCCGGCAACACGGTCGTGCTCAAGCCCTCCGACACGACCCCGGCGTCGACGCTGCTGCTGGCCGAGATCGCCGGCGAGTTCTTCCCGCCCGGCGTCTTCAACGTGATCTGCGGCGACCGCGACACCGGCCGCGCGCTGGTCGAGCACGACATCCCGGCGATGGTGTCGATCACCGGGTCGGTCCGGGCGGGCATCGAAGTGGCCAGGTCCGCGGCCACCGACGTCAAGCGCGTGCACCTGGAACTCGGCGGCAAGGCGCCGGTCATCGTCTTCGGCGACGCCGACCTCGAAGCCGCCGCCGAGGCGATCGCCGTCGCGGGGTACTTCAACGCGGGCCAGGACTGCACCGCCGCCACCCGCGTGCTGGTCGCCGACGACGTGCACGACACCTTCGTCGCCGCGCTCACCCGGCAGGCCGAGAACACCAAGACCGGCAAGCCGGACGACGAAGACGTGGCTTTCGGCCCGCTGAACAACGCCGCCCAGCTCGAAAAGGTGGCCGGGTTCGTCGACCGGCTTCCGGAGCACGCGACTGTCCACTGTGGAGGACACCGGGCCGGCGACGAGGGGTATTTCTACGAAGCCACCGTCGTCTCCGGGCTCCGGCAGGACGACGAGGTGATCCAGAACGAGATCTTCGGCCCGGTCATCACCGTCCAGCGGTTCTCCGGCGAAGCCGAAGCCCTGGAGTTCGCGAACGGCGTCCAGTACGCCCTCGCGTCGTCGGTCTGGACCCGCGACCACCAGCGCGCGATGCGCATCGCCGCGAAGCTCGACTTCGGCTGCGTCTGGATCAACACCCACATCCCGCTGGTCGCGGAGATGCCGCACGGCGGGTTCAAGAAGTCCGGCTACGGCAAGGACCTCTCGCTCTACGGCCTGGAGGACTACACGCGCGTCAAGCACGTCATGAGCGCGTTGTGAGGCTGGCCGTGCCCAACCAAGCACCGTCCGAGACGCGGGAAGAGCCCGCCGCGCCGGAAAGCACGCGCCCGGCCATCCGGCTTTCCGGGCTGCGCAAGCACTTCGGCGACGTCCACGCGGTCGACGGCGTCGACCTCGACATCCCGCCGGGCGAGTTCTTCTCGATGCTCGGCCCGTCCGGCTCCGGCAAGACGACGGTGCTGCGCATGATCGCCGGGTTCGACCTGCCGACCGAGGGCACGATCGAGCTCGACGGCCACGACGTCAGCCGGCTCGCGCCGTTCGAGCGGGACGTCAACACGGTGTTCCAGGACTACGCCCTGTTCCCGCACATGAGCGTGCAGCAGAACGTCGAGTACGGCCTGCGCGTCAAGCGCGTCCCCAAGCGGCAACGCCGGGAGCGCGCGCTCGAGGCGTTGAAGACCGTGCGGCTGGACGACTACGGCTCGCGCAGGCCCGCGCAGCTGTCCGGCGGCCAGCGCCAGCGCGTCGCACTGGCCCGGGCGCTGGTGAACCGGCCGAAGGTGCTGCTGCTCGACGAACCCCTGGGCGCGCTCGACCTCAAGCTGCGGCAGGCGATGCAGCTGGAGCTCAAGCAGATCCAGCGGGACGTCGGCATCACGTTCGTCTTCGTCACCCACGACCAGGACGAAGCCCTGACCATGAGCGACCGCATCGCGGTGTTCAACGACGGCAGGATCGAGCAGGTGGGCCGGCCGGAAGAGGTCTACGAACGGCCCGCCAGTGCGTTCGTCGCCGGGTTCGTCGGCACGTCCAACCTGCTGGGCGGCCGCGGCGCCGAGAGCGTCATCGGACGGCCGGGGCTGTTCAGCATCCGGCCGGAGAAGATCCGCATCGACGACGCCCTGTCCGAACCCGCCGAGGCCGGGCACACCAGCGCCACCGGCACGGTCACCGACGTCGTCTACGCCGGGGCAACCGTCCGGTACGCGGTCGCGCTCGACGCCGGGGGCCGGCTTTCGGTCGTCCGGCAGAACACCGACGACGCAGCTTTCGCCGACGGGCGCGTCCGGCTCAGCTGGCGGAAGGAACACAGCTTCCAGGTGGAGTAGTACTTCAGAAGGGTCGCCATGAAGAACAGGAAGACGCGGCTCGCCGGGGTTCTCGGCGCCGGCCTGCTGTTGGCTGCATGTGGCACGTCCGGCTCGAACTCCGCCGCACCGCCCGGCGCGCAGGGCTTCACCCCGCCGAAGCTCGAAGCGCTGAAGGCGCTCGGGCAACCGGAAGGCGAGCTGAACGTCCTGGCCTGGCCGGGGTACGCGGAGAACGGCTCGAACGACCCGAAGGTCAACTGGGTGACGCCGTTCGAGCAGCAGACCGGCTGCAAGGTCAACGTCAAGCCGTTCGGGACGTCCGACGAAGCCGTGACCCTGATGAAGACCGGGCAGTACGACGTCGTGTCCGCCTCCGGTGACGCCTCGCTGCGGCTGGTGGCCTCCGGCGACGCCGAGCCGGTGAACACCGCGCTGGTCCCGAACTACGCCGACGTCCAGCCGTTCCTCAAGGACAAGTCCTGGAACAGCGTCGGCGGCGTCTCCTACGGCATCCCGCACGGCTGGGGCGCGAACCTGCTGACCTGGCGCACCGACAAGGTGACGCCGGCGCCGACGTCGTGGTCGGTGCTGTTCGACGCGAACTCGCCGTACAAGGGCAAGGTGATCGCCTACGACTCGCCGATCTACATCGCCGACGCCGCGCTCTACCTCCAGGCGCACCAGCCGGACCTGGGCATCAAGAACCCGTACGCCCTCGACGACAAGCAGTTCACCGCGGCGGTGAACCTGCTCAAGCAGCAGCGGCCGCTGGTGTCCGAGTACTGGTCGGACTACCTCAAGGAGTCGCAGGCGCTGAAGAACGGCGACGCCGTCGTCGGCACCGCCTGGCAGGTCACGGTCAACCTGACCAAGGGCGAGGGCGCGCCGCTCGAGGCCGCCGTGCCGGGCGAAGGCGCGACCGGGTGGTCGGACACCTGGATGGTCGCGGCGAAGTCGGCGCACAAGACGTGCGCGTACAAGTGGCTCGACTACATCATCAGCCCGAAGGCCAACGCCCAGGTCGCCGAGTACTTCGGCGAGGCGCCGGCGAACACGAAGGCGTGCGCGGAGATGACGGACAAGACGCTCTGCGACACCTACCACGCCAACGACGCGGCGTACGCGGCGAAGATCGCCTACTGGACCACACCGATCCCGCAGTGCCTCGACGGCCGCACGGACGTCAAGTGCAAGGACTACGGCGAGTGGACGAAGGCGTGGACCGAGATCAAGGGCTGACATGACCGCGTTCTTCTACCGGAAGCCCAAGCTGCGCTTGGGCTTCCTGCTCTCGCCGCCGCTGCTCTGGCTCGGCCTGGCCTACCTGGGCGCCCTCGCCGCGCTCTTCGTCACGGCGTTCTGGCACACCGACTCCTTCACCGGCCAGGTCGTCGTCGAGTGGTCGATGGACAACTTCAAGACGCTGTTCACCGACGCGGTGTACCGCACGATCACTTTCCGCACGGTCGGGATCGCCGCGCTGGTGACGGTGATCGACGCCGTCATCGCCTTCCCGATGGCCTACGCGATGGCCAAGCTCGCTTCCTCGCGGGCGCAGCGGATCCTGGTCATCGCGATCATGACCCCGTTGTGGGCCAGCTACCTGGTCAAGGCGTACGCGTGGCGCTCGATGCTGTCCGGCAACGGCGCACTGAGCTGGCTTTCGCCCGGTTACGGCGTCACGGCCACGATCATCACGCTGTCGTACCTGTGGCTGCCGTACATGATCCTGCCGATCTACGCGGGCCTCGACCGGCTGCCGGATTCCCTTGTGGACGCTTCGGGTGACCTGGGCGCCCGGTCGTTCCGGACGTTCCGGTCGGTGATCCTGCCGCTGACGTTCCCGGCGATCGTGGCCGGCTCGATCTTCACGTTCTCGCTGTCCCTGGGCGACTACATCGCGGTGAAGATCGTCGGCGGCACGTCGCAGATGCTCGGCAACGTCGTCTACGACAACATCGGCGCGGCCAACAACCTCCCGTTCGCGGCGACGGTGGCGACCGTGCCGGTCGTGATCATGCTCGCGTACCTGGCCGCCGTGCGCCGCACCGGCGCGCTCGACAACCTCTAGGAGCTCTCGTGCGCAAGCTGCTGTGGGCGGCGCTGGGACTCGGTCTGGCGGTGATCTACTTCCCGCTGGCGGTGGTGCTGCTCGACTCGTTCAACGCGGACACGACGTTCGGCTGGCCGCCGTCCGAGTTCACCCTGGAGTGGTGGAGCCGCGCGGCGTCGAACGAAGGGGCGTTGAACGCGCTCTGGACGAGCGTGCAGGCGGGCCTGGCGGCGACGGCGATCGCGCTGGTGCTCGGCACGATGGCGGCGTTCGCGTTGCAGCGCTACCGGTTCTTCGGCCGCAACCCGGTGTCGCTGCTGATCATCCTGCCGATCGCGCTGCCCGGGATCGTCACGGGCATCGCGCTGAACAACGCGTTCAGAACGATCCTGGGCATCGACCTCGGCCTGCTGACGGCGGTCATCGCGCACGCGACGTTCTGCATCGTGGTGGTGTTCAACAACGTGGTGGCCCGCCTGCGCCGGATGGGCGGGAACCTCGAGGAAGCCTCGATGGACCTCGGCGCGACGGGCTTCACGACGTTCCGGCTGGTGACGTTCCCGATGCTGCGTTCGGCGCTGCTGGCGGGCGGCCTGCTGGCGTTCGCGCTGTCGTTCGACGAGATCATCGTGACGACGTTCACCCTGGGCACGGGTATGGAGACGCTGCCGATCTGGATCTACAACAACCTGTTCCGCCCCAACCAGGCCCCGATCGTGAACGTGGTGGCGGCGCTCTTGATCGTGGCATCGACGGTCCCGGTGTACCTGGCCCAGCGCCTTTCCGGCGACACGGCTTCGGGCGGCCGGCTTTAGGTCCGGAAGGAGTCCGTCGCCGCTCGCAAGGCCGCGAGCACACCCGGATCCGTCACCGCGTGTCCGGCCCCTTCGAGCAGCTTCAGCTCCGACCCCGGCCAAGCCCGGTGCAGCTCGTACGCCGTCACCGGTGGGCACACCGTGTCGTAGCGGCCCTGGACGATCATCCCCGGAATGCCCGCGAGCTTGGCCGCGTCGCGGATCAGCTGCCCGTCGTCGAGCCAGGCGCCGTGGGTGAAGTAGTGGACCGCGAGGCGGGCGAACGTCAGCGCGAACGCCGGTTCGGCGTACTGGCGGACGAACGATTCCTGCGGCTGCACCGAAACCGTCGCGCCTTCCCAGGTGCTCCACGCGACCGCCGCGCGGTGGCGGACCTCCTCGGCACTGTCGTCGAGCAACACCGCGTACCCGGCCAGCGGGTCGTCGCGCAGGGGAGCGGGCAACGGCGCCAGGAAGGCTTCCCACTCCCGGGGGAACAGGTGGGCCGCGCCGCCGCGGTAGATCCAGTCCAGCTCGCTCTGCCGCACGGTGAACACCCCGCGCAGGATGATCTCGCTGACCCGCGACGGGTGCGTCTCGGCGTACGCGAGCGCGAGGGTCGCGCCCCAGGAGCCGCCGAAGAGCTGCCAGCGCTCGATGCCGAGGCGTTCGCGCAGCAGCTCCATGTCGGCGACCAGGTGCCACAGGGTGTTCGCACCGAGGTCGTCCGCGCCCGGCGTCGACTGCCCCGAGCCGCGCTGGTCGAACAGGACGATCCGGTAGACGGCGGGGTCGAAGTGCCGCCGGGCCATCGGGGCGATCCCACTGCCGGGGCCGCCGTGCAGCACCACGACCGGCTTGCCGGCCGGGTTACCCGCCTCCTGGCACCGGATCCGGTGCCCGTCGCCGGTGTCGAGGAACCCTTCGGCGCGCGGGGGGATCGGCGGATACAGCTCGTCCATGCCGGTCACTGTGCCCTATGGGATGACTGTCTGCCCCCTACGATGATCTGCCTCATGGACGTGACACTTAGCCGTAGGGGCTCGGCCGTCGCCCCGCCGCCCCGCCGCCGAGTGCCGGGACGACGACCGAGAAAGGTGGGGACCCGCCCCCGCCGCCGGGCTGAGCGGGTCCCCGGTCCGGGGTGTCAGCTGCCGGGGCAAGCAGTCCGCTCACGCATTTCGATCCTCCTCGTCGAGGGTGCGAAGTCCGTCGTGGCGGCGACGGGCTAAACGCTAAGCCACAAGTCGAACACCAGTCAAGAACATGACTGATGTTCATGGATGTGAACGCCAGCTGTGGGGACGCTGAGCCCCTTGCCCGCGGCTTGCGAAAGGGCCGGTACTTTCGAGGTCGGAATTTCGACGGGTCTGCGAAAACGAGGTACGGAATGTCCGCGGTGACCTATGTCGAGGCGATTGTCGTCGGGGCATTGCAAGGGGTGTCGGAATTGTTTCCGGTGTCCAGTCTCGGCCACAGCATCCTGCTGCCCGCCTGGCTCGGCGGCTCGTGGCAGCGGGACCTGAGCATCGGGAAGGATTCGCCTTACCTCGCGGTGCTGGTGGCGATGCACGTGGCCACCGCGCTCGCGCTGGTCCTGTTCTTCCGCAAGGACTGGGTGCGGATCATCGGCGGGCTGTGGACGTCGCTCCGCCACCGCGAGGTCCGCACCCCCGATCAGCGGCTCGCCTGGCTGCTGGTGCTCGCGACCATCCCGGTCGGGCTGGCCGGCCTGCTGCTGGAGAGCCTGCTGCGCGACTTCCTCGGCAAGCCGGTCCCGGCGGCGATCTTCCTCGCGCTCAACGGCGGAGTCCTCTACGCCGCCGAGAAGTTCTCGCGCCGCAAGCCGGTCGAAGAGGAAGCGGACACTGTGGACTTTTCGACCGAGGACACCCTGGTCATGCGGGCGGTCTCGGTCGAGGAGGCGACCGACGTCCGGCTGGCGAAGCTGCGCGTCGGCGAGGCGGTGCTGATCGGCGCGGCGCAGATCCTCGCGCTGCTGCCGGGCATCAGCCGCTCGGGCATCACGATGGTCGCCGGCCTGCGCCGCGGGCTGGGGCACGAGGACGCCGCACGGTTCGCCTTCCTGCTCGCCACGCCGGTGATCCTCGCCGCGGGTGTGCTCAAGATGCCGACCCTGTTCGCCCCCGAAAACCACGCTTCGCTCGGCCCCGCCCTCGTCGGCAGCGTCATCGCCGGCGTCGCTTCGTACATTTCTGTCCGGTTCCTCACCGGATACTTCGAAACGCGCACTCTGACCCCGTTCGCCATTTACTGCGTGGTCGCCGGAATCGGCAGCCTGATCTTCTTCGCGGTCTGAGATGCCGCTGACGTTCGACGCCCCGGCGGTCCTCGGTGTGCTGGCCGCGGGAACGCTCTACGTCCGCGCGGCCCGCGGCCGCGGCTGGCCCCCGGGCCGCACGACGGCGTTCCTCGCGGGGCTCGCGACCATCCTGGTCGTCACCTGCTCACCGCTGGCGGTCTACGACACGACGTTCTTCTGGGTCCGCGCGGTCCAGACGGTCACGCTGCTGATGATCACCCCGCTGCTGCTCGCACTGGGCGCGCCCATCCGGCTGCTCCTGGACACCGTCGACGCGGGGTGGCTGCGCCGGCACGGCCGTGGCCCGCTGGCCCGTGCGCTGACGTTCCCGCCGGTCGTCACGGTCGTCCTGGTCGCGCCGGTGCTGGTGCTCTACCTGACCCCGCTCTACGACCTCACACTGCGCTCGTCGCTCGCCGACGGCCTGGTCCGGCTGGTACTGGTCGGCGCCGGCTTCACGTACTTCTGGACGCGCCTGGGGCTCGACCCGACGCCGCGGGAGGACCCGCACCTGGTGTCGGTGTGGATCGCGTTCGCGGAAGTGATCTTCGACGGCGCGCTCGGCCTGGTGCTGTGGCTCGGCCCGCTGCTCGCCCCGGCGCACTACGCGGCCGCGCACCCGGGCTGGGGGCCGGACCTGCGCACCGACCAGATCATCGGCGCGGGCGTGCTCTGGATCGGCGGCGACGTCGCCGGCCTGCCGTTCGTCGTCGCGTTGTTCGTGCGGTGGGCCCGCGACGACGAACGGCGGGCGAAGCAGATCGACGTCCGGCTGGACGAAGCGCCGCCGACCGGCCTGTGGTGGGAGAACGACCCGGCGCTCGCGGAACGGTTCAAGCGCCGGTGACCGCCGTGGTCGGTGTCTCAGTCGTGGAACGCGTGCTCCGCCGCCGGGAACTCCCCGCGCCGGACGTCCTCGGCGAACGCCGTCGCCGCGTCCTGCAGCACCGTGGCGACGTCGGCGTAGCGCTTGACGAACCGCGCCGCCTTGCCGCGCCGCAGCCCGGCCATGTCCTGCCAGACGAGCACCTGCGCGTCGCAGTCCGGGCCCGCGCCGATGCCGACCGTCGGGATCTTCAGCTCCGCCGTGACGCGCTTCGCGGCCTCGGCGGGCACCATCTCCATCACCACCGCGAACGCCCCGGCCTCCTGCAGCGCCAGCGCGTCGGCGAGCAGCGCATCCGCCGCTTCGCCGCGCCCCTGCACCCGGTAGCCACCGAGGTTGTGTTCACTCTGCGGGGTGAACCCGATGTGGCCCATGACCGGTACGCCGGCCGCCGTCAGCGCCTCGACGTGCGCGGCGAACCGCCGCCCGCCTTCGAGCTTGACGGCGTGCGCGCGGCCCTCCTTCATGAACCGGATCGACGTCTCCAGCGCCTGCTGCGGCGACAGCTGGTAGGAGCCGAACGGCAGGTCGGCGACCACGAGGGCCCGCTTGACCGACCGGGTGACCGACCGGACCAGCGGCAGCAGTTCGTCGACCGTGACCGGCACCGTGGTGTCGTAGCCGAAGACGTTGTTGGCCGCGGAGTCGCCGACGAGCAGCACGGGGATCCCGGCCTCGTCGAACAGCGCGGCGGTGTACATGTCGTACGCGGTGAGCATGGGCCACGGCTCGCCGCGTTCCTTGAGCTCACGCAGGTGGTGGACGCGGACCTTCCGGCCCGACGCCGGCTTGGGAGCCGATCCGGTGCCGTAGGGGGCGGGTTCTTCGGCGGTAGCGGACATCGTCATCGACCGTCCTTCCCTCGAGGCCTCGGCGAGGTCCCCGGGTCGCGGAGCAGAGGCGTCTCAAAGCGTGGCACGCCCCCGCACCGGCCCCAACCACGTGCGACAAGCTTCACACCCTCGGGGACCACCGCCCGTCAGCCTTCAGGTTGATGTCCGGGGACAACCAATGCGGGTTCACTTACGTCAAGAAGAGGCATGACCACCGACCGGCCGCGAAAGGCGACGAAACCACCCATGGGAAACCTCGCGAGCCCGCGCCGTCGCCTTCCCGTCTGGAAGGCCAAGGCGGGCGGCATCGTCGCGACCGTGGTCCAGCTGGCCGCGGTGTTCTCGGTGATCCTGCTGTTCGCGGGCGGCGCGCACGGCCGCCTGCTCAACGGCATCGACATGGCCTTCTCCGGCCTGAGTGTGCCGACCAGCGAAAGCATCGTCATGGTGCTGCTGCTGGTCGTCCTCGGGGCCGCCCTGCGCCGCCGCAAGAAGGCCGCGCTGTACACGCTGGTGCTGTTCCAGATCGGCGGGCTGCTGCTCACCCTGGTCCTGCAGGCGACGCTGCTCTGGTCACCCGAGCTGCTGACGCTCGGCCCCAAGCAGGTCCGGCACATCCCCGCGCAGCTGTGGGTGCTGACCATCGCCGACATCGTCTCGATCGGGCTGATCGTGTTCCTGCTCGCGCTGCGCCCGGCGTTCCCGGCCCGGCTGGCGCCGAGCGCCTGGCGCGACGGCCTCAGCATGCTGTTCGGCGGCTTCGCCGTGGTCATCCTGGTCGGCTGGGCGCTCACGGAGGCGTTCCCCGGCCACCTCGGCGACGCGTGGGAGCGCTTCGCCTGGGTCGTCAACCACGCCACCGGCGAGAACCTGCAGCTGCGCCGGATCGGCGTCGGCGAGGGTCCCGGCTGGCTGGACGTGTTCCTCGACCTCAGCGCGACCGCGGTCGCCACCGCGGCGCTGTACCTGCTCTTCCGCGGCGTCCGCAGCCGGGCCCTGCGGACCGACGACGACGAGCTCCGCCTGCGCAAGCTGCTCGCCGAACACGGCGAGGACGACTCCCTCGGCTACTTCGCCACCCGGCGCGACAAGAGCGTCGTCTTCGCGCCGAACGGCCGCGCGGCGGTGACCTACCGCGTCCTCGGCGGCACCAGCGTCGCCAGTGCCGACCCGGTCGGTGACCCGGAGGCCTGGCCCGACGCGGTCCGCGCGTGGCTCGACGAGACGCGCACGTACGGCTGGACGCCGGGCGTGCTGGGGGCGAGCGAGCGCGGCGCGAAGGCGTACACCGGCGCGGGCTTGCGTGCCCTCGAGATCGGCGACGAGGCCGTGCTCGACGTCCGCGAGTTCAGCCTGGCCGGGCCCGAGCGGCGTTCGGTGCGCCAGGCCGTCAAGCGCATCGAGCGCGCCGGCTACACCTCGCGCGTCCGCCGCCATGGCGAGATCCCCGAAGCCGAGATGACCGAGCTGCTCGCGCGGGCGCAGGCCTGGCGCGGCGCCGAGACCGAACGCGGCTTCTCGATGGCGCTCGGCCGCCTCGGCGACGCCAGCGACGGCCGCAGCGTGATGGTCGAGGCCTACGACGCCCACGGCGAGCTGCGCGGGCTGCTGTCGTTCGTCCCGTGGGGCCGCCGCGGCCTTTCGCTGGACCTCATGCGCCGCGACCGCGACGCCGAAAACGGCCTCAACGAGTACATGATCGCCGAGACGGTCGCGGCCGCCCAGCACCTCGGCGCGCAGCGGATCTCGCTCAACTTCGCGATGTTCCGCGCGGTGTTCTCCGAGGGCGAGCGGATCGGCGCGGGCCCGGTGCTGCGGGCCTGGCGCGGGGTGCTCAGCGTCTTCTCGCGGTTCTTCCAGCTGGAGTCGCTGTACCGGTCCAACGCCAAGTACGGGCCGGACTGGGAGCCGCGGTTCCTCTGCTACTCCTCGGCCCGGCGGCTGCCGCGGGTCGGGATCGTGGCGGGTGCGCTCGAAGGGTTCGTCCCGACCGGACGGGCGCGGTCGCTGCGGCTGGAGACGGTCAGCGAAGACTTCGTCGCCCGCGTCAAGGAGATCGAGGAGTCGGCGGCGACGCCGGCGCCGAAGACCGTGCGGCGGCCGGAACAGGTCCGGGTCCGGATCGCCAAGCTCGACAAGCTGCGCGAGGCCGGCATCGACCCGTACCCGGTCGGGTTCCGCCGCGACGACCACATCGGCGACGTCGTGGCGAAGTACGGCGACCTGGCCCCGGACACGGGCACCGGGCACCGGGTCCGGATCGCCGGGCGCGTGCTCAACCTGCGCATCCTCGGCGGCCTGTGCTTCGCCCGCGTCAAGGACTTCAGCGGCGAGATCCAGCTGATGCTGGAGGCCGGCGAGCTGGACCTGACCCGCTGGCGGACCGGTGTCGACCTCGGCGACCACGTCGGGGTCAGCGGCCAGGTCGTCACGTCGAAGCGGGGCGAGCTCTCGGTGCTCGTCGACGAGTGGACGGTCACCGCGAAGTGCCTGCACCCGCTGCCCGACAAGCGGAAGGGCCTGACCGACCCGGAGACCCGGGTCCGGCAGCGCTACCTCGACCTGGCGGTCAACCCGGACTCGACGAACATGCTGCGACTGCGGTCCACAGTGGTCCGCGCGGTGCGCGACCGGCTGCACCACGCCGACTACCTCGAGGTCGAGACGCCGATGCTGCAGACGGTGCACGGCGGCGCCAACGCCCGGCCGTTCGTCACCCACATCAACGCCTACGACATGCGGATGTACCTGCGGATCGCGCCCGAGCTGTACCTCAAGCGGCTCTGCGTGGCCGGTGTCGAGCGCGTCTTCGAGCTCAACCGCAACTTCCGCAACGAAGGCGTCGACGCGACGCACAACCCCGAGTTCACGATGCTCGAGGCGTATCAGGCGTACGCGGACTACGACACGATGCGGACGCTGACCCGCGAACTCGTCCAGCACGCGGCCGAAGCGGCGTACGGCGCCCAGGTCGTGCGGCGGCCCGACGCGGACGGGAAGGTCGTCGAGTACGACATCTCGGGCGACTGGCCCGTCGTGCCGGTGCACGAAGCCGTCTCGGCGGTGTTCGGCGAGGAGATCGATTCGGGGACGCCGGTGGCCGACCTGCGCCGCCTGTGCGTGGCCGCGGGCGTGCCGGTGGGGGAGGACCCGAGCCACGGCGACCTCGTGCTCAAGGCGTTCGAGCACCTCGTCGAGGGCGCGACGGTGCTGCCGACGTTCTACACCGACTACCCGACCGACGTCTCGCCGCTGACCCGCCAGCACCGCGTCGACCCGCGGCTGGCCGAGCGCTGGGACCTGATCGCGTTCGGCTCAGAGGTCGGCACGGCCTACACCGAGCTGACCGACCCGATCGAGCAGCGCCGACGGCTCGAAGGGCAGTCGCTGCGCGCGGCCAGCGGCGACGTGGAGGCGATGGAGCTGGACGAGGACTTCCTGCTCGCGCTGGAGCACGGCATGCCGCCGACCGGCGGCCTCGGCCTGGGCGTCGACCGGCTGCTGATGATGCTCACCGGGGCGTCGATCCGCCAGACGGTCCTGTTCCCCTTCGTCCGACCGCAGGCATAACGGATCGGTGGACCTGGTCACGGCGACGGGCCGTGGCGCGGCCCGTCGCTTACGCTCTGCCTCGTGCGCACGGCTCGGATCGCCTCGGCCCTCCTGATGGGGGTGGCCGTCCTCGCGTATTCGGGCTGGCTGCTGGAGTTCTTCCTGCCCACCGGCGTCTCCCCGGTGCAGGACCCGGTCGAGGCGCTGCTGACCGGGCCGCCGGTGTTCCGCGTGCTGCTCGCCGTGTCGGGCGTCGCGTTCCTGCTCGCCGGGCCCCCGCTGCACCGGCTCGGGCCGGTCCAGTGGTCGGCGCGGCTCAGCTCGATCTCGGTGAGCGCGTTCGGTGCCCTCGTGCTGCTGCAGGCCGCCTACCCCGAGCGCAGCGAGCTGCTGTCGTCGCTGCTCAGCGTGGTTTTGGTGGCCGGGGTGATCAGCCTGATCCTCTGGTGGCCGCCGGGCTGGCGCGCGCTCGCGGTCACCGGCCTGGTGCTGGTGCTGGCGACGTGGGCGGCCGTCGTGTTCGCCCGGCAGCTGGGCTCGTACGAGGGCGTCTTCTCGCGCGCCCAGCTGGTGGTCCGCGCGGCCCTGTACGCCGTTGGCGGGACGTACGCCTTCGTCAAGCCCGCGCCGCGGCACGCGCACCGATAGCGGAGTTCCGGCCGAAATTGTCGGTGCCGGGTGGCACGATCGCCGCAAGTGATTCCGAGCGGAAGGATCGACATGGCGGGAAACGTGCGCCCGGTGGCCGACGAGCGTGACGGGCTCCTGAGCTTCCTGGAGCAGCAGCGGTACGTGCTCAGACTGGCGGCTTACGGGCTGACGGACGAGCAGGCGAGACTCGCGTCGACGAAGAGCACGCTGTCGGTGGGCGGGCTGATCAAGCACGTCGCGAGCACCGAGGCCGGCTGGATGGACACGGTGCTGCAGGTGCCGCAGAAGCCCTTCGGCGAGGCGATGGCGGAGTACGAGGACGCGCACCGCCTGCGCCCGGACGAGACCCTGGCGGGCGTGCTGGCCCGCTACGACGAGGCGGCCGCCCGCACGGTGGAGGTCATCGCGGGCATCGACGACCTCGGCCAGGCGGTCCCGGTGCCCAAGGGCGTGCCCTGGTTCCCGCAGGACGTCGAGGCGTGGTCGGTCCGCTGGGTCCTCCTGCACCTGATCCAGGAGACGGCCCGCCACGCGGGCCACGCGGACATCATCCGCGAGCACATCGACGGTGGCACGGCGTTCCCCCTGATGGCGGCGGCCGAGGGCTGGCCGGAGTCCCCCTGGATCAAGCCCTGGACCCCGGAGTCCCAGCCGGCCTGACCCGACGGTTCGGCTCGCGGCCCACCCGCGAGCCGACCCCTCCAACCACGCGAGATCGGTCTCCAATCACGCGAGATCGGCTTCCAATCACGCGAGGTCCGCCTCCAATCACGCGAGATGCCCCTCCAATCACGTGTGATGCCTGCCCAGTCACGCGTGATGCCCCTTCGAACACACCGCGGGAGGCTCAGAACAGGGTCGGCTCGTCCGCCAGCGCGCCCTCGATCACCAGCATCCGGCGTTTGGTCCCGACCCCGCCCCGCGCCGAGAACCCGCCGTCCTTCCCACCGGCCGCCAGCACGCGATGGCACGGCACGATGATCGGGAACGGGTTGTGCCCCATCGCCTGCCCGACGGCCTGCGCCGACCCCGGCTGCCCGAGGCGGTGCGCGATGTCGCCGTACGTCAGCGTCTTGCCCGGCGGGATCGTCCGAGCCACCTCGTACGCGCGCCGGTTGAACTCCGGCACGCCCGAGAAATCCAGGGCCACCGGAGCCAGGTCCTGACGCGCGCCGCCCAGCAACGCCACGATGCCGTCCACCGCCTCCTGCACCGGCGCCGGCGGCGTCCCCTCGACGGCGTCCGGGAACCGCCGGACCAGCCAGGCCCGCGTCCGCGAAGCACTCCCCTCGGGCAGCGACGTCCCGATCACGACGTCGTCGCGCCAGGCGAGCCCGCACATCCCGATCGCCGTGTCGAACACCGTGAACCCCGTTGTCATCCCGTCAGCCTACGACTGAAGAGGGGTACCGCCCCGCCGCAAATGATCGCTAAGTTCGGTTTGGGCGAATTCGAGGAGGACGCGTGCGGCGAATCATCCTGGCGACGGCGCTCTTGCTGGGCCTGATCGCGACCCCGGCGGCCGCCGACCCGCTGGTCATGCCGCACGTCGTCGTCACGCACCACACCGGCTGGGCCGAATTCGTCGTCAGGAAGGCCGGCGGCACCGTCGTCGCCAGCTACCCGCAGATCGGCGTCGTCGTCGCGTACACCGCGAAGGACGACTTCGCCACGAAGGTCCGGAACACGCCGGGCATCGACGCCGTCGGCGCAACGCGCACCGCGAAGATCCCCAAGGAGTTCTTCGCACCCCGCAAGGACCTTCGCTACACCGGGCCGAACTCGCCGAACTCCGGCCAGGTCCCGCCGGAAGGCACCGCATGGGACGTCCCGGCGCTGCACCTCCCGGAAGCCCACGCGGTCACCGACGGCAGCCGGCGCACGGTCGTCGGCGTCCTCGACGTCGGCGTCGACGACACCCACCCGGAGCTGAAACCGGCGTTCGACCGGAAGAACTCCGTCTCCTGCCTGTCCGGCTGGCCTGACCGCGGCCCGGGCGCCTGGCGCCCGACGCTCGACGGCCACGGCACGCACGTCGCGGGCACGATCGCCGCGGCCCGCAACGGCACCGGCGTCGTCGGCGTCGCTCCCGGGGTGAAAATCGCCGCCGTCAAACTCGCCGAACTCGACGACACCGAGACGGCCGAGAGCATGGTCTGCGGGTTCGTCTGGGCCGCCGAGCACGGGTTCGCCGTGGCCAGCAACAGCTACCGCTCGATCCCGTGGCGCTACAACTGCGACGACCAGCCGGACCAGGCCGCGGCGAAGCTCGCCGTCGGCCGGGCGGTCGCGTACGCGCAACGCCGGAACGTCCTCGTGGTCGCCTCCGCCGGCAACGCCGGGATCAACCTCGACACCCGATCGGTGGACAAGGAGAGCCCGGCCGACAGCACGCCGGTGGAACGCCGGATCGACCCGACCTGCACCCGGCTGCCGCACGAGCTCCCCGGTGTCGTCGGCACCGGCGCACTCGACGAAAAGCTCGTCAAAGCCACCTTCTCGAACTACTCGGCGACCCGGATCAGCGTTGCCGCGCCCGGCGCGCGCGTCTGGTCGACCTGGCCGAACGGCGAATACCGGTCCGCGAACGGGACGTCGATGGCCGCGCCGCACGCGAGTGGTGTCGCCGCCCTGATCGCGAGCGAGCACCCGCACTGGAGCGCGGAACGCATCAAACACGCCCTCTACGCCACGGCGACGCCGCTGCCCTGCCCGGACGCCGTCTGCGCACCCACGAACGACGGAACCACCTACTACGGCCACGGGGTGGTCGATGCGGCGAAGGCCGTCGGCGCGGGATGATGGCGCCGTGCTCGATCACCTCGTCTACGCCGGACCGGACCTCGCCGACGCCGTCGCCCGGGTCGCCGCTCTCACCGGGGTCACGCCCGCGCCCGGCGGCCGCCACGTCGGCGTCGGCACCGCCAACCACCTCGCCGACCTCGGCGCGGGCATGTACCTGGAGGTCATCGGTCCCGACCCGGAGCAGCCGGACCCCGAAGCGCCCCGGCCGTTCGGCATCGACGACCTGACCGAGCCCGCGCTGGTCGCCTGGGCCGTCCGCACGACGGACATCGGCGCGACGGTCGCGAAAGCCCGCGCCCACGGCTTCGACCCGGGCGACCCGACGGAGATGTCCCGCGAAACCGGCGACGGCGAAACGCTGCGCTGGCGCCTGACCCCGCCGAGCGTTCCCGGCACCCTGCACCCGTTCCTCATCGACTGGGGCAGCACGCCGCACCCGACGACCCGGGACCTGCCGTCCCTGCCGCTGCTGATGGTGACCGGCACCCACCCGGACCCGGATTCGGTGCTCGCGGTGACCGACGCGCTCGGCCTGGAGCTGCTGGTCCGGCGTGCGCCGAAAGCCGGCCTGACGGCGGCCCTCCGCACTCCGGAAGGCCGCCAGGTCGCGCTGTACTGAAACCCTTGGGCTAAGCCTTGCCCTCGCGCCACAGGTTGGTCATCGGCAGCCGCCGGTCGCGGCCGAACGCCTTGAACGTGATCTTCGTGCCCGGCGGGTACTGGCGCCGCTTGTACTCGGCCTTGTCGACCATCCGGACCACGCGGTCGATGGTCTCCGGGTCGAAGCCCGCGGACACCAGGTCGGCGTACCCGCGGTCGCCCTCGACGTAGTCGTCGAGGATGTCGTCGAGCAGCGCGTAGTCCGGCAGCGAGTCGGTGTCCACCTGGCCCGGCCGCAGCTCGGCCGACGGCGGCTTCGAGATCGAGTTCTCCGGGATCGGCGGCGTCTCGCCGTTCTTCACCGCTTCGGCGTTGCGCCACCGCGCCAGCTGCCACACGTGCGTCTTGAAGACGTCCTTGATCGGGGCGAACGCGCCGACCGCGTCGCCGTAGATCGTCGAATACCCGACGGCGAGCTCGGTCTTGTTGCCGGTGGCCAGCACCAGGTGACCGTCCAGATTGGACAGTGCCATCAGGAGCATGCCCCGCGTCCGCGCCTGGATGTTCTCTTCGGCCAGCCCGGTCAGGGAAAGCTGGTCGACGTACACCCGGACCATGTCCTCGACCGGCTCGACCTGGTAGTGCGCGCCGATCCGCTGCGCCAGGTCGGCGGCGTCGTCCTTCGAGTGCCCCGAGGAGTACTTCGACGGCATCGAGACGCCGTAGACGTTGTCGCCGCCGAGCGCGTCCGCCGCCAGCGCCGCGCAGACCGCCGAGTCGATGCCGCCGGAGAACCCGAAGGTCACCGACGAGAACCCGTTCTTGTGCACGTAGTCCCGCAGCCCGACGACCAGCGCGTGCCACACCTCGGCTTCTTCGGACAGCGGTTCGCTGATCACCGGTTCGGCGGAAACCGGATACGCCGGCAGCGGGTCCGCGCTCAGCACCCGGCGCCGGACGTGCAGGCCTTCGAGCTCGCCGTCGGCGGCGTGCCCGCCCGCGGCGAGGTCCATGTCCAGCACGAGCAGGTGCTCGACGAACTGCGGCGCGCGGGCCAGCAGCGTGCCGTCCGCGCCGACGACGAGCGAGTCGCCGTCGAAGACGAGGTCGTCCTGCCCGCCGATCTGGTTGGTGTAGACCAGCGGCGCCCCGGCTTCGGCGGCCCGGCGCGCGAGCAGCGGCAGCCGCTGCTCGTCCTTCGACCGCTCGTAGGGCGACGCGTTCGGCGCCACGACGAGGTCGACGCCGGCGCGGCCCAGTGCCGAGATCGGCCCGCCGTCCTGCCAGACGTCCTCGCAGATGACCATGCCGATGTCGAGCCCGTGGAACCGGACGACGTCGAGCGTGGTGCCCGGCTTGTACCAGCGGTGCTCGTCGAAGACGCCGTAGTTGGGCAGGTGGTGCTTGAACTGCCGGGCGACGACCTCGCCGCGGTAGAGCGCCGCGGCGGCGTCGCGCGGGCCGACTTCGTCCAGGTCGAGGTAGCCGATGTAGGTGAGCACCTCGCCGCAGCCGGCCTCGTCGAGGCGGCGCGCCACCGACTCGACGCCCTCCCGCGAGGCGGCGGCGAAGGTCTTGCGGAGCGAGAGGTCCTCGATGGGGTAGCCGGTCAGGGACATCTCGGGGAAGACGACCACGTGGGCGCCGGCTTCGGCGGCCCGGCGGGTCCACTCGACGTGCAGATCGGCGTTGCCGTCGAGATCGCCGACGGTGGGGTTGACCTGGGCGAGCGCGATGCGCAGTTGCGGCATGCCGCCATTCTGGCTCACGGCCACCCACCTGGCCGAGCGAATGTGGGCGAAACGCCACGTCCGCCGTGCACCGTCCGGGTACGTTGCGCCTGACCGGACGAGGGGACCTCATGAACTACCCGCAGCAGCCATACGGCCAGTACCCGCCACCGCAGTTCCCGCCCCAGCAGTACCCGGGCTACCCGCAGCCGCCGAAGAAGGGCAACGGCCTGCTCATCGGCCTGCTCGCCGGCGGCGGTGCCCTGTTGCTGGTGGTGGCCTTCCTGATCACCGGCTTCGTCGCGCCCGGCTTCCTGCTCTCGCACAAGCCGAAGGCATCGAACGTTCCGCCGCTCGACCTGAACTCCGGCAGCGTCGCCGCCGGGAAGTTCCTCCTCGCCGCCATGGGCAGCCCGGACGACGTGGAGCGGGCGGCCTGCGCGAGCGACAAGAGCCAGATCGTCGGCATCGCGAGGAGGGCCTCGGAGGCCGGCGCGCAGCTCACCGCGGACGAGCCGGTGAAGGTTCTCGACGACCAGATGACGGTGCACCTGCGCGGCACGAGGAACGGTGGTCGTCCGGCGGCCGTCGACCTGACCGTCAAGCGCGAAACCGACGGGTCCTACTGCATTTCCTCGGCGACATCGTCCTTCTGAAACGTGCCCGGGGCCTCCGCGAGCGGAGGCCCCGGTGCCGTCACTTGCGCTTGATCATGCTCCGGACCTTCTTGATGGTCTGCTCGAAGTCCGAATCGAACGGGTTGTCGTGCACCAGGTAGGTCCACGTCGTGTTCGCGCGCCGGACGCCCGCCTCGCCGAGGTCGATGCCCTCGTCGGTCAGCTCGGCCTCTTCGAGGGTCTTCGCCGCCCGGGAGTCGGCCTCGGCGATGATCTTGTGGAACTCCGGGATCGCCGCGCGGTGGAACTCGTCCAGCGGGGTCTCCCGGGCCAGCGCCCGCAGGTGGATGCTCTCGCGGACGTCGGTCAGGTACGCCAGGTGGTCCGACCACAGCTGGTCGATGTGGAACAGCAGTACCTCGCGGCACATCTGCTCCAGCTTGTCCTGGTCGTCGAGCTTCTCCTTCAGCTCGCCGAACTTCTCCTCGTGCGCCTTCTCCAGCACCTCCGCCGCGTACGCGGTGCGAAGCACCTTGTCGCGGTGCGCCAGCAGGTCACGCCGCTGCCGCTCGATCAGCCGCGTGTAGCGCCAGGTGTTGCGGTGGATCTCCAGGTCGACGCCCTCGGCGACGCGCTGGGCGTGGTTGAGCTGCCGCAGCGCCGCGCCGTCGGTGATCTCGCCGGTCTCTTCGTCGTCGACGATGCCCTCGGGCACGTCCGGCGCGTTCGACAGCACGAGCTCGTCGTTCAGGCTCGCGAAGAAGATCGCGCTGCCCGGGTCGCCCTGACGTCCGGAACGGCCGCGCAGCTGGCCGTCGAGCCGGCTCGACGGGTACCGCGCGGTGCCGATGACGTGCAGCCCGCCCAGCTCGACGACCTCTTCGCGGCTCGCGCCGTCGGTGCCGCCCAGCCGGATGTCGGTACCGCGGCCGGCCATCTGCGTGGAGACGGTGACCGCGCCCTTCTTGCCCGCTTCGGCGATGATCGCGGCCTCTTCGGCGTCGTTGCGCGCGTTGAGCACGACGCACTCGAGGTCGACCTTCGCCAGCTTCTCGGCGAGCTCTTCGGACTCGGCGACGTCCTGGGTGCCGACGAGGATCGGCCGCCCGGTTTCGTGCACCGTGCGGATTTCCTCCTCGATCGCCCGCAGCTTCTGCGACGGCGACGCGAACACCCGGTCCTCGAGGTCCTCGCGGATGTTCGGCGTGTTCGGCGGGATGACCGCGACCTCGAGCTCGTAGAACTCCCGCAGCTGCTCGGCGACGGCGACCGCGGTACCGGTCATGCCGGCGACCTCGGGGTAGCGGGCCAGCAGCGCCTGGACGGTGATCGAGTCCAGGATTTCGCCGCGGTCGGTCGCGGTGACCTGCTCCTTCGCCTCGACGGCGGCCTGGAGGCCGTCCGGCCAGCGCTGCAGCTCGGCGACGCGGCCGCGGGCGGCGTTGATGAGCTGCACCTTGCCGTCGCGGACCAGGTAGTCGACGTCGCGGGTGAGCAGCGCGTGCGCGTGCAGGGCGACGTTCACCGCGGGGAGCCGGTCCGACGCGGTCTCGCCGTAGAGGTCGTCGACCTCCAGGCCCAGCGACTTCGCGACGACGGACGCGCCGGCGTCGGTCAGCCAGGCGTTGCGGCCCTCGCTGTCGGTCTCGTAGTGCAGGCCGAGACGCAGCCGCCGGACGACCTTCGCGACCTCCTCGTCGGCGTCGGTGTGGTCGATCGAGCCGGCCATCACCAGCGGGACGCGGGCCTCGTCGACCAGCACGGAGTCCGCCTCGTCGACGATCGCGACCTCGGGGTCGGGCTGGACGAGGTCGTCGACCGAAGTCACCAGCCTGTCCCGCAGCACGTCGAAGCCGATCTCGGCGACGGCGCCGTACGTGACGTCCTTGGCGTACGCCTCGCGACGCTCCTCCCGCGAGTGCGCGGGCTCGACCCAGCCGACCGACACGCCGAGCAGGGCGTACACCGGGCCCATCCACTCGGCGTCGCGGCGGGCCAGGTAGTCGTTGACCGTGACGACGTGAACGCGCTTTCCGCGGATCGCGTACCCGGCCGCGGCCAGCGCACCCGCGAGGGTCTTGCCCTCACCGGTCTCCATCTGCACGACGTGCTTGGTGAGCAGGCCCATCGTGCCCAGCACCTGCACGTCGAACGCCCGCTCGCCCAGCGCCCGCCGGGCGGCCTCGCGGCCCAGCGCGCAGACCTCGATGAGCTGGTTGTCGCCGAACGCGGTGTCCTTCAGGTCTTCGCGAAGCTTCTTCGCCCGCTCGGTCAGCTCCTCGTCGGAGAGCTTTTCGAGCTCGGGTTCGAGCTTCTCGACCGCGGGCAGCAGTGCTTCGTAGCGGGTCAGCTCGACGCTGCCCGGCCGCTGGATGATCCGGCGGAGCTTCTTGCCCACCCGGCTGATCAGTGCTGCCACCCCTGGTCTCCCGTTCTCTCTCGCTCGACCGGCCTCCACCACCCAACGCGACGGTGGTGCGTTCGAGTTCCGCGGCCGGATGGGACGATCCAACCGTGTTCCCTCATCCCAGCGCCAGGTCCCATCGTCGCCGGATCACCGCGATCGCGACGTCCGTGCTGCTCGCGGCCTCGCTGGCCGCGTGCACGTCTTCCGGCAAGACCGAGCCGCCCGCGCCGACGACCGAGTCGCACCCGCCGTCCGGGCCGGTGCCCGCCGGGCTGGAGCGGTTCTACGGCCAGAGCCTGAGCTGGGCCGACTGCGCACCTTACGCGACGTCGGAAGACTCGCGGTCGGCGTTCCAGGCGAAAGACGTCCAGTGCGCGCGCCTGACCGTGCCGCTGGACTACGCGAAGCCCACGGGGGACACGATTACCTTGGGCCTGCTCCGCCACAAGGCCACCGGAGACCGGATCGGGTCGCTCGTGGTCAACCCCGGCGGTCCGGGCGCGTCGGGCATGGTCGCGGCCGCGGGGCTGGGCAAGCCGGTGACCACCACCGGGCTCGGCAAGCGCTTCGACCTGGTCGGATTCGACCCGCGGGGGATCGGGGCCAGCCAGCCGGCCATCCACTGCCTGACCGATCAGGAGCGCGACGCCGACCGCGCCGACGACAGCGAAACCGACGGCTCACCGGCCGGCGTGCTCAAGCAGGAATCGCAGGAAAAGGACTTCGCCGCCAAGTGCGCCCAGCGCACCGACGACGGCACCGGGATGCTGGCCAACGTCGGCACCCGCGACGTCGTGAAGGACCTCGACGTCCTCCGCTCGGTCCTCGGCGACGAAAAGCTCACCTATCTGGGCTACTCCTACGGCACCCGGATCGGGTCGGCGTACGCCGAGGCGTTCCCGAAGAACGTCCGCGCGATGGTCCTCGACGGCGCGGTCGACCCGGAGCAGGACGCGGTCGAATCGCTCGTCGCGCAGGGCCAGGGCTTCGGGACGGCGTTCACGCAGTTCGCGAAGTGGTGCACCGCCCAGCAGGACTGCGCGCTCGGCGCGGACGCCGGCGGCGCGGTTCGTGCGTTCCAGAACCTCGTCCGGCCGCTGATCGACTTCCCGGTGCCGGTCGGCGACGGCCGCAAGCTCTCCTACGAGGACGCCACCACCGGCGTCATCCAGGCGCTCTACCAGGAGAGCCTCTGGGACACCCTGAACACGGGCCTCAACGAGCTGAAGCAGCAGCGCGGTGCGACGCTGGAGAAGCTCGCCGACATCTACAACGAGCGCGACTCGGACGGCAGGTACGGCACCACCCAGGACGCCTTCACGGCGATCCGCTGCGTCGACGACCCGCGCGTCACCGATCCGCAGGTCATCCTCAAGGCGCAGGAGGAGTACGTGCGGGTGGCGCCGTTCCTCGACGACGGCCGCCCGGCTTCGGCGGCGCGCGACGCCTGCGCGTTCTGGCCGGTGCCGAACACGTCGGAGCCGCACGTGCCGAACGTCGAAGGCCTCGCGAAGACGCTGGTCATTTCGACGACCAACGACCCGGCGACGCCGTACCAGGCCGGCGTCAACCTCGCGAAGGGACTGAAGGGCGCGCTGCTCACCTACGAGGGCACGCAGCACACGGTGTTCCTGCAGGGCGTGAAGTGCGTGGACGAGGCCGGCGCGGACTACCTGGTCGACGGCACGCTGCCGCCGGACGGCAAGCGGTGCTCTGGCCAGTAGTTACGGCCGCTGCTCGGTCAGCGACAGCTCGATCATCACCGGGCTGAGGTGGTCGCCGGCCGGCGGGATCTGGACCCACAGCCGCACGAAGCGCCGTGGCCCGCCGTCGTCGGCGACCCAGACCTTGACGGTGAGGTCGGCGTTGACCTGCGCGAGGACGCTGTGGGCCACGGCGGCGGGCACCCGGCCGGCGATCCGCAGCGCGGGCGCGTCGTCGACGTTCTCGCGGCCTTCGGTCTTGGCGTCGGTGACGCCGTCGAGCAGCCGCTTCAGGCCACCTTGCGGGCCGAGGAACGCGCCGACCCGGTAGGGCAGCTCTTGGTCGTCGTGCACGGTGAAGGGGAACTTGGTGTGCCCGTCACCGTCCTGGACGTCGGCGGTGCCGGTCGCGGTCCCGCCGTCGTCCAGGGTCGCGTCGCCCTCGATCTGGCGGAGCGGGAAGCCCGGCAGCACGCCGTTGACGCCGGCCGCGAAGTGCACGCTCCGCACCGAAGCGAACGACGTCGCGGCCTCGCGGACCAGGTCGGAACCTGCCGGGAACGGCCCTCGCGTGTCGGGCGACCCGGTGCAGCCGGCCGTCAGGAGAAGCGCGAGAAGCAGCGCGAGGCGGGACATGGCGTGAGCCTACTGTTGGCCCGAATCTTGCGGATGATGTCCTTCCGGCCACTTCCGCCTGCACGCGCGCGCGGTGAAACTGCCTGAGTGACCGTTGAGACCCGTCCTGCCCCGAGGCTGCACCGCGCGTGGCTGATCGCCGGTGCCGCCTTCGTCGCGCTGCTCGCTTCCGCCGGCTTCCGCGCCGCTCCCGGCGTCCTGATCGATCCGTTGCACGAAGAGTTCGGCTGGTCGCGCACCACGATCAGTTCCGCCGTCTCGGTGAACCTCGTGCTCTTCGGCCTCTTCGCGCCCTTCGCGGCCGCGCTGATGGAGCGCTTCGGCATCCGGCGCGTCTCGGCGACGGCGTTGACCGTCATCGCGCTCGGCGCGGGCGGCACGGTCTTCATGACCGCGAGCTGGCAGCTCATCCTGTGCTGGGGCGTGCTGGTCGGCCTGGGCACCGGCTCGATGGCCATGGGCTTCGCCGCGATGGTCGCGACCCGGTGGTTCGTCCGCAGCCGCGGCGTCGTCACCGGCGTCCTGACCGCGGCGGGCGCCACCGGCCAGCTGATCTTCCTGCCGCTCATCGCGAACCTGGCGGTGAGCTCGGGGTGGCGCACGGCGTCGCTGGTGATCGCGATCGCCGCCCTTGCCGTCGTCCCGGTGGTCCTGCTGGTCATCCGCGACCACCCGGCCGACGTCGGCACCACGGCCTACGGCACGCCCGCGGACGCCGAGGTCACGCGCCCGGCGCCGACGACCGGCTCGGTCCGCCGCGCCCTCTCCGTGCTCGGCCAGGCCGCCCGCACCCGGACGTTCTGGCTGCTCGCCGCCGGCTTCGCGATCTGCGGCGCGACGACCAACGGCCTGGTCGGCACCCACTTCGTCCCGGCGGCGCACGACCACGGCATGCCGCAGACGACCGCGGCGAGCCTGCTGGCCCTGGTCGGCGTCTTCGACGTCGTCGGCACGATCTTCTCGGGCTGGCTCACCGACCGCGTCGACCCGCGGATCCTGCTCGGCGTCTACTACGCCCTGCGCGGGGTCTCGCTGGCGCTGCTGCCGCAGCTGTTCACCGACAGCGTGCAGCCGAGCATGTGGGCGTTCATCCTCTTCTACGGCCTCGACTGGGTGGCCACGGTCCCGCCGACGGTCGCGCTCTGCATCCGCGCCTTCGGCGACGCCGGCCCGATCGTGTTCGGCTGGGTCTTCGCCTCCCACCAGCTCGGGGCCGCGTTCGCCGCGTCGGCCGCCGGCCTGGTCCGCGACCAGCTCGGGAACTACACCCTGGCCTGGTACTCCGCCGCCGTCCTGGCCGTGATCGCGTCGGTCGCTTCGCTGGCCATCACGCGCGCGAAGAAACCCGTTGCGGTACTCGCGACGTGACTTCGGCGGCGTCGGCGCGTCGCGAAACATGGCGTTAACACGCTGTGGTTAGGGTGCGGCCATGGATCGCCAGCAGGAATTCGTGCTCCGCACGCTCGAGGAGCGCGACATCCGTTTCGTCCGTCTCTGGTTCACCGATGTGCTGGGGTTCCTCAAGTCCGTCGCGGTCGCGCCGGCGGAACTCGAAGGCGCGTTCAACGACGGGATCGGCTTCGACGGCTCGGCCATCGAGGGCTTCGCCCGCGTCTACGAGTCGGACATGGTCGCCAAGCCGGACCCGTCCACGTTCCAGGTCCTGCCGTGGGAGACCCCGGAGGGCGGCCCGTACTCGGCGCGCATGTTCTGCGACATCGCGATGCCGGACGGCTCGCCGTCGTGGGCGGACCCGCGGCACGTGCTGCGGCGCCAGCTGTCGAAGGCCGCGGAGGCGGGTTTCACCTGCTACGTGCACCCCGAGATCGAGTTCTTCCTGCTCTCGACCATGCCGGACGACGGCAGCGAGCCGGAGCCCGCGGACAACGGCGGCTACTTCGACCAGGCCAGCCACGCCACGGCGACGCACTTCCGCCGGCACGCCATCGAGACCCTCGAGGCGATGGGTATCTCGGTCGAGTTCAGCCACCACGAAGGGGCACCGGGCCAGCAGGAGATCGACCTCCGCTACGCCGATGCGCTGACGATGGCCGACAACGTGATGACGTTCCGCTACGTCGTCAAGGAGGTCGCGCTGACCCAGGGCGTGCGCGCGACGTTCATGCCGAAGCCGTTCACCGACCAGCCCGGCTCGGGGATGCACACCCACGTCAGCCTGTTCGAAGGCGACCGCAACGCGTTCTACGACGCCGAGGACCCGCACGAGCTGTCGGAGACCGGCAAGGCCTTCGTCGCCGGGGTGCTGCACCACGCCAAGGAGATCTCCGCGGTCACCAACCAGTGGGTGAACTCCTACAAACGCCTGATCAGCGGCAGTGAGGCGCCGACGACCGTCTCGTGGGGCCGGGCGAACCGCTCCGCGCTCGTCCGCGTCCCGATGTATTCACCCGGAAAGGCGTCATCCCGACGGGTGGAGATCCGTACGCTGGACTCGGCGTGCAACCCGTACCTGGCGTACTCGGTCATCCTGGCCGCCGGGCTCAAGGGGATCGAGAAGGGCTACGAGCTGCCGCCACCCGCCGAGGACAACATCTGGCAGCTGAGCGACTCCGAGCGGCGCGCCGCCGGGTACGCGCAGCTGCCGCAGAACCTGGGGGAGGCGCTGGCCGAGATGGAGAAGTCGGAGCTCCTGCCGGAAGCGCTCGGCGAGCACGTCTACGACTTCTTCCTCCGCAACAAGCGCGTGGAGTGGGACAACTACCGCAGCGCGGTCACCCCGTACGAACTCCGAACCCTCTTGCCGGTGCTCTGATGGGGCGGCGGCCGGTGTTCCTCGCGATCCTGGCCGCCGCACTCGTCCTCGCTCCGACGGCGCCTGCTTCCGCCTCGTCGAAGTTCGACCTCGACTCCGCCGACATCCCGGCGCTGCAGGCGCGGATGGCGTCCGGCCGGCTCACCGCGGTGAGCCTGACCAGCACTTACGTCGACCGGATTCACCGGATCGACGGTAAGGTCAACGCGGTCCTGGCGCTCAACCCGGCCGCCCTTTCGCAGGCTTCGGCCAGTGACGCCCGGCGTCGCGCGCATCGCCTGCGCGGGCCGCTCGACGGCATCCCGGTGCTGGTCAAGGACAACGTCGACACCCGCGACCAGTGGACGACGGCCGGATCGCGGGCGTTGCGCAGTCACCCGGCGGCGGACGCGACCCTGATCACCCGGCTGCGTGACGCCGGAGCGGTGATCCTCGGCAAGGCGAACCTCTCCGAATGGGCGAACTTCCGCGCCGCGAAGCCGACGTCCGGCTGGTCGGGCGTCGGCGGGCAGACGAACAACCCGTACGTGCTGGACCGCAACCCGTGCGGGTCGTCCGCGGGATCGGCGGCCGGCGTGGCGGCGTCGCTGGCCCAGGTCGCGATCGGCTCGGAGACCGACGGCTCGATCGTGTGCCCCGCCGGGATGACCGCGACGGTCGGGCACAAACCCAGCCTCGGCCTGGTCAGCCGCACCGGTGTGGTGCCGATCTCGGCCGAGCAGGACACCGCGGGCCCGATCGCCCGCAACGTCGTCGACGTGGCCTTGACGTTGTCGGTCCTGCAGGGCCGTGACCCCTCGGACCCGGCCACGCTGACCTACCCCCGCACCCAGCCGACGGACTACGCGAAGCTCCTCCGCCCCGGAGCCCTGCGCGGAGCCCGCATCGGCCTGTGGCGGCTGCCGGTCCTCGGCCCGGCGGCCGACGCGATCATGACTTCCGCGCGGAACTCCCTGGTCAAGGCGGGTGCGACGGTCGTCGAGGTGACGTTGCCGTACCAGTCGCGTCTGCTGGAGCTGGAGTTCCCGGCGTTGCTGACCGAGTTCCACCGCGACATCGACGCCTACCTGGCGACCCGCCCTCGCGGGCCGCGGAACCTGGCGGAGTTGATCGCGTACAACCGTGCGGACCCGCTGGAGCGGACGTGCTTCGCCGGTCAGGAGCTGTTCGAGCAGGCACTGGCCGCGCCCCCGCCTTCGGATCCTGGCTACCTCGCCGGCCGGGCGGAGCTTTCGGACCTCGCCCGCCGGTCCCTGGACGAGACGCTGGCCGCGTACCGCCTGGACGCAATCGCCTCGCCGACCAACCCTCCGGCGTGGAAGACGGACTGCGCGGTGGGCGACAACGACGTGATCCCGTCCTCGACCCCGGCGGCGGTCGCGGGCTATCCGGACGTGACGGTGCCGGCCGGGTTCGCCGGACCGCTCCCGGTGGGCATCTCGTTCATGGGGGCGCGCTGGTCCGACGCCCGGATGCTGGCGTTGGCGGCGGACTTCGAGCGGGTCGCGCCGGTGCGGGTCCCACCGCGGTATTTGCCGACGTTGCCGTCGTAGCGGTGGCCCGGCCGATCCGAGCCGCCGGACCGCTTCCCGCCGAACTGCCGCTCGTAGCCGTCCGTAAGCACTCTGACCTGCGGAGATGCCGTTAAGTGACCCCCCTGTTTTGGGGCCGTTCCGGGCCATGTAATCTTCTCTTCGTCGCCAGGAACACCGGGTCACACCGGGGCCGAAAGCCCCGGAAGACCAGGCCGGGCCGAGCGGGTTGACACCGCGGATCGGACCGGGTAATGTTCAGCGTCGGCCCACGAGCGGCCGCCGACTCCCTACGACTAAACTCGTAGGATTAGGCATGCTCGACCAAAAGCTTGTGAATATCGCTTGGAACAACTGCCGAGGATATAGCCGCTGATAAGGCGGCGAATCCGGAGTGTGTTGCTTGAGAACTCAACAGTGTGCTAGTGAACTAAGCCAGTAGAGCTTATGTATTGAACCTCGTATGAGGTTCCTTTGAGAGCATTAAATTGC
>Ga0207678_10000388_pt1 | contig 40020 bp, 37 predicted proteins | sample KBSC63metaG_FD_184319 | JGI IMG/M metagenome (GOLD analysis project Ga0207678, IMG submission 184319) | Corn rhizosphere microbial communities from Kellogg Biological Station, Michigan, USA - KBS C6-3 metaG (SPAdes) (version 2) | ecosystem: Host-associated > Plants > Roots > Rhizosphere > Soil ... | reverse complement strand
TTTCGGCCAGCAAAATGTCCCCGCCGCCTTCGATCAGCGCGGCCGCCTGTTCGGTGTAACCCGCCACCATGTTGTCGAACGTGATGTGCCCCAGCGAAGGCAGCTTAGTGGTCGGCCCGATCGATCCGGCGACAAAACGTGGCTTGTCTTTGGTGGAAAATTGCTGAGCGACCTCTTTCGCAATCTTCGCGGCGGCGATGTTAATCTCCGCCACCTTGTCCTGGAGATCGTACTCAGCCAACACCACGCGGGTGGCGCCGAAAGTGTTGGTTTCGACCACGTCACAGCCGACTTTGAAAAAGTCAGCGTGAATGTCCTTGATAATGTCCGGACGGCTCAAGACCAACAGTTCGTTGCAGCCTTCCTTGCCCCAGAAATCGTCCACACTGGGGTTGCGGAACTGGATGTTAGTCCCCATGGCGCCGTCGTAAATGACGACGCGGTCGCGTACGGTTTGGAGAAAGTCAGACATTGTAAACACTGTCAGCCATCAGCTCTCAGCCCTCAGCAACAATCCAGAACTTTTAGACATCTCTTTGCCCTATCGGTGTGAATCCGCGCAAATCCGTGGCCAAGAATTTCGCGGCCGCATTAAAACAAACGCCGGCCCGCTGTGGGACCGGCGTCTGATCCTCTGACAGAACCTATTGAAGTTTAGCTCCCCTGTACAGGCAACGTAGGCGCGCCAGCTCCCACTTCATCGCGATTGAATACTGCGTTGGCTCCCATATGCGCCGGCATGGGGGCCAGCATCTGTTCTTTGCGATACACCAGGTTGCTGGCATTGAAACTGGCGATCTCGAAGCCGTGCCCGTGGGTAATGGCGTCGGTGGGGCAAGCTTCCACGCAATAGCCGCAGAAGATGCATCGATTGTAGTCAATGTTATAGACATGAGCGTAGCGCTCTGCTCCGCTCACCCGCTTCTCGGCCGTGTTCTCCGCCGCTTCGATGTAGATACAATTCGAGGGACAGGCAGCCGCGCACAGGAAGCAGGCCACACACTTTTCCAGACCATTCTCGTCACGCTGCAGCACGTGCACGCCGCGATAGCGCTCCTGAAACCTGGCTCCCTTGAGCGGGCCCGGCCCGTCGGGATAGTTCTCCACCACCGTGGGCTCAAACATCTCCCGGAAGGTAATGCTCATGCCTTTGGCGATGGCCGCAATGTTCTGAAGCACCGACATACCTTCTCTAGTATACCGAAACCGCTGTTGCCCGTGTGTCTCATGCGCCCTCGCCCGCGGCTTTTGCTGTGGAACCCGAAGTTCGCGGATGGGTGCGTCCGCGCCACACAGTTGTATTGCACAACCCGGAGGTATATCGTTTGAGTCCTACAAGTTTCCTGGGCGGACCTACAAAGGCGCGCTGGAGTGTAGCGTGTCCACTTCGTTTAATAATCGTTTCGAGAGGAGAAACACATGCCTGATCAATTCGAGCAACTCAAGCAAAAATACCAGCCCGTTCTGACCAAGATTCAGCAGGAAGGCGCAGAACTGCAGAACCTGAATCTGGATGGCAACCAGCTTTATCTGAAGGCGACGGCGGTTTCAGAGGCCAGCAAGAACCGCATCTGGGATGCGATCAAGGCCGTCGATCCCACTTTCGCCGACCTGAAGCACGACATTCAAGCTCGCCAGGGCTCGCAGGATTACACCGTGCAACCCGGCGACAACCTGTCCAAGATCAGCAAGCACTTCTACGGCGATGCCAACAAGTATCCCGTCATCGCCAAGGCCAATAATCTGGAAGACCCCGACAAGATCAAAGTCGGCCAGAAGCTGGTCATTCCCGCTGCCGCTTAAGAGCGGACCTCGGGCGTCGGACCTCAGACCCTCGGGCCTGACGTCTGACGTCCGACAAACAACTGCGATCGCCCGCAAGCCATCCTAGCGCTGGAGGAAACCGTATGCATCTCATATGGACACTGTTGATCGGCCTGGTAATCGGAGCAGTCGCGAAATTTCTCATGCCCGGCAAGGACCCGGGTGGAATCATCATCACAATGCTGATCGGCATTGCAGGATCGTTCGTTGCAACCTATGCCGGCCGAGCACTGGGCTGGTATCAGGAAGGACAGGCCGCAGGCTTCATCATGTCGGTCCTGGGCGCCATTGTGCTGCTGGCCCTTTATCATATGATCCGCCCCAAAACCGCCTAAACGCATGGGTGTGGAGAGCGAGCCGGTGGGGGTCCGACACTCACTTCGACTTCGCTCAGGGCAGGCTCTGTCGGACGCCTTTGACTTCAGCCTGATGATGTTCGAGCTATGCGATTGCAACTGAACCCAAAGTCGGGAGCAAAACATGCGCTGGACCCCAGGTGGCAGCAGTGACGACGTAGAAGACCGCCGCTCCGAAAGCGGAGGCGGCTTTCGCCCCGGAGGCATTCACCTCGGCCTGGGCGGCATCGTCGTTTTGTTTATTCTGAGCCTGATCTTCAAACGTGATTTTCTCTCGCTGGTAAGCAACGGCTCCATGGACACGGGCACGACCGTTGCGCAATCCGATCCCGCCCGCGACCAGCAGGAGCAACCGCTGGTGCAGTTCGTGACTTTTGTCCTGAACGACGCGCAGAACACCTGGAGCCAGATCCTGCCACAGCAGGGAGTGCCCTACCGCCACGCCAAGCTGGTCCTGTTTCGCGACGCTTACGATTCCGCTTGCGGCATGGCGCAGTCCGCGACCGGCCCTTTCTACTGTCCCGAGGACGAAAAGGTTTATATCGATCTCGGCTTTTACGACGAACTGAAGCAACGCTTCGGCGCTCCCGGTGAATTCGCCGAAGCCTACGTGCTGGCCCATGAAATTGGGCATCACGTGCAGAAACTGCTGGGCATCGAGGCCAGGATGCGCGCGGCGCAGCAACAGAATCCGGGGGCGGCAAACCAGCTTTCGGTCGCGCTGGAACTGCAGGCCGACTGTTTCGCCGGCGTCTGGGGCCACTCCACGGAGCAGCGCAACCTGCTCGACCCCGGCGACGTGGACTCAGGCCTGAAGGCTGCTGCAGCAGTCGGAGACGATCGCATTCAGCGCATGTCCCGAGGCACGGTCAACCCCGAAACCTTCACCCACGGAAGTTCCGCCCAGCGCATGCAGTGGTTCCAGCGCGGCTTTCAGGATGGATCGATCTCGGCCTGCAATACGTTTCAGTAAAGTGAGGCGCGATCGAATCGCGGTGGGCGGCGCGGAAGCGGGAGCAACTTCGGATATTTTCCACCGTGAAAGTGGGCTCAACCGCAGAAAATCCCCGCCCAAGCAGAGCTTTGACCGGGCACCCTCAAGGTTGCTTTCTGTCAGGCTTGCTTTGCTACGCAAAACTCCCAAGGAGAACTATGAAAATCAACACTCGACGCAGTTTCTTTGGCGTGATCGCGGCGATGACATCTTTCGTAACCGGAGCGATGAAGCTCTCCGCTCAACAAACTCCCCCGGTTGCGCCCAGGCCCGGCAGCGCACCCGCAGGCGGAGATACGACCCGTCGCTCCGGCAGCGGTAATCACACCGTTGATGGAATCTACTACTTTTCAGGTACGGGTTCCAATGACGGCTATCCCAAAGACGATCACGTGCTCGTAACCGATCCCTTCGAAAAGCATGTCACCCGTACCATGGATGCGCTCAAAAAGTCAGTGGAGCGTGCCGGTTGCACCATGGACAGCATCATCCATCTCACGGTCTTTCTCTGCCTGCCTCTCGCCGACACGGTTCCCATGCCCACCGGCAAGGCGCGTTTCGACGCGCATAAAGCGCAGTACGACGCGTTGAATAAAATCTACGGCACCTATTTCTCTCCCGGCAAAGCCCCATCCCGTGCCTGCATGGCTCTGGAATGGATTCCCGGCGATTCCCTGATTGAAATTGTCGGCAGCGCCCTGGTGGTTACTCCACCTCAGTAACTCTCAGGAGCACCCTAAAAGAAGAGTAGCTTCGCGGTGAGGAGCACACTCCCCGCCACCATCAAACTCGCGGTGCGAGGCTTATAATGAGGCACTCAGGCCCGAAGAATGGATTCCGCGGTCCGCCGGGCCGACGCGTAAAGTGGCTGCTCCCAGTCCAACCCGCAACAAGGAAACGACCAGCCGCAAGAAAGCCATCATCTTGCTGGCCATCGGGATCGCCGTGTCTTTCGGGATCCTTCTTTCCCAGTCGTCTTTGAATCTGGATGTTTTCAACGCCGACATTCAGCAGCGCTTTCCACTTCTATTTTTTGCTGCCCTTACCATCCTGATTTTTCTGCTGTTCGTGGCCCTGACGTTTGTCCTGGCCCGCAACCTTTTGAAACTGTTTGCGGAGCGGCGGCTGGGAGTTCTGGGTTCGAAGTTCCGCACCCGCCTGGTGGTGGGAGGACTGCTGCTTTCCTTCCTGCCGGTCATCATGATGTTCTGGTTCGCTTACGGGCTGATGAATAATTCGATCGAACGGTGGTTTTCGCGTCCCGTGGAAGAGGTGCGGGAGGACACGGCAGCCGTGGCCTCGCTGGTGAAGAAGTACGCGGCGCAGAACGCCCGCGCCGAGGCCGAGGCCATCGCGGCGGCGCCGGAAACGCAACGGGCCTTCTCCGGTCACAGCTTTTCCAGCGTCATGAATGAATTCCGCAGGCACGAGACCACCCTACAGGGAGGCTTCGCCCTGGCGCTCGAAGCGGGCAACGCCGAAGCCAGCATCGATGCTCCCGCGTCCTGGCCGCTGCTGAAAGCAAAGATCCCGCTGGACCGGCTGACCTCAGATGCCATTGTCCCTTTCAAATGGGAAAACACCGACTATATTCTGAGTGGCGCCGCCGTGGGCGACCGCGGCCTGATCGTCGTGGCCATGCCTTTGCCGCAAAAGTTCTCGGAGACGGTGAGGCAACTCGATGCCAGCCAGCAGCGTTATTTCGAACTCGCCCGCCAGCGCAAACTGCTGCGTCGCACCTACATGGAGTTGCTGCTCCTGCTTACCGTGCTGGTGTTGTTCTCCACCACCTGGCTGGCTTTGTACCTGGCCAAGCTGGTGACTCGCCCGGTGGTGGCGCTGGCCGAAGCCACCCAGGAGATTTCGCGGGGGCGTCTGGATTATCGCGTGGAAGTGAGCGCGGCCGACGAAATCGGCGACCTGGTGCGTTCTTTCAACCGCATGGCGGAGGAACTCGAAACCAGCCGCCGCCAGATCGAAGCCTCCAGCCACGACCTGGGCGCGGCTAACATCGCGCTGGAACAGCGCCGCCAGCACATCGAGACCATTCTGGAGAGCATACCCACGGGAGTTCTGTCGCTCGATGCCAACGGCCGGATTACGCACGTCAACCAGGCATTGATTCGCATGTTCAACCCTTCGGGTTCTGAGTCCTCTGACCTGATCGTGATCGGCGCCGCGCTGCGGGAAGTATTCCCCCCGGAGATTCTGGAAGATCTGGAACCCCTGTTGCGGCGTGCTGACCGCATGGGCACAACCACCACGCAACTGGAAGTGGCATTGCATCGCTCCCGCTTCAATGCCGCCGTCACTGTAGCCACGCTGCAACATGCCGGCCAGGGGCTGGGCTATGTTCTGGTCTTTGAAGACCTGTCCGACCTGCTCAAGGCCCAGAAGCAGACCGCCTGGCGGGAAGTGGCGCGCCGGGTCGCGCATGAAATCAAAAACCCGTTAACTCCCATCGCGCTTTCGGCGGAGCGAATCCGCCGTCACCTGGAACGCGGCACGCCACCCGATGCGGCTTCGCTCGACATTCTGCACAGTTGCGCTGAAACCATAGGCGGAGCGGTGGAAACACTGCGAACCCTGGTGGACGAATTTTCCACACTGGCCCGTTTCCCTACAGCGCAGCCCGCGCCCGCGAACGTCAACTCCATCGTGGAAAATACTCTGGCCATGTTCAACGGTCGGCTGGACGGAATCCACGTGCAAACTTTCCTGGCCCCCGATCTTCCCAAGGTGATGGCGGATGTGGAAGCGATCAAGCGCGCCCTGGCTAATCTGGTGGACAACGCCGCCGAAGCCATGCAAGGCTCGCTGGTGCGCGAGATCCAGATTACTACCGCGCTGGTGGGCAGCCGGGATGCCGTCGAAATTACCGTTGCCGACACCGGCCACGGCGTGACCCAGGAACTGAAGGAGAGACTCTTCCTGCCTTACTTCTCCACCAAGAAGCGAGGGACCGGACTGGGCCTGGCCATCGTCAGCCGCATTATCGAGGACCACCGCGGCTCTATTCGAGTCGAGGAGAATCAGCCGGTCGGCACCCGCTTTGTTGTGGAGCTGCCGCTTGCCGCGGAAATTATTTCCGCGCCGGCCCCCGCCCGCCAGCATGCATAACATCCTTATCGTGGACGACGAATCCGGCATCCGGCAATCGCTCAAGGGCGTGCTCGAGGATGAAGGCTACAAGGCCGCGGCCGCCGACAGTGGCGAGGCCTGCATGGAGACTCTGCGCAAGCGCTCCTTCGATGTGGTGCTGCTGGACGTCTGGCTGCCCGGGATGGACGGCCTTGAAACTCTGCACAAGATCCGTGACCTCGACAATGCTCCCGAAGTCATCATGATCTCCGGCCACGGCACCATCGAGACCGCGGTGCGCGCCACCAAAATGGGCGCTTACGATTTCCTCGAAAAGCCGCTCTCCATCGACAAGACCCTCACCCTGATCAAGCATGCCATCGATGCCCGGCAGATGAAGCAGGAAAACCGTGAGCTCAAAAAGCAGCTCACCCCGCGCAGCGTAATCGAGGGGGAGAGCGTCCCCATGAAAGCATTGCGCCAGCAGATTCTCCTCATGGCGCCGACCAACGGCCGGGTGCTGATTTACGGCGAGTCAGGGACGGGAAAGGAGCTGGTGGCCCACGCCATCCATGCGCAGAGTCTGCGCAAGAACGAGATGTTTGTCGAACTGAACTGCGCCGCGATTCCCGAAGATCTGATCGAGAGCGAGCTGTTCGGCCATCGCAAAGGCTCGTTTCCCGCCGCCACCACCGACAAAGAAGGCAAGTTTCATCGCGCCCACGGGGGCACGCTTTTCCTGGACGAAATCGGCGACATGAGCCTGAAGACGCAATCGAAGGTTCTGCGCACGCTTGACGAACAGCGCTTTACACCCGTGGGAAGCGACGAGCCCGTGACCGTGGACGCCCGGCTGATTGCCTCCACCAACAAGGACCTGGACGAAGAGATTTCCCGCGGCAATTTTCGCGAGGACTTGTTTTACCGTCTCAACGTCATTCCGTTCTCGGTCCCGCCGCTGCGCGAGCGCCAGGAGGACATTCCGCTGCTGGCCCGTCATTTTCTGAAGGAATTTTCCGCCACCTACGGCCGCAGGCCGCGCGAAATCACCGACGACGCTATTGAGACCCTGATGCGCTATTCCTGGCCGGGCAATGTGCGCGAACTGCGCAACGTCATCGAGCGCATCGTCATCATGAATCCCACCACCACACGCTTCGACCGCAAGCACCTGCCGCCGCTGGTCCATCGCGATGGCACCCGGCGGTCCATCGGCGTCGAGTTCTCCACTCTGCACCAGGCCCGCGCTGCCTACGAGCGCGACTACATTTTAAAGAAGCTTGATGACAACCACGGCAATATCAGCCGCACCGCCGAGGTACTCGGTCTGGAACGAAGCCACCTGTACCGCAAGATGAAGACGCTGGGAATCGCCGTGAAGGAATGATGTGGTTTTCTAGCGCCGGCATCTCGCCGGCTGTCGTGAGGGCATCTTGCCCTCACCCGGCGCGGCGGGCGGGACGCCTCCGCGACAGCCGCCGCAGCGCTACTTTTTGGTTTCATAGCGCCGGCGTCTGCCCGCTGTCGTGAGGGCATTTTGCCCTCACCCCTTGCGCGGGCGGGACGCCCCCGCGACAGCCGCCGGGACGGCGGCGCTACAAACTACTTTTTAATCATGTGGATTTCGGTGCCGTTCTTGAGGAACTTCACTTCATCCATGAGCTGATTGATCAGGAAGATTCCGCGGCCGTGGTCGGAATATACGCTTTCGCCGCGGAGAGGATTGGGGATCTGGCCCGGGTCGAACCCGGTGCCGGGATCGCGCACCACGATTAACATGCTCTTGTCTTCGTTGGCAACCACGTCGCACTCCACAATCTTCGACGGGTCAGCCTTGGCCCCATGGACCACCGCATTGGCCAACGCTTCAGTCAGGGCCAGTTCGATGGCATCGTATTTCTCCGGGTCGCAATGAACTTCTCTCACCAGTTCCATTACGCTTTGGACCACCGGATCCACCGCATTGCGGTCCGCTGCCAGCGTGATTTTCAACTTCAACTTACCGGTCTCGAACTTTTGCGACTCCGGGTTCTCGGTCATGGACCTGCTTTCTTTTCAGCCTGGGATGACAGATTCAGCTATTCGTTGGATGCGCGCCCGCGTTGGGGGATTCTACAGGTATCACTGCACATGAGCCAAGTGACTCCGGCTCATGGCTTCCCGGTGCCTGCCAGGCGCTCCACCTGACGCCGCCAATCGAGTTCCTCGACAAACTCGTGCGACTCCCGCCAGTTTTCTCTGACCTTGACGAAAAGTTCGAGAAAAACCCGCTTCCCCAGCATCTTTTCGATCTGCAGGCGGGCCGCGGTGCCAATCTTCTTGAGCATCTGGCCGCCTTTACCCACCAGGATGCCCTTCTGCCCACTCCGTTCACAGTAGATCATGGCCGCGATGCGAGTCACTTTCGTGCCTTCCTCGAACTGCTCGATCACCACCGTGGTCGCGTAGGGAACCTCTTCTTCGGTCTCCACCAGGACCTGCTCGCGGATGATTTCCGCCACCATGAAGCGAACAGGCTGGTCGGTGATCTGGTCTTCGGGAAAATAACGCGGACCTTCGGGCAGGAACCGGAGGACCTTATCCAGGAGTACTTCGAGGCCTTCGTGTTTTCGGGCGGAGAGCGGAATGATTTCCCGGAACTCGTGGAGCCTTCGGTACTCATCCATAATTGGAAGCAATTTTTCCTTGGTTCCGCGCAGGAGGTCGATCTTGTTCAGCAGCAGGAAAACCGGCGTTTTTGACTTCTTCGCCATCTCGAGCACGAAATGATCTTCGCGCGTAAAGCGGCGCGTGACATCAACGATGAGCATGACCAGTTCGCAGCCCACCATCGCTTCCCGCACCTCGGCCATCATCTTGCGGCCCAGAGAAGTGTCGGGGCGATGAACTCCCGGAGTGTCGATGAGCACAATCTGGCCGCCCAGCTTACCCTTCTGCCTGGGCACGTGGATGATTCCCAGAATGCGGTTGCGCGTGGTCTGGGGCTTGGGACTGATGATGGCCAGCTTTTCGCCGACCAGAGCATTGAGCAGGGTAGATTTGCCGGCGTTAGGACGACCCAGAATGCAGACGAATCCCGAGTGAAAGGCCATAAGATTTCGTAGCGCCGGCGTCTCGCCGGCTGTCCCGGAGGCATTTTGCCTCCGCGGCGGGCGAGACGCCCGCCGGACAGCCGCCGGGACGGCGGCGCTACAGAAGACCTGACTATATCAGCTTCATCTGCGTCGGTTTGGCGACGGAAATCCTTACCCGCTCCACGCGGCGCTCGGTTGACTCCAGTACCTCGAAGCGCAGACCGTCTTCCTCGATCACTTCGCCCCGGTGAGGGATGCGGCCCGCCAGTTCGCTTACCAGTCCCGCCACGGTGGCTGACTCTTTGCCCTCGGGGCGTATTCCGAACATTTCCATGAGCCGGTCCACATCCATGTTGCCGGGGACAATGTAGGAGGTCTCGTTTTCGCGAACCACTTCGAGCTTTTCATGTTCATCGCGGATCTCTCCCACGATTTCTTCCACCAGGTCTTCGATGGTGACCAGGCCCGCTACGCCTCCGTATTCGTCCACGACAACGGCCATACGAATGTTGTTCTGCTGCATGTCCCGCAGCAGATCGCTGACCAGTTTGCTCTCGGGCACAAAATAGACATCGCGGCGCATGATGGTGTCCACCGTACGCATGTGGGCTTCGGTGTCCGGGACCTGCAGCACGTCCTGGGCAAACACAATGCCTACGATGTTATGAATGGTGCCTTCAAAAACCGGCACCCGGGAAAAAGGCTTGGTGCGCAACAGTTCAATGAACTGCTCAACCGTGGTGTGGGTAGGGACGGCCACAATTTCCGGCCGCGGTTTCATGGCCTCACGGACGGTTTTTTCGCTGAACTCCACCACCGACTGGATCAGGTCGCGATTGCTTTCATCCAGAATGCCTTCCTCCTGGCCCGCCTCGATGAGCGCATCCACCGCTTCCGCCTGGGTTTCCGGCGTCTCGTCCCCATGTTCCTTGGTAAGGGCTGTGACTGACTGCAGGAACCCGATCACCAGGGTGACCGGCAGCACGATGTAGATCAGTATTCGCAGCAAGACAGCGCATCGGGCAAGCCATTCGCCGCGGGTCCTTGAAAAGAAGACAAAGGGCAGGAACCGGTTAAACAGGATGATGATGAGCACCAGGCTAAGCGTGGCCTGAAGAATCTCATAGAGGCCCCACCCGCGTTCACGAAACACCGCGAAGCCGACCAGCAGGGCGATGGCAGCGGTAATGACCTGGGTCAGCACCGCCATGGAGAGAGCGGCACGCGCCCGGCCCACTCCCAGCCTGGGCTCGACTCTCTGCTCGAAGGTGGCGATGTTGTCCTGGAACTCGCGGGAGAGAAATCTTCCGATCTCGGTGTACACCCGATCCGCGTACGAAACCAGGGTGAGCAGGCAAAGCAGGAGAAGCAACGCAGCTGCAATGGCATAGTTCATCGAGATCGTGTAGCCCGCGTGGAGCGGGCGCCCCCGCCCGCTGCCTTTGCTGGTGGCTTTTTAGTAAGCATCTCCGTCTGTCCACTTCTCTCAATCAACCCCAGGGGCAGACCCAAGGACCGTCGTAATTGCCGTTCCTTCCCCGCCATCACGCCCTGGTCGGATTCATGATCGTAGCCCACCAGATGAAGCAATCCGTGCAGCGCCAGCACCTTGATCTCCTGGGCCGCGGAATGACCCAGGCGGCGGGCATTCTGTTTCGCGATGTCCGCTGAAATCGCGATATCGCCCGCCAGCCCGTTCACGAAGCAGGGCCCGGGCGGAAAGGAGAGCACATCCGTGGACTGGTCTTTGTCGCGGAAGCGCCGGTTCAGCGAACGCAGTTCGGAGCTGCGGGTCACCAGCACGTTGACGGTGCCCCTCAGCTTGATCGCACGGCTGGCCCGCGCCACAAACTTCGCCAATCCGGTATCACTCAATCCAGCCACGGGTTTGCGAAGGATTACCAAGTTCTTTATTCTTTGCGCACTTTGCGGGTTTTCTTTGCGTCCTTTGCGGTTAAAGGCTTCTCTTCCGGCAAGGCCAAAATCAAACAGGAGGGCCTCGTCAGGGCGCCCTCCTGTTCAATCTTACCTGCTCTACTCGCTGGTTTCTACTTCCGAGGAAGACACGCTGTTGCCCGGGCCGGGCGCCATCTCGGTCCCGTTGGCATGGCCGTTCGTTTTGGAATCCAGCAGCGGTAGTTGTTCCGCCGTTTTGGCCTTGTGTTCATCATAGGCGCGGATGATGCGCTGCACCAGCTGATGACGCACCACGTCGGTATCGTCGAAGTAGGCGAAGGTGAGACCTTCGACGTGCTTCAAGACCTCTGCCGCTTCCAGAAGGCCGCTGCGCCGTGCATTGGGCAAATCGATCTGGGTCACGTCGCCCGTAATCACCGCCTTGGAGTTGAATCCCAGGCGGGTGACGAACATCTTCATCTGCTCCGAAGTGGTGTTCTGGGCCTCGTCCAGAATGACAAACGAATCGTTCAAGGTGCGCCCGCGCATGAAGGCAATGGGTGCAATCTCGATCACGTTCTTTTCCAGGTAGCGATCGACTTTTTCGGGCTCGAGCAAATCATACAGGGCGTCGTACAAGGGGCGCAGATAAGGATCGATCTTGTCCTGCAAAGTCCCGGGAAGAAATCCCAGCCGCTCGCCCGCTTCCACCGCGGGACGCGCCAGAATGATCCGGTTCACACGCTTTGCCAGCAACGCGGAAATCGCCATGGCCACGGCCAGGTAAGTCTTGCCCGTGCCCGCCGGCCCGATGCCGAATACCATGTCATGGTTCTCGATGGCTTCGAGATAGCGGCGCTGGTTCACGCTCTTGGGCTGCACCGTGCGGCGTCCGAATGAGCGTTGTCGGCCCGCCTCGGCCAGGCCGCGCAGGGTCGTCTTAGGGTCGGCCAGGACCACTCGCAACATACTGCCCAGGTCGCCATTGTTGAAGGTGAATCCGGAGCGCTGCAGGTGGTCGTAGTCGGCAAAAACCTGCTCGGCACGGGCCACATCACGGGCCGCCCCTTCGAGATCGATGGAATCGGATCGCAGGTCTATATTGATGTTCAGGCCATCTTCCAGCAGGCGTACATTCTCGTCGCGCGTGCCGAACAGGGTTTCAATGTTGGGGCTGATCTCAATGCTCTTCTTCATTCAGTATTCGCGCTTCCTCCGGCGCTTTAGATGCTGAGTTGCCTGTGCACGAAGGCCTGCGCACGAAGGGCAGACCACTGCCCTGCAGGCACGGACCGACGATTCTCATGTCTGGAGGTGGAACCAGCCGAGGATGCTCGCCCCGAAGTGCAAGCAACTGCCATTGAGCTAAAGGGTACCGCCGCCCGCCGACAGGAGTCAATGGTGGCGAAACGGGCTCGGTTACTGTCGGGGAACGGGGCAGAACACGGGGAGGGGAAGGTGTGGGTCGGACAATCCTGTCCACCCCCACACTCCTCATTGCGACCTGTCCTTACTCCAGATATCATGCGGGCCACGATGAAACTGACACACTGGTTCCTGCCCGTTGTGTTGACCGCCGTTGCCTGGGCTCAGACTTCCTCGCCCAACGCTGAGGTACAAACCGTCTATCCCGAGGCCCATGCCCTGTATCTTGACCTCCACCAGAATCCGGAACTCTCTTCGCATGAAATCCAAACCGCGGAGAAGCTTGCCAGTCATCTGCGAAATCTTGGCTACACCGTCACCGAACACGTGGGCGGGACTGGAGTGGTGGCCATCCTGAAGAACGGCGCCGGGGCCACGGTCATGCTGCGCACCGAGCTTGATGCGCTCCCCGTGGAGGAAAAGACCGGCCTGCCTTATGCCAGCAAGGTCCACACCAAGGACGATTCGGGACGCGAAGTCGGCGTCATGCACGCCTGCGGGCATGACGTGCACATGGCTTCTCTGGTCGGGACGGCGGCTGTCCTGGCGCACAGCAAGAACACCTGGCACGGAACTCTCATCCTCATCGGCCAGCCTGCCGAGGAAACAATCTCCGGCGCCAAACGCATGATCGAAGATGGCCTCATGACCCGCTTTCCCAAGCCCGACGTCGCCGTCGCGTTACATGTCGGCAACGAGCTTCCCGCGGGCCAGGTCGGGCTCGGGCCCGGGTACCGTTTCTCCAATGCTGATTCCCTGCGCATCACGATCTTCGGCAAGGGCGGACACGGCTCCATGCCCAACAGCACGATCGATCCAATCGTGATTGCGGCCCGCGTCGTGGTCACTTTGCAGACCATCGTGGCGCGGGAAGTTAAGCCCGGAGAAGTGGCCGTCGTTACCGTGGGATACATTCAGGCCGGCACCAAGAACAACATCATCCCCGACCACGCGGAACTGGGGCTGACCGTGCGCAGTTATAAACCTGACGTTCGCAAACAAGTGCTGGCCGCCATCGAACGCATCACTGAAGCGGAGGCCAACGCCGCGGGCGCAACCCAGGAGCCCAAGATCGAGCACTACGAGGCCACGGACGCCGTGTATAACGATCCGGCCCTGGCGCAGCGTTTGCAGGGCGTTCTGGAATCGGCGCTGGGGAAAACCAACGTGGTGGTCGAAGACCCGGGAATGGCTTCGGAAGACTTCTCTTTTTTCACGGCCCAGGGTGTGCCGTCGTTCTACTTCAGTCTGGGTGGAGCGGATCCCGCGAAGTATGCCGAAGCGAAAGCGGCAGGGACGCACTTGCCTTCCAATCACTCACCGCTGTTTGCACCCGATGCAGATCCCGCTCTGCGTACAGGAATTGCAGCCGAAGTCGCTGTGCTGCGGAACTTACTGAAGTGACCAACTACCTGGGACTGTCATCCTGAGCAAGGATGCCCCTTCGCTAGCGAAGGGGCAGACGCGCCGAAGGACCCCTATGGAGAAAACGACGCGTCTCTCCCGGGATTTCATGCAGGTGCGTGCGGCTCAAAGGGGTCCTTCGACTTCGTGGTTGCTTCGCGAAGCGATGCAGCCACTCCGCTCGGATGACATCTCCTACACACGGGCTAGGCTCCCTCTGCTTTTGCGTCAGCCAGGGATGCCGGCACTGCCCGCTGGCTGGCCCAGGCTCTCAGCTCTTCGATCTCCTCGGACCGGGTGACGGATAGCGGTACGGTCGCCTTCAGCGCATCCAACAGGCCTTGCGTGCTCACGATCTGTTTGCTGGAGAATGCCGCATACAGCGCGGTCTGCACCGCGGCCTCTATCTCGGCTCCTGAATATCCCCGGGCTGCAGCGGCTGCCTGGTCCAGATCAAACTCTGTTGGATTTCGCTTTCGCCGTTTCAGGTGAATGGCGAATATCTGCTTGCGCTCTGCCTGATTGGGCAGATCGACAAAGAACAGTTCGTCGAAACGTCCCTTGCGAATCAGCTCCGGAGGCAGCGCGCTGACGTTATTGCAGGTGGCCGCCACGAATACGGGAGCCTTGCGGTCCTGCATCCAGGACAGGAAGGCGGCAAGGATGCGCGACGAGACTCCGGCATCGACCGACGCCGAATCCGGTCCGCTTCCGGCAAATATTTTCTCCAGTTCGTCAATCCAGAAAACGCATGGCGCCAGCCCCTCGGCCACGCGAAACACTTTCTGGATCCTTTTTTCAGTTTCGCCGATGTACTTGTCGAAGATGGCGGCGGTATCGAACTTCACCAGCGGAAGTTTCCATTCTCCCGCGATGGCGCGGGCGCACATGCTCTTGCCGCAACCCTGCACTCCCAGAATGATGGCGCCGCGCGGCGGCTCCAGGCCAAATTCGCGGGCGGCATCTTCCCAGGTGCCGCGCCGCTGGGCCAGCCAGCGTTTGAGATTGTCCAGTCCGCCTACACTGCTCAGATTTTCCGACGCGTCAATGAACTCCAGCATTCCGGAATGGCGCAGCTGTTCCTTTTTCGCCTGGAGCACATCAGTAACGGTTTCTGCAGTGATTCCGTATCGGGTCACGATCGCCTGTGAGGCTGCGCGCTCAGCCTCTTCCTCAGTCAGGCCGCGTAGATTGTTCGCCATGGCGTCGAGCCCGGCAGAATCGAGGGTGCGTTTCAGGGTACGCGTCTTCCCTACCCTGATTGTCATCTCGTCGATAATCTGGCGCAGGCGCTGCTTGTCCGGCAGAGGGAGTTCGAGGAATTCAACCAGGCTGCCGAGTTCCGCCGGGATCGTGATCGAAGGCGCGGTGATGATGACCGTGCGGCGATTGGTGGAAAACTTCTGCCCAACATCCCGCAGGCGGCGCACCACAACCGGGTCATCCATGTGGCGATGAAAATCCTTGAGCACGAATGCCGCTTCCAGAGACATTGCCTCCAGGTTGCTGAGCGCCTGGGCGGGCTCCTTGCTGTTGTAGAGCGCCTGGGCCCCTGACAGATCGTGACCCGGGCCGCCGGCGGAAAAACCGGTTTCCGGGACCAACTCTCCGACCTCGCTGCCGCAACGAACCAGCCCGCTGGCAATGCTCCACTCAAAAGTGGCCAGGCTCAGTGACGAGCAAGCCGCCCGCACCAGCCGCACCGCGCGCATCTCTTCCACTGTTTCCATTACGACGATGGGAGTGGAGGAGCTCAGCAGGATCTTCAGGCGTTCGAGGGTATCTGCCATAAGGTTTGACCGGCAATGACTTACTCCCGTAAAATAGCCTATTCCCGAGCAATCGGAATACCTGTCCAGAGAAACGAAGGTAACAAGCAGAAATGGCAAATCATTTTTCGGCGCTCAAACGCGCCCGTCAAACCGAGACTCGAACCGTGCGCAACCGCGCCAATAGCTCCCGCCTGCGTGGTGCGTTGCGGGACCTGCGTGAAGCCCTGGCCAAAGGCGACAAGGCCGGCGCCGAAACCGTTTTCAGACAGACCGTTTCCGCCCTTGACAAGGCCATCCAGAAGGGCGTGATCCACGAGAACACCGCCTCGCGCTACAAGTCCCGCCTGAACGCGCGGGTGAATGCGCTGAAGTAGAAAAGCGCTTCTGCTTCTGGCTTCTACTGGACCTGGTTGGGCGTGACTTTTTTCTACTAGAGAATCACTCCGAAGTACTTCTCCAGGGTGTTCTTCCACTCATCCTCTGAGTTAAGCAGGCGTTCCTGCTTTTCACCGTTGCGGGTGATGATCAGCCTTTTATCCGAGAGCGTGATCCGTCCGTCGGTAGTCGCCATGCTGCAAACCTTTTTGCGAGTGAACGGCGATTCCGGCGAGGTCTGATGGTAATGACACATGGGTGCAAACTCCTCCAGATGCCGGGGAACGAGCGTAAAGGAATATTGCGGCTTCCAGCGGCCGCCGGGCTCGGTGCGGTCCAGTTGCAATCGCCCATGCTGCTCGAGGATGCGGAACCTGCGCCCGTCCTGTTCCTGCTCCCCTCCGATGCGAAGTTGTAAGGGTTCGTTAAACAGGTCGCCAAAGCCTACGTCGGCCAGCCATGGCTCTTCCAGATCGACTCGCAGAACCAAATGATCGAACTCCGGCGAGGAACTTCCATCCTCGCGCGGCACGCGAGCCGAAAGCAGCGTGACTTTGAATCCCGACTCGCGCAGCAAGGCCGCGAATGCGCCATTCAGTTCGTAACAAAACCCGCCGCGGCGCCGCTCTATGATCTTGCGCAGAAAACCTTCTTCCTGGCAGATAATCTTCCGGCCCAGCGAAATATCCAGGTTCTCGAAGGGGACCGAGAGCATGTGGGCGTGATGCAGATGGCGCAAGGTTTCCGCCATGGGCTCACGCCCGCCGGTGTACCCGATGCGCTGCAGATAATCAGAAATCGTGGATGACGCAATCACGGGATTTTACCGAAAGCGCGGCAGCAGGAAGCCGGCGTGCTTCTGGTGCTCGCGGAAGGCGTCGCCGAATTGCTGCGTCAGCATGTCCTCTTCTTTCCGGGCTTTGATGCAATAGCCAACCAGCGCCAGGACAACGCCCAGCACGCATCGCCATTTGCCGATGACCAGAGCCGTTCCCATCGTGGCCAAAACCAGTCCGGAGTAGATGGGGTGCCGTAAATGAGCATAAGGACCCGTGCGAATGAGCTGATGGTCCTCTTTAATCGTTACCCTTGCGCTCCAATACTCCGCCAGATGATATCGGGCCCAGATGGCCAACCCGATTCCAAGCCAGGTCAGCAACACTCCCAAAACTGCTCCGCTCAGAGTGCGAGGAATGAATCGCTCTCCCAGAAATCCGATTTCTGTTGAGCGGTTGAATACCAGCAGGTACGCGGCGGTCTCCAGCACCACAACCAGGTAGCGTGAAACGAGAGACTCTTCTTGACGGGTCGGACGCGTCTTGAACGCACCGATGATCCAATAAATCAGGAAGATGACCCAGGGAATCAGTAACAGAAGGCGGAATGCATCTCTAACTGTCATCGAACCATGCCTACACCGGCAGTTCTTCCTGGGACCATCCCGGAATCTCGGGCTTGGCTTCCGCGGTAAGATCGAGGATCAGTTTTTCCAGCACGAAGCGCTTGGTGGGCGGATTGGAGCGCAAGGCCAGGTCAGTTTTGGCCACGAGGCGAATGGCGCGCGTGAGTTCGCGCTTGGATTTGTAACGCCGGGCTTGCCGGATAATGTCGTCGGCGGCGAAGGGCGGGACGCGAAATCCCTGCCAGAGCGCGGCCCAGAGCATGCGCTGGTCGCGCACATTCCGCTCGAGAATCACCAGCATCTGGCGAAAAGTCTTGGCCAGCATATAGAGATGTCCGATGGCGGCTTCGTCGCCGTCGCCCGTGCTCAGGATGGCATTCAGCATTTGCAGGGCACGCACCCGGTCTTTGGAAGAAATCGCGTCGGTCAGTTCGTAGAGCGACCGCTGCTTTGCGGCCAGCACCATGGTTTCCACATCGCCCAGCGTGATGCGCTTCTTCTCGCCGACGTAAAGAATCAGCTTCTCCAGTTCGTTGGAGACCATCATCATGTCGCCGCCGAGGGCGTCCACCAGTTCGCGGGCGGCGTCGGCATCAATTTTCACCCCGCGCGTACTGCCGTATTCGCCGATCCAGCGGACCGCTTCACTCTCTTCCACCCGCGCCAGTTCGACAATGGCGCAATACTGTCCCAGCGTCTCCCGGATGCGCTCGTAGCGCTCTTTGTCGGTCATGTCCATGCGCCGCGCATCGGCAGGGATGCTGATGTGGTCAGCTACAAAAATGAGCACGGCATCGGGATTGGGATCTTTGCTATAGGCCTCGATGGCGGCCAGTTTCTCTTCGTTCGATCCCCGCCCGAACAGCGTCTTGACCCCGCGAATAAAAAAGACCTGAAAGGGCGCCATCAACGAAGGCGTGCGGGCGCGATCGAGGACCTCGGCCAGATCGGTGTCAGAGAGATCGAAGTCAAACAGGCTGAAATCGCGCAGGTCAGCCGGCACCAGATGCTTGAGCAGGGCTTCGCGGCAGCGCTTGCGGAAGAAGGTTTCGTCGCCCACGAAAACATAGACGGGGCGCAACTTCCGGGCTTCGACCTCAGAGACGAAGCGATCGGCTTGGGCGAAGGCCCGCATCAGAACCCCTCCATACTCAGAAACCCTCGAGCACATTGCTCACCAGGGTACGCGCGAACTCGCGCGACAGGCGCTCCAGCGCGGGCGAGTCTTCCTCAAAGAAACTGGAAAGTTCGCGCGAGACCTGATACTCCTCGCGAAACAGATATGCGGGATTTTCGTACAGCACTTTGCCCTGGCGATCAGTGAGCGTTACCTTCGAGGTCACGACCACCAGCGCGCTCGATGCCCGCCCGGTCTGCGAGTCGTAGGTCAAAGGCGAGGTCGAAGTGCTGATCACTACGCCGCGCAGCGTTGCATCGGCGGAATCGCTGGCTTCGTTCAGAATGTGGTAATGGGTGCGCGTCACCATTTCCCGTACGACGGCTGAGGTCAGCCTCTGTTCGATCTTGTACGTCTGTGTCCGATTGACGAAGGCGGGAATGGCAATGGTCTGGATGTTGGTGGGAAGCGTAATGGAGTGGCCAGCCGTGTGATATCCGCAGGCCGTGCTGAAAAGCAGCATCAGCAGGATGAAAATCCATCGTCCTGGAGTTGAAAATTGGGCGGAGGTTTGCCAGCCTCTCGCGGGCGAGTCGCCCGCGACCACATAATCAAATTGAACCCCAGCCCGGCGGCTCATTGGATTTTTCCTATGGGACGGGTGGCGGCCATGTTCTCCGCGCATTCGACGGCGGTGGCGGCGGCGATTCGCAGGTTGTCCGAGGCCGCCCACAACCACAGACCATTGGCCAGGCCGGTGTCGGGCTGGATCGAAACCAGGACATCGCCCTGTCCGGCAGCGTTCACGTTGCTGGGCGACTCCTCCGCCAGGCCAGTGATGGTCACATGTTCCCCGGCCAGCGCCTTGGAGACGCCGTCGATCTCAACCGGCCTTTCCATTTCGACATGCAGGGTCAAGGCGTGTCCGTGAAAGATGGGCGCCTGCAGCAACAGAAGAGAGAGCGGAGGTGCGCCCTTGCCGGCGATCCGCTGATAATGCTTGAGAACGCGGTGTTCGACCGTATGCAGCGCCGGGACGGACTGCTCGCCGTAGCGCGCCACCATGTTGAAGGCCACCTGGGTGTCGAACACTTTTTTCGGCAGCGGCTGGAAGGATAGCAGGTTCACGGTCTGCTCATGGAGCTCGTCCATGCCCTTCTGCCCATGCTCCGACGCCGGCTCGAAGACCGTAGCCACAACCCGTTTGACCTCCCCGGCTTTCTTCAGCCTCAACAGCAGAAGCGCCAGCACCACCGCAGCCGGATGAGCCACGACCGCGGGTCCGGGTTGCAGCTCCGGCGTGAGCAACTGGCCCAGTTGACGCTGGATCCACGGCGACTTCACGTCGGCATCGGGTTCATCCTCCAAAGCGTAGGAGAGATCGACAATGGCACTGCCGGCGGCCTGGGCCTTTTTCCAGTTCTGCCGGGTGCATTCCTGGTCGGAGGCGAAAAAAGTGAAATCGATTTTTTCAAATTGTTCCGAGCGCACGCTCTGGATGAACGACACCTCGTCACCCACGGACTCCAGTTGCCCCAGAGAATCGTTATCGTCGAGCAGCTTAATGTCGAGTGAGGGAAAATTGCGGTCGCCCAGGACTTCGGCGACCTCTTTCCCCTTGAGCGTGCCCGCGCCCACGATGGCCAGGCGGTAAAGGCCCGCCCCGCGCGCCGGCTCAGGGTGGGCCACCGGCACGGGTTTGAAATTCGAGCTCATGAAGTCTGCGGCGCCTCGGTGTAGGCCGGGGGAGGCGGTGGGCTTCCCTTCCGCCGGAAGATCCATTTCAACCGCCAGAACACTCCGGAAAACACGTAGAGCAATGCGATCAGAAACAACACCCACTGCGAGTAGAAGCGGATCGCGGCAAACAGCAATCCAAACAGAAGCACCAGGCGAAAGGGCTGCCGGGAACGGAAATCAATGTCCTTGAAGCTGTAAAAGCGCCAGGTGCTGACCATCAGATAACCCACCGCCACTACCATCAACATCCAGGTCAGCGCGGTCCACCAGGAGGCAATGGGATCGCCGCTGGAAAAATGTACGACCGCGGCGATCACACCGGCGCCCGCCGGAATCGGCATCCCGACAAAGTACTTCTTGCCCGGACGGCCAGGGTTCGAAGGCTGCGGGTTGCTCGAAATATTAAAGCGGGCCAGGCGGCTGGCACCGGCCATCAGAAACAGGAAGCTGGCAATCGCGCCGAACTGCACCAGTTTGGTGGAGAGATCGCCCAGATTCGTGGGCAACTGTCGAAATCCCCAGGTCCATGCCAGCAGGGCGGGGGCTACGCCGAAGGTGACAACATCCGCCAGCGAGTCCAGTTCGCGGCCAAAATCGCTGCTGGTTCCGGTCATGCGCGCGATGCGGCCGTCCAGGCCATCAAACATCACCGCGAAGCCAATCGCTTTGGCGGCATTGTCGAAATGCCAGGCGTCGGCAGCGGTGGCATGCGTAATCTGCAGAATGGCATAGTAGCCGAAGGCGATGTTGGCGGTGGTGAACAGGGAAGGCAGAATGTACATGCCCTTGCTCAACCGCCGCGGCGGTTGTCGCTTACGCAGTGCCGGGCTTTGCGGGACCTCAGGATCCATCACCGCGCTCCTTGCCGAGTAGCTCCGACGGTGGTCAGGGGCTCCGGCACGCGCTCCAGGCGAGCCAACACGCTGGATCCGCCTTTCACTCGGTCTCCCAGCTTGATTTGCAAAGCGGCGGAGGAATCCAGCAAAACATCGACTCGCGAACCAAACTTGATCAGGCCCACGCGCTCGCCCCGCCCCACGCGATCGCCGACTTTCTTATGGAATACGATCCGGCGCGCCAGCAGTCCCGCGATCTGCTTAAAGATCACAGTCTGGCCGTCTCCTTCAACCGTGACCGCATTCTGCTCGTTGTGCTCGGCCGACGCCGGATTCATGGCATTTAGAAATTTTCCCTTTTGATAGCGGACCTCCCGGATCACGCCCGCCAGCGGCGACCGATTAACATGCACATCGAAGACGCTGAGAAAAATGCTGATCCGGGTCCGCGATACACCATTCATCAGAACCGATGACACGTCGGTCACCTTGCCATCGGCTGGCGAAACCACGGCGCCGGCGTCGTCCGGGATCACCCTCGCCGGATCGCGGAAAAACCAGAGGAAGAACAGCGCCAGCAGCAGCGCCGGCAACGCCCATAAAGGCCCGGCCAGCCACCCTACCAGGGCAGCAGCCCCAGCCAGCGCAAGCGCGTAATAGTAGCCGTCGGGAACCATGGGAAGCCTGAATTATAGTTCAGGCGGGGCGGGTCAGTCGCTCCAGAAGCCAACCGATAATAAAAAAGGCGCTTATCAGCGCCGGGTACGGAACACATTAAACCTGTGGGCGGCCACAGCCGCAATCAGTTCGAGGAAACGAATTAAGCGACCTGCCCCTGCTGCACGACCACCCGAAACCGTCGCTCAATTGATTCCATCTGGTCTTTGAGCCGCAGTTTCAGCTTTTTGAGGCGGACTTCTTCCAGTTTTTCGTCTTCTGTTAAATAGCGCTTTTGGGTGAGTGATTCGAGACGTTCGGCGTACTGCGTGTGCTCCTGGGCCAGCTTGCGGAACTCATCGTTGCTGACCAGGAGCTGGTCCTTTGGAGTCATCCAGGAGACCCTCCTGAGCGTTTGTACGGCCTTAACCTAACACACCGCTCCAACCGCTTCAATCCCATTTTCCACAGATGAATGGTATTTCATAGTGAACAATTCTGCACCATCCCTGGTGCAGGATGATACCGACTGCAGGCTAAGGGAAGCAAAGGCGATACACAATTGCATCTTCCTCCTGATCTTTGTAATACCCGCGGCGGCGCCCGCTCTCGAGGAATGCCCACTTCTCATAAAGCGCCCGAGCGGCGCGGTTGGATTCGCGGACTTCGAGAAATACTGCGTCGGCGCCCCGGCCTCTGGCCTGGTCGAGCAACTCTCCCAGCAGGCGCGTGCCCAAGCCACGGCGACGGGCCGGCCCGGCGACGGCAATATTTTCAATCTCCCACTCCCGACCCACGACTCTGGCAATCACGAATCCCTGGAGCCCGGACTCGTCTTCGATGATCAGTGCCGTTCGCTCCGGGCTGTGCGCACGAAACAGCGCCTCGTACTGTTGGGCAGTCCAGTGCGCCGCCGTGGCCGCATGCTTCTCCAGCGACATCATTGCGGGCACGTCGGCGGAGGCGGCGGAACGGATGGATAGTTTCACCCTACATTCCTCAACCGGGAACTGAGAACCACAAACTAAGAACCGCTTTTGGAAAAGATCTCATGGGAGCTACGGAGATAGTTCGCGTCCAGTGCGTCCGGCGAGACTATTTTTCCGGCCTGGATCTTCTGCCATCCCAGGCGGGCAATCATATCCGCGCTCGGAATTTCAATCTCATCCACCGGCAATCCCGCCGCTCGGGCCGCCTCGGCGAGGCGTTGGTCTGCCACCACGACGGTTGACCCAATCGCGGCCTCGATCCATTCTGAGCGAGTCAGCAAACGCTCCTGCAAAAGGCGCGCGGCGTTATCGTGAACTTCGTACTCGCCCGCGTAAACTTCACCCCTTCCGGCATCCCGCGCCGCTGTCACTCGCCCTTGCGACCGGCCAGAAACAGCCATCGCCTCCAGGAGTGATACGGAAGCGACCGGCTTCTGCAAGACTTCCGCCAGCGCTTTGATGGCCGCCAGACCGACGCGCACTCCAGTAAATGAGCCCGGGCCTGCGACGACGGCGAAACCGCCAATATCGTTCTTGTTGAAGCCGTGCTTCGCCAGGAGGGCGGCGATCTGGGGTATCAACTGCGCGGAGAAAGTCCCGCCCTCAAGGGGCGCCACTTCGAGCACACCGCAGGAGTTCCCAGGCCCGCAATGCGCCAGCGCGATGGTACCGTGTTTGCCCGAAGTATCGGCGGCGAGAAGCAACATAATCCGTGCCCGTGTGGCGCGGGCGCCCTCGCCCGCGGGGGTTTTGAAACTCAAAGTCAAATGCCGCGGGCGAGGGCGCCCGCGCCACACGGGCCAAGTCAGGGGACCGCTTCCACCAGCTCCAGCAGCACTCCGCCCGCGCTCGAGGGATGCACAAAAATATACTTATGTCCGCCTGCGCCGACCTTGATTTCGTTCGAAACCAGGCGCACACCGCTCTGCTTGAGCCGCTCCACGGCGGCTGACAAGTCGGGCACGCGCAACGAGACGTGATGTAATCCCTCGCCCCGTTGGGCGATAAATTTCGCGATGACCGAATTCTCCGAGGTGGGCTCGAGCAACTCCATCCGGCTCTCGCCCAGCGGTACCATGACCACACGCACCTGCTCGGACTCGACAACTTCTTCGTGCGAAAGGCTCAGTCCCAGCCTCTCATAGATGCCTTTGGCCGCTGCCAGCGACTTCACCGCCACGCCGATATGGTCAATGCTGAACATCAGAGCACTCCATCTAAAAATGTGGGCGCGAGCGTCCACGCTCGGACGGGCGGGACGCCCGTCCTCCAGTAAACGCTTCACTTACCGAGTGAATTCACAATCTCTTCCACCAGCGAGTAGGGGTCTCGTCTATGCTCGGCAACCTCTGCGGCGTAGCGGGCCAGTGCGCCATTTCCCAATTGTTCCCGGGCCCGCTCCAGCAAGCCGTCGCGCAACATCTCCAGCAGGCGATTCTGCCAGTTTTCAACCTTACGCGATACCGCCAGATTTTCCTTTTGCAGATAAGTTTCGTAGTCGCGAATCGCCGCCGCCAGCTCCGCAATGCCGGCGCCCTGGCTGGATATGGTCTTGACAATGGGCGGCGTCCAGTGATCACTGCGCACCGCCAGCGACTGCAGGGCGCGAATTTCCCTCTCCACTCGCTCGGCTCCATCGCGATCGCACTTGTTGATCACGAAAATATCGGCGATCTCCATAATGCCGGCTTTAATGGTCTGCACATCGTCGCCCATGCCCGGCACCAGAATGACGATTGTGATATCGGCCAGGCGCACGATGTCCACTTCATCCTGCCCGACTCCGACCGTCTCGATCATGACCAGGTCGCGTCCTGAAGCATCGAGAACGGTCGCGACATCCGCGGTGGTGCGCGCCAGTCCGCCCAGCGAGCCCCGGGTGGCCATGCTGCGAATGTAGATTCCAGGATCGGAAAAATGCTCCTGCATGCGGATGCGGTCGCCGAGAATCGCTCCGCCTGTGTAAGGACTGGTGGGATCAACCGCGATGATGCCCACCGTGCGTTTTTCCTTACGGTAGTGGTGGGCCAGCTGATCGACCAGCGTGCTCTTACCCGCCCCCGGCGGACCGGTGAGTCCAAGTATCCGCGCCTGTCCGCTGTGGGGAAAAAGTGCCTTGAGCAGTTCGGACCAGCCCGCCGTACGGTTTTCGACCGTGCTGATGGCCCGGGCAAGGGCGCGAGGATCGCCGGCGCGAAGCTGGTCAACCCATTGCTCGATTTCTGTTTTCAAGACGTTCAGTGTAAAGCAGGAGGAGACAACTGGGAACCGGGGCCGCAGGACACCCTAAGGCAACGCCTTCGCCGCTTCGATCATCTGCTCCGGGCGCGCCCGCACGCGATAGTCTTCCGTCAGGTTTACCCAGCGGACCACTCCTGACGCGTCGAGCAGGAACTCCGCCGGCCTCGCAATGTCCTGTCCGTTCATCCCCGCGCCGGCGTGCAGAAGATCATAGCGGCGAATGACCTCGGCTTTGGGATCGGAGAGGAAGGTGTAGGTGTAGCCCGCTTTCCGGCGCAAGTCACGTGAAACTTCCGGAGCGTCCACGCTGATGGCCACCGGGCGCACGCCCAGTTCTTCAATCTCGGTCAGGTGCTTTTCAATACCCCGTAACTCGGAGTTGCAGAAGGGTCACCAATAACCCCGATAAAAAACGAGGAGCACGCCTTTGGGCGAGGTGCGTGTCTGCGACAGCGGGCTGGAAAGCAAGGCGGAAAGCGAAACAGGATGGTTGTCGGTATCCGGAAGCACGAATTCCGGGGCCGTCTGCCCAATCCGGGGTGCTCCGCCCGAGGCCGGCAGTTGCCTGGTCTGGTAAAAGACGATGAAGCAGAAAGCGCCCAGAACCAACAGACTGAGGGTTCCCAGAATTGGGCCCGCGATTTTTCCTCGATACTGCTCCGGCTGACCGAAGGCGCGCCTCAGGCCGAGCACGAGCAAAGCGAGGCCGGCGACGAGAAAAAGGAAGTTTACCCAGGGCACATCACGCGTGACTGGAAACCTGGCAAATAAGGGAAGGGTGGCAAAGCCAGCGAGGCAGAACAGAAATCCCGCCCACAGATGCCAGTTCCATCGCCGCTCTGTTATCGCCATAAACTCTTAGCCGTATGGGCGTGAAGAACTTGAGGGTGTCCACTCAAATCTCAGAGTGGGTGTGAAATCGGAGTCTAATCCTTCAGCAACTGCCGCGCAATCACCAGTCGCTGAATCTCGCTGGTGCCTTCGCCAATGGTGCACAGCTTCACGTCGCGATAAAACTTTTCCGCGGGATAGTCTTTGATAAAGCCGTAGCCGCCGTGAATCTGCACCCCTTCGTTAGCGCAGCGGACGGCCACTTCGCTGGCGTAGAGCTTGGCCATGGACGATTCCAGCGTGGTCTTCATGCCTGCATCTTTCATGGCGGCGGCGCGCAAGGTCAGCAGCTTCGCGGCTTCGATCTCGGTGGCCATGTCGGCCAGCTTCCACTGGATAGCCTGGAAGTCGCTGATGGCCTTGCCGAATTGTTTGCGCTGCTTGGAATATTTCAGCGCCGCTTCGTACGCCCCCTCGGCCATGCCCAGCGACAACGCCGCGATGGAGATGCGGCCGCCATCCAGCACGCGCATCGCGTCGATAAAGCCGTCACCTTCCTTGCCGCAAAGATTCTCCGACGGGATGGCGCAGTCTTCAAAAATCAGTTCCGCGGTGTCGCTGGCCCTCAAACCCAGCTTGTTCTCTTTTTTTCCGGGACGAAAGCCCTTGGTTCCCTTCTCCACGATGAAGGCCGAGAGCCCGTGGGTGTGGGCGGCGCGATCAGTCACCGCTATGACCACCAGAAAGTCAGCGTAATGTCCGTTGGTGCAAAAAGTCTTGGTGCCGTTCAGCACCCAGTTGTTGCCTTTGCGCGCCGCGGTCATGCGCGCGCTGCCCGCGTCCGATCCGGAAGAAGGCTCGGTCAGTCCCCAGGCCCCGATGGCCTCACCCGAGGCCAGCGGCGTGACGTACTTCTTCTTCTGCGCTTCGTTGCCGGCAAGAAAGATGTGGTTCGAACAGAGCGAAGTATGGGCCGCGACGATGATGCCGACCGAACCGTCCACGCGCGAGAGTTCTTCGATGGCGGTGACGTACTCCACATAGCCCATCCCGGCGCCGCCATACTCCGGCGGAAACACAATGCCCAGCAGGCCGAGCTTGCCCAGTTCTTTGACTGTCGCCAGTGGAAAGTCACCGGCCTCGTCCCACTCCATCACGCGGGGCGCGATTTCGCGTTCGGCAAATTCGCGTACGCTTTTCTTCAGCTGCAGCTGTTCGTCATTGAGTTGGAAATCCAAGGTGCTCTCTCCGGTGTCACATGTGGATTAGAACACAGGAATATAAGCGGACAAAGTTACCGGCGGGACATGAAGCGTATGTGTGGGGCGGGCGCCCTCGCCCGCCGCTTTTGACTTTGATCTTCACTGGTATAAGATGCCATCCGCAATCACAAACCCAGAAACAAAAGCAACATCAACGGCGTCGGACAGGAGTGTCCGACCCACACAGGATGAATCGCTCGAATACCTCGTTGGACAGGAGCCTTCCGCGCCCGGTCAGCCGAACCACGTCACCCTCGCATTCCAGCAGCCCCAAATCCACGCATTCGGAAATAGGTTCTGTGAACGCGCGCAGCGCCGGCTCGCCAAAATCCGTGGCGATTTCTTTCAGGTCCACGCCCTGGGTCAAGCGGAGACCTAAAAAGAAAGCTTCCTCGATCGCAGAGTTCTTCGAAACCGCCGTTTTTTGGTGGGATGCCCCGGCCACGTACTCCTCAAGCGAATCCGGGGACGAAAAACGCACACTCTCACCCGCCTTTAGAGAGCTATAAAGCATGGAATGCGCGTCCACGCCGAAGCCCATATAAGGCTGGCGCATCCAATATTTCAGGTTGTGCCGCGATTCTTTTCCCACGCGGGCAAAGTTGGATATTTCGTACTGGCAAACTCCCGCTGCATTCAACCGCTGGCAGGCTGCCTCGTAGAAGTCGGCAGTAAGCTCATCGTTGGGGACGAAGTGCGCATGATACTTTGTGCCGCCTGCCATCAACTCACGGCCCAGGCGGGAATCGTCGTCCACCTCCAGCATGTACACACTGACGTGAGGCGCACTGGTGGCAATCGCCTCAGCCACGGAAAATTCCCAGCTTTCGGCAGTCTGGTGGGGCAAACCTGCAATCAGATCAATATTTATGTTTTCAATGCCGGAAGCGCGCAGGCGCGCGATGTCGTCGAGCACGGTGGCATGCTTATGCTGGCGTCCCACGGATGCGGCCTCGGGGTCCACGAATGACTGCACTCCCAGACTCACGCGATTGACCCCACAGCGCTGGAAGGCCTCGAGCACCGCGGGAGTCAGCGTGCCCGGGGCGCATTCAACCGTGATCTCGGCATCCGGTTCCACCGCAAAAGTTTGCGAAATCGTGACAAACAATCGCTCCAGCTGCGATATATCGAGTATGGTAGGTGTGCCGCCGCCGAGGAAGATGGAATCCACTGCGGATTCGTACACGCCGCCCAACTGTCCGGCGAGTTCGTCGGCGTGATGGATGTCCTGAACCACACGTTCCACGTAGCGCTCGAACACGGCGCGGGAGAAGACGTCCGAGGCGAAGTTGCAGTAGCTGCATTTGGTGCGGCAGAATGGCACCGAGATGTAGAGGCCCATGGACACGTGACTAATTATCCCACTTCGCGTAACGTGGTCAGGGCTGAACCTATGTCATCCCGAGCGGAGTGGCCGCAGTCACTTGTGAAAGCGGCCACGAAGTCGAAGGATCCCTATAGCTGCAAGGTAGTCTCGGTTTAGCGGCGTAGAGATGAGCACTCTGCAACTACAGGTTGACGCCGCTTATAGGGGTCCTTCGACTAACCGCAGCTTCGCGAAGCGAAGCCGCTGCTCCGTTCAGGATGACACATAAATTACTTATGGCTCCTCGGGTCGTCATCACTGGACTGGGCGTGGTCAGCCCCAATGGCATAGGCAAAGAGGCCTTTTGCCTCGCTCTTCTCGCCGGAAAGTCGGGCGTGAAACGCATCTCGCGTTTTGATCCTTCATCCCTGCCGGTACAAATCGCGGGCGAGATTCCCGAGTTTGACGAACTGGCCTGGGTGGACGCGCGCGAACGCAAACACGTTTCCCGCGTGGTGCCGCTGGCCGTGGCTGCGTCCACGGAAGCGATCAATGACTCCGGACTTGATCCCGCTGCCATGTCCATGGAGCAGAAGCGCGAGATTGGAGTGATTCTGGGGACAGGCGGCGGGGCCCAGGAATTCTCCGAAGAGCAATACCGGCTTTGGCATAGCGGACACGTAAAGCAGGTCAGCATCTTCTGCATTCCGAGCGGCACCATGGGCACGCTGCCCAGCGAAATCAGCATGCGCTTCGGATTTCGCGGCTACAGCCACGTAGTCACTGCCGGCTGCACTTCTTCTACCGACGCCATCGGTTACGCCTACCAGCATATTCAGGCCGGCGTGCTGCCCATGTTTCTGGTGGGGGGCGTGGATTCGCCCATCACGCCCGGCATCATCAAGGGCTACTCCTTGCTGCGCGCGCTCACCCAATCGTGGAACCATGCTCCCGAAAGCGCATCCCGTCCATTTTCCGCCGACCGCGACGGTTTTGTGATCGCCGAAGGCTCGTGGATGTTCATCCTCGAAGACTACGAGCGGGCCCGCGCACGCGGCGCCCACATCTATGCGGAAATCGCCGGCTACGGTTCCACCTGCGAAGCTTTCCACCGGGTGCGCATGAGCGACTCGCCGGACGAACCCGCCCGCGCCATCACGCTGGCGCTAGAGGAGGCCAGCCTCGCGCCGGAAGATATCCAGTACGTCAACCTGCACGGCACTTCCACCGAGATGAATGACCGGGTAGAAACGCGGGCGCTGAAACTGGCGCTGGGAGAGCACGCCAGAAAGATTCCGATGTCCGGACTGAAATCGCAGATTGGACACGCTCAGGGGGCCTGCGGCTCGGCCAGTCTGGCCGCGACGCTGATCGCCATGGAGCACGGCAAGATTCCGCCCACGATTAATCTCGACGCGCCTGACCCGGAGTGCGATCTCGACTATGTCCCCGACATCGGCCGCAAAGCCAGCATCGAGCGCGCCATCTGCAACTGCGTAGGATTTGGATCGAAGAACTCGGCCCTGGTGCTCAGAAAAATCGCGTAGGGGCAGGTGTCTCACCTGCCCGGCGGAGCAAAGCTCCGCTGGCTCTCTACCTGGCCGAACCTCGGCGAGCTGCGCTCGCCCGCCCAGATTGGGACATCTGGGCCTACGCAAACCGCGACCAAACCTTTTCCATCCTGCCCGCTTCTTTCCTAATCTATTTAGGGTATCTTTGTCCTATAGCCGATGGCCCAAGAAGAAGAAGTACTAGGGAAAGCGTATGACAGCCGCCTGATGAAACGGCTGTTGCAGTATTTGCGCCCTTACAAATGGCCGGTCGGCATTTCCCTGGCCTCCATTCTGATCAAGGCCGTCGCCGATGTGCTGGGGCCATACCTGGTTGCCATCGAGATCGATCGCTACCTGGTGCCCGTACCCAGAAGCACGCCGTTCGACTCCTTTCTGAGCACCAATCCCTACGTCGGAATCGCTCAAATCGCGGCCATGTACGTGGGCCTGATCGCGCTCGGTTTCCTGCTCGACTATCTGCAGACTTATTTCATGCAGTGGGCGGGCCAGATGGTGATGTTCGATCTGCGCAAGCAGATTTTTCGCCACCTGCAACATATGCACATCGGCTTTTACGACAAGAACCCGGTCGGCCGCCTGGTCACGCGCGTCACCTCCGACGTCGATGCCTTGAACGAAATGTTCACCTCCGGTGTCGTCTCCATTTTCGAAGATGTGTTTGTGCTGGCCGGCATTACCGCCATCATGCTGGGCATGAACTGGAAGCTGGCGCTGATCACGCTGGCTGTTTTGCCTCTGATCGCCTACGCCACCAAGATTTTTCGGGACAAGGTACGCGATTCCTACCGCCGCATTCGCACTGCTATCGCGCGCATAAACGCCTACATGCAGGAGCACGTCAGCGGCATGGTGGTGTTGCAGCTTTTCAACCGCGAGCAGCGCTCCTTCGACAAGTTTTCGGAAGTGAACGCCGTCCACATGGAAGCCTTCAAGGACGCGATCATGGCGCACGCGGTCTATTACCCGGTGGTGGAAATTCTGTCCTCCACGGCCATCGCGTGCGTGATCTGGTTTGGCGGGAATGACATTATCCGGAAACTCACCGTAAGCAGTGTTGCGGTGGATTTTTCCAGCCAGAACCTGCTTTCATTCCACGTGGTTCGAACCGTGGTGAGCATCGGAATTCTTACGGCGTTCATCCAGTATGCCCAGCGCTTCTTCCGGCCCATTCAGGATTTCAGCGAAAAATACAACATTCTGCAGTCCGCGATGGCCGCGAGTGAACGGGTGTTCAAGCTTCTGGATACTCCCGCTGAGATTACTTCGCCTGCGGTTACCAAAACACCGACCGGACCTGGGCGGATTGAGTTTGACCATGTGTGGTTTGCCTACCGCAACGTGGCCACCGGCAAAGACGCGGGCGAGTCGCCCGCGGCCACACAAGGCAGCGGCAATGGCCGTGTGGGGACGGGTCTTCGACCCGTCCAGGCCGAGCCAAGCTCGGCTATGGTTTCGACCGAGCCGGACTGGATTTTGCGCGATGTTTCTTTCACCATCGAACCGGGCGAGACCGTGGCCATCGTCGGCCACACCGGGGCGGGCAAGACCACCATCATCTCGCTGCTCATGCGCTTTTACGACGTGCAAAAGGGCGCGATCAGGATCGACGGCGTGGACGTAAAGGAAATGGACTTGGCCGAACTCCGCCGCCGCTACGGCGTGGTGCTGCAGGATCCGTTTCTGTTTACCGGAACGGTTGAGGGCAACATTCGCCTGGGCACGAAGGATATTACGGACGAGGACGTCGAAAAAGCCGCCGAAGATGTGAACCTGGCCGACTTCATCCGCGCGCTTCCTCAAGGCTTCAAAGAAGAAGTCCGCGAGCGCGGTTCAACCCTTTCAACCGGCCAGAAGCAACTGATCTCCTTTGCCCGGGCCCTGGCGCATGACCCGAAGATCCTGATTCTGGATGAAGCCACTTCGAGCGTGGACACCGAAACCGAGACACGGGTGCGCGATGCGCTTAGCCGCATGGTTGAGGGCCGCACTTCGGTGGTCATCGCGCACCGGCTTTCAACCATCCAGCGCGCTGACAAGATTATTGTCATGCACAAGGGCCAGGTGCGCGAGGTAGGCACGCACCAGCAACTGCTCGCCCAGCACGGGATCTACTACAAGCTTTACCAGTTGCAATATAAAGACCAGGAGATTCCGGTTGGCGCCGGCGGGCAGGTCACGGCCGGGGCAGATGACTGAGCCCGCGTGGGGATAGCCTCTGCACTTCGTAGCGCCGGCATCCTGCCAGCTGTCGAGTCGGCGTCTCGCCGCCTCAGCGGTGCGCAACCCCCAGCTTCGGCGGAGTACTTTCACTCATAAGCGGCGGGCGGGACGCCCGCCGGACAGCCGGCGAGACGCCGGCGCTACACGCGGGCGAGTCGCCCGCGACCACACGTTCTGCCGTTACAATGGCCTCCGTGCAAATTCTCATCTCCGCTGGGGAGGCCTCCGGCGAAATGTACGGGGCGCTTTTGATGGAAGCTTTGCAGCGTCTCGCGGGCGAGTCGCCCGCGACCACACCAGGTCAAAAGCTGGAGTTTTTTGGGGTGGGCGGGGACCGCATGCGGGCGGCGGGTTGCGACACTGTGGTCGATGCCAAAGAGCTTTCTGTGGTCGGGATCTCTGAAATTCTCAGCCATCTGCCTAAAATCTGGGGCCTGTTTCACAAACTCATCTCGGAGGCGGACCGGCGCAAGCCTGACCTGGCCATCGTCATCGATTCTCCTGCGTTCAACTGGCGGGTGGCGCGCCAGATGCACAAGCGCGGCATTCCCGTGATCTATTACGTTTGTCCGCAATTCTGGGCCTGGCGCCAGGGACGAGTGCGTCTGCTGCGGAAATATGTCAATAAGGCGCTCGTGATTTTTCCCTTCGAAGAAAAGTTTTATCGCGACCGTGGAGTGGACGCGACTTTCGTCGGTCACCCCCTGGCCGACCTTCCGCGTCCTGAAATTGATCGCGCAGCCTACGCCTCGCAGCACCAACTGGACCCAGCCAAGCCTTGGATTACCCTCATGCCCGGCAGCCGGATGAAAGAAGTGCGCATGAATCTGCCTGTGATTCTGGAGTCGGCCGTCAGACTGGGTCCGGGCTACGATTTTCTACTTCCGGTCGCTCCGACTCTGGAGCGCGGCTTCCTGCAGTCACTCCTCGCGGACAACCTGGAAGTTCGCCTGGTTCCCGAAACCCTGCCTGCCCTGGCCCAATCGCGCGCCGGAATAATCGCCAGCGGCACCGCCACCGTCGAGGCAGCGATGATGGGAACGCCGTTCGTGATGGTTTACCGGGTCTCGCCCTTGACCTACGCGGTGGGGCGCCCGCGGGTCAAAGTGCCGTACTTTGCCATGGTGAACCTGATTGCGGGTGAAGAGGTTGTGCCCGAACTGGTGCAGCAGGACTTCACCGCTGAAAACGTGGCGACCAGGCTCAACCAAATACTGGTGGACGGCCCCGCCCGCGAAAAAATGCTCACCGGACTGGCTGAAGTCAGAGCCCGGCTCAGCGGCTCAACTGAAGGGGGAAGTCACCCCGTGGACCAAGCCGCCCGGGCCGTGATGTCGGTCTGGGAAGCGGCCGGGGTGTCAAAATCACGCTAAACCTTGTCCTGCCAGCATCTTTTGCGCCACAATCTTCATCTTACGGATTATCGTACTTGTGCTAGGAGCTGCTTTTGACCCCTTTTCAACCTTGGCGCCAGCGTCGGGTCCTGTGTTTGTGCCTTGCTTTGTCGTTCTTTTTGATGTCGTTACCGGCATGGGCAGCCGAGACCATGCGGCTGCGGGTGGACGATTACCAGATTGACGCGGAGCTCATTCCGCACACCCACAAGATTACGGCACAGGCCAAGGTGAAGTTTACCGCGCTTGAGGACCTCAACATCGCCACCTTCGAGCTGCACAACGCGCTGCGCGTCACCAAGGTGGTCGATGCGGCCGGCAAATTGCTCAGCGCCGAGCGCGTGACTCAGGACTCGACGGTTCGGGTCGCACTGGCCACTCCTGTCGCCAAAGACACTTCGTCCACGCTTACCTTCGACTACGAAGGCGTGCTCGACTCCGCCGACGACAGTCCGGTGCAGGGCCTCAAGCTGGCCTACATCGGAGATGACACCAGCTACCTGCTCTATGCCGGGCGCTGGTTCCCGGTGAACGCGTACGGCATCAACCGCTTCACCGCCACCATCAACATCACGGTGCCGGCGCACATGATCGTGATTGGCAGCGGAAAAGAAACCCCGGGGATCGCCCCCGCAGTCAAGCGTCCTGCCGGTTCCCTGCCTACCAAGACTTTCTCTTTCACCTGGGACAAACCGAGTTTCCCCGGCACCATCGTGGCCGGAATTTTTCAGGAATTCAAAAGCGACGAAGCGGGACTCGATCTTCACGTCTTCTTCAAGCCCGCCCATCAGGCCATGGGAGCTACGTACGCCACTACCGCAGTCAAGGAATTCACCTACTACGTAACTCTCTACGGCCCCGCGCCTTCGACTACGCTCAGAGTAGTTGAGATTCCGGACGACACCGTGCCCGCGGCCTGGGCGCCGGAAATCGCTGCCATCGCCAGCCGGGCCGTGACCGACAAGGTGAACTACCGGTTGCTGGCCAACACCATCGCGCACCAGTGGTGGGGCGCTTCCGTCAGCCCCGCTTCGCGGGATGACTGGTGGCTGAGTGACGGCTTCGCGCGCTACTCCGAGGCCCGCTACGTCGAACAGGCGGCGGGAGAGGCCGGTCTCGAGGAGGCAGTCAAAGACATGTCAGTCGGGGCGCTGGCTTACGACACTGTCCCACTTTCGAGCTCCGGCAAACTCGACATCTTCTCCCCTGAATTCCAGTCTCTGGTGACCGACAAAGGCGCCATGATCCTGCACATGCTGCGCTGGGTGCTGGGCGATCAGAAGTATGACCAGACCATGCGCACCTTCGCCGCCAAGTATGCGGGGAAGTCGGCGTCGCTGGACGATTTTCGCGCCCTGGCCGAGCAGAACTATGGCCAGCAGCTCACCTGGTTCTTCTCCCAGTGGCTGGACTCCACCGGTGCGCCGGAATTCAAGACCAAATACACCATCTACCGGTTGGGCAACAACAAAGGCTTCCGGGTGGTGGGGCAGATTTCGCAGGACCTCGATCTCTTTCGCATGCCGGTTGACCTCAAGATCGATACGGACGGAAAGACTGAAAACAAGCGCGTCGAAGTCGTAGGCACCAATTCCGCGTTCAACATTGAAACCTATGGCAAGCCGCGGCGGATCGTGGTCGATCCTGATGACCGGGTGCTGAAGAATTCATCCGAGATCAGGCTGAGAGCTTCCATCCAGCGCGGCCAGGGTCTGACCCAGCAGGGAGACCTTGCCGGAGCGCTGCTCGAGTTCAACAAGGCGCTCGACGTCAACAAGAATAGTTCCCTGGCCCACTATCGCATCGCCGAGGTGTTCTTTCTCCAGCGCAACTACCAGGCGGCGGCCAACGCCTACCGCGATTGCCTGAACGGCGATGGCGAGCCCCGTTGGACCGAGGTCTGGAGTCACATCCAGCTGGGCAAGATCTTCGATGTTACCGGACAGCGCGAGCGCGCCACCAACGAATACCGTCAGGCTTTGCAGACCAACGACAACACCCAGGGCGCCCTGGACGAAGCCCGCCGATATCTGCAGAAAGCATTCGAGCGCCAGAAAAACGGATAGCCAATGTGGGCGCGAGCGTCCCCGCTCGTGCCGGCACCTTCACCAAACCCAGCACGAGCGGGGACGCTCGCGCCTTCACCGCCACCAAACCCCAGCACGAGCGGGGACGTCTCTCGCCTTCACCGCCACCAGATCCCAGCACGAGCGGGGACACTCACGCCTTCACCGCCACGAAACCCCAGCACGAGCGGGGACGCTCGCGCCTACATTAGAAAGCGCGTTTCACGGCGAGGGTGACCATGGCTTTCGAGACCAGCTTTTCTTCTGCATCTTTTTCCGCGAAAACTTCGGCCTCGCAAATGACCAGCATCTTGCCCGCGCGCAGCACCCGGCCGCGGCAGCGCAGGCGGTCGGCCACGGCCGGACGCAGGAAATTAATCTTGAACTCGACGCTGACCACATCGTGGTCCACCCCGACGGCGCCCCGGGCCGCGCAGCCGGACGTATGGTCCGCCATGGTGGCCAGCACGCCGGCATGAATCAGGCCGTGCTGCTGCCGGTGACGCTCGGCAGGCACCAGGGTGGTTTCGCAGTATTCGTCTTCGATCCGGGTCAACTGCATGCCCAGCTCGCGAACGAAATTGGCACTGTCGAAGATGTGGCGGACCTGAATTTTCAGGAGTTCGTCCATAGGATTTATGAGCAGCCGCCGGGCTGAGCCTTGCGCCGGCGCGAGAGAACCCTATTACAGGGCCCACCGCAACAGCGTTGCCCCTACGGTGAAACCGGCGCCCACCGACGCCAACAAGACCAGGTTGCCCTGCTTGAGCTTGCCTTCCTGCCGGGCGGTATCCATGGCGAGCGGAATGGTGCCGGCGGTGGTGTTGCCATAACGATCGATGTTGACCACCACGCTCTCCGCCTTCATGCCCAGACGTTCCGCCGTGGCCTTGATGATCCGCAGGTTGGCCTGGTGCGGAATGAAGGTATCGATATCGCTGCCCTTGAGGTGGTTGCGGGTCAGGATCTTCTCGCAAATCTCCGCCTGCTTGCGGACCGCGAACTTGAAGACTGCCTGTCCGTCCTGATGAACGTAGTGCATCCGCTTTTCCACCGTCTCCTGGGTGGCGGGATGGAGACTGCCGCCGCCTGGCATGTAGAGCGAACATCCTCCCGAGCCATCCACTTCATGGATGAAATCGATCAAACCCACCGAGTCGTCTTCTGTCGGTTCGAGTATCACGGCGCCGGCTCCGTCGCCGAAGATCACGCAGGTGGCGCGGTCGTTGTAGTCGATGATCGAGGACATCACGTCCGCTCCGATGACCATGACTTTCTTGTGGGCGCCGGTGGCAATGAATTGCGCCCCGGTCTGCAGGGCGTACACGAAAGCGGAGCAAGCCGCGGAAAGATCGAATCCCCAGGCTCCCTTGGCCCCCAGCTTGTGCTGCACCAGGCAGGCAGTAGAGGGGAAGAACATGTCGGGCGTGACCGTGGCCACGATGATCGCGTCCAGTTCGGAGGCCTCGATACCGCGCTCGGCCAGGGCACGCCGGGCGGCTTCGGTGGCCAGGTCGCTGGTGGCCACGCCCTTATCGGCGATATGGCGCTCGCGAATCCCGGTACGCTCCACAATCCAGTCGTTGGAGGTCTCCACCAGCTTTTCCAGATCATCATTGGTCAGAAGCCGGGGAGGGACGTAGGTACCCAGGGCCGTAATCTTGGCGCGCACCAGTTGGCTCACTCGATCAGTTCTCCAGAATTTAATTTCGGGTCGAAGTCGAACCGCCTATTTTGACCCAGCCACGCAGCAATGTCCAACCGCGGGTGCCGCAAAGGATAGCGGGCATAAGAGTCCAGAGCGTCAATGCGCCGGCCGCGCGTTACCCCAGTACATGTCCGTGCGGAAGGCGGAGTCGCGACCAAGCCAAATGATAAGTGCTTCCGAAACTCAGCGCCGGTGCCGAATCGGCACAGTCTCGTAATGGAACCACGGTGACCTTCGCTTAAAGACAACGTTTTACTACGCTTCACCAGCCACTCAAAAACTCTCGACGCGCCCCTGCGACGCGCCCATGAACGCTCATTCAGTACTCGGATCTTCAGGAAAGGGGATCAGAGATGATCGGAACATCAAAATCTTCAGGCGCGAAGTCAGCCAGCGCGATGGTGCTCGGGCTCGCCATGCTGGTGTGGTCGGGTTGCGGAGGCGGATTGGCGGTCGCGGGCCCGAATTCGAAATCCGAGGGCATGACGGTCACGCCTTCGAGCATCACAATGCGCTCCGGCGAAACCACGCAGTTCACTGCCCAGCTCAGCGGCAGCACCGGCAGCATGAGCCAGACCTTCACCTGGTACGTCAACGGAGTGGCAACCGGGAGTGTAGAGTTCGGGAGTATCGACCAAACCGGAAAATACCGAGCGCCCGCCACCCTGCCCACGCCCCATTCCGTCACCATTAAAGCCGTCAGTAATTCCGACAAAACGCGCTTTGCCACCAGTTCCGTGAGCCTCCAGAATCCCATACCCGTACTGCAGAACTTGAGCCCAACCTTCCTGCCGGTGGGCAATTTCACGCTGAACGTGGGCGGCGCCAACTTTGTCAATGGATCCAAAGTGATATTCGGTGGAACCGCGCTGGCCACCACGTATGTGGGGCCCACCCGGCTCACAGCCACGGGAACGTCCACCGCTGCCCAGGTAGGAACGGTCAAGATCACGGTCGAAAATCCTGACCCGGGTAAGAGCAACTCGGCCGCTTCCATGAACGTGCAGGTGGGAGCAGCCGGCAAGGTTTCAGTGCTGGTGATTCCGGCCACGGCCGAGATTACGGCCGGTTCCACGTTCCAGTACCGGGCTGCCCTCAACGGAGCGGGCGCCAATACCGCGGTGAATTGGGCGGTCAACGGAATACGTGGCGGCAATGCGACGGTAGGGACGATTTCTCAGGGTGGAATCTACCAGGCGCCGGCCACGGTCCCGGTCCCTAACACCATCCAGGTGCAAGCCATCAGCCTGGCGGACACGACTGCCACCTCTACGGGAACGGCGACGATTACCAATCCGGCGCCGGTGGTGACCGCCGTCCTGCCGACCACAATTCCCGTGGGTGACTTTACCCTGGTGGTCACGGGCCAGAAATTTGCCAGCGGGGCCGTGGTGTCATTCGGCGGCACCTTCCTGCCTACCACGTTTATCTCCGCCACCGAGCTCACCGCCACCGGCACTGCCACCAGCGCACAAGCGGGTACGGTTCAGGTTGAGGTGATCAATCCCGATCCCGGCTCGAAGACCTCCAACGCCTTTGCGTTGCAGGTGGGAAGTGCAGCCAATACTCTGAGCGCGGCCGCGGCGGCACGCTTGCTCGAACAATCCACCTGGGGTGTAAATCCCGCGTCCCTGTCGCACGTGCAGGCAGTGGGCATGCAGGCCTTCCTGAACGAGCAGTTCGCCGCGCCGGCTTCGACGTTCCCGGCTCCCGCGACGGATGACGACATGTCCTTCGTGCAAAAGCGCTTTTTCACCAATGCGCTTACCGGACAGGACCAGTTACGCCAGCGAGTGGCGTGGGGTCTATCGCAGATCATGGTGGCTTCGGCGGTCAAGATCAACAATCCCAGCGCGTTCGTGGCCTGGCAGAACATGTTCCAGAACGACGCCTTCGGCAACTTCTCCACTCTACTGACCGACGTCACCCTGAGCCCGGTGATGGGCAACTATCTGGACATGGTCAACAACGACAAGCCGGGGAACGGGGTTGAACCCAACGAGAACTACGCCCGGGAAGTTCTGCAGCTCTTCTCCATCGGACTGGAGCAACTGAATCCGGACGGAACCCTGCAACTGGATGGCAGCGGCAATCCGATCTCTACCTATGACCAGGACACGATCGAGGGTTTCGCCCACACGTTTACGGGATGGACGTACCCGACTAAACCAGGCGCGACCGCCAAGTGGCGCAACCCGGAGTACTACGGCGGGCCGATGGAGCCCTTCGACAGCCATCACGACACTGGCTCGAAAGTCCTGCTCAACGGAGTCACCCTGCCGGCCGGCGGCACCGCCCAATCTGATCTCACAGCGGCGCTGCAGAATATTTTCAATCACCCGAACGTCGGTCCCTTCATCTCCAGGCAGCTCATCGAGCGCCTGGTGACGAGCAATCCCAGTCCCGAATACGTCGGGCGCGTGGCCACCGCATTTGCCGATAACGGGAGCGGCGTGCGCGGCGACCTGAAAGC